>Ga0335397_10005418_pt1 | contig 16704 bp, 12 predicted proteins | sample MAT04_FD_205740 | JGI IMG/M metagenome (GOLD analysis project Ga0335397, IMG submission 205740) | Freshwater microbial communities from Lake Fryxell liftoff mats and glacier meltwater in Antarctica - MAT-04 (spades assembly) (version 2) ... | reverse complement strand
TCGTTATTACCGACGGATGGAGATGGATACTTTGACCAATTTAGGACTTGATGTTTTGATCAGATGGTTGGTATTGGATGGCATGACAGAAAAAATGTTGTCAGTATGGCAGATGTACGCTAATCAGAGACTTGAACCATTCTTTCTAGCAGAAGAACTTGGTAACGAAACGACTTTATGTTGGGACGCGAACTGATGAATCAAATAATCTGTTTTACAGCATCAAGTCTCAACGTCAACCGCTACCGAAACCGCCGATAATGAATCTATACCGTTTTAGGTAATAGGTTGGTCAAGTTAGGTTAGTTAATATGTTAATGGGAGTTATTAGGTAGGTAACTCTCTTTTTTGTATTTACCCCCTTATTTAAGGGGGTAAAACTACACTTACCTACTTGGCAGTGATGATTAAATCCTTTATTCACAACATACGCATAGTGTGATTCAAACTTTCAACCATCCGACCTGACAGAGTAAGCACCTTATATATGTAGGGTGTTTTTTGTTGGGTGATTTAAACCTTTATTTAAAGGGTTAAAGTTCAGAATATGTCAGCTAAGGTTGAAGTAACATACTAGGTAACATACTAGGTAAGCTAGCTCTAGAATAATACTAGAAATTTACAATCCACAAGTTAAGCTATCTCAACAGCTAGGATGACACAAATACGTTAAATAGCTAGAATATGTCTAGAAAATAGAATAATAATGGCTGTAAGTATTGATAAATGGTAAATTTTTACAATTGTGGACAAATTGTAGTTTTGTCGCTGGCGGGGGCTGCTGCGGGAGGAAGCTGCAACTTCGTCTAGCAATTCCTGTGTCAAGCACTTAATTGGAGGGGATTGCACAACAGATATCCTGTATTTAATAGTTTTTGGACAAATAAGCTAGTCTGAGATCATCCTTACCAGCATCTCTTGAGATATGAAAATCGCAAATCAGGTGCGTATCACTAAGGCAATGCGTTTGTCAAGTATTTTTAGAGCAAGTATTAGCCCGATCGCCCTTTCGACTATTCTAATCTGCGCCAGTACCGTTTCTGCGGCAGAACCAAGGGCTGCAGCACTGTCGGTTCAGCAACAATTGCCAGAGATCCAAATTAAAGAAGAAATTCGCGATCGAGTTCAAGAAGAAGTTAACACTGCTTTCGGGCGCACGGCGACACTGATAAACGGGCTGGTAATTGCCTTAACATTGCTTCCGACAGCAGCCGGAGTCGCTGTGTGGTTTCTGTTTAATAAATTGTCCCAGCAGACAACAATTGCTCGCCAAGAAATCGAAAGTCTCCATTACGATACCATCTCTCAATTAAAACTCTTAATTTCCGACGCTGAAGGTATCTTAGGCGAAATTAAACACCAAAATCACCCAGCGGATGCAGAAACAGACTTGTTATTACCCGATGCCCAAATTCAAGAATTTACTCCGGTTAACTACGGCAATTACCAACAGTTATTGACGGCGGGAGACTATGCCAAACAGGGAGATGCTTGTTTCTTTGAAAACCGCTACGAAGCTGCGATCGCAGCTTACAATCTCGCCCTGCAAATTCAGCCGGATTTAGCAGATACCTGGAACAACCGAGGAGTAGTGCTCACTAGAATGCAGCGGTATCCAGAGGCGATCGCCTCCTACGAACAAGCTACGACAATTCGCCCGCAATATCCTGACGCTTGGAACAACCGAGGCGTGGTATTGTTGGAGTTGCAGAAGTACCCGGAGGCGATCGGCTGTTACGAACAAGCAATTCAAGCCAAACCCGACTACGCCGACGCTTGGAACAACCGAGGCGTTGCTTTTTCCAAAATGCAGGAATACGAACAAGCAGTAATTTCCTACAATAAAGCCCTACAAATCAAGAATGATTATACTGACGCTTGGAACAATCGAGGCGTTGCACTCTCAAAACTGCAAAAATACGAAGCGGCGATCGATTCCTACGAAAATGCTGCTAAAATTAGACCTGATTTTTACAGAATATGGTACAATAAAGCCAGATGCTATGCGCTCCAAGGTAAAATTGAATTAGCAATTGAAAATTTAAAGCGCGCCCTAAATCTTAATCCTAATTTGTGTAAACAGTTGGCAAAAACAGAAGTTGATTTAGAAAAAATTCGCGAACACGATACGTTCAAGCAGTTGATTAGTTAATTGGGGATGGGGCATTGGGAATTGGGCGAAGCGAAGCGGAGGGATCGGGAATTGTTAACCAATCACCAATCACCAATAACTTTCTTTCAAGTTGTAATATCGTTTCCAGTAGCACCGGAATGATTTAACCACAGAGAACGCAGAGAACACAGAGGGAGATCGGAGAGATGAATACACTCCCGATGCTACCGGAAACGATATTATTAGTTACCAATGCCCTAGGCCCTAGGCCCTAGGCCCTATTTGCTACAAATACTTCTGCAACAACAAACGCATTTTCTCCTTAGTCGCGGTTGGAACTTGATCCAGCGGAGTCAGAATTGCATATTTCAAAGCAGAATGTGCGTCAGAAACTGGCGGATTTTCTGTTAGTTTTTTCACGGTTTCTTGAATAACTTTCTGGGCATTTTCCGCATTGCGGTGCAAATTGGCAATTACCATTTCTACGGTTACGCTGTCGTGATCTTCGTGCCAGCAATCGTAATCGGTGACTAATGCTAAAGTTGCATAGGCAATTTCTGCTTCTCTGGCTAATTTTGCTTCGGGCAAATTTGTCATCCCGATGACTGTCGCCCCCCAACTGCGGTAAAGATTTGATTCTGCTTTTGTGGAAAATGCGGGGCCTTCCATGCAGACGTAGATGCCGCCTCGGTGCAGGGTAACGTCGGGGAGGTTTAAGGATTCGATCGCACTTGTCAACACTTTAGCCAATTCGCCGCAAATCGGGTCGCCAAATGTAATGTGACCGACTATTCCTTCTCCGAAAAAAGTAGAAGCTCGATTTTTTGTGCGATCGATCAACTGATCCGGCACTACCATATCTAAAGGTTTTGCCTCTGCTTTGAGAGAACCAACCGCCGACGCTGAGATTAAATACTCAACTCCCAAACTCTTCATTGCATAAATATTTGCCTGATACGGCACTTCTGAGGGCAAAAAAGTGTGGTTGCGGCCGTGTCTTGCCAGAAATGCCACGGGCGTACCGTCCAACGTTCCCAAAATTGCGACATCCGACGGCGATCCAAAAGGTGTATCAATTTTCACCTCTTGAATATCCTTGAGGGCTGCCATTTTATACAAACCGCTGCCGCCGATAATTCCGATCTTTGCTTGTGCCATTTTTTACCCTATGCCTGAGTTTCACAACAGTGATTCTATCGGGCCACCGTTAAGTTATACCAATTTCATAAAGTAGCGCTAGTTCTTACCCCCCCAACCCCCCCGCGAGTTCGGGGTGGCTCAGAGTTCATCTATAGCACATCTTTAGAAAAATGGTATGAGCGTAAATATTCTTAAACATTTCATCACAACAGCCACCAGACACACACTATATTATTTATAAAATAATGTGATTTCAATCACAAGATAACTTTACAAAATCTTTAAAAATAAAAGTACAGAGTTATGTTATCTATTTTCAGGGTATGAAGACCATGACAGTAAGTTCTGCTAGCCTCCCCAAAATCTCTGTGGAGGCTCTAGCCCAGCGCATCTTTGCCTTCCGCCAAATGACTCCCCTCGACAGACAACTGCTTCAGCTAGCAGTCCTCGACGGGCTAAACCAAAAGGATCATTTTCACCGAAAAACGAGACGGAAGCCCCTGGCTTTAGACACGGGGAGGAAGTCGGTAGCGGTTTCAACCGCCTTCAATATTTTCTTGTATTGGTTATTTTGTAGAGATACTTGAATCTTAAATCAAGAATATCATGCTAATATAAACCAAGGAGGAAAACAGAATGTATGGATGCCAGCAAAATCTAATTAGTCCAGACAAAGACTTGAAAGCAGTCTTAGAATTCTTGTGCAGTGAAGCCTCAAAGTTAATTAATTGTGGAACTTATTATGCCCGACAACTATTCTTCAAAACTGGAAAGATACCGAGTAGAGCGAGGCTGCATAAAGTTTTAGGAACGGACAATCGGAACATTCATTATAAAGCTTTTTATTCAGATACCGCACAGCAGATCTTAACTAGCGTTGCTGAATCCTTCCAATCTTATTTAGGTTTACTAACTGGAATCAAAGAAGGTACAGTGACGCAAAATCCAAGACTTCCTGGATACAGACAAGGCGGATTAGCGCTGGTGACGTTTACAGGCAGATCAGTCAAATTAAAAGATGGAATGTTGCGATTTCCTTTAGGAAAGCAAGTTAAAGCTTGGTTTGGTATAGATGCGTTCTATCTGACGATGCCATCTAACTTAGATCATTCTTCTATTCGAGAGTACAGGATATTGCCCAGAAACGGATGTTTCTATCTGGAATTGGTCTACCAAAAACCAACTGTCCAATCCGATGTGAACGTTGATTCTGTATTGATGATCGACCACGGGATGGACAACTGGATAACTTGTGTTAGCAATATTGGAACTTCGTTTATCGTAGACGGAAGGCATCTCAAGTCCATCAACCAAGGCTATAACAAACGAGTAGCAACCTTAATGTCGGGCCAGGACAACGGATTCTGGTCTAAAAGACTGGAACGGATGACCGAAAGCAGAAATAGAACAATGCGGGATGCAGTTAATAAAGCTGCTCGTAAGGTCATCAATCATTGTGTATCGTCCAAGATTGGTACAGTTGTATTTGGATGGAACAAGAATCAGAAAGATTCGATAAATCTGGGTACAAAAACTAATCAAAAATTTGTGCAGATTCCCACGGGTCGGTTAAAAGATAGAATCGCTCAACTGTGCGAACAGTACGGAATCAAATTCGTTGAAACTGAAGAATCCTCTACCTCGAAAACTTCTTTTCTAGATGCTGACGAACTGCCTAAATTCGGTGCGAAACCCGAAGGGTGGAAAGCTTCTGGAACAAGAATTAAACGTGGATTGTATCGATCGCGCGAATGGGTGGCTAATTAATGCAGACTGCAATGGGTGTGCAAACATTGGACGCACGAGTAGCAACAATACTTGGAATTGATCTCAGTGGAGTTGGTAGGGGTGATTTGTCAGCACCCGTAAGACTTAAATTATGGTATACATGAATCCCCGTCTATGAAAGGGCTGGGGAGATGTCAAATTAACCGATTGTGTGAGGGCATCAAAAACGGATTGATTTTGGTTGTGGAATAACTTGGGTGTACTATCTCTTACTAGATTGAGAAGTGATTCTAAAATTTATGTTTTAGTCTGTATCTGCTGAAACTAAGTTCCGGCAGTCTTTTTTATTGTGCGATCGATCGACATCAGAAATAATCATATTTAAGTATTATCGATCGAACTTTAACAACCAAAAACCTGTATAAGTCATACCGCTATCATCCGGCTGCACTAACAAAAAATGCAATCCTTTACTTAATTGCTGGCGCTGTTGGTAAATTTCAGCCGCCGTCTTCACCTCGCTATCTTCAAAAGTAGCCACAACCCACCTATCTGCCAATCCAGCTTCCAAAATCAATCCATCTGGAGCACCAGCAATATAATTCAAAGCAAAAGGTTTCGCATCCTGAAGCCATTTAGCCAACCGCATCGACTGTCGCCCGCCGTCAATCACAACACCGGGCACCGGTACAGTTGAAGCTAAGCCCAAAGTCAGCGGTAGCAGCAATTCAGGCATTTCCAATATTGGTATGGGACGTTCTTGAAAAGCTTCTACAATATCGCCGGCGGGTAGGGAAGCAAAACGCCAGCCATCGCCCCAAAGGTTTTCGGGTAAAGGGACTGGCGGCGCCATCTCAAGGGAGCTAGCCCTGTAAGCTTCCCCTGTATAATTAGGCATACTCGAATATTCTTCTGCCCGTTTTTGCAGCAACAATTTCAAAGCTGCAGTGCGGCGAGTCGCTTCTACTTTGATACCCAAAACTTTGGCCGCAGCTTCGATTAAACTGAGAGATTGAGGTCTAAATACTTGAATCAAATCCGGCAAATTCTGAGTTTGAGCTTGCTGGTGCAACTGCGCCGCCAGCCAATTAGAATTAGCTTCCGACTGGCTGCAAAAAGCGCTAAATTGAAAAGTTTGTGCCCCGTCACAAATTAATAGTTCCCACAATGGTTTACCTGTTTCGTCTTGCAGGGGACGGCGGTAAAAATCGGCTTGCCAAATACGCATGGGAGTTAAAAAATAAAATCTACAACTCAATAATTTTAATATAACCAGGGAACACTGCGTTTTTTTTACGAAAATCCTACACGGTAATCTGCAGTAAGGGTAAAAAACTGGCTTCTTTGTCTGGAACCTGTCCAAGACTGTATAAAAAACCAGGTTTCTTCGATATTGATGCGATCGCGAACTGTATTATTTAAGATTGTGAACCAAATACATATCCAATTCGCCCTTATTTTTAGCAGGGATTTTCCCTCGATATTCGCATTCACAAAAATCTTTAACTAATTCAAACGTTGCACTAGAAATATTAATTTTTCCAGTCACACCAGAAGATTCCATCCGAGATGCGGTATTAATACCAATTTCATAAAGTAGCGCTAGATCTTACCCCCCCAACCCCCCCCGCGAGTTCGGGGTGGCTCAGACTTCATCAGCACATCTTTAGAAAAATGGTATAACTGTATCTCCCCAGACATCATGGGCAAGCTTCTTATTGCCAATTACCCCAGCAAGTATTGGGCATGAATTAATACAATAAAATTGGTGGCGATCGCGCCTGGTACTAATGTTAAACTGTCTCAAGGGCTGCAGTCAAGTACCGGGAATCGATCGGGCGTGTGGGGCGAAATTCCAGCAAAACTCTTGAATTGGATAGTCCTGCCCGGTTCGCGAATTTTCCGGCAAAAAACACGACATTCGATCGCCATACAAAACTTCACAAATGCCCGCTCATCTGAGTCCTTCCGCGCGCAGAAGGGAAAAAACAAAATATTGTGCGATCGAGTTTATTTAATTGGCAGTTTGGCCGATCGACAACCCATACCCCAGACAAGCTACGGTGAATTACCCAACATTCATCGCTCGGCGATAGAATGTGGGCTTCCAACTTCAACGGGAGCAACCGGGAGAGTTCATGGATTTTTTACGTCCAGAACCCTTTGGATTTACACTCCCTCGATTGGCAGTAGCGCTGATTCCCAACGCCAATAATCGCAAGCCTTCATTTCTGATGTTGATTGCTGCATTCACATCTCGGTCATGCCGTTGTTGGCAGTGAGGACAATCAAATGAGCGGACACAGAGATCCATTTTCTGAATCGGTAACAGTGTGTTTGAGCAAAGATGTGATGACGGGAAGAATCTATCTACTTCTAGATAGGTCTTGCCATCAAACTCTGCTTTGTACTTGAGCATTGTGCAGAACTTGCCCCAGCTAGCATCACTAATAGCTTGAGCTAGGGTGTGATTCTTCACCATGTTTTTTACTGCCAGATTTTCTACCACTACAACTTGGTTTTCGTTAACTAGCTTGCGAGATAGTTTGTGAAGAAAATCTTCTCTGATCCGTGCGATTTTGCCGTGAACTTTGGCAACCATTCGACGCGCTTTAGTGCGAGCTTTGCTACCCTTGGTTTTCCTGGATAGCTTTTGTTGCTTGCGTTTTAAGTTCTTGGAATGTTTTTTGAGGTGCTTGGGATTGCGGAATTTTGAGCCTTCAGATGTGACCACAAAATCAATCAATCCTAGGTCAATTCCAATAGCTTTGCCTTCACTTGTAATGTTAGGTTTAGCTAAGCCATCGTCAATCAGCAAGGAAGCGTAATATCGCTCATCAGGAGTCTTTGATACGGTAACGGTTTTGATTTTCCCGATGGGTAAATCACGATGAATCTTAGCCTTAACGACTCCCAGATTACCAGGAAATTTAATGGCATCCTCTCCTGGGAGCTTAACGTTGGCAGGATACTGAACTGACTGCTTGTCAAACTTGCTTTTGAATGTAGGATATTTTGTCCGACCCTCAAAGAAGTTAATAAATGCTTGTGAGAGGTTCAGAATGGATTGCTGGAGACATTGTGAGTAAGTTTCCTTTAGCCATTCAAATTCTTTTTTCAGCTCAGGTATCCTTTTCTTCATGTCATAAGCAGATACGCCTTTACCTGTCTCTTGATAAGTTTTAGACATTAAAAAGAGCGATTGATTCCACAACCATCTTGTTGAGCCAAAATCCTTGGACAACTGGATGATTTGTTCGTCAGTCGGATAAATTCGTACCTTAGTCGCTTTTAACATAGGGCTATCTTAGTGCGATTCTGGATTCTCGTCCAGCAATACAGATAGTTTGTTTGTCCCGGAGCCCTTGTCTTTCCTGTCCTGCGGAATCGGTCAGACAAGGCGCTTCGACTCACCGCGCCTCTCATCCCACAGCAAACGAGTACGCACGGAGCTGTGGGGATTCCCGTCTGCGCGAGCTAAGGCCTGCAACAAGAGTTATTATAATAAACTGTAAACTTTTATCTTTGTCGCTGCATTTATGAACCCTGCCCTTACTCAGTTTGGCGCTCAGATGTCCCACCTCACGGGAGTTCGGGCAATAATGAAAGATATTATTGAAACTCTCAGAGCCGGCAGCGGGCAAGAGTTGATCAATTTGAGCGCGGGAAATCCGGTGATTTTGCCGGAAGTCGAGCAATTGTGGCGCGATTGCACGGCCGAACTTCTGGCGAGCCCGGAATACGGCGAAGTGGTTTGCCGCTACGGTTCCAGTCAAGGCTATCAGCCGTTGATCGATGCTGTAGTGACGGATTTTAACCAGCGTTACGGACTGAATTTGACCGATCGCAATGTCCTAATTACTCCCGGAAGTCAATCAATTTACTTTTACGCAGCCAACGCTTTCGGCGGCTACACTGCACCGCGAACACAGATTTCCGATCCTAATTCCCAAATCCCAAATTTCAAATCGATCGTCCTACCGCTGAGCCCAGACTACACCGGTTACGGCGGCGTGAGCTTAATTCCCGAAGCGGTAGTCGCTTGCAAACCCACCCTCGATATTGATGCAGCCGCGCACAGATTCAAATACCGGCCGGATTTCAGCCAACTGTCGATCGACCAAACCACCGGTTGCGTCATCTTTTCCCGTCCCTGCAACCCCACCGGCAACGTTCTCACCAACGACGAAGTTCAAAAAATAGCAGATTTAGCCGCTGCTTTCGACGTGCCGGTGTTCGTCGATTCCGCCTACGCCCCTCCTTTCCCCTCCTTGAATTTTACCGAAATGACACCAATTTTCGGCGGCAATATCGTGCATTGCATGAGTTTGTCAAAAGCGGGATTGCCGGGAGAAAGAATCGGAATTGCGATCGGCGATCGAAACATTATTCAAATATTAGAATCTTTTCAGACCAATATGTGCATTCATTCGCCGAGATACGGACAGGCGATCGCCACACGCGCCATTAATTCCGGCGCTCTTGCCGACATTTCCCTCAACGTAATTCGCCCGTACTATCAAAGCAAATTTGCGATCGTAGAAACCACCCTAGAACAATCGATGCCGAAGGATTTGCCGTGGTTCTTGCACCGGGGCGAAGGAGCAATTTTTGCGTGGTTGTGGCTGAAAGATTTGCCAATGACGGATTGGGAACTGTACCAAAAATTGAAAGAAGTCGGCGTAATAGTCGTGCCTGGAAGTTCTTTCTTCCCCGGTTTGCGGGAAGATTGGCAGCACAAGCACGAATGTTTGCGAATTAGTTTGACTGCGACTAATGATGAAATTGAAACTGCGATGAAACGCTTGGCTCAACTCGTGGAAAAAGTTTATCGCGGCTAATAGGAATACCCTCGAACATATAATTTCCTAGTTAGCGGAAAAAAGAATATGAATATCGATGTCTTGCTGCGGTAGATTCAGATTATAGATTAGATCGCAGGTTCGTAGTGCGGACTTCAGTCCGCTTCCCAGGTTCGTAGTGCGGACTTCAGTCCGCTTCCCAGGTTCGTAGTGCGGACTTCAGTCCGCTTCCCAGGTTCGTAGTGCGGACTTCAGTCCGCAGCACGAGAACGCCCTCAGCGTCGATCTGCCTGACATCTGCGGTTTGCGTATCGATCGGTGAATTAGGAAACTCGTCTGTTGTAAAAAACGGGAGCATCCCATTTTTTGTGAAAAGCACTATTAAAGCTCCTGCACAGATGTTCCCGTAAAAACATTACCAATTTTACAATTACACCACCCGATAAACAAAACTCAAACTCGCCCAAACATTCACATCCAAAGCCAAATCATCAGTGGAGATCCCCAACTTCTCCACACCCGGAATGCTAGCATTGTGCAAATCTTCCAAGACGGCCTGCGCGACAATTAAAGGATTCAACAATTCTCGGATTGGTGAGGCATTCCTCACTTGCTGCATTCCTTCCTGGATCGCCGTCTGAGTTCGAGCGAAGGGTTTCTCACTAAATATAATTAGAGTTTCCCCCAGTCCGATCGGTCCCGATACCGCCCAGCCGAAAGTCTCAGCGACAGGTACACTCAAATTCTCTCCCGGGGCGATCGCCACCGACATCGCTCCGGGATCATTTTCGATCTGAGAATTCATCACCAACAGGTGTCCGGCATTATCCGACGCAAACACCGCAGCATACACCGGGCGATCGCTTTCGTTAAACAGTCTGTACTGAATTCGATCGCCCTTATTCACGCTGAGCATATCGATATTTGCCAATTTCTCGCTGTCAGCGCTCAGGGGCTCCAAGCGATAAGTGCGATCGGCTCGCACCGGCTCCCGCTGCACCATCACCTTGGCTTGTGGGGCCATAGTTGACAGCACCGCCCGCACCTTCAGTCGCGAAGACCCCTCATTGACAGTCAGCCGCAGCAACTTCGCCGCCAGCAACGCTTTCAACTGCAGAGCCAACCGCTGCACGGCCACCTTCACCGCTTCTCCCCCGTCGCCCTCCGTGTCGGGAACCGGCCTTTGGGCTAGAGAAAACAAGCCGTAGCGCCGTTGATACAAAACAGGCCGATCCGACGAAGTTTCAGCTAAAATCGTTTCCGGGACTTGGCCAAACCGATAGTCAGCGGGTTGATCGCTCCCTACCACCGAAACTTGCGGCACAGTCGCAAAGCCACTCGTAGCGTCTACCCGCTCGATGCGTTCCAAACCAGAGTCCAAAGCTACTGTCAAACCGATGTTTCGCGGCAATACGCGAATTTCTTCCCTCACGAGTTCGCCGGCGGTTAATTGTCTGTTTGGGCGATCGCCCCCGTCTAAAATTTGAGCTTTAGCAGAAAAGCCCGTGCGAGCCTGCACCAAAAGTAGTGAAGCGTAGCTATTCCGTAGAGAATCGCCATCGATCGCAGCAGCAGACGAATCCACAGCAAACACCGAGTTCCCCGCCCACTCCAAAATCCCCGCCGACAAACCGCCGAGCCACAACTGCACAGTTTTGCCGCCATCTTCCACCGCCGTCACAGCGCCATCAGCCGCAGCAGAATTCAACATTAAACCTGAAAAATTAACTGCAGGCGGTGCCGTTAAATTGTCATGGCGAATTTGCGGTTGTTGCAATAACCCCGCCATTTCCTCAACAGTACCCGCGGCGCGACTGAAACTGACACTGAAACTGCTAGCGGGAGTTGCTAACCACAGAGTTTGGGTGAGGGCGTAGGTAAACAAACCAGCGGTAAATCCGTTCCACTGTTGTTCGGCGGCGAGTTGCGAATTCGCAGCAGCAGCAAGTACCGCGGCCGCCGGACGGAGATTTGAGCTGGACTTGAGGCCTTGGGCAAACGTTAATTCTCCGATGCTTTGCAGCCCGATGGTGGTGCGCGGACGGGAGCGAATGCGAAAGTTGCCGTTTTTGGGCAATTTTTGATAGGTGTAGCTGGTGTCGAGGATGGCGATCGCATTTTCTGTCGCGAGCGATCGCATCAACAGCAGCAGCGTTTCCTCTGAAATATCGTTCACCACTCGGTTTGCTAACAGCGGTACAACGTCATCCGCCGGCACCAAACTATTCTGCAATTTGCCGGGAGTGTCGATCGAACCGACTCGACTACCGCAGCCGCTAAAGTGAAAAATCACCGCATCGCCTGGTTTTGCTTGTTCGGTTAAATGAGTGACAAAAGCCGTCTCGATATTTTCCCTAGTAGCTCGATCGTCAGTCAAAGTCAGAATGTCCGACGGCGCAAATCCAAACCGATCGATCAGCAATTCCCGCTGTAATTCTACATCCGTCACGCAGCCATACAGAGGCGAGTCTGGATATTTATTGATCCCCACCAACAAAGCCAATTTACGCGCAGTCGGCTGGGCTAAGGCTTGGAGGTAGCGATCGCCCAACCGCAACCACAAAGTTTCGCTGATGCCGATCGCGGCCAGCATCCGGCCAGCTTGCTGTAAAAATTCCCGCCGCTTCAGTCCCATTTTTAAATAGTGTGAATTTTCTGTTTTGAATTTTAACTTAAATGCCCCTCAATATTTTTTGGGGATTTAATTAGATCCGGGCTGATGCAGAACCTTTGCGCCTCGTCGGCGATGCACACCGCACCTTACCACTATAAGTAACCTATCAAACCACTTTTTGCCTAATTTTTGTAGATTTTGACTGTTAATTATGCAGATCACTTTTAAGTTTTAAGTTTTAATTTTTGAGTTTTAAGGTGAAACTTTCAAATTTCCCACTCAAAACTCAAAAATTTAACTTTTCAGAATGCCACCAATACCAAAGTTCAAGACTTAAATCTCGTAACTAAAAATATTCATAGCCTTAGCTAATTCGGCTGCCACTTCCGGTCGAGAAAACTGTGGCGGCGGCAATTTTCCAGCCCTGAGCATTTCCCGCACCTTGGTTCCCGACAAATGTACCCGTTGTTCGGGAGTGCTGGGACTTGTTTTAGTTGTAGCCATTTGTTCCGTCAGCTTGCAATAGAAAGCGTGCTCGAATTTCATCGGCACAATTCCCAATTCTTCCGGCTCAAATTCGTCAAAAATGTGTTGGGCATCGTAAGTGCCGTAATAATCGCCAACTCCAGCGTGATCGCGCCCTACAATAAAGTGAGTGCAGCCGTAGTTTTTGCGGATTAAAGCATGAAAAATGGCTTCTCTGGGCCCTGCGTAGCGCATCGCCGCCGGATTAATTGCCAAAATTACGCGGTCTTTTGGATAGTATTTTTCTAGCAGAATTTCGTAACAGCGCATCCGCACGTCAGCCGGGATGTCATCATCTTTAGTCGTCCCTACTAGCGGGTGCAGAAACAAGCCGTCTACTGTTTCTAAGGCGCATTTTTGGATGTATTCGTGGGCCCGGTGGATGGGGTTTCGGGTTTGGAAACCGACGATAGTTTTCCATCCTTTTTCTTTGAACATTTGTCTCGATTTCGCCGGGTCAATTTGGTATTGAGGAAACCGGGGGTCTAGTTCGCGTTCCAGCAGCCAAACGTCGCCTGCGAGGTTAACCGGCCCGGCTTGGTCTACTACTTGTACGCCAGGGTGTTTAATGTCGTCGGTACGGTAGACGTTGATTGCTTCTTCTTCTTTGCTGTAGCGGTATTTTTCTGCGAGTTCCAAGATGCCGACAAATTCGCCAGCCGGGGAGTCGAGGCGCACTAACGCGCCTTGTTTGAATTTGTCGGCGACTGCTTCGCTGACTGAGAGGGTGATGGGAACCGACCACGGGATGCCGTTGGAGAGGCGCATTTCTTTGACGACCGATCGATAATCAGCTTCGTTCATGAACCCTTTGAGGGGGCTCAGGGCGCCGATGGCGATCATTTGCAGGTCGGAGATTGATCGATCCGAAAGCTGAACTCGCGGCAATACTTCTGCTTTGTCAAAAAATTCTTGTCTTTGGTCTAGTGTGGCAATGCGGTTGACCAGGATGCCGCCGTGAGGGGCAATGCGGTCTGGATGCTGGCTCATGTCGATTTGAGGTTTGAGATTTAAGATGTTGGAATGTAGCTGCCTATATCCTACCAAGGTATTGTTACAATTAATTAATTTTCAGACTAAACTCCAGCACATACCATACATTATATTTACAAACTATAATTTATTGGATCGGTCATGATACTTTATAATTTTTTAGTAAAATCTATCGACTTCTGGCAAAAGCATTCAGGATTGACAAATATTAAAACTCATACTCTATATACGAAATTAATAGACTCTCAGTCTTTAGTTATCGATTTAGGGGCAAATGTCGGTAAATTTAGCGAAGAGATAAGTCGTGAATTTAATTGTCGGTGTTACTCCATAGAAGCCGTTCCTGCTGTGTATTCTCAAATCACATAAAACTACTAAACCTCAAAAATTAACTGTGCTATTGCAGAAAAAAATCAGCCTCTAAATTTAGATTTTTCATCAATTCGAGAATGCCACAGTGTTAGCGAGGAAGCAGTTAGCGTGCGCGGTCTTCAGAAAATTATATCACGTCCGGTCGATTACCACAACAAAAACGGTTCGTAGTGCGGACTTTAGTCCGCAATTCTGTTAGTTAAATCCGTTACATCGGTTAAATCTTGTACCGCGATCGCAGCCGAACTTCCTTCTAAAGATTTAACCACTGAACGAGTATCTTGGGAGCCGGCAACAAAATAATTAACAAAAGCCCGATCGCCAGTAACCCCAAAAAATCTCGCCTATCGTCCAATTCGCTGACATCATTCAACGCCGGTTCGTCGCTGAGGGGCGTCAAAAACAAAATAATTGCCCACAGCAGCAAACCCTGTTCCAAAAAAGACAGCAGCAGCATACAAATTCTAGCAACTTGTCCGATCGCCATACTTGCTCGCTGGCCAAACATCGCGTGTACGATGTGCCCACCGTCGAATTGTCCCACCGGCATCAAATTAAACGCCGTCACGATCAAACCCAAATAACCCGCCACCGCCACCGGATGCAAATTAATCGCAGTTTCCGCATTCAAAGCACCGCCCAAGGTTAACTTGCTCAAGAAAGTCATCAGCAGCGAAAATTGCGGACTGAAAGACTCAAAATTCAACATTCCCGACTTTTCAGATAGTGGTACAATTGTCGAATGATCCAAACCCCAAATCAACAACGGCACTGCCACAATTAAACCTGCAAATGGGCCGGCAATACTGATGTCAAATAAAGCTCGGCGGTTGGGAATTGGACTCCGCATTTGAATGAAAGCGCCAAAAGTTCCCAAGAAAAAAGGAACCGGAATAAAGTAAGGTAAAGTTGTGCGAATTTTGTAGAATTTGGCAGCTAAATAGTGGCCGGATTCGTGCATTCCCAAAATTGCAATGAGAGCCAGCGAGTAAGGCAAACCTTGGAGCAACCTTGACGGGTTAGACTGCAAAACTTTTTCAGTAACTCCGGTAATTTGCGCTCCGACAATCGTTGTGGTAAATACCGTGATTAGCACCAAAGCTAAGGCAAAAAATGGCCTGGTTACAGATTCGGTTTTTACCGGAGTTTCCCCTGATTGGTGGCTGGGATTGGGAACTATGGCAAAAAAAGGTTTACCGCTTAAGCTATTTTGAAATATGACTAAAAAGCGATCGCCAAAATGCCGCTCCACATTCTCCCGAATCGCCTGATAAGCAGCTTCCGGGTTCGTGCGTAACTGTCCGCGACAAATTACAGCCTGTGGCCGAAATTCTAAATTTCGCAAAAAGTAAATTGACCAAGGAAAACAATCGCGCAAGCTCGCTTCTTCCTCGGAATCGATCGGGCGCAGGGGCAGTTTTGGCTCTTTCGGTTCAGTCGCAGAGCCTGCTAAGAGCGTTTCAGTGGAGCCGATAATTTCCTTGCGCCCCAACTGTACCAAAAACCAGTACAAAAAAGGGCAAACCAGAAAAGGTATAATTACCAACTCCGGCGGTACTGTTTTGCTCGCGCCGTTAACTAAAAGCCAACCGCTCCAAATCAGCGCAGGCGCCATCATTACCAGCCACAGCAGCCATACCGGGGTTCGTGTAATGCGGCTGGTGCTGCTCTGTAACAAGTAGTAAGATATAAACCCCAATACGAGCAACCATAGTAAAAAGAACATAATATTTATTCCATGCCTCTCAATAGTTCCTTGAAACAACAGAGTTCAGTCTCCAAACAGCCCAGGCTAGTGCTGGCAAATATCTTTGCTTTCCCACCTCACCGGGATACCCTGGGTGGGACAGCTTATTTCATTGTAGAAAACGAATCGAACATCCTGGTGGATTGTCCCGCTTGGGATGAGATTAATCAAGCCTTTTTGCGGGAAAACGGCGGCGTGCGGCTGCTGTTTCTCACCCACCGCGGCGCGATCGCCAAGGCGCGGGAGATTCAGGAAGCCACGGGCTGCGATATCCTGATTCAAGAGCAGGAAGCTTATTTGCTCCCTGGATTGAAGCTGACGGTTTTTGAGCGAGAATTTGCTGTGAGCGATCGCCTAAAAGCATTGTGGACTCCTGGCCACTCTCCTGGTTCATCTTGCCTTTATGATACTGGCAGTGGTGGAGTGTTGTTTACCGGCAGACACTTGCTCCCCAACCGAGAAGGCGCTCCTGTACCGCAGAGAACGCCAAAAACTTTTCACTGGCCGAGACAAATTAACAGCGTCAAGTCAATTATCGATCGATTTTCGCCTTCGACTCTGCAATATATCTGCCCCGCTGCGAATACTGGCTTTTTGCGAGGAAAGGGCTCGATCGATCGAGCTTTTGAGCAATTAACTAATCTGGATTTAGCCGTTTGTTTGCAGAATC
>Ga0335397_10005416_pt1 | contig 16708 bp, 17 predicted proteins | sample MAT04_FD_205740 | JGI IMG/M metagenome (GOLD analysis project Ga0335397, IMG submission 205740) | Freshwater microbial communities from Lake Fryxell liftoff mats and glacier meltwater in Antarctica - MAT-04 (spades assembly) (version 2) ... | reverse complement strand
TAAGGCGATCAAGCAACTGGCTGAAAGTGACAAATACGACCTGATCGTTCAGGACGTCGTGTGGGTCAATCCGCGACTGGATGTGACCGACAAAATCATCAAGGCATTGTCCGAAGGCAAGTAAGCAGCGTGGCTGAGCGACAGGGGCTGCGACTCGACGAGGTCGTCAACCGACTGGGTGGCTCGCTCAAGGGCGACGGTTCGGTGTTCATTTCGCAGGCAGGGAGTCTGAGGTCGGCCGGCGTCGGCCAGATCAGCTTTCTCGCCAATCCTAAATTTCGCGAGCAGTTGCTGGCGACGCGCGCCTCGGCAGTCATCGTATCGCCGGCGTTCGAGGGCGACACGACCTTGCCGCGTATCGTCCATGCCAACCCTTACGCCTACTACGCCCGTGTCGTCGCGCTGTTGAATCCCGTCGGCTGGCGTCCGCCGGGGGTACATCCGTCTGCCGTGGTATCCAGCGTGGTACCGCGATCGGCACGCGTCGGCGAAAACGTGGTGATCGGAAAAGACGTGCGCATCGGCGAGAACGTGACGCTTTATCCGGGCTGCGTCATCGGCGACGGCGTCGTGCTCGGCGACGACTCGCTTCTTTATCCCAATGTCGTGGTATATGGTGATTGCTCGATTGGCAAGCGGGCCATCATCCAGGCCGGGGCGATCATCGGCAGCGACGGCTTCGGTTTTGCCAAGGAAGATGAGCGCTGGATAAAAATTCCGCAGATCGGTCGCGTCGTGATCGGCGATGACGTCGAGATTGGCGCCAATACCTCGATCGATCGCGGCGCCCTAGACGATACGGTGATCGGCGACGGTGTCAAACTCGATAACCAGATCCAGATCGCGCACAACGTGCGTATCGGCGAAAACACGGCGATGGCCGGGTGCGTCGGCGTTGCAGGCAGCGCCACGATAGGGCGTCGCTGTACCATCGGCGGCGCCGCAATGATCGTCGGCCACATCGCTATCGGCGACGATGTGCATGTCTCGGCCGGGACGATGATTACCAAAAGCGTGAACAAGCCCGGTCAGTACACGGGCGTGTTCCCGTTCGCGATGCACGCTAATTGGCTGCACGACGCGGCCCAACTTAAACGACTGGCAAAGCTTGCCGAGCGAGTTTCAGAGCTCGAGAAGAAACTCGCCCATATGGAGCAAATGTCTTGAATACAATGGATATCGGAGAGATCCTCGAGCACCTGCCGCATCGTTACCCCTTTCTGCTGGTCGATCGCGTCGTCGCCTACGAGCCGGGGAAATCGATCCATGCCTACAAGAACCTGACGATCAACGAACCGTTCTTCGTTGGCCATTTCCCGCGCGTGCCGGTAATGCCGGGCGTACTGATCATGGAGGCGCTGGCACAGGCGGCCGGAATCTTGTCGTTCAAGACCCTGGGCGTGAAGCCCGACGATACTTCCCTTTTCTATTTTGCCGGAATCGACAACGCGCGCTTCAAGAAACCGGTGACGCCGGGCGATCAATTGCATCTGCACGTCGAGATTTTGCGGCGGATCCGCGGCATCTGGAAATACAAGGCCGAAGCACGGGTCGACGATCAGATCGTCGCGCAAGCGGAACTGATGTGTACGAAACGCGATATCGTCTGAGGGAAGCGAAGCGATGATCCACCCCAGCGCCATCATTCATCCCGGCGCCACGCTTGGCGCCAATGTTTCGGTCGGACCGTATTCGATCATCGGCGAGCATGTCGAGATCGGCGACAGCACGTCGATCGCCGGCCACGTGGTCATTTCCGGACACACGCGGATCGGCCGCGACAACCGCATTTTTCAGTTTTCGTCGATCGGTGAAGTGCCGCAGGACAAGAAATACGCCGGCGAACCGACCCGGCTCGAAATCGGCGATCGCAACACCATTCGCGAATTCTGCACTTTCAACCTCGGCACCGCGCAGGACGTCGGAGTAACCCGGCTTGGCGATGACAACTGGATTATGGCGTACGTGCACATAGCGCACGATTGCCAAGTCGGCAACCGCACGACGTTTGCCAACAACGCCCAGCTTGCCGGCCATGTGCACGTAGACGACTGGGCCATTCTCGGTGGATATACTGGCGTGCACCAGTTCTGCCGCATCGGCGCGCACACGATGACCGCCGTCGGGACCGTCGTCCTCCAGGACGTCCCGCCGTACGTGAAGGCCGCCGGAAACACGGCGACACCATTTGGCATCAATGCCGAAGGGCTCAAGCGCCGCGGATTTTCGGCCGACGCCCTGCTGGCGCTCAAACGCGCTTACCGCACGCTTTACAAGTCGGGTTTGCTGCTCGAAGAGGCGCGCGCCAAGCTCGAAGAAGACGTCAAGGTGCATCCCGAAGTCCAGGCCATTCTCGACTTTCTGGCGGTCTCGAAACGCGGCATCATCCGATGACGGCTGGCCCGGTCCGTATTGCGATGGTCGCTGGCGAGGCTTCCGGAGACCTGCTCGCCAGCCATCTGATCGAGGCGCTCAAGGCAAAGCTGCCGAATGCGGTTTTTTACGGCATCGGTGGGCCGAAGATGATCGGACGCGGATTCAAAGCGTGGCACCCGCTCGAAAAACTTGCTGTGCGCGGTTATGTTGAAGTCCTCCGGCATTACCGCGAGATCTCCGCGATTCGCCGGGACGTGAAACGCCGCCTGCTCGCCGACCCGCCGGACGTCTTCATCGGCGTCGATGCGCCGGACTTCAATCTGGGGCTCGAAAAAGCGCTCAAGCAGAACGGCATTCCGAGCATTCACTACGTCAGCCCGTCGATCTGGGCCTGGCGCGGGCAACGCATCCACAAGATCGGCGCCGCCGTCTCGCGCGTCCTCGCACTTTTTCCGTTTGAGCCGGCGCTCTACGAAAAAGAGGGGATTCCGGTTTCCTACGTCGGCCATCCGCTGGCCGACGTGCTGCCCGTCGACGACGTTCGCAGCAGTGCGCGCGAATTGCTTGGCCTGTCGGCGCAGTTGCCCGTATTTGCCTTGCTGCCAGGCAGCCGCCAGTCCGAATTGCAATACATGGCCGATAGCTTCATCGCGACGGCGATCGAAATCAACAAGTCGCTGCCGAACGCGCTTTTCCTCGTTCCGCTGGCGACGCGCGAAACCCGCCTGCTGTTCGAAACGGCGCTCTATCGCTGCGCCGCGCACGAGCTGCCGATACGCATGCTGTTCGGTCACGCGCACGAAGCGATGATGGCCGCCGACGCCGTTCTCGTGGCGAGTGGAACGGCGACACTCGAAGCGGCGTTGCTCAAGCGGCCGATGGCGATCGTCTACAAGATGGCGCCGTTCTCCTACCGCATGATGCGGCGCATGGGCTATCTGCCCTACGTTGGATTGCCGAACATTCTGGCCGGGAAATTCCTCGTGCCGGAATTCATTCAGGACGATGCGACACCGGAGAACCTCGCGCAAGCGCTGCTCAACCTTTACGCCGACAAGCCGACCTGCGCGCGGATCAGCGAAGCTTTCCGCGCCATTCACCTCACGCTCAAGCAGAACACCGCGGAAAAATCGGCGGCGGCGATTGTCGCTTGCCTGACGCCCAGCGTACGCCGCGATGCCCCCCTCACTGCTACTGCCTGAAGGCCTGGAATGCGGCGTCGATGAAGCCGGTCGCGGTCCGCTCGCCGGTCCGGTGGTCGCCGCGGCGGTGATCCTCGATCCGCGACGACCGATCGACGGTCTTGACGACTCGAAAAAACTGTCGGCCAAACGCCGCGGCGAACTGGCGATTGAGATTCGCGTCAAGGCGCTGGCCTGGGGCGTTGGCGAAGCGAGTGTCGAGGAAATCGATCGGCTCAACATCCTGCAGGCGACCCTGCTCGCCATGCAGCGGGCGGTGGCATCGCTCGCCATCCTGCCGAGTGCCGCCCTGATCGACGGTAACCGCTGTCCGAGACTGGCTTGCCCGGCCCGGGCGATCGTCGGTGGCGACGGCAAGGTGGCGTCGATCGCCGCTGCGTCGATCATTGCCAAGACCGTGCGCGACGCCGGAATGACGGTCCTGCACGCGAGCTATCCGATGTACGGCTTCGATCGCCACATGGGTTACGGCACGGCGGTCCACCTCAAGGCCTTGCAGGATCATGGCATCAGCCCGGTTCATCGGCGCAGCTACGCGCCGGTCACGCAGTTGATCCTCCTATGAAGCACATCGCCTCGCGCGACAACCCGCACTTCAAGGAACTCAAAAAGCTCTGCCAGAGCGGGCGCGAACGCCGCAAGTCTGGCCGCACGGTACTCGACGGCATGCATCTGATCGCTGCGTACGGTGCGCGCTGCGGCCGGCCGGAGGAAGTGATCGTCAGCGAGAGCGGTGCTTTGCGGCATGAAATCGCCGCTTATCTCGCGAGCGGCGATTGCCCCGGCGCGCTATGCGTCCTCGCCGACACACTATTTGCCGAGTTGGCGAGCGTCGAGGCGCCGACCGGCATCCTCGCCATCGTCGGACAGCCGCGCTGCGCGCAGCCGGCAAACCCCGCCGCCGACGCCGTCGTGCTCGACGGCATCCAGGATCCGGGCAACCTTGGCTCGATTCTGCGCAGCGCGGCGGCCGCCGGCTTTCGCCAAATCCTGCTCTCGGTCGATTGCGCCCAGGCCTGGTCGCCGAAGACGCTGCGCGCAGCAATGGGCGCGCACTTCGAAGTTGAGCTTCACGAGAACTGCGACTTGCCGGCTTTTCTCCGTGCGTATCGCGGACAGGCGGTGACGACGGCGCTCGACGCCGCCTCTTCGCTCTATTCACTGTCTCTGCACGAGCCCGTGGCCTGGGTCTTCGGCAGCGAAGGGCAGGGCGTGCGGCCAGACGTGGCACAAGCGACGTCCTTGCGCGTGCGCATTCCGATGCCCGGAACGACCGAATCGCTTAACGTCGCCGCGGCCGCCGCAGTCTGCCTGTTCGAGACCGTCCGCCAGCGCCAAGCGTGATTCACACTACGCTTTGACGCGCATCAGGCGCGCTTTTTCGCGGTCCCAGTCCTTCTCTTTTTCGGCTTCGCGCTTGTCGTGCTGCTTCTTGCCCTTGGCCAGCCCGATCTCGACTTTGATCCGTCCGCGCTGAAAATGCAGGTCGATCGGCATCAGCGTATAGCCGGCGCGCTCGACGAGGCCGATCAACTTGCTGATCTGGTTGGCGTGCAAGAGCAGCTTGCGCGTGCGGATCGGGTCGGCGGTGACGTGTGTCGAGGCTTCGGGGAGCGGCGTGATATGCATGCCGAAGAGGAACACTTCGCCGCTGCGCACGACGACATATGACTCCTTGATATTCGCCCGGCCGGCGCGTATGGCCTTCACCTCCCAGCCCTGCAGAGAAATGCCCGCCTCGAATTTTTCTTCGATGAAATAGTCATGGAAGGCTTTCTTGTTGGCGATAATGCTCATCGGGCGAGTCTCTGAGGTTGGCCTAGGCGGATGCTAGAATGCCGGATTCTACAGGAATCACGGGGTGCCGCTAACGATGGCCATGGTTGAAAAATCGCTGCTCATCGAGCGTTCGGCAGCGCAGATGTTCGCGCTCGTCGACGCGGTCGAGGACTACCCGCAGTTCCTGCCCTGGTGCACCCAGACGAGCGTCCGTTTTCGCGACGAGCGCAAGACCGTGGCGACCTTGTATATCAATTATCTGAGCGTCAGGTCGCACTTCACCACCGAAAACGAAAAGGAATATCCACACCTGATGACCATCAAGCTGCTTGACGGGCCGTTTCGCCAACTCGAAGGCTTGTGGCGATTCAAGCCGCTCACGGAAAATGCCTGCAAGATCGAATTTCGGCTCTCCTATGAATTTTCGAGCAAGCTCTTCGAAAAAGTCATTGGCCCGGTTTTCAGCGGTATTGCCAACACCTTTGTCGAGGCCTTCGTGAAGCGCGCCGACGCCGTATACGGAGCAGCCGATGCCTGAGTCAATCACCGTCGAAGTGGTCTACGCGCTGGCGCGGAAACAGGAGTTGTTCACAGTCAAATTGCCGGCCGGCGCCAGCGTTCTCGATGCCCTAGAAGCGTCAGGCGTCCTGCAGAAATACCCGGAAATCGATCTTGCAAAAAACAAGCTTGGCGTCTTTGCCAAGCTGGCCAAGCCCGATGCGCTCTTGCGCGATCGCGACCGCGTGGAAATCTATCGTCCCCTGATTGCCGACCCGAAGGAAGTGCGCAAGCAAAGAGCGGCGCAGGGCAAAGTGATGAAGAAAGGGGCCGGCGAGGGCGAGTAAACGGAAGCTACTTGCAGCCGTCTTCGACGATACGGCGAACGTTCGCTATTTCCTGCTCGCGCTGCGCATCGTCGAGGAAATAGCGCTCGCCCTTATCGTCGCGTTGGCTGATGCGTTCGCCCGACTCGAGCAACTGCAATTGACGGCGCGCATTGGCGCAGTGCTCTTTGATCTGGGCAGACGCGATTTGCTCCTTGTTTTGCTTCTCGGCGTTTTGCTGCGCTTCCCTCTGGCGTTTGCGAAACTCCAGTTCGCGATCGGCCGCCGTCTTTTGCGCAGGATCGAGGCTCGGGGTGGCGGCCGCTGCAGCCGGCGCCGATAGGACGGTCCGTTGTTGGTGGATGCTGCCGACCGGCGGCTTGTCCGAGTAGTTCATTTTGCCGCTTTCGTCCTTCCACTCGTAGACCTGAGCGTTCAAGGTTGTCGTGGCGAAAAGACCAGCAAGCAGGCCAACGAGCGCTATGGCAAAGGGTTTCATGGTCGTCCAGTGTTCACGGGGCATACTGTATAATACTGATTTGTGACCTTGGATCATAGGCCATGCGTTTACTCCAAAGGGCGCTGACATTCGACGACGTCCTTCTCGTCCCCGCTCATTCCATCATTCTGCCGCGCGAAGTCAGTCTGCGCACCCGCCTTACACGCAAGATTACATTGAATATGCCGCTGGTGTCGGCCGCGATGGACACCGTCACCGAAGCCCGACTGGCAATTGCCCTGGCACAAGAAGGCGGCATTGGCATCGTGCACAAAAACCTGACACCGAAAGCTCAGGCGGCGGAAGTGGCCAAGGTCAAGCGCTTTGAGTCGGGCATTCTAAAAGACCCGATCACCGTTCCGCCGACGATGTCCGTGCGCGAAGTCCTCGACTTGACTCTCTTGCACAAAATTTCCGGTTTCCCGGTCGTCGAAGGGTCGCTTGTCGTTGGTATCGTGACCAACCGAGATCTGCGCTTCGAAACCAGGCTCGACCAGCCGGTGCGCAATATCATGACGCCGCGCGAACGGCTGGTGACCGTACGCGAGGGAGCAACCGTCGAGGAAGGCAAGGCTTTGATTCACAAGCACCGTCTCGAACGCGTCCTGGTCGTCAACGACGCCTTTGAACTGCGTGGGCTCATTACCGTAAAAGACATCATCAAGACCACCGAACACCCGCTTGCGAGCAAGGATGCTTCCGGACGACTCTGTGTCGGCGCGGCGATCGGTGCCGGCTCTGGCAGTGCGGAACGCGCTGAACTGCTCGCCGAAGCCGGTGTTGACGTCATCGTCGTCGATACCGCGCACGGGCACTCGCAGGGCGTTCTCGACAGTGTGCAATGGGTCAAAAGAAATCTGCCGAACGTTGAAGTGATCGGCGGCAACATTGCGACGGCGAGCGCGGCGCGCGCCTTGATCGACCACGGTGCGGACGGCGTCAAGGTCGGCATCGGCCCTGGCTCGATTTGTACGACGCGCATTGTCGCCGGAGTCGGTGTTCCCCAGATCACCGCGATCCAGATGGTTTGCGATGAACTCAAGGGCAGTGGCGTTCCGCTCGTTGCCGACGGTGGCATTCGTTACTCGGGCGATATCTGCAAGGCGATTGCCGCCGGCGGCGACGCGGTGATGCTCGGCGGGCTGTTTGCCGGAACCGAGGAGGCGCCGGGTGAAATCGAACTGTTCCAAGGGCGCTCGTACAAATCCTATCGCGGTATGGGGTCGATCGGCGCCATGGCCGCCGGTGCCGCCGACCGTTACTTTCAGGACAGCGCGTCGGACGTCAACAAGTTGGTGCCCGAAGGTATCGAAGGCCGCGTTCCGTACAAGGGTTCGGTGATGGCGGTGATTCACCAACTGATGGGCGGCCTGCGCTCGTCGATGGGCTATCTCGGCTGCGCAACGATAGCTGACATGCATGAGCGGGCAGAATTCGTCGAAATCACGTCGGCGGGCGTCCGCGAGTCGCACGTCCATGACGTGCAAATCACCAAGGAAGCACCGAATTACCATATTGAATGATGGCTTCGCTGTTTTGCGGGGCGGCTAGCAGCCGCCCTTATTTATTCAAGGCTTGAGAATGGCTCACCAAAAAATACTGATCCTCGATTTCGGCTCCCAAGTTTCTCAACTCATCGCCCGGCGGATTCGTGAGCAACAGGTGTATTGCGAACTCCACCCCTTCGACGTCAGTGACGATTTCATTCGTTCGTTCGACCCGCAGGGCATCATTCTTTCGGGCGGACCCAACTCGGTCTACGAGGCGCAGAATTGGCGAGCGTCGCAAGTCGTTTTCGAACTCGGTGTTCCGGTTCTCGGAATCTGCTACGGCATGCAGGCAATGGCTGACCAATTGGGCGGCACGGTTGAAAGTTCCGGCAAGCGCGAGTTCGGCTATGCCGAAATTCGGGCGCGCGGCCACTCCTTATTGCTCAAAGGGATCGAGGACCGGACCAGCGCCGAGGGGCACGGACTGCTTGACGTCTGGATGAGTCACGGCGACGCGGTCAGCGCGCTGCCGCCGGGTTTCAAAGTTATCGCCAGCAATGAATCGTGCCCGATTGCCGCAATGGCCGACGAAACGCGCAGGTTTTACGGGGTCCAGTTTCACCCGGAGGTTACGCACACGCTGAAGGGCAAGGAGATTTTTGCTCATTTCGTGCACGACATCTGCGGCTGTGGCCGCGACTGGAATATGCCCGATTACGCCGAAGAAGCGATCGCCAGGGTGCGCGCCCAGGTCGGCGCCGAGGAAGTCATTCTCGGACTCTCGGGCGGCGTTGACTCGTCGGTCGTCGCTGCGTTGTTGCACCGCGCGATCGGCGACCAGCTGACCTGCGTCTTTGTCGACAACGGCCTGCTGCGGCTCAACGAAGCCGAGCAGGTGATGCAGACCTTTGCCAGCAACCTCGGCGTCAAGGTCATCCACGTCGACGCGGCCGAGCAGTTTCTCGGGCACCTCAAGGGCGTCTCGGACCCCGAAGCCAAGCGCAAGATCATCGGCCGCGAGTTTGTCGAAGTGTTCCAGGCCGAAGCGAAAAAACTCGCTGACGCCAAGTGGCTGGCGCAGGGCACGATTTATCCCGACGTAATCGAGTCGGCCGGCGGCAAGACGAAAAAAGCGCACACGATCAAGAGCCACCATAATGTCGGCGGTTTGCCCGAGACCCTCAAGCTCAAACTGCTAGAGCCGCTGCGCGAGCTGTTCAAGGATGAAGTGCGCGAACTGGGCATCGCACTCGGCCTGCCGCACGCCATGGTCTATCGCCACCCCTTTCCGGGTCCCGGATTGGGCGTGCGCATCCTTGGCGAAGTGAAACACGAATTTGCCGAACTGCTGCGCCGCGCCGACGCGATCTTTATCGACGAATTGCGGGCGGCCGACTGGTACGAAAAGACCAGCCAGGCGTTTGCCGTTTTCTTACCGGTCAAATCGGTCGGCGTCATGGGCGACGGCCGCACCTACGAATACGTCGTCGCCCTGCGCGCCGTGCAGACCCAGGATTTCATGACCGCGCATTGGGCCGAGTTGCCGCACAGCCTTCTCGCCAAAGTATCGAATCGGATCATCAACGAGGTGCGTGGAATCAACCGTGTCGTCTACGATATCTCGGGCAAGCCGCCGGCGACCATCGAGTGGGAATGAGTGGTTTCTTTGTCTGAAAAATTCCATCTTAAGTATCAAAGACTTGCTAAGTCTCGATGACGACCGCAGATACTTCATCAACGACACAGATTTTCGAAGGCAAGCGATTGATATCAAAATATTTTGTACGTTTCCGCACGTGGCCGAGGCGCCTGTACCGCGCGAAGATTTGACGGTAAATCTGACGGTGATTTCTTCCTCGAAATATCAGTATCCGCATTTACCGTCACATCCGTGTGGCCTCAGACGGTAAAACCAAACCAGAAGGGGCCTACAAATAAATGCGCTTCGGGGAGCTTGGGCACTTCGTAGCGGCGTTCCGGTTCATATTTACTGCGCGGTAAATATGGCTGTTTCTCCAAATATCGGTGCGAACACGAAGCCAAGATTTCTCGACATTCCCGTGATCAATTACGTTCTTGAATTCGCCTTCAATTGAATAGCCCGACATCGATCGAGAAGAGTTTCAAAGGGTTCGACGTCGTCGAGAAACAAGCCGTCATCGACCATGTGCTGATAGTCAGTAGCCAATTTGGCCAGCGCGCAGTCATCAGGTACAAGCTGGAGTCCACCTGCGACCGCTGCGTGATAGTCGATGGCGTCGCCGTGCGTGTTCTTTTCTGCAAAGAACACGCTCTTGTGATCGGCAACTGCGCGGGCGAGGGCTTTGTCCGCGATGGCTGCGTCGGCAAAGCCGGCGGCATCCAGTCGCGTCACGTCGTGCCAGTGACGTGCGAAGCGGTCACCACCGCGAAACTCGCCCTGCGCGCAAAAGACGTGAATCGCCGTCGCCTTTTCCCAGAAGGTGCGCTCGGCGCGCATGACCTGTGGTGTTGCGGCGGGAAACTCCACGCCCAGCAGATATGCGGCCGCATCGCAGTGGACAGTGCGTGGTTCGCTGGGCTCGCCGGTCGAGCGGGCACCGAACTCCAACATGACGGCTGGCGCGACATAGCCGGTGCCGGTGACCAGCGGTGCGTAGTCGATGAACACTTTGTCGCCCTCGGCCCGCACGGTTGCCGGTAGACCGTTTTGCTCAAGGTCCTGCGTGAGACGTGGCACGATCTCGGCGCCGACCCAGTCCGACAGGCGCGCGCGAATCTCCTTGCTCCACTTTTTCTCCTGGCTTTTGCTGGCCGGTAGTGGCGCATTCGCATCGCCCACCAGATCGCCGGCGATGGCGCGAATGTCGTAAGTCAGATCCACGTCTTCGGAGAAGCGGCGGATAACACCGTAGGCCTTCGACAAGGACGTGCCGCCCTTGAATACCAAGTGTTCAGCGTAGGGGCCGGCAAAGAGATGCCGCAGCGACCAGACCACCCAGATGTCTTTTTCCAGCAGATGGGGCAGGAGGCCCGATGTGTTGGCTGCCAAATCGAGCGCCTCCAGGCGTTCGGCGGGGGAAAGCTGGAAGAACTCAGCCATGGGTCACCAGGGCGCTGATCTCTTGGGCCATCCAGGTCGGCAGGCGCGACCGCGCCGACGCGACCTCTTTCAGCTCGGACGGTGGCAGCTTGACCCGCAGCTTTCGGATCGCTTCCCCGGCTTTTTCCGGGCCTAGCCAAGCCAGTGCCCGCACCACCTCGCCCGCAGCTCGCCCAGGAAAAATCAGTTGCCAAATTGGCGCGTGCCGGAACTCGACCATCTGAGCGCCCAATTTTAAGCGGCGGCTAGGGCCGGACGTGAGATAGACCGCTCGCATCGGCACCTGCGTGGTCAGGCCCAGCGCGTTGGCGGCGGCGGCGCCGTGCGACACGATGGTTTCCCCGCGCTGGTGTGCCAGGCCCTCGACCATCTTGGCGGCCGAAGGCGCACGGGTGCCGAAGCGGCTTTCGACGGGCAAGACATAGATACCGCGGCCAGAGCGCAGCAGGGCGCCGCGCTGCACCAGGCGGGACAACACTTGGTCTACGGCTGCACGATTACCCAGATGCAACAGTTCTTTGGCGACCAAAGGCGTGCCCTCCGGCAATCCGGCGGCGTGTTCCAAGACTTGTTTGGCGATGGTCTGCATGGCGATATCTCCTGACTGGTAGAATTATGAGGCTATTTCTGACACTTTGCAATGCCTATTTCCTATTTATATCTACGCAACTGGTCTGATCGATATGGTGATGCGGGCAACACCCGCGAGGCCGACGGCGGCACGCGGGGCCAATATTCACTGAACAGTAAATATTGGCGTTTTGATGAATTTTCGGTAGAATAGACATATTCACTGCACAGTAAAGAACCTGAGAAGCCATGATGCTTGAGTCGCCCACGACCGAAGGAGAACTGATTGAGCAGTTCCTGGAAACCCTCCGGGCGCTGCCAGAGGTGCATGCGAGCCTGGGCAGTTGGGAGCCTGTCGCCTTGGCAGGCGATAGGAGGCATGACGCCCAGATCGACCTCCAAATCGCAGGCAAGTCGTTCACCTTGCTGGTCGAGGTAAAAAAGACCGTCTACCCCCGGGACGCGCGTCAGGTCTTGTGGCAGTTCGAGGACTTCAACCGCAACAGGCCAACGGGGCAAGGCGTTGACGAGGTTCTGTCGCTCCTGGTCGCTGAGTCCATCTCGCCGGGTGCCAAGGACCTGCTCAGGTCCGAGCGCGTCGGGTATTACGACAGCGGCGGCAGCTTGTTCCTACCCGCTCACGGCGCCTATCTCTACATCGATAAGCCACCCCCCAAGACCCTGTCGAAGTCCGTGCGGTCCCTGTTTTCTGGGCGCCGCGCACAGGTGCTGCACACCCTGCTGGTCCGCCATCAGGCCTGGTTCGGCGTCAAGGAACTCGCCGAACAAGCGCTGGTGTCGCCGGCGACCGCCTCGCAGGTGCTGACGGAACTGGAGCGCTTCGACTGGCTGACCTCGCGCGGACAAGGCCCCAGCAAGGAACGGCACCTCAGGGAGCCAGCGGCGTTGTTGGATGCCTGGGTGAAGCAACTCACGTCGATCCGTCCTCCGGCACTGCGGCGCTATTACGTGCCCGCCATGAAGGCGGACCAACTGCTTGAGCATATCGGCCAAGTTTTCGCCGCCCAGCAGGTCGGGTACGCGATCAGCCACGAAGCTGCAGCGCAGCGCTACGCGCCGTTCCTCACCAGCGTTTCCCAGATCCGTTGTCGGCTGCTGGTCGGACCTGCCGCCGACGCCGCCATCGGCGAACTCGGCGCTCGCGTCGTCAACGAAGGCGCCAACCTCGTGATCATCGAAGCCAAGTCACCTGGCGATCTGCTATTTCGCGAGCGCGTTGGGGACATCTGGTTGGCCAGCCCGATCCAGGTCTACCTCGACCTGCTGCGCGGCGAAGGCCGTGCCAAGGAAATGGCCGAGCATCTGCGCAAAGAAAGGATCAGCTTTTGATGACCAAGCCCGCAACGCTCGACGGCTACAGCGACCAGTACACGCTCGACTGCGAGCGCGTCCTCGTGACGCTGCTGCGTGGGCTGGGGCCGTGGAAGGACTCGGTCTACTTGGTCGGAGGCCTCACGCCGAGATACCTGGTGCCCGCACGGCCGCCCGCCGTGCCGGCGCACGCCGGCACCATGGACGTGGACATCGTGATCGACCTGCAAATCCTGGCCGACACCGAGGCGTACCACACGCTGGAGGACAACATCAAGAAGATGGGCTTCGAGCGTGCGGAGAACGAGAAGAAGCAAAAGCTCTCGTGGCGCTGGCAGACCCGTACCGAACACGGTGCGCTGATGGTGCTCGAACTGCTTGCCGACGCGCCCGAAATCGCGGGCGGTAAGGTGCAGCCGCTGCCGACTGAGGGCACGATCTCTGCGCTCAACATCCCGCACTCGTCCATCGTTTTCGATCTACATCAGGTTACCGAAATCCAAGCCGAGTTGCTGGGTGGTAACGGCATTGCGACCGAGAAAATCAAGCACGCCAATTTGGCCAGCTTCACCTGCCTGAAGTCTTTTGCATTTGATCAACGCAACGAACGCAAGGACGCTCACGACCTGATCTATTGCATCGAGCATGCGCCCGAGGGACTGGATGCCGTCGCGGAAATCTTTCGCACTGAGCAAGGTGGTAAGCATGGGGCCGTCATCAAGGCGGCGCTGGCGATCCTGCGCAATCGCTTCGCGCAGGACGAGAGGACAGAGGGCTATCGCAAGGACGGCCCGGTGTCGGTCGCCAAGTTCGAACTTGGCGAGAGCGACGAACCTGAGCAGCGCGAGGTGAGGGCATTGCGGCAGCGCCAGGCAAGCGATCTGATCGAACAACTACTGGCGCGAATCGGATAGGGAACAGCGTGACGACCAAAGCGATCTTCGTTGGCATCAACAAGCACCTCGACGCGACGATTCCCGAGTTGAGCGGTGCCCGCCGTGATGCCACCGCGCTGTGGGCGCTGTTTCCGGATCAGCCCGAATTCCTGCAAGGACTGGACGGCATCCTGCAACGAGTCGAGTTCGGTTTGCCAAGCGCAGTTCTACCACTCACGAAACTACCAGTGCCATTGATCAGGGAACAGTACCTTGCGCTTTTCGCCGCTGGATGTTTGCCTCGTGATGATGCGAGCAAGTTGGAGCGACACCGGCTCAATGAATGTGTCGGATCAAGCCATGCCTCCTTGATGGGGGCTCAAGCATGACCTCGCGTTGCTCGATCTTTGCCTTGTCCGGTGAAAGTTATCGGCACCGCGCGTCGTTTCCGGGAAAGGTGAGTCGGTCATGAGCGACTACTTTAGTGATCGAGAGAACGGCCCACGCCCGCGGACCGAGCAGGTGATCTCACCTACGGTCTGGGCTGGCTTGGTCGCCTTGGTACAGGGGCTAATCAATAGCGGCGCCTTTGGGCTTCGGTTCCCCGAGCGCTGTCCGGATGGGCAGGCTATTTGCGGATGCGATCCCGACTCACTGGCGGCGGCCGTGGTTGCAGAGATGCCGGGACTGGCGTGGCCGCTTGAAACCATGAGCGAGGTGGAGGATGGCTTTTTCTCGCAGCGTCAGCCGATTGCGCCAGACACTCTGCTGATCCTGGACTTCATCGAGTTTGTCCATGACGCAGTAGCGAAGCCCACCCCTGGTAAGTACCACGATTTTTTCAGTCACCACCATCTAAGTTTCGATCAGCAGATCGGACAGGAGGAGTTTCGGGTTACCGTCAACCGCATCTTTGCGCGCAATGGCGTCGCATTCGAGATGCTCTCGACGGGTCGCATCGTTCGAGTGCTTCCATTGATGCTGGGTGACGCTCTGAGGCGGACGGCTTTCAACACTGGAGACCGCACGCTCGACAACATACTGGATGAGTGTCGTGCGAAGTTTTCAGACCGCAATCCTCTCGTTCGACGAGAAGCGCTGGAGCGCTTGTGGGACGCATGGGAACGGCTCAAGTCACTTGCAGATATAGGCGACAAGAAAAGGTCGATCAAGATTATCTTGGACGCCACAGCAACGGAGCCGTCGTTGCGGGCAAGGCTAGTGTTACGTCCGTCGCCATCTGAGGTTGGCAACCCGCTGACCTCCCGGTTTTCTTGAGGGCATTTCCTGGAACGCAACGGGCATTATCGCGAGACACGGCAGACGTAAGATAGGCCAGAACTCATCTGTTATCGTGGGAAGTTACCAGACCCCCTACGGCACAAAAGAGACCGGCCTATGCATCGGATTGTATCGGGCATCACCTCCCTTGAGCAACATTTCCAAGCCGTCTCAACAGCGCCTGTGATTTACCGACCGCCGGCGTGCCCGCACTGTGGGCGCGGTGTGCTTTGGGGACACGGCTGCTATTACCGGAAGGCCGACCGCAGCCGAGATCCTGGACCGTCGCGCAACCCGGTTCCGATCCTCCGCTATTGCTGCCCGGGATGTTCCCGTACCTGCTCGCGTCTGCCGCTGTGCATTGCCCCGCGCCGTTGGTATGACTGGGCGGTGCAGCAGCAGGTACTGCTGCTTCTCCTGAACGGCTACTCGCTCCACCATTGCAGTCGTTGCAATGATCTGGGTCGGCAGACGGTGCGCCGCTGGCGGGATTGGCTCAATGCCCGCAGCGAGTCCTTTATGTTCTTTCTACGCAGCCGCTTTCCTGAATGGGGACGCAGCGTCGATCAGCCTTCGTTCTGGCGTCTGGTACTCGATAGCATGCCCTTGGCAGAGGTGATGGCGTGGCTTGACCGGGAGATTGATGTCCCAACATGAACCGCCTCTGATCCAGCGGCAGACAGCGTGGGCCCCGCCCGGGCGGGGCCCCCACACAGTTTGCCCTCTGTCATGCCTTTCGGTTTTCCGGTTTCATGCCGGCTCCTTTCCACAACGAGGTGCAGACATGAAAGAGATCGATCCGAAGGCGTTGTTTCGCCTATCCGTGTTGGGCCCCCTGGTCAGTCGGGAACGACTGGAACGAGGCGAACTTCAGCAAATCATTCGCGAATTGGCGCAACGCGAATATGCCATCCCCGGCTCACGCCGCCACTATCTGGGCGAGAAGACGATTGAAGCTTGGTTTTACCGTTGGCGCCGCGAGGGCATTGCCGGCCTGACCCCCAAGATTCGCGTTGATCGTGGCCAGTCGAAACTGCCGGCCGCAATCCAGGAGGCGATACTCGCCGCCAAACGGGACACCCCGCGGCGCTCGATTCGCCAACTCCAGCGCTTGCTTGAAGCGGCCGGGTCGGTCGCCTGCGGCAGCCTGTCGCGCTCGGCCATTCATCGCCTGTTGCAACAGCATGGCCTGTCGCGCATGAGCGGTTCATCGAGTCTGCCCGAAGAGAAGCGCAGCTTCGTCGCCGCCTCGGCGGGGACCGTTTGGTACGGCGATGTGATGCACGGCCCACGAGTGCCCGTCAAAGGGCAACTGCGCAAGACCTACCTCGTGTCATTGATCGACGATGCCTCGCGCCTGATCACTCATAGCGCCTTCTGCCTGGGCGAGACGGCCCT
>Ga0335397_10005410_pt1 | contig 16723 bp, 12 predicted proteins | sample MAT04_FD_205740 | JGI IMG/M metagenome (GOLD analysis project Ga0335397, IMG submission 205740) | Freshwater microbial communities from Lake Fryxell liftoff mats and glacier meltwater in Antarctica - MAT-04 (spades assembly) (version 2) ... | reverse complement strand
CGGAGGACGCTGCGCGTGTCGGACGTGCGGGACAGCCTCGAAGGCGCCCAGGTGCTCGCCGCCGTGCGGCAGTCGCGCCGGGACGTGCAGACGATCGAGGAGGCGTTCGCGTCCGTGGATCGAGGGCAGGTCGAGCGCATCGACTTCTGGGAGGGGACCAACGGCGTCCCGTACACCTCCTTCGAGTTCGGAGCCGGCGACAACTCCTACGGCGCGGTGCTCGCGTTCGGGACGAGCGAGCTGCGCGCGCGCATCCGCGACTCGGACCTCTACGACGCGAGCCCGGAGGCCAACATCGGCTGCCGGATCCCGCTCGGCCCCCGCTGGAATCGATGCTCCGACCCCGCGGAGTGCGCGACGGGCCACACCTGTGAGGGGAGGGTGTGGCAGAGCGACGAGGAGTCCGGCGAGAGCTGGGTCACCGCGCCGGGCAAGTGTGTCGCGCGCGGCGAAGGCGCGGATCCGCGCGAGGGCAACACGTGCAACGCCGCGCTCCCGTGCCCGCTCGGCAGCGCCCTGATGTGCTCGGCGCTGGCTTCGGGGGAAGACGGCCTGTGTCGCCCGACCTGGATGTTCGGAACCTTCTCGCTCGGTGAGCCGCTCGAGATCCCGGCCTTCGGCCTCGCGCAGCATCCCGTCGTCGTGTCCGGCCTGGCGACCGTCCCCGAAGCCGGTCACTTCGAAGGCTACGTGAGCTTCTCCGACTTCACGCGGCTCCGGCTGAGCATGGCCAACCCGCAGTACAACACGACCATCACCTTCTTCGACGGCCCCGCGCTCGGCCGCGCCGGCGTGACCGCGCTCCTCGGCGCGACGTCCGGAGAGCTGCGCGTGTCGCTGCCGTTTCGAGTGCCCGGCGACGAGAGCGTCAACGGGCAGTGGCTGCTCGTCGTGGACACGCGCGCGGGCCGCAGCTCGAGCTCACGCGTGCCGTCGTACATCGTCGGGGGGCCGTCGATCACGCTGTCGTCGCGCTACGACTGAGTCCGATAGTTGGGACTTGTTACCCACCGCCGCCTCGACGTTACCCGTGAACCTGGCGGTCATGTTGTGGAACGCGATCATTCCACGTGGTGCGACGTCATAGTTTAACGCGCTTCTCGTCCTCTTCGTCCTTGGAGAGGTGACACTTCTTGTACTTCTTGCCGCTGCCGCACCAGCAGATATCGTTCCGCCCGAGCTTGAGAGGAGCCTTCTTACTCCGAACGGCGAGCGCGTCGAGATCTTGGGGAGCGACTCGACCGCCGAGGGACTCGATCGCACCCACCAGCACGTACGCGGCGTCGAGATCGAGGTTGGGCGCGAACCGGATGAGAATCTGTAGCTCGGCCGTCAGCGGCTCGAGCGCGCGAGCGTCACCGTAGCGCGCGAGATTGTCTGCGGCCCCTTGTTCGGAAGCCATGAAGGCGTCCAGCAGGACTTCGTACGCACGCTCATCGAGGATCCCCATGCCCGCGATCGCCGTCCGCAACAGGTGCGCGTGATGGACGTCTTTCGTTCGAGGGAGCTCTTCCAGCACTCCGTCGAGCGCGACGATCCCGGACAGGGCATTGGCGATGTCCAGCCCGAGCGGCGAGTCGCCCGGAATACGACGGAGGAGACGGATCAAGGGCGCCACGGCGTCGTTCAGCTCGAGGCCTCCGAGGAGGCGCACGGCATGAACGACCGACCACGACGGCTCGCCCGTCGAGCGCTCGATCAACGCCACCAGCGCTGGGCCCGCGTCCGCGAGCTCCATGATCGCGTCCCATGTCCTGTTCATCAGCAGGCGGCGATCGAGCATCTCTTCGAGGCCGGCGGTCGTAACGGGCTTGTCCCTGGAGCGATCGGTCGCTGGAAACGCGCGCGATCCGCGCACGAAGTCAGGATGGAACGACTCGCCGAGCAGCGCGACGCGAGCCTCGTGGTCGGGGTGATCCGGATCCTCGAAGGCGTCGAGGAGCTCATAGTAGTCGCGCGGCCCCCTGCATCGCTCGGGTGGGGCGGCACCTTCCCCGTCGATGACGCGTGGATGGCTCGCCGCGCTGTCGACGGGCCCGATGCGCTCGACGGCGACGTGTACGATCCAGTGCTTGCCGAACGAGAGCTGGAGGCGCGTTCGCTCGCCGGAAGGCAGCGTTTCGCGTTGATCGAGCTCCAGGCTCAGCGAGCCACGAAACGCCGCCAGATCGGTCGCCTCTCGATCGCGATCTCGGACGGGACAGCCCAACCCATCGCATTCGCGATCGCGTTCGCCATCGCGGCGAGCGTAGGTTCGCCTCGCATCTCGACGCGCCGCCAGACCGGCGGATTGAGCCCATCGATCTGAGCGAGCAAGACCAGGCCGGACAACGTGGGCGAACCTTCGGCGGGGGGCGCCCTGTGCTCTCGGTCTTCCGCGAACCCGCGCACGCGACGGTAGCGCTCGCGAATCTTCGCGCGCGGTACGGCGTCGAGAAGCTCCTGGAGTCGGGCGCGATCGGGCCCCTTCTCGACGATCAAGGCCGGCAGCGCCGCGCGCGCGACGCCGCAGTCTTTGCTGCCCACCAGCTCGACGAACTGCGCTGCGATCGAAGCGCACCTGCAGTCCGGGGTCAGGCAGTACATGTCCTCGACGAGATAGTGTGCGCCTCGAAGCCGAATCACGAGGTCCCACGCGTGCGGGAAGATCTCCGAGAACCGCGCGAGCTCGCCCGATCGCCAGTCGCTCGGTACATGTCCCGCTTCGTCGCGCCCATGCGAGCGTTCCCATCGGTGTGCGAGCCACTCGCGGTGGTCTCGCTCCACGAGCACAGTGGCGATGCGCGCGCCGATACTCTCGTCGAATCCCGCGCCCATGGTGGACTCGCCGATGGTCTCGGTGCGCGTGTCATAGCGGGCTTGATACGCGTCGCGATGCCGCGCGAGCCCGCCGTCGCGTCGCTCGAGCGTGGCCACGTCCAGATACATGTTCGTGCACTCGCACGCCGGGTTCGCGCAGGCGCTGGTCTACACGCCGTACTGCGCGCCGTCGACGTCCAGGATGAGCGGGTTGCCGGCATCGATCCGGCGTACGGAGGAAGGCATGTGGCGCGTGTTTCACTCGGGGCGCTGGTGGCGTCAAGGAGCTCGTGGCCGCGCCACGGTCAAGACCCATGGCAGTTACCAGGTAGGTGGACCGCGACGCGAAGGGCGCATGCGAGGGATCTTCAATTTCCCCGTCTTGTCGCGTTTCGCGCTGAAGCTCGAGTCCATCCCTTGCTGGAAGAAGAGGTGACCGAGCAGCTCGTCGTCGCGCACGAGCGTGGCCCAACCGCGACCGTTCGCGGGCCGGCCGTCGTCACCACCGCGCCAGCAAAACTCCACGAAGGGGCGGGCGTCGCGCATCGAGTAAAAGCAGTCGAGGCCACCCTCGACCGCGATGAAGTACAGGCTGCCGAGACGGCTTCCGATCTCGAACCGAACCTGTCCTGGAACCACGAGATCGACGGAGTCTTGATCCCACTTGTCCATCCGAGTAATGCGCCAGACGCCCCCGAATGCGCGACGCGCTGCTTCTTCGGGTCGCGCATCAGCGCGGCGGACGTACCTGGGGGCGACGTTAATTTCGGTTGGGGTCTCGCCGGAGGAACCGCCGTAGCCGAACGTGTCGTGGGCGTCGGTCATGACGTCGAGTACGAGCTCGCCGTGGCCCCCGATCCGATCGACTCGGTAGACGCGTCCCACGCAGAACTCCAACACCCGCCGGAGTTGCTGTTCGACGTCTTTCGTCGCAGGTGGCGCCGACACCAGCTGCACCCAATCATTGGCCGCGAAGGCGGAGGGCAAAGATTGAGGCCCGCCTCGCGCGAGCGGCGGGAGCTCATCGGGCCGTATGAGGAGCACCATGGATCGCGCCTCACCCGGCACCCGCGAAATGAGCCCCCGCCGCATCAGCGTGGTGAGCATCTGGTGAACGGTCGGAGCGGTCACGCGAAAGTACTCGCGCAGATCGGTCTCCGCTGGAGCGCGACGGTGGACCTGAATGTAGTAATCGATGAAGGCGAGGTACTGGCCCTGCTTCGGCGTGAACCTGGCGGTCATGTTCCGCTTGACCACAGCTGCGGCGCGGCATCAACCTGCGCCGATTGCCCATGACCAAAAGCAGCGGAGCACATGCTGACGGCCCGGCTCGACAGGCCCCTCCGGATCGCCCTGAGCGAGAGTGACGATGCGTTTGTGGGGGCCGGTGGTGTCGATCGTCGCGATCGTCCTTTTCGTGGCGACGATGGTGTCGGCGGTGTTGCTCACTCTGCTCGTGCCGGTGATCGGCGCGGCGTTGTGCATCCTGGGGATCAGCATGCTGCAGCCGGTGGTCGCGGTGCGGTCGCTCGAGATGGTGTACGGCGGGCTCGTGCAAGCGTGGGACACGCTGCGATTCATGGTGACCGCGATGGCGCACCCGTTGAGGCCACAGGTGCATACGGTGCAACCGGATGGACTGCCGGATCTGATGCGTGTGGTCGATAGTGTCGCCGAGGTCATTGGTCAGCGGAGCATCAGCGGAGTCATACTATCACCCGAGCCGGATTTCGGAGTGATCACCGTTCGAACGTCGCGCGGCCTCGAGACTTACTTGCTGGCGGGCGCTCCGCTGCTGTTCGTGGTGACGATCGACGAGCTGCGCGCCATTATCGCGCACGAGCTGGCGCACGTGGCGCTGGGACACACCGGGTGGTCGCGCATGCTCGGGCGCTGGCGCGAAATGATGGTGGCCCTGACGGAAGGTGCGATCGGCTGGCATCCAGTCTCGCTGGCCTTGAAACTATCGGCGTCGATATTCATTGCCGCGTCGCTGCCCTGGTCGCGCCGTGACGAGCTCGATGCTGACGCCCTCGCTGGACGCGCCGTGGGCGCTAGCCTCCTCGTCGCCGCTTTACGAAAGGTGGACGCCAGCGCGATGGGTCTGTGGCTCAGCATGCTGAAGGTGAAGATGACATCCGAACGAACGGGTATAGGGCCCGAGAGCTGGATCGAAGCGTCGCTCCGAGACTATGACGCGCTCCCGGCCATGGCGCGCATGGAGCTGAAACGCGTCGCGCGCGGCGACCCGTTCGACATCGATGGCTGCACGCACCCACCGACGCCTCAGCGAGTCGCCGCGCTGGGTGGGGGCCGCAGCTCATCCCCGCCCGATCAACAGCGGGCGATCGCGCTTCTCCCCGACGTGCGCGCGCTGGAGCGCAAGCTCACGCGCAAGATGCTCCGCGCACGCCGCTGGACCTCGGCGCGGACCTGGCGCGAGGAGACCGCGCCGGCGCGAGTGGAGTCGCGGTTGCTTCAGGACGTGGGGGCGACGACGGGGTACGCGGAGCTCGATCTCGACGTGGAGTGACGCGTTCGACGCGGCTGAGGTATCTTCCGCGGGTGAGTGACGAGGATGATCCGGCGTCGGGGCTCATCGCGGGCCCGGCGGGCTACGTCGAGTGGCTCGGCGACCTGAAGGCGCGAATTCAGTCCGCGCAGCAGCGCGCCGCGCTGGCGGTCAACCGCGAGCTCGTGGCGCTGTACTGGCAGCTCGGGCGCGACATCCTCGACCGTCAGGCGCGAGAGGGCTGGGGCGCGGGCGTGCTCGACAAGCTATCCCATGATCTGCAGACCGCCTTCCCCGAGATGAAAGGGTTCTCGCGTTCGAATCTCAAGTACATGCGGGCATTTGCGGAGGCCTGGCCGGACCCCTCAATTGGCCAACAGGCTGTTGGCCAATTGCCCTGGGGACACAACGTGGCGCTGCTGACCAAGCTCAAGACGCCGGACACGCGCCTGGCCTACGCCCAGCGGGCGCTCCAGCACGGCTGGTCCCGAAACGCGCTGATCTTGCACATCGAGCAGCGCACAGTCGAGCGCGAGGGCAAGGCGGTCACCAACTTCGCTGCACAGCTTCCCAGCCCACAATCGGACTTGGCGCGCGAGAGCCTCAAAGATCCTTACCGCTTCGACTTCCTGAGCCTCGGTGCAGAGGCGAGCGAGCGGGAGATCGAGTCGGCGCTGGTGCAGCACCTGACCCGCTTTCTCCTCGAGCTGGGCGCTGGCTTCGCGTTCGTGGGCCGGCAGGTCCACCTCGAGGTCGGCGGCGACGATTTCTACATCGATCTCTTGTTCTATCACCTCAAGCTCCACGCCTATGTCGTGATCGAGCTGAAGGCGGGTGAGTTCAAGCCCGAGCACACCGGGCAGCTCGGCTTCTATCTGACGGCGGTCGACGCGCAGGTGAAAACGGCGGAGGACGCGCCGACGATCGGGCTGCTGTTGTGCAAGAGCAAGAACCGCGTCGTCGCAGAGTACGCGCTGCGCGACACGAAGAGGGCCATCGGGGTCGCGGAGTATCAGCTGGTGGAGGCGTTGCCGAAGGATCTGGAGGCCAGCTTGCCGAGCATCGAGCAGATAGAGCGGGAGCTGGGGGACGTCGCGGAAGAGTAGCCGGGGTGCCGGCGGCGGAGCAGGGCGAAAACGGGGTCGAGGGTCGTTGTTCGGAGCTAGACGCACCCACCGACGCCTCGCGCGCTGGAGCGCACGCTCACGCGCAAGATGCTCCGTTGGGGCGACGACGGGGTACGCGGAGCTCGATTCTCGACGTGGAGTGACGCGTTCGACGAGACCACGCAATTGGCCAACGGGCTGTTGGCCAATTGCCGTGGGGGCACAACGTGGCGCTGCTGACGAAGCTCAAGACGCGGGACACGCCTGGCCTACGCCCAGCGGGCGATCCCTCGGGTGACGACTCGGAAGCATTCCTTCGTGCAGCGCAACGATCCGCGTGCCCCCGGCCGCGTGGCCGACGTCGTGTTTTCGATTGGACGAGGTCAGCGCCCCGATCGCTTGCCGGCCCTGCTGGGCCCGGCGTATGGACCCAGGACGGTGAGGTCATGGCGTGCTCTCTGAACGTGATGGGCGGGTCGAACGAGCGCGTCGCCAGTGGGAGGCCCGTCTCGTCGATTTCTCGCGCAACAACCGGCTCCTCTACTTCCGGGATACGAAGTCCTCGACGCTCGATCTGACCCAGGCTGACGAGGGCGCCATGCGCCGGCTCCTCGGCGAAAAGAAGGTCAAAATAAGAGAGTTGTTCGCCGGCGAAGAGGCCGAGAGCGCCGCGAATCGCGCGCTGGCCGCGCACAAGAAGCGCGTCGAGAACGACGAAGAGAAGGGCGTGGCGACGCTCAACCTCGCGCTCGGCTTCGCGCGCTGGCCCGTCGCGGACAAGGGAAGCGAGCCGTCCGCTCCGGTGCTGCTCTTGCCCTTGCTCTCCGAGGCCGCGCCGCGCGGTCACCGGGACCTGGAGCTCCGGCGCAGCGAGGGCGAGATCGCGCTGAACGGGGTGCTCCTCCTCTTCCTGGAGCGAGAGTACGGCGTGAAGCTGGATCCGGACGCGATCGTCGACCCCGACGCCGACGAGCTCGATGTGAAGGCGGTGCTGGATCGCTTCTACGAAGCGGTCGCGCCCCGCGTCCCGGGGTTCCGGATCGTCACGCGCTCGGTCGTCGGCAACTTTCATTTTCCCAAGATGGCGATGATCAACGATCTGAAGGATCAAACCGCCATCGCTGGTCACGACCTGGTGGCCGCCATCGCCGGCGATCCGGTCGCGCAATCGATGTTCGTGCGCGATCGCAGCGAGATCGATCTTCGTCAGCTCGATCAGCGACCGCCCGGCGAGGACCGCGCGATTCTCGTGGCCGATTCCAGCCAGCAGCGCGCCGTCGTCTCCGCAACGAGCGGTCAGAGCGGCGTGGTCCAGGGCCCCCCGGGGTGCGGCAAGAGCCAGACGATCGTGAACCTGATCGCCTCGCTCATCGCGAACGGCCAGCGGGTCTTGTTCGTCGCCGAGAAACGCGCCGCCCTCGACGTCGTCCAGCGGCGGCTCGCGAAGGCGGGCCTCGATGGGCTGCTCCTCGATCTCCACGGCGGCGACCTCGGCAAGCGAGCGATCGCGACCAAGCTCAGGAACGCCCTGGAGGCGGCGAGATCGCAGCCCCCGATCGATCACCGCAGCATCGAAGCGAAGCTCGCCGAGACTCGAAGTGAGCTCATCGCTCATCTTGGCCGCCTCCACGCGAAGCATCCTCCGGCGCAACGGTCGCTGTTCGATCTGATCGGTGAGGACCTGGCGCTCGCGAGGGCCGGAATCGAGGTTCGGACGCGATGGGGCGCGAGCGTGCTGTCGCGACTTCATCCCGCCCTCGCGACAGAGTGCCGCAGCGGGCTCGTTGCGCTGGCGAACGAGAAGGATCTCTTCCAAGGGACAGAGGGCGGCCGGTGGCTCACGGTGCCGCTCGACAAGCCCGAGGACCTCGAGCGCGCCCTCGACGTCGTGTCGCGAGGTGGGCGAGCCCTCGACGCTCTGGGGCGAGCCATCGAGAAGCTGGGCGCTCGAAGCGCGTCCAACGTCGCCGGCGTCCGCGCGCTCCTCGACCTGCTTCGACGCGTCAAAGCGGTGGAGTCGCGATTCCAGAGCGCGATCTTCGACCGAGACATCGATCGCCTCGCTCTGTCACTCAGGCCAGCGTCGCTCGGGCTATGGAGCCGCCTCTGGGCCTACCTCACCGACGGGGCGTACCGATCGGCGCTGACCGACACCCGCATGCTCGCCAAGTCCGCGCTGAGCACCGCGGCGGACGCCTGGAGGGCCGTCCAGGAGGTCCGTGAGCTCGCAGAGCAGTGGGGACGCCATATCGCGGGGCGGCCCGCGCTTCCCGCGAACGCGCCCGAGGTGGAGCGGGCATTGACCGAGGCCGAGGCGATGCTCGTCGCGGGCACCACGATGACCGGGGAGACCGAGGTTCCCAGCTTGCGCGAGGCCATCGAGGCGCTCGCCGCGACCCGGACGCTGGCGCAGCGGGTCCATGTGGTTCGCCAGCTCGAGCGACGGCTCGAAGCGCACGGGATCGATGCGCTGATCGACGAGCTGAAGAGCGGGACGCTTCCCGCTTCGTCCTGGGCGCGGGGCTTCGATCGCGCGTACGTCGCCTCATCGATCGAGCACGCCCTTCGGAGCGAGCCCGGGCTGGCGTCGTTCCAGGGACGATCGCACGATCGAATGGTCGAAGAGTTCATCGACCTCGACCGGCGGATGACGGAGCTGAGCGCCGCCCGTCTGCGCCGGGATCACGCGGTCGCGCTGATCGAAGCCATGAACGCGCACGTCGAGGAGGCGACGGTCGTCAATCGAGAGGCCAACAAGAAGAGCCGGCATTTGCCGCTGCGCGCCCTCGCCGAGCAGGCGCTCCACGTTCTCCCGGCGTTGTTCCCGTGCTGGATGGCCAGTCCGCTCGCAGTGAGCCAGTTGATCCCGTTCAAGCCGGGCATGTTCGATGTGGTGGTCTTCGACGAGGCCTCGCAGATCCTGCCCGAGGACGCGGTCGCCGCGCTCTTTCGCGGGAAACGGGCGGTCGTGGCCGGCGACCGTCATCAGCTCCCGCCGACGGCCTTCTTCGCCGAGAACCGCGATGACGACAGCGACGAAGGCGATGCAGGTACGTCGGGATTCGAGAGCCTGCTCGACGTGATGTCGAGCTTTCTCGGGACGTGGACGCTCGACTGGCACTATCGCAGCCGCGACGAGCGGCTCATCGCGTTCTCGAATCGGCAGGTGTACGGAGACCGGCTGATCACCTTCCCGGGGGTGGGTGTCGACGGGAGCCTGCGCCACGAGCTGGTGGCCTGGTCACCGACGAGTGGCTCGGGTCAGGAGGACAGCAGCAACGCCGAGGCACTTCGCGTCGTCGAGCTCATCCGTGATCACGTTCGAGCTCATCCCGACGAGACCCTCGGCGTGATCACGCTGGGAATGAAGCACATGATGAGGGTCGATGCTCTGGTCGAGCGCGCGTGCCGTGATGAGCCCGAGCTCGCGGACTACTGGCGTCGGCACACCGAGGCGGGTGAGCGACCCTTCGTGAAGAACCTCGAACGCGTGCAGGGTGACGAGCGCGACGCGATCATCCTCAGCGTCGGCTACAGCAAGGACACGAGCGGCAACCTACCTCTGCGGTTCGGACCCATACTCACCGGCGACGGGTACCGGCGCCTGAACGTCGCCGTCACGCGCGCTCGGGCGCGGATGACCGTGGTCTCGAGCTTCGATCACCGCGATCTCCATCCCTCGAAGTGCCAGGGGCGTCCAGGGCTCGAGTTCTTGCGTGGGTTCCTGGAGTTCGCGTCGATGGGCGGCGCCCGCCAGCCCGACGCCGGCGCGTCTGGATTTCCGATCAACGCGTTCGAAGCCGATATTCAAGCTGCGCTCGAGGCTCGAGGGCTCTCGTGCGTGGCCCAATATGGCGCGTCGTCGTACCGGATCGACCTCGTCGTGCGGCATCGCGATCAGCCCGGTCGGTTCGTCCTGGCGATCGAGTGCGATGGCGCGAGCTACCACTCCGCTCCGACGGCGAGAGATCGCGACCGGCTCCGGCAGGAGCACCTCGAGGCCTTCGGGTGGAAGTTCTGCCGGATCTGGAGCACGGACTGGTTCCAGCGGCGTGAGCAGGAGATCGCGCGGGTGCTGCTCGCGTACGAGGACGCGATGCGGAGCGCAGCGGAGCCGCCTGCGCCGCCTCGTTCAGCGCCTGACGCACCACCGCCACCGCCGGCTCCTGCGGCGCGTGGAGCACGGCCTGCGATACAGGCGGGTCTCGCGATCGATGACTATCATCCGTCGGAGCTCGTGACGGTCGCGCGCTGGATCGCCTCCGATGGCGTTCTGCGGACCGAGGCGGAGATGGTCAGCGAGCTGATGCGAGCGCTGGGGTTCCAGCGTCGCGGGACGAAGATCGTGGAGCGGCTGGCGGCGGCTGCGCGCGGCGTGTGAGCGAGAATCTTGCGGCCGATCGCGGCGTCGGCAAAAGTCGCAGCACCGCTGCGACAATCTCGAGGGGGGCCCCTCCCCGACGCCCTCGAGCGAGCCCTCAGCAAGAAAGGCCGGGCCGTTCCGACCGCGGTCCAAGGTCTGCTTTTGATCGGAGAGCTTCGAGAAATGGCCAGCGCCGAACCTTCTCGGCCACCAGACGACGTGGCGGCTCATCGGACTCATCGGCCGCGACCTGCTGCGGAACATGGTCTTCCAGTTCGATGGTCCAGCATGTTCTTTCGCCCTGACCGCGCCGCCCTGACCACTTCGTCACTCGCGCCGGGAGCCGGGACATACGTGCTCTCGCTCGCGTCGAGAGTCATGAACTCGGTGGGGTCGACAAGCTCAGCGCGGAGACGAGGCGAGACGTCGGCGCCCTTTGGACGGCTGAACCATTTCCCGGCTGCTTTCGTGGGCGATTCGGAGAGCGGGAAAGGGACTCGAACCCTCGACTTCACCCTTGTGAATCAGGCTACGGTGTCGCAATGATTGAAGAATCGTCCGAAGTCGGCCACTTGCTGACTGGCTGCGCTGCCTCGCTCTGACACCAAGAACCGGGGATGATTCGACCGGGATAAAAGGTGCTCCACATCGACGTATGTGATGTAGATTGTATCCATGACCCGCCGGACGACGATCGCGACGTTCCGGCGGCATGGCGGGCTGCTTCACACCTCCGCCGCGCTGCGGCTCGGGGTCCATCCGCGCGACCTCTACGGCCTGCGAGACGACGGCACGATCGAGGCTGTCAGTCGCGGGGTGTACCGTCTGAGCTCTGGCGCACCGCTCGGCCACCCGGACCTCGTCACGGTGGCCGCTCGCGCACCTCGCTCGATCGTGTGCCTCATCTCCGCGCTCGCCTATCACGGGCTGACCAGCGAGGTTCCGCACGCCGTGTGGATCGCTCTGCCGCGAGGCACCAAGACGCCGAAGATCGATCACCCACCGATACGGGTCGTGCGGGTGTCGAAGGAGCTGGTCTCGCTGGGGGTCGAGGTGAAGAAGCTCGGGCCGATCTCCGTTAACATCTACGGCGTGGCGAGGACCATCGCCGACTGCTTCAAGTTTCGGAACAAGATCGGCGTCGATGTCGCCGTGGAGGGGCTCAGGCTCTGCCTCGAGAAGAGGACCGCGCGCCCGGTGGACATCCTTCACTTCGCCCGGCGCCTTCGCGTCGAGCGCGTCATGCGACCCTACCTCGAGGCGCTGCAGTGACGAAGAAGCACCCCACCAACCTGGCAGCGTCGGTTCACGCGCGCCTCCTGAACGCCGCGAGAGCGCAGCAGCGGCCCTTCCACGAGCTCCTCCAGTACTACGCCATGGAGCGCATGCTCTTTCGCCTGAGCGTCTCGCAGCACCGCGATCAGTTCGTGCTCAAGGGCGCCCTCATGCTCAGGCTCTGGGGCGGACCCGACACGCGGTCCACCAAGGACATCGATCTCCTTGGTCGGTCCACGGCCACCGTTGATGAGCTCGTGCTGATCATTCGTGAGTGTCTCGGGGTGAGCGTTCCACCCGACGGGCTGGACTTCGATTCCGCTTCGGTCGGGGGCGTCCCTATTCGCCGCGACGCCCGGTACCTTGGCGTGCGCATCACGCTCAAGGCGGCCCTCGGGGGCGCGGCGATCGTGCTGCAGATCGACGTCGGGTTCGGGGACGTCATCACGCCGTCGGCGCAGCCGATCACGTACCCACCGCTGCTCGATTTCCCTGCGCCTGAGCTTCAGGGCTACACACCCGAGACGTCCATCGCGGAGAAGCTCGAGGCGATGGTCACGCTCGACATCGGCAACAGCCGAATGAAGGACTTCTTCGACATCGCGCTGCTCGCTCGCACGCGAACCTTCGACGCGGCCCTGCTGGCCCAGGCGATCGGTGCGACGTTTCGCAGGCGCGGGACGCCGCTCCCCTCGACGTTGCCCGTCGGATTGAGCGCCGAGTTCGCTGGCGCATCTGGGAAGGCGCAACAGTGGGCCGGGTTCCTGCGGAAGCTGCGTGTCGCGGACGCGAGAACACTCGGGCAGATCATCGACGAGGTACGCGCATTTCTCTGGCCGCTGGTCGAAGCGCTGGTCGCAAACCGCGAGGCCCGGGGCTGTTGGTCACCGGGCGGACCTTGGAGCGTCGACGGCTGACTTTGTCCAACGCTGGCCGCTGATCGGCGCGTGTGTACCCGTCCGCTGGGCAGCCCTGGCGAGTCCGTCGACACCTCTTTCGCCGCCCGGTAACCTGTGGGCGCGCAACGCCCTGGGGAGCGCCTTGGCTCTGGCCGGCCACCACGGCCACGGCGAGGCGGCAGCGCCGGGCGGCGCAGTCCGCGCGACGGATCGACTGAGCGGCGTGCGCGACGAGCTCGACCTCGCCGTTGTCGATCGGAACGTGGCGAGGTCGCGATAGACGCCGCGCGCGAGGCGCGAGCGTGCTCAGTCAATCGTGGTGTGCTCGGGGGACGACAACAGCGACTTCGAGCCGTTCGCGATCTTCCACGCCGATGGCATCATCGCGGCCAGGTCCTTGGGTCCGTCGCGCTGCAGCTTCGGTAGGATGTCGGCGAGGTACGCGACCGGGTCCACGCCCGCCAATCGGCACGAGCCGAGGAGCGACATGACGATCGCCGCGCGTCGTCCGCCCTCCAACGAACCAGCGAACAGGCTGTTCATCCGCATGATCGCCGGCCGTCGATGCAGTCGCTCGACCTCTCCGTTGTCGATCGGCAACATGCCGTCGGTGAGAAAACGACGCAGCGCGATCTCGTGGTTGATCAGGTACCGCAGTGCTCGGCCGAGCGATGACCTCGGGGGCTCGCGCGTTTCGAGGGCGCGGACCCACTTCATCAGCGCGTCGTAGATCGGCACCGAGCGCTCCTGCCGAGCCTTCAACACCTCGCTGCGCTCCTTGCCTCTTACGGACTCCTCGATGATGTACAGCGCCTTGAATGCTCGAATGGCGTGCGCCGCGCGCTTGTCACCGGCCTCCAACGCCTTCACGAAGTAGCGACGGGCGTGCATGTTGCACCCGATCTCGTGAATGTCTGGCCGCAGAAATGCTGCGTCGAAGGTGCCCGCGGCGTCGAGCACCACTGGCCCGCGCCGAAGCTCCAAGATGTCGAGCGGACCGAGCTCGAGCAGGTTGCCTTGCGCGTCGCGCCTCTGACCGCGAGCCTTCCCCGTCGAGGCGTACAGATAAGCGGCGACGCGTTCACTGCCGGTCCTCCCGACCATTCCCCAGAGCGTTCCCAGATGCGCCTTGCCGAGCTTCTTGATGAGAGTCGGCAGCGAGGTCCCGTCGAGGTGCATCACGTCGGCAGCGAGGATCCTCTCGCGCGAATATCGCCACAGAGGCTCGAGCAGATCTGCGCTCCACCGCACTTGATCCGCCATCGTCGAGACGGGCATGTCCAGCCCAAGACGGAGCAGCCTCGCGCGGCTGCGGTGCAACGCCAGTCCGTCATCGTACTTGTCCACGACGAGCGATGCGACCATCGTCGGCCCGTAACGACCGCCGTCCACGATCTTGTCGCCGAGCGGCGCGCGCACGAGCTCTCCATCGCACGCCTTGCATGCGAGCTTCTCGCGACGGTCCATTCGTACGATGACCTGGGCCGGGATCAGCTCGATGACCGGCGTACACTCGTGGCCGATGGTGGCTCGCTGGCCACCGCACTTGGGGCATGGTCGCTGATCCGCGGGGACCTCGATGTCGTTGAGGACCTGCTCGGCATTGGCGGGCAGCTCGCGCGGCGGGGGCACATACTCTCCTTCCGCCTTGGCCTTCTCGCGCGCCGCTTTGGCGTCCGCCTTGGCCTTCTCACGCGCGGCCTTCGCCTTCGCGTCCTGGGCGCTCTTGTCGTCGAGGATCGGCTGTGCCGCGCGTGCGAGCTCGTCATCCGCCTTGACGAGCTCTTCGTTGGTCGCGGCCGGCTTGGCCTGCATCACGAGCAACGCGAGCTGGGCGCGCGAGATGTGCTCGTGGTGGTTCTTGATGTTGCGCAGGCTCATGATGAGCTTTTCGAGGTCCTCGTTGCGCGCGACGAGGCGTGTGACGATCGTGAGAATCTCGTCCGCTTGACCGACCTTTGCGAGGAGCTCTCGAACGACGTCGACGACCTTGCCGGAGAGGACTCGCTCATCCCATACCCGCGCAGCGTTGCCGTCCTCGTGGGTCATCGTCGATGAGTATCATCGGCAGGTCGCGCTGCAAGTTGAGTTGCAAATCGTCAATTCAAGCCGAAGGCGAGTCCGTGGTCTCCGTTGTCTTCGTCGACTGCACGGGCGCCCATCTCGGTGCGAGGCGCGCTCGGCGCAAGTCGATGCCCTCGAGCAACATGGCCAGCTCGTGCGCGCCTACTTCGAGGCGAGGGAGGTCGGGCTTGAGGCGGGTGGCAAAGGCGAACGTGCCCAGTTCAAGCTTCTTTTGAAGGATCGTGAAGCCCCCGCGCGTCCATAGCAGCATCTTCACGTGGTTCTTGCGGCGGTTGAGGAAGACGAAGAGATGGCCAGAGAGCGGGTCCTCGCCGAGTACGCATCGAACCTCGTTGGTGAGTCCCTCGAAGGACCGTCGCATGTTGATGGGGGTTGTCGCGACGAACAGTCGCACGGCGGCAGGGAGCAGGATCATGCGCGGGCCCCTCCTCGAAGCTCGACGGCGAGCTGGGCTACCCAGGCGGGCGAGCAACGTTCGGGCGCGAGCACAAGGACGCGGACCGTGTCTGCGGTGACCTCGACACGAACCGCGGCGAGATCGTGCGCGAGGACCGGTGCCAGCGTGACTTCGGCGAACCGCATCGACGTCCGCGCCCGCGAGGTCGGCTTTGGCTCCGCCCCGAGCCAGCGATCGAGGCGACCAGGCCGGAGACCGTGACGGTCCGCGAATGCCTGAGGCGTCTCTCCGGACCGCTCCAGAGCGTCGAGCACCAGACGCGCTTCGCCGCTCGTCCAGCGCCTTTTGGCGGCAAGCCGCGCGAGGTTCGTGGGGTCGTGGGTACCTTTGCTTTGTTGCATCGACCGCCAGGCCTACGCGACGCGATGGGGCGCCCTCAACGCTTTCCCGGGGGCTGCCCAGCGGACGGGTACGTGCTTTGAGCAATGACATGACCACCCCTACAAGGGCCACCTCTTCGGCTGCGAGATCGCGACTGGCCAATTCTTCGCCACCGCGCTCTCGTGATCCTCGACGGCGCGCGGACACTTCATCGCTACCGCTTCTAGACAGCAACGGCTGGGACATCGCCCGAGCGCGTCCGACCTGCTCGGCGATCTCCAGAAACTGGGCCGCCTTGAGCGCGGCGTTGACGCCGCTCGGGTTGGAGGAGCCCGAGTGCGAGGCCACGCCGCTCAACCAAAGCCCGAGCTCGCGCGCCTTTCCGTCGTTATGGGTGATCGCGCGATGCGATCCCGACGACACCGCAGTGAGGGTCAGCTTGGGCGGCAGATTGAACTCGGGCGTGCTATCCGCCGGCAGCACGCCCCAGGTGGGGCTCCTCAGCGCGGCAGCGATCGCCCGCGGATCGCCCGGCTCGGCCACCGTCATGGTCAGTCGTGAGCGAAAAAATCCGCGACTTCCGATGTTCAGGACATCGTGGACGACCTGAGAATGGAGCGCGACCTGGACCTGTTCGATGGTCAGGAGGGTCGCCTGTATGAGCCGCTGTGCCAGGATCATCGAGCTTTGCGCGTCTGACTGACCAGCGCTCTCGCGTCGTCGAGGACGCGATGGCCGACCTTCTCACCCGCGGTCAGGGATGAAGAGCGACGGGGCTGACGTCCGTCCGGAAAGCGGACCCGTCCGGATTTCGGATGAGCCGGCGCCGCACTCTCAGGCCGCACGCGCGGCCCTGGGCGCGCAACGCCCTCGGCCGTGGTCGCTGCCGCTCGGAACGATATTCAG
>Ga0335397_10005409_pt1 | contig 16724 bp, 15 predicted proteins | sample MAT04_FD_205740 | JGI IMG/M metagenome (GOLD analysis project Ga0335397, IMG submission 205740) | Freshwater microbial communities from Lake Fryxell liftoff mats and glacier meltwater in Antarctica - MAT-04 (spades assembly) (version 2) ... | reverse complement strand
CAACCCTTCTTTACCACCAAACCAACCGGGCAAGGAACAGGGTTGGGATTGAGTTTGAGTTACGATATTATTAAAGCACATGGCGGTGAAATAAAAGTGGAGACGAAGGAAGGAGAAGGAAGTGAGTTTATCATTATACTGCCCGTTGTTTAAATCACTTATTATTGGATTAAAGGATTGCACAGAAATAGCAAACCACCAAATATAAAAAATTCGTGAAATCCATCAATCCGTTTTAAATCCGTGATTCAGACAATAACGAATTCAAACAAAGTAAAGGGAATATGCAGCATTTATTATTACTTTGCTTTATGTTTATTTAATTATTTATAAACCTAAGAATGCATTTTGAATTTATCCTGCTGATCGTCCTTTTTAATTACTTGCGAAAAAAACTGCAGTCTAAGACGTTATTGCCCAAATGGAATAAGTTGTTTTATGGTGGCATGCTGGTTTCGATCGCATTTTTAATATTAGAGGTTACAGTTCCTGGTAGCAGGAATTTTACAGCCTGGATTGGCTATGCCCTGCTTTTTTCAATCATTTACCTCTCCTTAAAACAGGAGGAATTTATACCCGTTAAATCAATCGTTTTAGCCATCATCCCGCTGGTAGCTGTAAATTTTTGTGAAGATCTGGCAAAACTGGTCAGCAGGTCATTTTATGATGCATGGGACAATTATTTTCAAACTGCCAGAGGCTTCGCCTTTTTATGGCTGGTGGCAATGTTAATTTTAAATAACAGGCAGCGAAAAGCACTGGAAAAGGAGCGGTTGAAGGTGGAGGAAAAGGAAAAGGAATTTAAAATAACACAAACCCTGAAAGAAGCACTGGAAGTGCAGGTAGCAGAGCGTACGGCCGCATTGACCTTACAAAAAGATGAATTGGAACATGCACTGGAGGAACTAAAATCTACCCAAAAACAACTGATTCAATCCGAAAAAATGGCCTCCTTGGGTGAGCTTACTGCAGGCATTGCCCATGAAATTCAAAACCCTTTAAACTTTGTCAATAATTTTTCTGAAGTAAATGCAGAACTGATTATTGAAATGAAAGCTGAAATTGAGAAAGGGAACCTGGAGGAAGTAAAAGCAATAGCCGATGACATAGCAGCAAACGAGCAAAAGATAACCCACCATGGTAAAAGAGCCGATGCCATTGTAAAAGGGATGTTACAACACAGCCGCAGCAGTAACAATGCCGTTAAAGAACCAACCAACATTAATGAACTGGCGGATGAATATTTAAGATTGGCCTATCATGGTTTAAGGGCAAAGGATAAATCCTTCAATGCCACCATGAAAACAGATTATGATGAATCGATCGGTAACATCAATATTATTCCACAGGATATTGGAAGGGTAATATTAAACCTGATCACCAATGCGTTTTATGCAGCCTCCCTGCACCCTCCCGAAAAAATCGGGATAAATTCCGGGGAGTTTAAAGACCCGCTCTACAAACATGAACCCACTGTAACGGTTAAGACTAAGAAGATCCCTCCTTCGGGGAGCAGGGGGGCTTTAGTATCTATTTCTGTGAAGGATAACGGGCCAGGTATTCCGCAAAAAGTATTGGATAAAATTTTTCAACCGTTCTTTACAACGAAACCTACAGGTGAAGGCACGGGCCTGGGTTTATCACTGAGTTATGATATTGTAAAGGCGCATGGCGGCGAATTAAAGGTGGAAACAAAGGAAGGTGAAGGGGCTGAGTTTACTATAAGTTTGCCCATTGTATGAATCACTGATGAAAGGAATTAAAGTGTACACGGAAGGCCAAGGCGCTGAATTTTATATTATATTACTAGTATAAATGTTAAAAATTACTGCATGAAAATTTTAGTTGTTGATGATGAAAAAGATATCCAAACTTTGTTTGAACAGCGTTTCCGGAAAGAGATCAGGAGCAACGAAGTGCAATTCGCTTTTGCTTTTTCGGGTGAAGATGCACTCACCTACCTTATCCAACATGAGCATGAAGCTGTACTCATATTATCCGACATTAATATGCCCGGCATGAGTGGCCTGGAATTATTAAGTCATATCAAGCGAAAATACCACAAACCACCGCCCGTGGTAATGATGATTACGGCTTACGGCGATGCGGAGAATTTTAATACCGCCAAAGAACTGGGAGCAGATGACTTTTTAACCAAACCCGTTGACTTTAACTTATTGAAAGAAAAGCTTAAAAAAATAAATTGATGGCAAAAATTTTAGTGGCAGATGATGAGGCAGACCTGGAGGTACTCATCAAACAGAAATTCCGCCAAAAAATAAGGGATCAGCAATATGAATTTATTTTTGCTGCTGACGGGAACGAAGCACTGGAGAAAATTCTTTTACATCCCGATGTGGATATTGTGCTAAGTGATATCAATATGCCCGGGATGGATGGCCTCACCTTATTGAGCCATTTAAGTGTTTCCAGCCCATTAATTAAATCGGTGATTGTTTCGGCCTATGGTGATATGGATAATATACGCACAGCAATGAACCGGGGCGCTTTTGATTTTATCACCAAACCCATCAATTTTCAAGACCTGTCGCTCACCATGGAGAAAACAATCATTCATGTAGCACAAATAAGGGCAACCCTCAAGGCCATTAAGGAAAACAATATCCTGAAGATGTACGTCGATGAAACCGTTTTGAATTTTATGGGCGGCCGTGAATTTGAATCTTCATTAATGGCAAACGAGGTAATTGAAGCTTCTGTGGTATTTATTGATATCTGCTGCTTTACTGCTATCAGCGAAACAGAATCACCAGACATCGTGGTTAAATTACTCAATAGTTATTTTGATATCATGGTAAAGGAAATTATTGCTCAGGGAGGTTATATTGATAAATTTATCGGGGATGCCATCATGGCTGTATTCCGCGGCGAATATCATCTAGACAGGGCCATTGAAGCCTGCCTCGCTGTAAGATCGCATATTGAAAAATTGCCGGTTGTAGCGGGTATCTCTTTTTCGCCAAAAGTCTCCATAGGTATCAATTGTGGCGAAATGATTTCAGGCAATATTGGCTCCGCAAACTTAAAACGTTTAGACTATACCGTGATTGGAGATACCGTAAACACAGCACAACGCTTACAGTCAGCAGCAAAAGAAAGCCAGATCATCATCAATGAAAACGCATATCAAAAAGTAAAGGAATCTTTCACCTGTAAGAAAGTTGGAGAAGTAGTTTTGAAAAACAAAGCCCAGCCCATGAGTATTTATGAAGTGATGGATTGATAATTAAAGCCTATAAAAAAAATAACTGCCGGGGCGCTTTATATTGCCCCGGCACAATTGTTTTCAGCCTCATTCCCATTTATCAGATGCTACCTTATATGACAGTCGGGCCTGCTTCTTACTTCTTCCTGATCCTCCAGATTGTTTTACCTGCATCATCAGCCACCAGCAAAGATCCATCCCTTGCAAATGCCACCCCAACCGGCCTGCCATATACGGTACTATTGTCCCTGTTTGCAATAAACCCGGTCAAAAAATCCTGCACCGGTCCTGAAGGTTTACCATTGGCAAAGGGTACATACACCACTTTATATCCCGACAGTTCACTTCGGTTCCAGGAACCATGCTGACCAATAAACATCCCTCCGGCATAAGCGGGTGTTAAATAATTTTTCTCATTAAAAACAAGTCCCAATGATGCCGTATGGGCACCCATGGAAACATCGGGTGTAATGGTGCTGTTTACCAAATCCATTCGTTCCCCTTTCATTCTCGGATCGGCATTATTACCATAATATGCAAAGGGCCATCCGTAAAAACCATTTTCCTTTACACTGGTAGCGTAATCAGGCACCAGGTCGTCGCCTAAACCATCTCTTTCATTTACTGCTGTCCACAAAATATTGGTGCCGGTTGCCCAACCCAATCCCACCGGGTTCCGTAAGCCACTTGCAAAAATTCTTTCACCGCTTCCATCAGGGTTTATTTCTAAAATATTGGCCCGTCTTATTTCGTTATCCAATCCACGTTCTGCCACATTGCTTCCAGAACCAACCGATACATAAATCTTTGACCCATCCCGGCTGGCAATTAAATTCCTGGTCCAGTGATTATTATACCCACCAGCAGGCAGCTCTACAATTTTTGTACCCGCTGCCGTCATTTCAGTTTGCCCATCTTCATAAGGATACATCCATAAACCATTCGTGTTGCCTACATAAAATTTACCATTTAATATCAGCATTCCCAGCGGCCTGTTTAAGCCGGCCAGGAAAACTTTTTTTAATTCAGGTACCCCATCTCCATCTTTATCTCTTAGCAATAATATAGTATTACTGCTTTTCGTACCGGGCTGTTTCTCGCCTGCAGTTTTAGTAAATCCATCACTGATGGTATTCGCCATTGCAATAAAAATGTCCCCATTCGGTGCTACATAAATCCAGCGGGGATTATCTAACCCATCGGCAAATTTTGTAACTGCAAAGCCAGTTGGCGCAACCGGTGTTTTGTCCTGTGGCCAGCCTATCACTTTTGAGATATTCCTGGTGGACTGTGTAGCAAACGGTGCTGGCAGAATGAGCGTATCAATTGCACCGGTTAACACACGATCGCCGACGGTGGCCGATTGTTTGACCCTTGTGGTTTGGCAGCCTGCTGACCATATTATAAACAAAGCTGGTATCAATAATTGTTTCGCTGTCATGCTATTTTCTGTTTTAATTATTTTACAAACGATCTTCATTGGGAGAAGCCGGTGTACCGGTTTTTTGTAAGAACAGGGAAGTGAATTCCCTTGATGGCCCCACCAAATAGCATTCCAGGTTAGCTGCTATAACCGGCTTAGATTTACCGGGGTAAAAGATGTAAAAACGGAGTCGGGTAATTTATCAAATACATAGATATCAGTGATGCTGCGGTCAGGCCCACGCAGGGACGACAGTTTAATATTTCCATAGGATTTGTAGTCTTCCCACGAGGTGATGAAATTTGGTTCAGGCTGGGCCGCATCTTTATAATGAGCCCATTGAGATACGAGGTGAGATTGTTTATCTACCCAAACCTTATACCCATTGTTGGGAGTTACACCCACCCCCGCAAAGGTAAACCGCAATACATCAGATTTGGCACCTTTAGCTGTTGTATCCTCCCCAAGATATTTTAATGTGAGGCCCGAATCTTTCATTTTAAAAGGCATGACCAACCAATATGAATCATTGATCCAGGCCTTACGTCCTTCTTCCAGGTATTTTGCCAGCGAATCAGGCTGAGTTAATTCCGCCCCATCCTTATATACTTTTCCTTTCCCGTCGTTGATGTTGACCAATATTTTCATATCATTTTTAAGGTATTCTATCCTCACATTCCCGGTGAATTTATCCCAGATCAGTTTGCGGTTGCCAAAAAAATTCCATGCTATAAAGTGGGTATTATCCCAATTTTTTCTTCCGCCCTGCGCAGCCATAACTTCATCCACAACCTGGATGGCTTTGGGATCAGAGTCCTTATCGTTAAATCCTGGCATTGGCGGATTTCCACCCTGCTTACAAGAGACAAGACACACGATACAAATAAATGCAATCAAAGTAAGATTTATTTTAAACATAATTTTTAAATTAATGGTGAAAAGAAAAAGCCCGGGATCGAATTTAACTGTATTTCAAATACAATAACAGATTTTGAATGAACAAACCCTATACTACAAGAAGTAGTATTATTCGGGCGCCGTATTTTACAGATGGACTGTTTGGGTCGCAGGCCTTGCAGCCTTCAATGTATTTTCGTTTAATATTTCTCAATATTTTTTATTTTTAGTTTTCTTGCCAATGCTGAAAATATTGGTCATTATAATGGCATCAAATCAGCCGGAAATTTGTTTTTAGTCATCATCGATCTTCATTACAAAAATGAATGGCCGGCTATTTTTCGCAACCCACGGAAAAATATAACAGGTGAAAAAATCATTTTTGTTAATACTGCTATTTTTCTCCAGGTCATCCGGGAAGATTATTTTCTTTTCCACTTAATCATACACTGCCCATTACTATGCTTAGAAAACATTTTAAAGCTGCTTTCATATAAAAAAGATTTGATTAATGCGAATGTATATATTTGATGTATCTTAAAATTGGCAATGTACAGGTAGGTTCAATTTTTAATAACATGACAACACTCTCCCGGATTCTTGAACATAAAATTGTAGCTATTCTCAGGGGCATGCCGGCGAAAAATGTTTTGGCGATTGCAGATGCTTTATACGCCGGCGGTATTCGATTACTAGAAATAACATTGAATTCAGCCGAAGCATTACCGCTCATCGCACAATTGGGCGATGTCTTTAAAGGCAGGATGTTAATAGGTGCCGGAACGGTGCTCAACAAAACGGATGCGGCAAATGCAATTGCGGCGGGTGCTGCATTCCTGATATCCCCTTCACTGGATATTGAAGTAATTAAAGCCGCCAACAATGCAGGCGTGGTAAGCATCCCCGGCGCCTTTACACCAACAGAAATATTGATTGCACACAATCATGGTGCAGACATTGTAAAAATATTTCCTGCGTTAGATGCGGCTTATATAAAAAACATATTGGCACCGTTCAACCATATCCGGGTAATGCCAACCGGCGGTATTGATGCAGCCAATATAAAATCATTTGCAGCAACAGGTGCAGTGGCATTTGGTATTGGCAGTGCATTGGTAAATCATGCTTCCATCATCAATGAAACATACCTGGCAGAGCTTTCGCAAAAAGCCCGGCAATTGATTGCCGGATTAAATAGTTAAGCACATAAGAACTGTAGTTTTTACCGCGTGTAAAAAAATGAATTTTTTTATTTCATTTACTTCGAACAGATTGACTGGCGCTATATATGAAATTATCAACTCAACAACAACCTTCGAGGGTTAGATTTAGGATACTTGCTGCCATCTTTGTAAGCGTGGTCATCAATTATATGGACAGGAGTAATATTTCTGTGGCAGCTACCGGGATAACGGAAGACCTTAAACTGTCACCGGTACAATTGGGTTATGTTTTTTCTGCATTTGGCTGGACCTACGCCATATTGCAAATACCAGGCGGTATCATGGCCGACCGGTTTGGTGCAAGGATCGTTTATACGTTTAGCATTATTATATGGTCCCTTGTAACAGTAGCCCAGGGCTTTGCAACAGGCTTTATGATGCTATTTGTATTGCGTATGCTGATTGGGGTGTTTGAAGCTCCCTCCTACCCCATCAACAACCGGATTGTAACAAGCTGGTTCCCCGATAAAGAAAGGGCCACTGCAATTGCCATCTATACTTCGGGACAGTTTGCAGGGCTCGCATTTCTTGCACCAGCACTTACAACATTACAATTTTACGCCGGATGGCAGGGACTGTTTATCATTACCGGCATCATCGGGGTTATATGGGGAATTGGCTGGTATTTTATTTACAGGGATCCGGCAGACCATGCCAAAGTGAATGAAGCAGAACTGGACTATATTGAAAAAGGTGGAGGCCTTATCAATAGAAAAAAGACAACCCTTACTGCAAATCGTACACCATTTAAGTGGAATGATTTAAAGGAAGTATTCAGCCATCAAAAATTATGGGGCATTTATATTGGCCAGTTTACAGTAAACGGCACCATGTGGTTTTTTCTTACCTGGTTTCCAACTTATCTTGTTAAATACAGGGGAATGGATTTTATCAAATCCGGCTTCCTTGCTTCAGTTCCGTTTATTGCAGCTTTTGCCGGTATTTTACTGGCCGGCTTTTTATCCGACTATATGATCAGGAAAGGAGTATCTGCCAGTACAGCCCGAAAAACACCTGTCATCACCGGGCTTTTACTCAGCCTCTCTATTATCGGGGCCAATTATGTAAGCAGTCCCGCACTCATTATTATGTTTATGTGCATTGCTTTTTTCGGAAACGGTTTTGCTTCTATTACCTGGGTATTTGTATCCACGATATCGCCAAAACACCTGGTAGGTTTAACAGGCGGCGTGTTTAATTTTATTGGGGGACTTTCAGCTATTGTAGTACCATTGGTAATTGGTTACCTGGTAAAAAATGGCAACTTTGCCCCGGCACTTTTATTCATTGGAGCACTTGGTATTGCAGGCGCATTGTGTTATATATTTTTGGTAGGCAAGGTAGAACGTATTGAAGTGAGGAACGACAAAGCAACATATTGATTTATGTATCCTGGCTCATTCGTATTTAAAGAGCCATTTCTAAATTGCTAAAAAACCCAACATCCCGGTAATGATTAATTAAAGCATACATGGAAAAATTTATCAGTTGCGATTGGGGTACTACTTCTTTCAGGCTAAGATTAATAGAAGTAGTCTCCAACAATATTCTAACGGAAACTAAGTCCACACAGGGCATTGCGGCTACTTATGCTTTATGGAAAGAGCAACCTGACACCGACCGGGTATTGTTTTATACCAATTTTATACTCCAACAAATGGTAGTGTTGGAACAGCAATATGGTTATTCGCTGGATGATATTACCATACTTATATCCGGTATGGCATCTGCTACCATTGGCATGCTTGAACTGCCTTATAAAGTTATTCCCTTACAGATAGCGGAGGCCGGTCTTCATACACAGACCATTCCTGCTACCCCGCAATGCAGGCATACCATTATCATAATCTCCGGAGTACGCTCGGCCAATGATGCCATGCGTGGCGAAGAAACCATGATGGCAGGTTGTGCTATTGAAGTGGCATCTGGTGAACAATTATTCATTTTCCCTGGTACACATTCCAAACATATTGTGGTACAAAACGGGATACTGAAAGATTTAAAAACTTACATGACCGGCGAAATATTTAACCTGCTCAGCAGTAAAAGTATTTTGGCAGCATCGGTTGAAGTCGATGATTTATCTCCCCAAATGAATGAAGCATTTTTAAAGGCAGTTAAAGAAACCATTGATTCAAATATTTTAAATGCCCTCTTTCATGTGCGGACCAACCTGCTATTTGGAGTGGCGGGTAGAAAAGAAAATTATCATCATCTAAGTGGCTTACTGATTGGTGAAGAATTGAAAGCGGTAAGCACCGGCAATTATGCAATTGTTACCATTGTGTCAACAGGCAATTTGTTAGCACTGTACATCAAGGCCCTGGAGGCATTGGACTTTAAAGGCAAGCTCCAGTTCCAGGATGCGGATGCAGCGTTGATAAAAGGGCAGGCATTGATTTTTAACCGCTATCAACAGTGAATGGCGGTACAAAGGTGACAGCTTTTGAAAAAGGTGTCACCTTTGAAAGCAAAACAAAAAACGTCTCAACGCCTTAACGGAAATAATCATTGAATCTTTAAAACACATCACTATGAATAAAATTTTTTTTGTTTTTGCATCATTCGTTGTAACCTATTGCAGTTGCAACCCAGCCAACCGTGAAAGTACAGCAACAACTAAAGACACTGCCGTTGGCAAAATAGAAATCTATGATGAAATGGCTGCTGCTATAATTGACAGCAATGCTACCATGGAAGTTATTGGAAGAAATTTTACCTGGTCGGAAGGGCCTCTCTGGATTGCCGCCAAACAGCTATTGCTTTTTTCAGATGTGCCGGAAAATAAAATCTTTCAATGGAAAAGCGGGGACAGTACGAAATTGTATTTAACCCCTTCCGGTTATACAGATACGGCAAAGCGGGATGGAGAAAATGGCAGCAACGGGCTGGCATTGGATATCGAAGGACGCCTATTACTTTGCCAGTCGGGCAACCGGCATGTGGCAAGATTGAATACTTCATTTGATGCCCCAACGCCTGACTTTACCATACTTGCATCTAATTACAATGGTAAAAAGTTTAATAGTCCCAACGACCTGGTGGCGGACAGCAGGAACAACATTTACTTTACTGATCCCATTTACGGGTTACCAAAAAAGGAGAATGATCCTACAAGAGAATTAACTTTTGAAGGTGTTTATAAAATAGACATGGCGGGCAAAACAACGCTACTCATTGATTCCATCCCAAGGCCAAATGGAGTGGCATTGTCATTGAATGAAAAAATACTGTATATAGCAAGCAGTGACAATATAAAGCCCAGGTGGTATGCCTACCAATTAGATGAAAACGGGGATATTGTAAGTGGTGGCGTATTGCTTGACGCTGCTCCTTTAAAAGAAAAAGCGACCATAAAACAGGGCCCCGATGGAATGAAGATTGATAAGTATGGCAATATATTCAGTTCAGGTCCGGATGGCATTAACATCATTTCCCCGGAAGGAAAAAGACTGGCCCTTATAAAAATTTATAACCGCCCCGCTTCCAATTGTGCTTTTAATGAAACAAAAGATGTGCTCTATATTACGGCTGATGATTTGTTGTTGAAAGTAACCTTGCATCCGTAGATTGGGCCGGAACAAAAAAGATGCTCGCTGGCCCTTACCGGTTGAATAATATTTTCAGGTAAAAAAGCGGGTTGGTAAACTTTTTCCGGATGTCTACATTTTCAAACATACAACTGATGGTTTCCCGCAGCTCTTTACTGCGGCTGGCTTTTCCAATTACAAAATTAAACAGGCGTGGATTACTGCTGAGTATTTGCAGGTAATGACTAAGTTTTAGTTCGGTCCATAATTTTTTATACAATTCTTTATCGTACTGCTGTAAAAAACCGGCAGAAAAATCATTTGCTTCCACCGCTTTTTTAATCACCCTTGATGCCACCAAAGCTGATACCATGGCGTTTCCAATCCCCTCACCGGTAAAAGGGTCAATCAGTGAACCGGCATCACCGGTCAGCAAAAACCGGCTGCCGCTGAGGTTTCTTTTTTTAGAACCCAACGGTAGTCCCCAGCCGCCCATCTCGCCTTCCATCACCGCATTGGCAAAACGGCCCTTTATATTGGGATGTGTTGCTATGGCATCCAGCATCAACTGCTTTAGGTTTGCTTTATTTTTCGATATGGATTTGCTGAGCATACCCACCCCCACATTGGCTGCACCATTTGGTAATGGAAATATCCATAAATAACCCGGCTGCAATTCTTTCAGAAAATGTAACTCAATAAAATTCTCCTGGTGCATGCCTGATACGTTCTTGTAATAGGCCCGGATGCCGGCGCTGTAATGAGCAGCATCCATTGTATGTTTCGCCATTTTTTTTGCCACGATGCTGCTGCGTCCTTCTGCACCCACTATTATTTTAGTGAAGATTATTTTGCGCTGCCCCGCTTTTTTGATGGTTACCAACAAGCCATCATTTGTTTCTTCAATATCTTCCAGCAGTGTATCCGTTAGTAGTGTTGCATAGGCTTTATCAACCAGGCCTGCCAGTGTATTATCAAAATCAATGCGCCTGCTTACAAAACCCGGCGGGTTGGCTGCATCTGCTTTTTTTTGTAAAAAAGGAATATCGAGCAACGCATTATCGGAAGCAATAAATTGTATTCCACTGCAAACGATGGATTTGTTTTTATCTGCTACAAAATGTTGGCTCCATTCAGGCAGCATCCTTTTCAGCATGCCCACGGATTTACCGCTCAATGCATCTCCACAAATCTTGTCCCTGGGAAAAACGGCTTTGTCAATAATGATATGGTGTATATTTTCTTTTGCTAAAAAGATAGAAGTACTTGCGCCGCCGGGGCCTGCGCCTGCTATCAGCACATCGGTTGTAAAGTCAGGTGATTGATTCAATGGAGGGGTAGTTATTTTTACCGGCAAAGTAAAGGTTTTAATTGCATCGGCATTGCATACTCTCAATAAATAGGTGCATTTCAAATCAGATAGCTATCGGATCGCTCCCGATTTCGGTCGGAGGACACCGACCGAGGTTGGGCCGTGGTTGGTGTCCTCCACCAACCACTTGGCGCTGTGACAATTTAAAATATACCCCAATAAATTAAAGGGGGCAGCGGTTATAGGTAGCTTCTCTACTTTAAATAGCCACAGACAAATCATCCAATAAAGTGCATAAATAATTCTTTTCCCTAATCAATTATTTGTACATTAGTTCTCTATAATTCTTTATCCCCTCCCTTCCTGCAATTTTTTTTAACACTTAAATATAAAACAATGATGTCATCACGATTTATCCAGCTGTCTTTTTTGGCAGCGGGATTGTTCCTTTTCTCCTGCAATGGAAATGAAGAAAAGAGTACTACCGAAGCCGCCAGTACCGACAGTAGCGGCACTACCGGTACAACTACCGTCATGGACCCTCCTTCAACCATCACCACCACCCCACAGGGTATGTTAATGGTGAAACACAAGGTGGCCAATTTTTCAAAATGGAAAGCCTCTTACGATGCGCATGACTCCATGCGGGTTGCGGGTGGCATGCATAATTATGTAATTGGCCGGGGGGTAGACGATTCCAATATGGTACTCGTAGCAGTAAAAACCGATGATATGGCTAAAGCCAAAGCGTTTGCAGCAGACCCCTCGCTTAAAGCGGCCATGCAAAAAGGAGGCGTAAGCGGTAAGCCTTCATTTTCCTTTTTAAACGCAACTTTCCAGGATACCGTGGTTATTAATTCAGCGATCCGCTCCATGACCACTTTTACTGTTAAGGACTGGGACGGATGGCAAAAAGGATTTGCAGAAGGAAAGCAGGAAAGAATTGACAATGGTATCACCGACAGGGTTTTTGGCCATGATGCAGATGATAATAAGAAAATAATGCTGGTAACAGCACTAATAGACACTGCAAAGGCGTATGCTTACTGGAAATCGGATATGCTTAAAAAAAGGAGGGCAGCATCCGGGGTGACCAGTACACCCGACAGGTTTGAATTCCGTATAGTACAGCGGTATTAGGCAGGTATATACTTTAATAATAAAAAAGATGAAGTAAGTGCTTCATCTTTTTTATTGTAGGTTCCGTCGCCATGGATGTAAACAGTAATCAACCAATGCCGTTCCGGCTACGCAAAAAGCCAGGTGCCAGGCGAGTCAAATATAAGCCGTAAAAGCAACTGTTAAAGGTTTGGAGAGTAGTATTATACTGGCCACGGAAAGGTATCCGGCACCTGTATGACACCCTTCCTGCTACTGCATTTTTGCTTAAAAATGATTGGCTTGAGCGGCCATCTTCCCTATCCCATACAGTTTGAGACTACTGCACAAATACAGCCATTTTCCTTCCCTTTTTTAAAAAGCCGGTTTCAATGGCTTGTTTGCTTTTGCTGATTTCTTAATGATAGCCGCCCTGTATTTGTAATATTTTATTACACTTCTGCGCACCTGTTCAGGTAATACAAATTTTGGATTACTACTGCTAAACACCTCTTCAGTTCGCTCGTTGGGATTAAAGTCTTTGGCACATAAAACATCATATACCTTAAACAGTTTGATCCCTAAAAAATCTACCAGGTATCTTTTCCGAACAAGAATGCTGCTGAATATTTCACTCTTTTTCCGGGTCTTGATGCCAATGCAAATACCAAACGTACGGGTATCATCAATACTCAAATTCTTTACCAGGTAATTTTTAAGTGCAAGCCCTTCCGCAGAATTATCTTCCACCTGGAAATTTAATTCATTGGCTGCATGGCGCATGTTAATTTGAAATTTTTCCAGCAACAGGTTCCAGCTCTCTTTATCTTTTTCTTCAATGCCTTTGATCATGATTGTTTTCCAGGCGGTGCAGCAAAGCTGGCCGGGTTGGGTATCTGTACACAACTGGCAAACCTCTTTTAAAAAAGCAACACTGAATAATTCATCTCTTTGGTAAATGCCCAACCAGTATTTATTGTCGTAGCGGTTAAGCCCTTCGTAATAGGGCAGGTTAAACAATGGAAGTTGTGCGCCTTTTTCAGCCGGCTTAATATTTAAATTTGTAGTATCTAAAGTTGAAAATAACTGGGTGCCATCTGCATTGGAATTATCAATGTATGCGGATGGATTGGAGGTGATAATTTGCTCAATTGATTTGGTAACTGTGGGGATGTGGCTGGTATTACACAACTGATCCCATTCATAAATAGTATTTGTTTTTGGAAAACGAATAAACAAATGCCAGTAATTCGGCGTATGGGCGTTCGCAACCCAGTTAATATTTCCGGTCAGCATTGGAGTAAAGCTTTGGTTACTGTCGCAGATATTTACCTTTATAGTAGGTGCATAATCAATGGCATCAAGAATATCTTTGTAAACCGCTTCCGTTAGCCATGTATTGCGAATAAAAACATCCTCTGCAGGAAATGAACTGATGATATTGGGAAAATGGCTGCTGTCAATTTCGTAAGGTAGATTCAACCGTTCCAGTTCCGCAGTAAACACAGGCAAACTATAACTTTCCATATCAATCAGCAATTGCTGGCGCAGGCCAAAACGTACATATAGCACTTTGATTTTTTGTGTTACAGTCAGGATATCATGAAGGATCTCCGGGGAAATTATGCCACCACGGAAGTTGATAAAAACAGTGTTTGCCATTGATTATAAATTTTAGACTAATGTACGTTAAAGTACTTAATGGTTTGGAGAAACTATTATTTCACTTTGCGGGTTGTAGCAGTTTTAGTAGTGCAAAAAAGGCCGATTTGCGTTGACCTGCTTTGGCCAAAACGCAACGCAGGCTATAGGCGCAGGCCCCTACTCTTGTTTTATTAATTAAAAATAACACTGCATATTGTACCACCAGTAAACCCTGGCAAAAATACCCTCGTTCTCCCTCCTATTGGCTGGCTGGCAGCATATTTCTGATAGCACTGATCTTCCATACGTTTTGATCAGCAACAACTAAAAACGTACTCCACATTTGTCGCCTGGTGCCCTGCTTATTTTGTATTTCATATTTACAATCAACAATGGCAGTATTCGCATTAAACATTCTTATGTTTTCAATGTGGAGCGTCCTGGTTCCCGGACTGTTGGCAGAGCTTTTTAACATGCCCTCCACAGCAGCGCTGATACCATTTCTCCATTCACCGCTGGATACCAATTGATCCACATCGGCGGTCAGAATCTTTTTCAGCAATGCGGTATCTCTTTTCTCCCTGGCTTCAACATATTGATCAATTAAAGATGTGATGACTTTCCGGTGAAACTCACCAGGCAAGCTGTCTTGCCCATATATAAATGATAAGGCGGCTAAATTCATTATGAGTAGCAAGACAATTTTTTTCATGATGGTAATGACGGAATATTCAGTTATGTAAAAGTTGTTACGGAGAAAAGCAAGTGCCTTTTTCTGCACCGGTGACCGTTAAAGATATTGGAATTATACTGCATAAGTTGTAAAAATGTGCGTTGTTTAAACCTTCTTTCGGCTTGCTGACATCACCACCCATCCTCCTCTCCCAGGGAGAGGAGGCGGTACTTTATCGCTTATCCAAACATTGGTTCTTCCAAATATTCCTCAGTTTTTTATTCATCAGGTCTCCACCTGGCAATACCACAATTTTATACCTTCCGAAATATAGCATTACACTTCCAGGTTTTCATACTGCTGTTTGATTGTAAAAATATATACAGACGCAAGTTTTCGTCCTTCGCCTGGTGTTTTAAACACAACGGGCATCGAAACTCATACAAATTAAAATGAGCGCATTTCAAGTTATTGGCTTTAAAGAAGCTAGAGGATTGCCAACTTAAGAGAATAGCACAGTTCCTTTCAGAAATCATATCTGTAGCGGTTTCTGTATGCCGGTTACTCTTACCTGTTATTGGGCAGAAAAAGCCTTAAGGCAATATCTGGCAAGGAGGTGGCGACCTTTTCTTGTATGTTTTCATTTTACCACACAAACCGATTGTATCCCGAATAACAATTCTTTAAAATGATACCAACACCCGGAAATTTGCGATGAAGACCGGAATTTATATACGATTGTAATACCATTTTATCAGGCAGCATTGGCTGTGATAATCCGAGGAAGTGATTTTCTATTGTGGGTGTTTTTTATGAACCGTTTGAGTATTATTATTGAATCGGTTTGGGCTGGGAGGCGCCTGAATAGTTTCAATGATTAACAAGAACATTGATTCGATATTATAAATGATTTGGATTCGCTAAATAAAACGTTTACATTAGATCGCCTATTAGCTTATGCATCTCAAAATGTAATTTTTAGTTTAGACTATTTATTTATAAATTTATTAGTTATAAGTTTAGTATTGTGGATGATTACATAAATACAAACGTAAGCTGCAACCCTATCGGACACACGCTGCTAATTCGAGGGTAACAAAGCAGACACTTTTTAACAACAACTGACCCCTTATTTTTTGGCTTTATTTGCCAAAACCTTAACAGCGAAATGAATATTACACTTCTAGGACAAGGATACGAACCTATATCAAATAATTCTGTTGGCAAATACCTAATCAAATTTTTGGCAGACACTGGCTTTCATTCTTTTGTTGGAATATCTGCATTTGCGAGTCAGGCAGGTGTAAACGGTCTTTCAAAACATATCGCAGCAGCTAAAAAACATCTGAATATAATTACAATCGTTACGGGAGTTGACCAAAAAGGAACTTCACAAGAAGCATTGGAAGCACTTTTGAATTTGAAAATAAATGCTTTTGTTTTTTATCAACCATCATACACAATTTTTCACCCAAAAATATACTTGTTTGAAGGTGCCGATAAAACAGAACTGATTATTGGTTCTTCAAACTTAACATCACAAGGACTTTTTACAAATGTGGAAGCTTCCGTGCTAGTTAGTATTGACAATTCAGTAGAAGCAGATAGAAGAGTAGTTGAACAATTGAAAGATTATTTTAAAGGCATTTTTGATTTTACCGACCCTAATCTTAAAAAACTTTCTAAGAAAATTATTGC
>Ga0335397_10005406_pt1 | contig 16732 bp, 16 predicted proteins | sample MAT04_FD_205740 | JGI IMG/M metagenome (GOLD analysis project Ga0335397, IMG submission 205740) | Freshwater microbial communities from Lake Fryxell liftoff mats and glacier meltwater in Antarctica - MAT-04 (spades assembly) (version 2) ... | reverse complement strand
TTACAAGGATTACCTAAGTTTAATCAAGCAAATCCCCCCCAATGAAATCACATACTACATTGTTGAGCTCATAAGCTCATTACAACAAACTGAAAGACAAATGAGTGCAGATTTTCTTGAGCAATTACGATGTTTCATCAGAAGTGTTGCTTCCAATGACTATATTGATATGGCGAACAGCTACCAACAGCTAATGCATCTATCCAATATTAATAACAAAAATATTAATATTGGTTATCAGTTGATAAATATTGGTGCCGCTATCTGCGGTACTATTATAGCTATATTGGGTGGTTTAATTGGTGGTGTTGCTGGTTTTTTTCGCAATCTTGCTGAATTCTCCAATCCGATATCCGGTCTTGGCGTTGGATTAACAACGGGTATTTTGGTTGGCAGCGCTATCGGTTTCCGCAGTCCCAAGGCTTTATTTAAAGATAGCTTTACTCGTCGGCTAAAATTTTGTCTGGATAAAATAGATCGTTGTATTGAGGATGCCTTGCAATGTAAAACAATTATTAACGAGTTGGTTGAAGACGCAAAAGCAGATCTTACAGCAAATTATTTTGATGGCGATGGGGATGCTTTTAAAGAATTTTATTCTAAAACAGAAATAAAATATGACGTGAGCTCTTTTCACGCTCAATTTATTTCGCCGCAGCTCGAAGGGTTTTTAGGGCACCATGCATTTATCCAATTACCGATTAATAAAAAGAACTATCTAATTGAGTTTACCAATGATCCTGCTGATTTAAACAGACCGAGATCTCGAACAGAAGAGCGTACCGCAAGCGGCGAAAAGATTGTCGACATGATTGCAATGCATAGGTTGTTACAAAAACGGCATGTGATTACTAATAATTATCTTTTAACCAAAATGAAATCGGCTGATGATAATGATTGTGTTAGTTATGTAAATAAAGTTCTTGTAGGAACGCATCAAAAAAGTACTGCTGTAAGTAGTTTTTACCCGCCTGAGGATAATTGGGTAGGACGAAATATAGTTGGCTTTTTTATTAAAAAGGCTAGCCCATTTCCTCCTGATTTTTTAGATACGGTGAGTGAGGATGTTGCAGCCGTTCCAGCTTGCGCCTGAACCAACCCCAATAAGAAAACGCTTGCTCACGCGCGCGGCTCGGTTTAGTAATATAAAACCGAGCCGCGACTGTAAAGGAGCGTTTACCGCCCAAGAGCAAGACGCTAAAAGTACGAGTTCAGAAAACGCTTGCTCACGCGCGCGGCGCGGTTTGCCAACGAACTTGTTTCTCACCCTAAATAAGAGTATTTTCAACCTTTTTATATCAATTCATACTATGAGCCTATCAGAACTAATTCATTCGCGTTTGCAACATGGTGAACCGCTTACTTTTACTGAATTCATGCATATCGCTTTATATAATCCTCAATGGGGCTATTACAGTGGCGGTTTACAGAAATTTGGTGCGCAGGGTGATTTTGTAACTGCTCCGGAACTAACGCCTCTTTTTGGCTATACACTAGCCAATCAATGCCAGCAAATCCTTGTTGAAATCGCAAATCCTGTCATCCTTGAATTCGGTGCCGGATCTGGCCGATTGTGTATCGATGTTTTAACAAGACTTGAACAGTTAGACTGTTTACCCGTTACTTATCAAATTCTCGAAGTAAGCAATAACTTACGGCAACGTCAAAAAGAATTAATTCAAGCCAAAATACCCCATCTGGCCGAACGGATACAATGGCTGGATAATTGGCCTCAAACAGCCTTTGCCGGCATAGTATTAGCCAATGAAGTACTCGATGCCATGCCAGTACATCGATTTCTACAAACTGATCAAGGGATTTTTGAAAGCTGTATTGAAGAAAAAAATAATCAGCTGCATGAAGTATTTAATCCATGCACCGATCAACGCTTGCTGGATTATTTGAAAACAGCGCTGCCAACAACTCTTTATCCTTACTATTCCGAAGCCAATCTTTTTATAGATGGTTGGCTTGAGCAATGCGGGCAAATGTTGACGCAAGGCGCAGTGATTTTATTGGATTATGGCTTTCCACGTCATGAATATTACCATTCAGACCGAAATCAGGGTACATTAATGTGCCATTACCGTCATCAGGCTCATCCCTCACCCCTCGTTCATATTGGTGAACAGGATATTACCGCCCATGTCGATTTTACCCATGTTGCAGAAGCGGCGCAGGCTGCGGGTTTTCATGTTGCAGGATATACTAATCAGGCTGCTTTTTTATTGGCCAATGGTCTGTTAAGCTTACTGACAGAGATTACGGATAATGTATCCCTTATAAATGCCCAGCAGGCAGTAAAACAATTAGTACAACCCAGTGAAATGGGCGAGTTGTTTAAAGTTATTGCCTTGACGAAAAATCTGGAAGTTGATTTAACCGGCTTTCAGTTACATGACAAACGAGCGAGTTTATAATAATGAGTAAATATCTAACAACGGTTGAACTGCAAAAAGAATCGATGAAATTTTCAGCAGGTCACACTACAATTTTTTCAGCTACGGAACGTGAACCATTGCATGGTCATATGTATGGTGTTTATCTGGCATTAACAACGTGGGTTGAAGATAATGGCATGACCTTCGATTACCGCTATTATAAAGAACGCGTTCACAAATTGTGTCGTCAACTAAACCAGACCTTTTTAATGCCGCAATTTTCTCCGTTTTTGCAGTTTGAACAAGACGAAGAGTACTATTATTTCACTTTTAACTTTAAAAAAATTCCTTTTCTTAAAGAAGACGTAACAATTATGCCGTTGTCGAATATTACCGTTGAGGAACTTTCACGCTGGTTTGTTAATGAATTAATTAAAGATGAAGAAGAACTTACCAATCATCGTATTGAAAAAGTAGTTGTAAAGGTATTTTCAGCGCCTGGACAATCTGCAAGTCATGAATGGCACCGCAACTGACATGGGAAATACTGACGTATTTAAAGTCTGTATTCCTCATACCAGCCATGATTATTTTGATTATCTTCCCGGTGATGGGCTACCCGCAATTGGCGCACGCGTTTGGGTGCCATTTCGTAATAAAGTAAGACTCGGCATTGTTATCGATAGATATGTAACGGATACGGTGTCGCACAAACTTAAACAAATTATTGAAGTTATTGAAGAACGCCCTTCATTCAGCGCCAGTATGCTGAAATTTTGTCAATGGATAGCTCTTTATTATCAATCACCACTTTCTGAAGTATTGCCGCTGGCGTTACCCAAGAAATTGCGTTTGGGTCAACCTGTGCCATTACCTATGACTGAGCTATATCAATTGTCAGGTGATAAAGAAACGACTCATGCAATGATTAATCCACGCGCCAGAAAACAGCATGCATTGATTGATTTTTTAGCTGAGCAATCTGATTTTGTTAGTAAGACGACGTTACTTGGTGAGGGCTTTAACAAAGCGCATATTAATAACTTAAACGAATTAAAGCTGTTAAATTGCAAGGAAACCATCGATTTAACCAAGTATATCGGCGCTGGTCTGGACATGCCCTTGCTGCTGAACGAAGAACAACAGCAAGCGGTCGAAACCATCAATAACCAGCTGCATGCTTATCATTGTTACTTGCTGCAAGGTATTACAGGCAGCGGCAAAACAGAGGTTTATCTACAGGTTATTGCCAAAGTTTTAGCTGCTGGCAAGCAAGTGTTAGTACTGGCTCCTGAAATCGGTTTAACGCCACAACTATTAACGCGATTTCATGCCCGTTTTAAAGAACCTATGGTTGTTTTGCATTCCAATCTTAATGAAAGCGAGCGAGCAATTGCATGGCAATTGGCGCGAGATAATCACGTGAAACTGGTGATTGGAACACGAGCAGCCGTTTTTACGCCGATGCCGGAATTAGGATTAATTGTCGTCGATGAAGAGCATGACTCTTCGTTTAAACAAATGGATGGGGTACGTTATTCAGCACGGGATAGCGCGTTGATTCGTGCGCATCAGGCCAATATTCCGGTTATTTTAGGCTCGGCAACGCCCAGTCTTGAAAGCATGCACAATTGCCAGCAAAAAAAATACACCCTGTTACGACTTAATCAAAAAGCACTTACGAGTACGCCGTTGCGTTATCAGCTTATCGATTTACGTAATGTTCAAATTCAAAATGGTCTGGCAAGTGAAACCATTACTATTATCGGTGAACATTTACAACGTAATAATCAGGTATTGGTCTTTATTAATCGCCGGGGTTTTGCTCCGGTTTTACTCTGCCATCAATGTGGGTGGATGCATGATTGTAAAGCCTGTGACAGTCATTTAACCTTACATCGCAAAGACAAAAGCCTTATCTGTCATCACTGTGGATTAAACCAAGCCATTCCCAGCCAGTGTAAACGCTGTCATAGCAAGGAGTTGATTCCGGTGGGGGCGGGTACGCAGCGAATTCATACCTATCTTCAAGAGTTATTTCCTGATGTAAATATGCTGCGTATTGACCGGGATGAGGTGCGTGGCCGCTATGAGCTGGAGCATCGTCTGGAATTAATCAGTCAGGAAAAAGCCCAGCTGATCGTCGGAACACAAATGCTGGCAAAAGGACACCATTTTCCCAAGCTTACGTTAATTGTAGTGGTAGACACCGATGCCGGTTTTTATAATCAGGATTTTCGTGCACTGGAGCAATTAGGGCAATTACTAATACAGGTTGCTGGACGTGCTGGCCGTGCAGAGCAAGCCGGCCATGTGGTTATTCAAACTCATTTACCTCAGCATCCATTGCTCAATACACTTATTCGTAATGGTTATGATGAGTTTGCAACCGAATTACTGACTTCACGGCAGCAAGCGGCGATGCCGCCTTATCATTATCTGGCAGTGATTCGTGCGCAAGACAAGCAAAGTGCAAAAATCCTGCATTTATTACATCAGATGAAAAATTATTTAAGCGATCACCCTGTGCATGTTCTGGGCCCTGCGCCAGCCCCGTTGCCGCGCAAAGCAAATCAGTATCGCATGCAGCTTTTATTGAAAGCACCCTCGCGCAAGCTATTGCAATCAACATTGACGGCTATGCGTCAATGGTTAACAATGAATAAAGATATTAAAGGAGTCCGCTGGAACGTGGACGTTGACCCTCAGGATTTATCATGACTACTCAAAAAATCAAAATTCATCAAAAAACATTTGCTATTGCCTGGGGCGACATGGATGCTTTAGGGCATGTAAATAATACCCGCTATTTTGATTATTTTCAGGAAGCACGGATTGAATGGTTAGCTACGCAAAACTTCAATATGCAAGGCGGCATAGGCCCCGTAGTAATTCATATAGCATGCACTTTTCTAAAACCGGTGATTTACCCCGCAACGTTAACCTTAACAAGCTCCATGCACACCCCTGGTCGCTCCAGTTTTATTGTTGATCATGATTTGTATCAGGATGATCAGTTAATGGCGCAGGGAACGAGCAAAATTGTCTGGGTTGATTATCAACAAAATAAATCGGTTGAATTACCGGCTGCAATTCTTAAGCATTTTCAACCTTAAAGATTAGATTTTCCCTTCTCTTGCCCATTTCAAGAATCTGCAGGGGTAATTGAACAAGCTGTATGTAATGCTGTTGTTCATTGTGAATTGCACTTGATTTTCTGTATAAAAAGTCTATACCTAAAAAGTCGAAGAAATCTCATGGATTTTATAAGGAAATGAAAATGGACTTAAATAAGAGAATTGAACCAAAGACTTGGGCTTTCATAGAAAAAATTGAAAAAGCCGGTGGTAAACCGTTATATGATTTACCCGTTGCGGAAGGGCGAGCCATATTTGATAAGTTACAGGACTTGTCTGTCGATGTGCCGTCAGTAGATATAGATGATCATAGTCTGCCAGTTGGCCCAAATGGGCATTTGAATATCCGTATTATTCGCCCTGAAGGCGTAAAAGAAACGTTACCTGTAGTCATGTTTTATCACGGTGCCGGTTGGGTTTTTGGGGATTATCAGACTCATGGAAGACTTGTCCGCGAACTTGCTGTTGGTGCACAAACTGCTGTTGTATTTGTTCAATACAGCCTGGCACCCGAAGCGAAATACCCTAATCAAATTGAAGAAGCCTATGCTGCATTAAAGTACATAGCAGAGCACGGCAAACAATTTAATCTTGATCCTTCACGCCTGGTGGTTGCAGGAGATAGTGTTGGCGGTAATATGACTATTGCCGTGACCTTGCTTGCAAAAGAACGTGGTGGTCCAAAAATTAATTATCAAGTTCTTATTTATCCAGTGACTGACGCAAATTTTGATAATGGTTCTTATAACGAGTTTGCTGAAGGCCCTTGGTTAACAAAAAAAGCAATGCAATGGTTCTGGGATAACTATTTGCCTGAGAAGGAAAAAAGGAAAGAAATAACAGCAAGTCCTTTACAAGCAAGCATTAAACAATTAGAAGGTCTGCCCCCAGCGCTTGTTATTAATGGTGAATGCGATGTACTACGCGATGAAGGCGAAGCATATGCGCGCAAACTGAATGCCGCTGGCGTTGAAGTTACCGCGATTCGTCATCAAGGTACGATTCATGACTTTTTAATGCTAAATGATATAGCCAATACACCGGCGAGTCGCAATGCTATTGAAACAATTATTTTCCATTTAAATAATGTATTTTCCAGGAAAAATTAAAATTAGCGGAGTCAATTGATTTGTAATCAGGAGGTCGGGTGTTCGATTCCGCGCAGCGGCACCACAAAACACTTATAAATCAACAGCAAACACAGGGATAAGAGCACGAAAATCTAATCGAAATATTTTCGTGCTACCCCGGTGCTACCTAGCTGTTGTTGGAATTGATAGATAGCAGCGATTCCAGGAATCTCGACAAGGAACTGTTCGTGTTTAATTGTCTTTTGTGAAGTCAGGTTATCCGGAAGCCCCATCTAAGATAGTGTCTCGAAACAATAGATACTCAGCCCCCCGCCGAAGCCGGGACCGTCGCAAGATTGTTGGCCTTCGTCACTCCAGCGATTATCGTTCATCTCTGAGTTCCCGATGGTGCCGTTCAGCAATGCACTGCTCGACGTCCAGTTGCTGCAGTTTTGACCTGAAGACGTCCCGTCAGCATTGAGGCCGGACCAGACCTGGTTTACGCCGAACGCGATGTCTACATATGGGTTGTTGCCACTCACCAGCGTCGAGACGAGGTCCCATAGAGTTAGTTCGCTGTTTTGTGGAGCTATGTAGGTGAGGTTCGCGGTGGAGTGTACTATCGCGGACCCCGTCTGGACGCCATTTGATAACCAAGCTAGGTAACTACCTTCGCCCGTTGGTTTGTTGTCGTCATTGTTGCAGGCGCAGTTGGCGACAATCGCTGCTGAACTTTGGTCTGTGCATGTGTACTTGAGTTCATCCTGTATGTTTCCCGTGGCCCAGCTAGCATTTGTCACGAACATACGGCACGCTCCGCCAGTCCCTTTACAGGACAACTCTGAACCGCCTACGATGAGAGCCGCCGGCGAAGTGTTACTCGCGGAGAAAATACAACGATTGTTGATATACTGGTTACACCCTGCGGTGACGGCGAACCCTGGAGTGGTTATCTCAATTCCCATCGCGGGGTAAGTGTGATTTGGGACTGTGGGCGTCACGGTGAGTGTTGTTTGTCCCGTTACTGAGAATGTCTGGCCCGACAGTGGGCCTTTCCCGTTTAACCATATCTTGCCATTGAGCGTTCCTGTTCCTGTGGCGGTTACAGTGAAGAGCGCGCCGGGGGCAGCATGACTAGATAGACAGCACAACATCGCTATGAACATGGTAAAATATATCCCCATGTATTTTAAGGTGACTATGGGTGATTTTGTATTTTTATGATGCTGTTTCATTATTTATTTCCTTTTCTAGCGGTGCGTCTTTAATCTTTAAATAGTTATAGAGCACCTGAGTGCATAAGTCTGTAGAGGCCTCTCAACGTGTATGTTTTACTGCTTATTGTTATTACGTATATCAAAGCGATCCAGGTTCATTACCTTAACCCAGGCATTAACAAAATCATGCACAAATTTTTCCTGAGCATCCGCCGTTGCATATACTTCTGCAACAGCTCTCAACTCAGAGTTAGAGCCAAAAATCAGATCAACAGGAGTGGCTTTCCATTTTAATTTGCCCGTGGTTCTATCATACCCTTCGTATTCACCTTCAGTTATGGTTGATTTTTTCCATTGAGTTGACATGTCGAGCAGATTGACGAAGTAATCATTTGTCAAAGTTCCCGGCTTGGCGGTGAATACGCCATAATTAGTTTCTTCGGCATTGGCATTAAGGACACGCATACCCCCAATCAAAACTGTCATTTCGGGAATAGTCAGGTTTAACATGCTGGCTTTTACTATCAACATTTGTGGAGGAGATTTTTTGTTATCCTTTTCAAAGTAATTACGGAATCCATCAGCAGTTGGCTTTAAGACTGCAAAGGATTGCACATCGGTCTGTGCTTGCGATGCGTCAGTACGCCCGGGTGTGAAGGGGACTTGTATGTTATGTCCTGCCTGTTTTCCTGCCTGCTCAATGGCTGCAGAGCCGCCCAGAACAATTAAATCTGCGAGCGATACTTTTTTTCCGCCAGTTTGAGCGTTGTTGAAGTTATTCTGGATGCCTTCGAGTGTTTTGAGTACTTTTGCCAGCTCAGCTGGATTATTAATCGCCCAATCTTTCTGCGGCTCCAGACGAATACGTCCACCGTTTGCACCACCGCGCTTATCGGTATCACGGAATATCGATGCTGATGCCCAAGCAGTTCTGACTAATTCAGATACGGAAAGTCCAGAACTCAAGATTGTGACTTTGAGATTATCAACATCCATCGCATCGATTAACGGATAATCTACGGCAGGAACTGGATCTTGCCATATCATTTCCTCGTTAGGTACCATCGATCCCAGATAGCGTGAGCGTGGTCCCATATCTCGGTGTGTCAGTTTGAACCAGGCTTTGGCAAAGGCAACCTCCAGCTCTTTTGGATTATCATGAAAGCGCTTGGAAATTTTGCTATAAATTGGATCATATCGAAGTGCCAGATCGGTTGTGAACATCATTGGTGCATGACGTTTATTCGGATCATGAGCATCTGGTACCATTGCTGACACATTCTTATTATCGGGAGTCCATTGAGTCGCACCGGCAGGGCTTTTTGTTTTAACCCAGTTGAATGTATACAAATTTTGCAGATAATTATTACTCCATTTTACCGGACTCATCGACCATGCGCCTTCAAGCCCACTCGTGATCGTATCCTCACCTTTACCACTATGATAGCTATTTTTCCAGCCAAAGCCTTGCTCATCAATGCCTGCGGCTTCGGGAGCCGGCCCTAAATATTTGGATGGAGCAGCACCGTGTGCTTTACCAAACGCATGACCACCGGCAATAAGAGCAACGGTTTCTTCATCATTCATTGCCATACGAGCAAATGTCTCACGAATATCGTTAGCTGCTGCGAGTGGATCCGGGTTGCCATCAGGCCCTTCAGGGTTGACGTAAATCAGTCCCATTTGAGTAGCAGCAAAGGGCTTCTCAAGATTTCCACTGTATCGGTTACTAGACAGCCACTCGTCGTCAATTCCCCAGGCGATTGGCTCAGGTTGCCAGGCATCGACACGCCCACCCGCAAAACCCAAAGTCTGGAAGCCCATTGAATCTAGCGCGACATTCCCTGCGAGAACCATTAAGTCAGACCAGGAAATTTTTTGACCGTATTTTTGTTTGATAGGCCAAAGAAGCCGTCGAGCTTTATCCAGGTTCGCATTGTCGGGCCAACTGTTAAGAGGAGCAAAACGTTGCATTCCGCCATCCGCGCCGCCGCGACCATCAAAGATACGGTAAGTTCCTGCGCTATGCCAGGCCATACGAATTAAAAATGGACCATAATTACCATAGTCCGCCGGCCACCAGTCTTGCGATGTTGTCAACATTTGTTTCAGGTCGCTTACCACAGCATTTAGATCAAGTGTATTAAACGCTTCAGCATAATTGAATTTTTCACCCATAGGATTGTCTGCAGCACTATGCTGGCGAAGTGGGCTTAGATTGAGTTTCTTCGGCCACCAATAATCGTTTGATTTGGGTTCACTGATTACAATAGGGGGACTTGATAGTGCCAGCGTTGGAAAGACCAACGCTAAAATTGTAAATGAAATGATCATTCCCTTGAACATTAATTAACTCCTGATTTTATAATAACTTTTTGATTTTAAATCATCTTTGCTCAAAACCAAAATTGCGTTTAATGAGCTTATCGATAAATTAAACGATTCTGTTCGTTAATTCCGCAACACCATCTATTTTTAGAGTTAATACATTGCCAGATTGCAACCAATGGCCATTCTCCATACCACATCCACCCGGTAATGTGCCTGATCCAAATAACTCTCCAGGGTATAATTGTTCACTTTTTGAAGCATACGCAATCGCTTCACCTAAAGAATATTGCATATTCGATGTTGTGCAGCTAGCACGCTTTATTCCATCAATTGTTACAGATGCTTGTAAGCAATCAATGCGATTATTGATTTCATCCGCGGTGACAACAATTTGTGACATAGCATTAAGAAAGTGCTTCGCTTTTTGAGGGCCAAATCCTGATCGCATTTCAGCTATTTGAACATCTCGCGCACTCAAATCATTCAGCACAACATACCCGCCAATGGCTTTTTCTGCCTCATTAGGAGTCGCGTTTAACAATGGCTTGGCAAGGATCGCTCCAAGTTCTAATTCATAATCTAATGCATGGGTGTAAGTTGGTGAGCTAATATCATCACCTGATGTGACAAAGTTTAAGTGGTTACCAAAATAATAAAGAGGTTGTTCATACCACAAAGGCGATGGTTTAAATTTGGGGAACGTTTTACCTGTTATAGCTTCATAAAGCGCGGCAACCCGGTATTTTTTTGGCAAAAATCGCTTCACAAATCCGCGGGATGCATCAATAAAATGTTGCTCAAAAAGTAAAAAATCTCGAAAGGATAATGGTTGAAAAGGTAACGTCACCAGTGGCTCTGATTCTACATTTTCTAGTGAGCACGCATCAACTTGTTCTGACAACATGTGCCAACCATCCTGTCCTAATTCAAGAATGCTAAGCACATTTGTTGCCAGTTTATTTTTTACAGCAAATTTCTGGCTAATATCATCTAATCTTTTAATTGCTGATAATCGAACCCAACTATCAGAGGTTCCAGATTTTAGCGCCTCGACTTGAGAGCCGTTTTTTGTAAGCACACATCGTAACTTCATTATTGATCCTTTTTAACGCTAGCTGAATGGTTCACTGTTTTCGAGTGAATAAAATGCGATAAATTATCTAGTGGACAGCTTGCTAGCAACTTTTTCCAGCCCAGTACGTTGAGCGGACCCTTATGTTTAATCAACAAATTTCTTGCCATCACGGATAATCGGGAATTCATTTTAATAAACGATTTTATGGATTCATCAGACGTTTTCACAATCCAGCTAACGCGTTGTTGCCGTTGAGTCTGATAGTTTTCTAACGCCTCTCTCACTGAAAAATGCGCTAATAACTCCGATAAAACAATCGCATCTTCAAACGCACAAGCCGCTCCCTGTTGTAGCATGGGCGAACAAGCATTACTGGCATCCCCAATCAATGCTATATCGCCATGACTGAATATAGGAGCAGGAACAGAGCGAAGACGCCCAGTATAAATGTCCTTATTTTCCGGTAATATTTTTAATAATGGTTCAGCAATACCTTTATAGTTTGCAAATAATTGACGCAGATTTGCATGTGCTTCATCCGTATTATGGTACTGAGTTGCTAAATCCGATTGATGTGCATAACAATAGATGCGATTGCGACCAATAGGGTAGGCCAAAAACATGTTGTTCTTTCCTAGCATATAGGTAGGTTGCACATGATCCGTCGGGTATTCACAAATCCAACGCCAATTTGTCACCCCTAAATCAACCAAATCAGATTGACCAAACCCTAAAGCACGTACAGTCGAATAAATACCGTCTGCACCTATAATTGCTTGATAATGACCATTAAGTTCCGGATTTGAAAATACAACATCAACGCCGACATCCTTTTGTTTTATATCAGTAATTGTGACATTGAAATGGATATTGTCCTCTATATCTTGTTTTAAAATACTTAACAACTCGGCGCGATCAAGGGCTACAAATTTATCAAGATTTAATGGTTTTTTGAGTAAAGAAGCTTGACTGATAACATGACCATTCGCACGCGAATAAATAATGTCTTTAACTTGATGCATGTCATCTACAGCCTTAGAAAAACCCATATAGCGCATAGCTCGAACGGCGTTAGCCGGTAACGCAATACCAGTACCCGTCACATCTAAACTCGATTTTTTTTCAATAATCGTATAAGCAATACCATGCTTTTTAAGTTGTCTTGCAAAACAAAGTCCAGCAATGCCTGCGCCAGAAATTAAAATGTTATTCATCAGGTATATCCCTTACGCTGTAATGTTCGCAGATATTAACATTAAATTTAATGATTTCGCATCGAAAAAAAATATTGGATTTCTCTCGTCTGCTATACTGAAAGTGGTAAATACAACGGAACTGTTCATTTCTAGTAAGGAGACTTTAATTATGATCGTTAATAAAGTGTTATTATCAAGCTTCCTGATGTTCTTATTCAGCGGGGCTTTATTTGCTACGAGTTGCCCATCGGTAGGTGGTTATACAGTGAGCTCTCATAATGCAAACAATACCCGTTGTGTTTATAAGTCCTATGCAACAGTTAAATTGGATCTTGTGGGGCAGCGAGTACGACACCCAAATTGTCCTCGTTTTATTTTAACCGATCCGGGCTTTAGATTGGTGAGTTGTGCTCATAATATACTTCTTAGCAAATGCGTATGTACCATTGTTAGTCATTAATAATGTTATTCATATAGTTACTCACTTTTTGGGTAACTATATGAATAAATATAGAGCAGATGCTACTTTTTTCTGATTCAAATAGTGGGTTTTAACAATTCAGAGATTAATAATGCTGGGCAGTCATTTATTTTAGGTATTTTTGCTTGTGTTTCAGAGATGAAACCGTGCCTTTCTGCATTTGATATGAATGAAAATAAATCATCAAAATATCCATCAATATTTAAAAAACCAATAGGTTTGTCTAAAACACCTATTTTGATAGCATTCCATGTGTCTAAAGCCTCTTCTAAAGTACCTAAACCACCCGGCATCACAATAAATGCATCAGCTTTTTGTTGCATCAGGATTTTTCTTTCTTGCATGGTCTTTGTGATAACTAATTCATCCAATGAAGTAAATGGTTGTTCCTGAGTAATGATGCTCTCAGTTGTTACGCCTGTTACCTTACCGCCTGAATCCATAACTACTTTTGCTAATAATCCCATTAGACCTAAGCTGGAACCACCATAAATCAAGCGAAAATTAGAATGAGCTATTTGGTTTCCCAATTGTAGTACAAGATCTTGAAAGAGCGTAGAGTTACCAAATTTTGCACCTAAATAAACACATATTGACTTCACGTTAATAACCAAAAATTAAAGAGGTATAAAATAACCTATAAATAATTTATTTAATACGCGTACTCATCATTCATCTGTCACATTAGTAAACAAGATGATTCTTCCACAATAGGCATAACTTCAAAAAGCTACCATCCAGGCCATTTCCAATACCAGGCAAGATGTCATCAAAAAAATGATTAATAGTCTCTTTAAAATCTTTGGCTCCATTAAAAAACGATTATTTCTTACTTTTTCGCTCATTACCTTCTCTTATTAACGAAATTGTTATTAATCCCTTACCACCAATAAATCAGTTTAAGATTATTTTTGTTCGCTTCTTGATATAGTTTGAGGGTTAAAATAGCAATCAACCCATCCACTCCAACTTGACTAAATAAAACCAAATAACCGGCGGATGTACTCATATGTATATTAGTTAACTTGATATAAACACAGCTATAAATAAACCAAATTGAAATAATTACGGCTAATTTTATTGGGCTCATATTATTTTCTAGAGCCTTTATCATGTTTTCGCAAAAACTCGAGCAGGCAAACCATCCATATCAGGTATATTCAATGGCACGATAAAAATTTCGTATCGACCTTCTGGAGTTGTTTTAAGCTCCAGACCTTCAACTATAAGTATTTCTTTGGATAGTAAGGTATTGTGCGCGTTCAAATCCTCATCTTCGTATTTATCGACACTGATATAATCAATCCCAACTATCTTGACTCCTTTTTTCAACAATTCTTCTGCTGCATCTGGCTCAATATAGACATATTCTTCTGTGAACGGATCTTGTTTAGATTTTTGAGAGTTAGCCGTTTTAAAAAAAACAATATCGTTTGCCATGATGGGTTGCGATGATACAAATGCTTGCGTAATAGATTTTTCCTCAACTGGGACTTTAATAATAATGCCTGTTCCCGTGAGATACTCTAAAGGAAAATCACTGCTTGTCTTTCCTCCGGTAATAGTGTGTGCAGGAAAATCAACATGAGTCCCTGTGTGGTTTCCAAGATGCATATGACATAACTTAAATTTTTGCCCATCTTCTAATGAGCTTACTATTTCGGTGCAATAACGAGGATCCCCCGGAAACGCGACTAACTCAGAGGAGATTTCCGCGGTTAGATCATAGAGCATTTGAACTCCTGTTTTAATATGATTGATTAGATACCAAGGTTCATACTTGGCGCTAATTTACTTTATTGATATGATTTCATGTCAACTGGTATCCGAGCTTACTTAAAAATAAGTCATTTTCCACTAATTTAAAATTTTCCGGCGATATTTTTTATCATTTCGATTTTATTGGTGATAAGCTAGTTATTGGAAAATTCTGCCAACTTGCCGCCCAAGGTTCTGTTTATTCCTAATACGCTAAGGTAATGATGTTTGGATTGGATATGATGCGACGATCATGCCAGGTGTAATTATTGCTGATGGCGCTATGTAGGACCTTATGAAATTGTAGGTGGTAATCCAGCACAGGCTATTCGCAAACGATTTGATGATGAAACAATGGAGTTTCTTTTGCAGTTGCAATGGTGGAATTGGCCGATTGAACAAAGAGCCTGTATTGGCTATTATGAATGGCGATAAGGTGGCGTTAGAAGGTTTATTATCGTGACTCCGATACAACTATTAATAAATTGGATTGAAGAAGAGAGGTCGCTTGGTGCACAAAATGCCCAACATGCAGTATTGTCGACACAAGGACTTAGTAGCCAACCTCATAGCCGAGTAGTTGCAATTCGTGAAATTACAGAAGATTGGATATTATTATTTACTCAAAAAAGAACACGCATGAACGCCCGACTTAATTGAAGATTTGAAACGATGCGACGTAAAATTTACTCTATGGAGTGATCCAGGGGCTGAAACATTCTACAAGAATAAAATAGGCGTTAAAAAATCGTCGATGATGCCTGACAGATATCCAGTTATTTTTGAATATATAATTTACTAGAGGTTTTCATGATTGCTAAACGCATTATATTGCGGCCTATTCAGTCTTCTGATTTAGAGAAAATTGTTACACTATTCAAAGAAACTGTTCATCACGTGAATGCTAAAGACTACTCTTCTGAACAGCTATTAGTTTGGGCGCCGAAACATATACACCATAGTCATGAGCGTTGGCAAAGCTTATTAAACAGTATCGCATATCTTGCTGAAATTGATGATGCTATAGTTGGATTTGCTGATATAACAGAGCAAGGATATCTGGATCGTTTATTCGTTGACAAAGATTACCAACGACAAGGTATTGCTTCAATGCTGGTAAAAAAACTTGAATCGATAATTTTGGGAAGAAGATTAAAGAAAGTAACTACGGAAGCGAGCATTACAGCAAAACCTTTTTTTGAACAAATGGGATACTATGTTATTAGAGAGCAAAATAAGCCACGAGAAGGTGGCGTTATATTAACTAATTTTTTAATGGAAAAACGATTAGTTGATGTACCAATAAAAATAGATTTTCTTAAACATTATCCAGATTCCATTCCAGCCTTAGCAGCAATTTGGCACCAAGTATTAGGTCGTATATGGGTTCCTGAGATTCCTATGGAGCGAGTTAAGCAGCGTTTCCAAGAACACTTAAATGAAAACCAATTACCATTAACACTAGTTGCATTTCGTGATGGCCAACCTGTAGGGATGTGTAGTCTACGTGATAATGATGGGATCCGTCTTGATTTAACGCCTTGGTTGGGTTCTCTTGTAGTCCATCCTGATTATCAACGACAAGGCATCGCACTAAAGCTAATCAATGCCATAAAGCAAAAGGCAAAACAGCTAGGATTTAGCCAGTTATTCTTATTTGCCTTTGATCCAACATTGCCTGATTATTATTCTAAACAAGGATGGGAGAGGATGGGGGTGGATAGGGTTAAGGAGCATGAAGTGAACGTCATGAAAATTAACCTTTAAAGGGTTATTTTGATAGCCAATAAAAATATACCCCCAAATGTACCCCCAGACTTAGAGTCCGTCTGGTTTTTTTAAAGACTTTTTATCTTCCGAGGCTAAACGACGTTCGACTTTTTTAACGTAGTGAGCCTTCATAGCTTGTGTTGATTTATTAAACAGAGCCTGATCTCCTTTGCTACGAATAACAGCAAAGTTTTGGTTGCCTCCAGTTTGTTCATAGATCTCACATTTCGCAGCAGGCTTGACAGAAATTCAGATTATTTGACTGGGTAAACAATGACCAGCTAAATCCCTATTAAATCAGTAGTTTTCTTACTCT
>Ga0335397_10005399_pt1 | contig 16739 bp, 17 predicted proteins | sample MAT04_FD_205740 | JGI IMG/M metagenome (GOLD analysis project Ga0335397, IMG submission 205740) | Freshwater microbial communities from Lake Fryxell liftoff mats and glacier meltwater in Antarctica - MAT-04 (spades assembly) (version 2) ... | reverse complement strand
CGACGCATCGGTGTACGCGAGGCGATCCACTTGTCCATGCCCATTCCTTCGAGTGCCGGGCGCACCATCTCGGTCACGATGAACCCCGGTGAAACCGAGTTGACGCGAACACCGCGGTCTGCCCATTCGCACCCGAGCTGCATTGTCACGTTCCGCAGCGCACCTTTGGCCGCTGTGTATGCGATGACGTTCAACTCGTTGGCGCCGTGACCCATGATCGAGCACACGTTGACGATGGACCCGCCGCCGGACTCGAGCATGTGCTTGCCGACATCGCGCATGTACATGAACGCACCGTTGAGGTCGATCGACATGATCCAATTCCACGTCTCCATGTCGAACTGCTCCGGCGCCACGCCGCGCATGTCGCTCACGCCGGCGTTGTTCACCAGCACGTCGATCTTGCCGTGACCTTCCACACCTGCTGCAACGACCCGAGCCACATCGTCCTCGAGAGAGACGTCACCAGGCACAACGATCACCGTGCTGCCTTTCGAACGACAAACGTCTGCGACGCCTTCGAGCAGATCGTGGGACCGGGCGGTGAGCACGAGATTGGCACCCGCCTCGGCAAACCCGTGGGCGAAGCCCTCGCCGAGGCCCATCGACGCTCCGGTGATGAGCACCGTCTTACCAGTGAAGTCGAGCATCGTTACCCCCAAGGTTTGATGTATCCGGTAAAACCCATGTCTATCGAATCGGAAGCAGCCTTCACCAGTCTGCGTTGACCAGCACGTCTGTCTGACCGGTGGTTCCGCTCGCCAGCCCCGAACCGACGATCTTCTTTGAGCCCATCGGCAACAGATCCCGTCACATGGCAATGACGGCGGTGCCCGTCACGACGTGCTCACCGGCGCGATCGAGCCACACATTGCACGTGGCGAGCGACTCGCCGTCCACCGAACGGATGTCGGTCACGACACCGCGCGCAGTGACACTCTCGCCGTCGAGCACCGGCCGTCCGAACTCGAGCGTGAGGCGACGAATGCAGGTCGGGCCCGCCCAACTGATGAGCATGTTGGCGATGTACCCGACGTTGAGCGGTCCCTGGTTGATGACCCTTGCACCCACTCCCCGGCGCTCGTTGGCCGTTCGATCCCAATGCACGCTGTAGGGATCGCGCAGGATCGCCGCCATCGTCTTCATCCGTGCGGGATCGACGAACTCCATCGTCCACGGCGGGGCTCGGCGATCAGCTGGGGGTCTCTGGTCCAGTCCCGCTGCGAGAGCGAACTAATTAACGTCGTCGCTGTGGCTACGAGTTCGGCCAACGGTAGACAGTGAAGAACGGCCTGGCCCGCGTGCTGCAGGCCGTCGTCAGGAACACCGTCAGCGAGGACCTGCGCGACGACCGATGCATCGTTACCGGCCACCCGAAGCTGCCGCAACCAACTGTCACCGCTCAACGCTCGGACCGGTGTTGATGAGGTTGCGCGCTGCTGTCGTGTCGGGTCTCGGCGGCCTGGTCGGCGTCGTCCATGATGGGATCTTGGATTGCGATGAATTGTGCCGCGTCTGCCTGGCATCGGACGCAGATGAATGCGTCGCCGGCAGCGCTGTGGTTGCCAGGAATGTTGATCGAGAACAGACGGCGCAAATCACAGCAGATTCAGCCACCCCGACATCTTCGCACCCCGCCTCCAACCGGCCATGTGCATCAGCGCATAACGTTCGTCGGCGGGAACACAGAACGCTCAGGCCGCCGTCGAGAAGCGCACCCATAGCCGGCGATCTGCTCGGAATCCTCGGTATCCGTTCGGTGGAGGATTCAGACACGTCGTGTGACGAATCATCGGTGGGCAGCGCCGATGAGGTGGACACGCGGTGCGCCCGGTCCCTCTGTTGCTGGTGCGCTGGCGGAGCGAAATGTCACCAAATGTAAGCCGGTAGGCGTTACATTTTACCGACCCTGATGCGCGGCCCAGTCGGGGCGTTCAGGACCCTTGCTTGACGGCTCGGGCGATGAAGTCGTTCGCCCATGTGACGGCGTCGGTGACGTTGTTGATGACGTCCAGGCCGGAGGCGGCTTCGGTGTAGATGGTCTCCCATCGGTCGTACTGGACAACCGTGGGCGGCCAGGCGTGCCCTTGGCGTGCGGCGAACAGTCGCTTGCCGGTTGCGGCGACGGCGGCGATGTCGATCACTTCTTCTTGTTCGAGGATCTGCAGGTCGACGAGGTCGTGGGCCCGGTCGTTCTGACCGGTCTTGGGGTTGATGTATGTGCACGCATGAAGCTTCTGCGCGATCTGATGGTCCAACGCGAGCACCGGAATCGGTTCGGGCGTCTCAAGCCCCAACGATCCGAACAACTTGATGAGGTCGTCGGCGATCCGTAGGTCGTGATGTTTGGTGCTCCCGATCTCGTCGTGACCAAGCTCGAACGCGACCGTCAGCCAGTGCCGCCCTCGGAACGCGAGCCGGATCGAGAATGGCTGCATCACGTACTCCGCGGGGACACCGTCAGGGGTGGCGGCATCCTCCTGTTCGACGGTGCCGGTGAATCCGCTCCAACCGTCAGCCAACCGGTCGGCGAGTTCGTCGATGTAGTCGTCGAGCGAGATCTCGGTCGATCGTGATGCGTCGAAATCGGGCGTGAAGCGGCTACCCGGTTCGCCGACGCGCAACTTCATCGCGGTGCCGCCCTTGACGACGCTCGGTGGTAACATTTGCCCGACGGCAACATTCGCGACGGCGCGCATGATGCGCCGCACTGGTTGGTTCCTGGCTGCTGCCTCGTTGTCGATCCGGGCTTGCAACGACCGAAGGTTCGACGGCGGTGTGTCGCGTTTGATGTTCATCCGTCGTGACCGATCGCGTCGAGTACCCGTTGAACTTCTCGGGTACGGAGAAGTCCCGCTCTCTTGGCTGCGGTGACAGCATCGAGGAGCCGGTCGCGCATGATCGTGTCGCGGCAGTCGATGAGTGCCCGCGCAACTGTTGCCGAGGGCACGCCCTCGTAGACGGTGAGGTCGGCCGCGTCGATCTGTTGGCGGAGGACCTCGACGAAGTCCGGCACCCGTGCACGTGCTCGGTGCGGGGTGCCGACTCTGATTCGTCGGGGGTTTACCTGTGCGAGTTCGTGGAAGGCCAGCACGGCGTCGTGGGTCAGGTAGGCGTCGGCGCCGACTCGCAATACGGCCTCCATGAACTGGTCGCGGCCGGTTCGTGGCTGGTCGTCGAATCTCCACAGTCCGTAGGCGACGTGCGCGAGTCCGCCCGTTGCTGCCAACTTCGGGAGCTCGACGGGTGGGATCTCCAATTCGGCGGCGTCACGGGTGGTGACGTAGCCATACTGATCTGCAGCGTGAGCTGCGAGCCGCCGTCTGTAGGTGTCAACGAGCACCTGAACCTCCTCCTGAGTGAATGTCACAACTCTACCAAAAACAGTAGAGTTGTGACAGCATCAAATCGGTGGATCCAGGCGGTGGACGCTACAGATCACCTCGCGGTGGTAGCAGCGTGGTAGCAACGCTGGCCGAATCGGGGAGGAAGTCGGCGAACGTTGGCGGACGGCCGACCCCGCATACACCGTGCTCAGCTGTACTTTCGCGGGCAACGACGACCAACGGCGAACGCCTGGAAGGCGTTTCCTAAACCGCAGGTCGCAGGTTCAAATCCTGCCGGGGGCGCCAAGAAACACCAGGTAGATAGCCATCTGACGGTCGGCCGGACTGGCCGACTACCCGAGTTGTCCATCCACTTGTCCATCTTGTCCGTCCGGCACCGGGTTATAGTTCTGTCGGCGCTGCGGTTTGGCGCAGCGATCGGGTGCCCGCTTGGCGCTCCTCGAAGTCCCCTGGACTCAGGAGCGTTGTGACATGTCGGAACTCGAGTTACGTGGCTACGCCGTTCTGCTCGAACGAGTGAAGTCGGAAGTCCAATCGGCGCGGACGCGAGCTGCGCTTGCCGTCAACCGAGAGCTGGTCGAGCTCTACTGGCGGCTCGGTCGGCTGATCCTCGATCGCCAGGACGCCGAGACCTACGGCACCAAGGTGATCGAAAGGCTCGCCGCCGACCTGCGCGTGGCGTTCCCCGAGATGCGCGGCCTCGGCCGCCGGAACCTGCACTACATGCGCTCCTTCGCCGAGGCGTGGCCTGACGTCGAGGTTGTGCAACGACTCATTGCACAACTTCCGTGGGGTCACAACGTGGAGCTGCTTTCGGGCCTCGACGCCCCATCCGACCGGGTCTGGTACGCAGAGCAAACGATCGCGCATGGATGGTCGCGCAACGTGCTGGCTGCCCAGATCATGTCGAGGTTGCACCTTCGCAGTGGTGGAGCTCCGTCGAACTTCTCGACCGCTCTGCCGCCGTCGGAGTCGGAACTCGTCCAGCAACTCATCAAGGATCCGTACCACCTCGACTTCCTCGACCTGTTGACGGATGCAACGGAGCGGATGCTGGAGAACGCGTTGATCGAGCAGGTCGAGCGGTTCCTCCTCGAGCTCGGCCAAGGCTTCGCGTTCGTTGGACGGCAGTACGCGCTGCGTGTCGGCGACGACGACTTCTTCATCGACCTGCTCTTCTTCCACATCCCGACGAAGCGATACGTGGTCGTCGAGCTGAAGCGTTCGGCGTTCACGCCCGAGGCGGCAGGCAAGCTGAACTTCTACGTCAACGTCGTAGACGATCAACTTCGCACGGCGAACGTGGCGTCGACGATCGGGCTGTTGCTGTGCCGGACTCGAAGCGATGTCGTTGTGAGATACGCGCTGTCGGGCGTCGCCACGCCGATGGCGGTCGCGGGCTACACATTGGTCGATCTCCCCCGTGACGTTCAGTCAGCCCTTCCGGTCGAGCGGCTCCTCATCGACGTCGTCGCAGCTGCGGACGATCCCGACGCAAGCGGCGAGGAGTAGACGATGGCCGGTTCACTTCGCCAGCGAGGGAAGACCTCGTGGCAACTCCGCGTGCTCGCAGGCCGCGATGAGATCACAGGGAAGAAGTCCTACGTCTCCAAGACGTTTCGCGGCGGGCGCCGCGAGGCTGAGCGCGAGCTCGCTCGGTTGGTCGGTGAGGTCGAGGCCGGTTCGACGACCGCTGCTGCTGGAACAGTCGCCGAGCTGTGCAATAAGTGGTTCGAGTACGCGTGTCCGAACCTTTCGCCGGCTGTGTCGGCCGAGTACCGGCGGCTGCTCGATCGACGGATCCTGCCTCGCTGGGGCTCGACTCCGGTTCGCCGACTTCGTACATCGGAACTCGACGGTTGGTACTCGCAGCTCCGTCGATCCGGCTCGGCCACCGGCGGTCCACTCTCGCCCAACAGCGTCGTCCGGGTCCATGCGATTCTTCGACGTGCGTTGAACCAAGGCGTTCGATGGGGATGGATCACTACGAACCCTGCTGTCGCTGCGACACCGCCACGCGTGCTCCGGCGCCAGCTGGACATCCCGTCGCCGGCCGACATCGCTCGTCTCATCGCAGCAGCCGAGCTGGTGAACCCGGCGCTGCCCGCATTCATCCGGTTGGCAGCCGCGTCCGGCGCGCGGCGTGGGGAATTGTGTGCGCTTCGCTGGCGGAACATCGACCTCCAAGGGCGATCGCTCCACATTGCTGGCGCGATCGTCCAGATCAATCAGACGGTCATCGAGAAGGACACGAAGACACACGCCGAGCGGCGCGTCGCGCTCGATGAGGGCACGGTGCGAGTGCTGGAGGCACTGCGCGACCGCACGGTGCTCGCGCTCGCCATTGCCGAGGAGGAGCTGCCATCTGACGCCTTCGTCTTCTCGCATCGGCCGGATGGCTTGGTCCCGTGGTATCCGAACTACGCGACGCTCTCGTTCGCTCGGCTTGCCGCGCGGGAGGGGATGGGTCACGTTCGGCTGCACGACCTCCGGCACTTCGCCGCAACGACCATGCTCGTCAACGGAGTCGATGTCCGAACAACCGCTGGCCGGCTCGGTCACGCTCAGTCGTCCACGACGCTCAACGTCTACGCGCACTTCGTGAAGGCGGCGGATGCTGGCGCCGCACGAGCGATCGGTTCAGCTCTCGACGGCGCTCCAGATGAGGTCGTCTCTGAGCGCCGCCGATGACGCAACCGATTCAACCACGACGGCCGCGAGCTGTCCGTTGGGATGCGTCAGGTGAACGAGCGAAGGAGGCCCAACTTGGTAGAGCGTCGGAACTTCAAGCGACAGGGAGTCCGGCAGGCCAGCTCGTTCATGACCGTGCAGGAAGCTGCCCAACTGCTGGGTATCGGCGAGGCTCTCGCGTACCGCATGGCAAACGAGTACCTCAACAACGGCGGTGCCTCCGGCATCCCCTGTGTGCGCCTTGGCCGCCGCCTGCTGGTCAGCCGGATTGGGTTGGAAAGGCTTGCTGCCGTAGCGGTCTAACGGTGTTCGTGAGCTCGATGGTGTGCACTCTCAGCTCGCTGGAGTCCCTCCGCTTCTATCATTGCGGGATGTCATCAAACCGTCCCGGGCGCTCAGAAGCGGAGCGGCATGTGGTGTACGAGATCGAGGCGATGTGCCGCTCCGCTGCGCGATATGCGGAGGAGTGGGGTTCCCAGGTCAATCTCGCTACGCCCGCCGGCTGGGAGGACGCCGTGTTCTTCCTGGAAGCGTCTCTGCTTCACGCCCGAACACTGGTGATGCTTTTTGGCTACCCAAAGGCTGCCGAGTTTGAGATCCTGTCGGCCTTAGCTCTGCCTGAGGGAATTCGCGATGCGTTTCGAGCGGCATTCAGCCACCCTGAGATCGCCGTCGGCGAGGCTTACGGCCAACTGAGCGAACTCGTTGCCCACGTCGGCGCGGCGCGATGGGACGCGCCCCTGGGCCTCGGTGTGCAGCAACCGTTGGAGCTCGCGTACTCGGTGCTGAATGCACTCGACAGCAGTGGTGCTACGGCAGCGAGCGAGGCAATTAGTGAGACCGTCGAATCCGGTCGAATTCGCCTGACCGCAGCGGCTTGAGGCTCGCGCACGCTAGTGACCGAAGGAACGACGGAGCGAAGGAAGGTATGTGGGACTCTCGTACGAGCGACTTGCGGATGAGCTCGCGGCGGCGCCGCAGACGGAGCGCCTGCTCGGCGAGTTTGTCGAGTCTCGACTCGCGGACGATGGAGTCGAGTTCTTCGAGATCCGTACCGGTGCGGGCTACCAGCTTCTGTCGACCTCGAGCCTTGGCGTCGCAGACCCAACGCCATCCGCGGTGAACGACCTCATTCGCTATGGCCTGTTGCGAATCGGTCGTCACGACTCGCGTGGTGGAAGGGTGTTGGAAGTCGACGGCCAGGCGTTGGTGTTTCGTCGATGGCTGCTTGAGCGACGCGGCAATGCGGTCGCTCAGGTGGAGGACGAGGTGCGGCGGTTCATGGACTCGCCCGCCTTCGCTGCAAGCCATGGATCGGCGGCGCGGCACCTGGATAGGGCGTTCGAGCTGCTATGGACCGGGGCGATAGACGATGCCACCGTTTCCGAGCTTGGGGGACACCTTCGCAGCGCTCTAATTGAGTGTGCCGCCACTGCGATCGGCCTCCCTCAACCTGACGAGGATCTGCAGTCGGTCCTCGATCGCCTGCGATCGAAGTCCGCAGGGCGAGGCGATCTCGCCGTAGTTGGGCTGGCGGATTTTGCCGCCGCAGTGATGCGCGAGGACCAACGGCTCACGCACGTCCGCGATGAGAGGGTGCGGGACCGTGAGCCAGTCGACTGGATGGAGCTTCGCCGCGCCGCGTTCCTGACCGCCGTCTGCTGCCACGAACTGGCGGCTTTGTAGCTGTGGGGTCCGCGTCATCCTGCTACTTCTAGGCCGAGCCCGCGGCCGAGGTGGCGCAGACGATCACGATCCTCTGCTGTGGCGGCCGGTGATGCGGCGAGCGCCATCTCTCCATCAACGCGGTCAAGCGCATTCATGAAGACCGCCAGGCCCACGAACGGGCAGTCGTGTGGAATGGCTTCAGCGAGCGCGGAAGCCCAAACTCTTGGAGGACGCATCCACCCCGCGCCAAGCCGTGCAATGTCTACGGCAAGCAGGGTCGGCAATCAACTCGAGGTCGCCGACCCTGGCAGCCAGGTTCGACTGTTGCAGGCTTGCTGGTGGACAGTGCCCACTTCGTCGGTGTCAAGACTCACGGGAAGACCATGCAGGAGGTTGACCAGCCGGCGGCGCGTTGTGATGAGCAGGTCGTCGGGTCGCCCCTTCTCCTTGATGTCGGCGAGGTCGACGAACACGATGGCACTGCGAACGGGGACCGGGAAGCCGCACGCGTAGGTGAGTAGGCGGGAGGCGCGGCGGGCCTCACCACGCGACTTGTTCAGGTAGTCCACCTTGACGCCGTTGACGTACAACGCCCTGTCGTACACCGTGACCTTGCCGTCGGGATGTCGTTTGGTGTTGAGCGTGAACACGCCCGCTGGCCCGATCACCACGTGGTCGATGTCCGTGCCTGCGTCGCTCACCTGCACGGCGTGCAACACGTGCCAGCCCTCCGGCAGCTTCGTGAGTTCCTTGCCGACCTTCTCTTCGCCCTTGGCTCCGACCCGCCAGGCGCGTTCGTCGGTCTTGACGCCGAGCATTCGCGCCACGAGGTTGCGAATCGGTGCGTGGGCGTTGACCTCGTCGCGCTTTGCCCGTGCGGCGGCGCCTGCGATGTTGGTCGAGACGTCGACGTTGCCTGAGACGTTGACGCACTCCAAGGGAGGTCCATCGCCCACTGGCACAAAATCCGGAGCGTCGACGGGCTGAGGCGGCGCCCAATCCGCCGACGGCGACTCAGCGATCGGCGGTGACGCGACCGAGAAGTCCAGGCGAGCGCGAGCGATTGCAGCCAGCTCGTCAGCGAACCCGTCGGCTGTAGAAACGATGGCACCGGTGATCAAGTCGATGTGGCCGACCTCCGCACCGTCGGCGGTCTTCACGTACAGGCGCTTCTTGCCGTACCTGGACCAGGGGACCACGGCGAGATCGGACATGTAGGTGTATCGGCGCAATAGTTCGAGATCTGAAGATCCCGAACAATGGCGCCGCCGGCCTCGCCGAAATGTAACGAGATGTAACGAGTCGGGCGTGACATTTCGTAGCCGTTCCCGGTCGCGGAGCGCCGCGACCGTCAGTCACGACCGCGTCAGCCGATTCAGCTCGTTGAGCGCGTGGCGGACGCCCGGCCACCGGCTGCCCAGCGAGTCGAGTGCGCGGCGATGTCGCGCTGCCGTCGAGCCAGTTCGACGGCGGTTTCGATGAGCTCATCGATCTGACTCTGAGGCAGAGATCCCATCGCGTTTGACCGCCTGAGGCTCTCGATCTGCTCGACGGACAGGGGCACGCCTCCAGCATCGCGTGCTCGAACGTGCGTTCGCGAACGTCAAATGTCTATCGAGGGGCAGCGAGGGCTTCGCGGCGTCGAGGTGTCAAACGCTTGTCTGTTCGCGATCCCGCTGGCCAGGCCAGGCCAGGGCAGGGCCCGGCCAGCGCCCGCGCGTCGAAACGATCGCGTGGATCAGCCGGAAGTCCGAGCGCAGCCGTTGCGTAGCCTCATCCGGTGCCCAAGATTCGGCCCGAGGAACAGTTCGCTTTCGAAGTCATGCGCCGAACCCTCGGCGTCGACATTGTGGAACATGACGACAACAGTGCCCCACGAATGACCGACGGCCACTTCACCCTGCCCGATGGCCGCCTCGGCTGCGTTGAAGTGACCACTGCCGCGCATCAGGCCGACATGAAAGCCGAGGCCCAACTCGCGTCGCTCGACAACACCGTGTGGGAAGGCCTCAACTGGTCATGGCACGTGTGGGTCGGGAGAGCGGTCCGGATCTCGGACATGACTCATCACCTCAAGCTGCTCTTCGCCGAATGCGAACGGCAGGGCGTCGTTCACATAGAAGCGCTCTCGCCAGTCATCGAACTCACCGAGTCACACACGTGGTTCTTCTCCAACGACATCGAAGTGAACGGTGCGCCGGACTCGACGTTCCACGGGCGGATCTACTTCGTCGCCGGCACGGGATCCGGTGGTGCGGTCCCCGACAGCCTCGAAGGCTTTTCCGCATGGCTCGATGAACAGCTGGCGGACTCTCGCTTCAAGTCGGATCTCGACAAGCTCAACGAGGACGACCGCCCGGAAAGGCACTTGTTCCTTCGGATCCACGAGCAATGGATCCCGTTCAAGTACGACTACTACGTCGCGTGGGGGGAGACCGTGCCAACGGAACCGTTTAACCCGCCTGAGGGGATCGCTGGGGTCTGGCTCGCCACCAGATGGAAGAACCCGATCTTGTACTGGACCAATGACAGCGGTTGGGCTCGTACCGACGCGTACGACTGAGGACCTGGCCCGCCGCTGCGGGCTTCATGACCGCATCGTGCCTATGGCTAGGTGAGTCTGCTGAAGCCTCTACCGTGGTTCGATGGGTGTCGGTGCGCCGCAAATCGGGTGTGTAGACGTAGCTACAGCCGCGGGTTCGCGGCTGTGATCGCAGAACCGCGATGGACGCTCCCAGTTGATCCTGGACGGATGACGGACGACGAGTGCGTCGAGCTCGCCACTGAGCTGTACCGACGGTGGTCGTCGGGTGAGAAGAAGTCGCCACTCGAGGTGGAGTACTTCGACAACGCCACCAGCCACGGCAAGTTCTTCACGGCATTCATCCGGAAGTGGCTCGGCCTGGAGACTGAGACCAAATCGAGCCAGACCGAGCACGTCGAGCGGCTGGAAGCGCTTCTTCGTGTCCACGGGATCTCGCCAACCGACGCCGGCGATCTGGCCGAGGAGTACCGCTTGGTCGCCAAGGCAAGAGAGTCTGCTCTGGCTGCTCTTCGCGTCTACAACGATCCGCTCGCCGGCTTCCGCACCGAGACGTTCATCGTGCTGATGATCATCGCTTGGAACTCGCTTCTTCAAGCGCTACTTGAGCGTGCTGGTGTCGACTACTACGAGCGCGACGAGTCGGGGCACGTCGTAGAGCGCGACGGACGCGGCAAGGTGAAGGACACCGCCGAACTGATCCGACTCGGCCTTGCTGGCGACGACCGTCGCTCTCAGGCCATGCGGTACAACCTCGACTTCTTCCTCAGGCTGAGAAATGTGATCGCCCACCGCTACCTCCCCTCGCTCGATCCTTTGATCGTCGAGGAGGCACAGAGCATGCTCCTGAACTTCGAGTCTGTGCTGGTCGAGAACTTCGGCGATGAGGCCAAGCGTGGTGACCAGCTCGCGGTGCCACTCCAACTGTCCGGGTTCAGGAACTCCGGCGGCCAGACCTCGTTGAAGCGAGCCCAAGGCGTCCTGCCGGTTGATGTCTCCGACTTCCTCGCGCGTCACAGATCCGAAGTTCCCGATGACGTCCTCACGAGCCCCGAGTACGCCCTGCGGATCTTCTTCGTGCCCGTCGCCGCCAACCGAGAGCGGACTGCCGACGCGGTAGTCCACTTCATCACGCGCGACGCATACCCAAACCTCGTCGACGAGGTTGAGCGACAGGTGGCCGTCGTCGACAAGCCCAAGCAGGTTCCGGTTGCGTCGGGGGACCTACTTCGCCCCGGAGAAGTGGTGAGTCTCGTCGCGGAGAGGCTTCCGTTTCGGTTCACCGCCGACACTCACACGCGCGCGTGGAAGTACTTCAAGGTCCGCCCGCCGAGCGGCGCCGCAGAGCCGGAGGCGACCGATCAGCGCTACTGCCGATGGGATCGGCTGATGCGCGGTCACGGCTACACGCAGGCTTGGGTGGAGATGCTGGTCGAGCAACTCAGCGTCGAGGAGCAGTATGAGGTCGTGGTCGGCGTGAGGCCTGATCGGCGATGACTGACTACGGAACTGCGGGGCTGGAGGACCTGACGACGGCACTTCGGAGCCGTCGATCCCGTGCATGGATCACAGCAGTGACGTCCCCGGCTACGGCGGGCAAGGCGTCGTTGCTCTACGCCCAAATCACGATCGGACCACGGGACAAATCATGGCGGGACGAAACTTGGGTGTTCGGAACCTGCACGTTCACGAGGGCCTCGTTGTCTGCGGCGCGGGTCCGATCGCTGTTCGCCGGGGGAGGCTCCAAGAACGTCGCGCTCGGGTCGATGGCTGTGACCTTCGAGTTGCCGGAGACGAACTTCTCGTGGCGAAGGCAAGCGAGCTTGGCCGAGTACGGCGGGCTGTCGCTTCCGATCCCGTCGATCAACTACTCGGTGCCACTGGTGGGCCGAGAGACAATACAGCCACCGAGCGGCTTCCTCGTGGGGGACGGTGCAGCACCGTCATTTCCGTCCTTCGCTTCGGCGTTCAGCGCCTTCTTCTCCGGCGACTACTCCCTCAGCGGCTCGCGCAACACACAGCTCGGGGAGCTGTCGGTCCACCTTGAAGATCTCCGTGCGAGGATCACCCGAGTTCGCATCCGGTCGGCTTCGCTCGAGGTCTGGGTCGGCGGGCGCGCAGCGCGCGGCGTTCGGCTTGAGCTCAACGGATCCGCATATCGCGCAAGCGTCGTGGTCACCAAGTCAGGTCGAGTGGTGCTGCCCCTCCCCGAGGGCCTGCCGACAGATGCGTGGCTCTGGCTGAAGCTCGGGACCGAGTGGCTGGACTTCCGTTCGCTCGGCGGTTGGGGCGGCCGGCTGAGCCCAGACGTCGACCTCGCGTTGCCGAAGGACCCCGTGTCGGACCTGACCGAGCTCGTCTCGCGAGGCGAAGGTGCACAGCTCGAGTACAAGCAGAAGCTGCCAGACACAGCCGGAGAGAAGCGCACCGTGTTCAAGACGGTCGTCGCCTTCGCCAACGGGAGCGGCGGCACGGTGGTATTCGGGGTTGGCGACGGTGGCGAGATCGTGGGGATTGAGGGCGACCTCCAGCGAGCGCGCCGGCGTTTGACCGACCTCGTGCGAGACGTCGTGACGCCGCCCCTGTCAGCGCGCGTTGACACGGTCACCCTGGATGGCCGACATCTCTTGGTGCTGGCGGTCCCAGAAGGGAGCGGCGTGCTGCACGCGCTCACTATCGATGCAAACAAGCCCGAGTACTACGTGCGGCGCGATGCGACGACTTTCTATGCCCGACCGGAGGAACTCGCCGCCATCATCGCCGGTCGGGGACCCCACCACTCCTGAAATGACTCGGGCACGCCCGTGGTCGGTGCGCCGAACTATCGCGCACCCTCAGCGTACGGTCGCCTTCATGGCTGACCTGAGACTTCGCCGGGTGACCGCGCGCTATGACCGATGGCCGCGCGACATGCGGCGCGTACGCAAGTCCGCGTTCGGTTCCCTCGAGAACCTGCCTACGTGCCTGCGTCGTCACGATTGCTGGATCGTTCGGGCGGAGGTTGACGGACGGCTCATCGCATACGCCCTGTCGTATGACATTGGTGGCGATGCCTTGATGGCTTGCCTCGACGAGGTCGCCGTGCATGCCAAGCATCAGGGCCTCGGAGTCGGGTTCGCAGTGAGCGGCGAAGCTGTCCGATGGATCCGAGAATGCGGTATCGAGGACATCACCTGCATGGCCATCGACGAACGGATGGGCAAGATCCTGGCTCGTCTCGGCCTTGCGGACGGTGCGCCAGTTCCGGATGGGCGCTCGTGAGAGCCCGACGGCGGTGCGTCTACTGCGGTGCAGCGGCGGGCTCACTGGAACACGCGTGGCCAAAGTGGCTGCAGATATGGATGAACCCGAACAACGAGCGGCGCATCGTCCAACTGCCGACCGGACAAATCGCTGACAGCCACGGGTGGGACATGGCGACACATCGACATGTCTGCGAGCCATGCAACGCATGGATGGGCAGCGAGTACGAAGGCCCAGCATCGGCGCTCATCCGAACGCTCAACACCGAACACGCGACCCTCACGCTGTCGCCGGACGACCAGCTCCTTCTCGTCAACTGGGTCTACAAGACCTCACTCATGCTCGAATGCACCAAGCCCGTAGGTCCAGGAGTGGAGCGAGGCGAGTGCATCCGGTTTCGTAACCGCGGCCAACCACCGTCCGACTGCTCGATCATCCTCGGGTTCTGCGACCACGAGGCGCTCGCTTACCACCGAGCTCTCATCACGACAGGGCGTGACAAGCGGATCGGCTACGCCACGACGATGGTCGTCGGTCGCCTGTTCTTCCACGTTCTCGGCGACACGCGAACTCTCAACCCGCACGATCGATTGTTCGCGGGTCACCTCTCGCGCGGTGAGATTGTCCGTCTCTATCCACGAACCGGGCAACCGGTCGTGTGGCCGCTCGCCGGCTACTTCACGAAGGACGCGGTGGAAGTGCTCGCCAACTTCGCCGGCGTGCCTTTCGAGTTCATTACGTGACCACGCGCATCGGTCACCTGGTGCCAAGCCGGCACCGCCTGACACCCAGAGAATGTTGGTCCGATGAGCACGAATGATCACACCGTGCCGAAGATGTACCTGCGCAGATTCGCCCGCCACACCCGCGGCGACGGCTACTTCATCGTCGCCAGCGAAGTCGATGAGCCGACGAAGTCGTTCGAAACGAACGTCCGCAACGTCGGCGCCGCCAAAGGGTTCTACTGGGGCACCGACGTCGACGGCGTGCCGCACCATCACATGGAGACACTGCTCGGCAAGATCGAGACCGGCGCCAGCAAGGCATTCAGCCTCATCCTCGACGACCCCGAATACGCGCTCCCTGAGCGTTGGCCGCTGCCCGATGCCCATCGGGCGAAGTTGTCATGGTGGATCGCCGCCCAACTCCTGCGCACCACACGTCAGCGTCACCGCATCAACCACATCGCTGAGTCCGAATCGACCCTCGAGGTTTCCCCGACTCTTGCCGCGGCAGCTGCGAGCAACCGCCATATCGCATTCATCGTCGAGCGTCTGAGCTCTCTCGCTGCGCTGATTCACAATCGACCTTGGGGACTGGGGTTCAGCACGCCGTGCCTACAGACCAGCGACGTGCCAGTCGTGATCCTCAACGGCCACGACGACGAGAAACAGATCCGTGCCGCCGAGTACTGGGACATCGTGTTGCCGCTCGATCCACATCGACTCCTCATGCTGCCCGGTGTACACGCACGGGCAGCAGACCCCGACAAGCAACTCGACCACCGGATCGTCTTCGGAGGCGAAGGCTTGATCCTGCTCGACATCGTCCGTGACGCCGCCGACCGCCACTTGTTCCATCACCCAGAGCACGTGCCCCGCAACCCAACTGGCCGTACGGACCCTCGACTGCCCACACCGTGGAAAGGGGACACCAGGACATCAGGTCCCGAGTACCTCATCGAGTACGAGGCTTTGGCGCCGAACCTCACGGTGGAGCAGCGGTGGGTCCACGAACACCCGCCCGGACCAAGAAGCGGCGCCGTCCATGCCTACGGCTGACAGCAATTCTGAGTTCCTCTATGCCTACCCGATTCGACTTTGGCCAGGCGCCTGCGTCCCCCGCGAACCACTGGATCCTGCTGGGCCAGCCAGCGCGGGAAGGCGGTGTAGTGTTTGGCACGGTTGGTCAAAGACACGCGGTGGCTCACGACCCCGCCAGCCACGATGCAGGAAATGCGGGTTCGAGTCCCGTCTTGCCAAACGCGGCGAGGTTCGACTAACGGGAAGTCGCCTGCTCTATCTCCGCCACTCGCTCTTTCTCCTCGACTCGCCAGTCACCGTCGGTGCCGCGCTCAATCACTCGTAGATCGTTTGACTCGCCGGGAAGAAGCCTCCGACCGCACATGTGCGGCGACTCCGCATCAACAGACACGGAGAATGGTTCCACGTGCATGCTCTGGTAGGCCTTAGCAACCTGCGGCACGCCTCCAACCGTGTCCTGCCACTTCCTGCCGCAGAGGGTCCAGATGGCTTCCAATGGCGTGTAGCCGAGCGGACCCACGTCTGAGCGTTTCGCTAGCTCACCCACCAAAGCGGATCGTGCCTTCGGATCGCCTATGACCGCAAGCACGGAAGACGCAGAGGCGCCGCCCAGGAGCAGCGGTGCTGGCTTCGCTGGTACCGCCACATATCGAGCCGAATTCTTATCGAAAGTGATCACAAACACCCGGAATCGCCCAAGGCGCCACGACCATCCACCGATTAGCAGTTCACACTCCGACGGATCGTACGCAACATCGGGGGATGAGACTTGTAATCGCATTGACGAAGTGGTGCGGGCGACGTGACCCGAAAAGTCAGCGATGTCGGTCGCTCGTCGAATCACCGCCTCATTGCCCTGCAGCTGCGCTATTGCCTGCAGCACATACGGATACGCCAGTCCCGTGGAGCCTCTGAAGGCGAGGATGAACGGAAATCCCGGAAATGTGAACACCTTTGGGCAGCCATCCCAGCGCTCAGTCTCCGCCACGCTGAGTCGACTGTCAGACGCCACGATGAGCTCACGCAATGGCCCCACGCCGCGTTCCCATGCCACGACGATCGTCATCGTCTCGAAGCGTAGCCGTCTTGAACACGGCTGCTCACGGCCTCGCGGTCGCTGACGGTGACGTTCGCTCCGATGCGCAGCCAGCTGGTCAGAGTCGGTGCCGGGGTCAGCGGGGAACTTGGACCCGCATACGTCAACTCGGAGGCGACAGCGCGACCTCGGCGAGTCGGCTCACTGGGCTGAGCGATCGTCACCTGCCTCGTCTTGACGCCTCGGGGGGTGGTCTGCCAGGTATTGATGTGACCTGCGGTTTATCAGACCCACGGTCACCGCCCGTTCTGAGGCTCTCGCCGGCGTCACTACCCGAGCTGCAGGCGACGAAAAGTTGTCCATCCACTTGTCCATCTACTGCGCGCTACTGCATGATGTTCAACGAGACCAGACGAGGAGAACACAGAAGCTGAGCAGGTCAGATGCGA
>Ga0335397_10005396_pt1 | contig 16744 bp, 17 predicted proteins | sample MAT04_FD_205740 | JGI IMG/M metagenome (GOLD analysis project Ga0335397, IMG submission 205740) | Freshwater microbial communities from Lake Fryxell liftoff mats and glacier meltwater in Antarctica - MAT-04 (spades assembly) (version 2) ... | reverse complement strand
TGAGCACAACCGCGCCACCCCGACCACCAGGCCCCGCCGGACACCCGGCGGGGCCTTCGTCACAACCCCACCACGTCCTCACCGAACACGACGCCCCCATCCTCAACCGACGCGTCCGTCAACACCATGATCCTCCCGGCGCTACTGACCGTTGCCCTCACCGTGACCGCGACCGGTTGGTGGCGGGCTGAGTCAGATGCTCTCGGCCCCAACAGTGGCCGATTTATGGTCTGCCGCTGGGAGGGCTCCACGCTGGTACTCGAGTGGACGTACGGCCTGGGCCAAGTCGTTAGCCCGCACGTTGACGTCCGTTCAGACGATCGAGTCGTCGTGAGCCTTGAGCTGCGCCAAGAAGCCGGCACCTACCCAGCCATAGGGCTGCCTGGGACACTGCGGTTCGGCGTGTACGGAGGGCCGATGGAGGTTAGAGACCCCGATGGCGATGTGGTCGTCTGCCCCCAGTCCAGCTGACCTTCCCCGCCGCGGCAAGAGCGAGCAAGTCCGGCCCGTTGGGCCGCGTGCAAGATACTGAGGGGGTGCCCCTCTCCCCCGCCCACGGGATTGGGCTGAGCAACACGACGACCCTCCGTCACTGAATGCGGCAGAGACACTTGCGGAGTCCGATCGGCACCTGCTCTTCCGCGCAGCGCTGCCGACGGGCGTCTTGGCCGGGCTCCTCGCCTGGGCGAGTTGGGAAGGGGGAAACCTGGTTGCAGGGTGGGTCCTGTCGGGCCTCCTGCCTGCGGCCTCGCTGGCTCGGACCGCTTACTGGGCTCGCGGCTTCGGGTCGCGCCCTTGACACGCGCAGCTGGTCACTACACCGACTCACCTGGTCTTGTGCAGGTCCGGGGAGCCGGAGCAGTGGGTGGCCTGGGGGGGAGGTCGAGCGCATCTCCGTTGTTCTTAGCGACCCGCTGCCTGAGTGGTCCCGAGCCCGCAACGAGTGGTTCCACGTGATCCCACACCCGGAGCTCGCCGTGATGCCACCGGCCGCATTCGTCGGAGGTTTCTACGACATGCTCGTTTCGCCAAGCAGGTCACGCGCTGCTGCTGCGCGCGTCCGAAGGGCAGCTCACGCCCGCGGCATCCCGAGAAGGCGCGCAAGTGCGCCCACTGTCTTGAGCGATGACCTGTGGCGCATTGCAAATCGGTCGTCTGCTCTGAGCCCACCTAGCTACTCTGCGTCGACTCGGCCCGAGTAAACGACCAGTCGACTCGTACCCGGTCCTGCGGTCGCCACAGCTTCCCCGATGTGTATCGCGAGGAGAGCCGCCCCCGGCGACACCGTCTTTGACCCAGGGCCTCCGGTTCCAGCCTGTTCGCCAGACAGGGTGCGGTTTGCGGCTTGAGCGGCGATCGATCGTGTGGATCCGACGACGGTCCACCTGCGCCTCGTGCTCGCTTCGATCACCTGGACCGATTCGTCTGGCTCAATCGTGATCTCCAACTCTGAACCTAAGGCGGAGTTGATTTCTTCGATGACTACAGCGTCCGGGTCGGGCATCGATCGGTCAGCAGCCCGTGGTAGGTACGCCTTGCGGAAAGGCCGTAATGATGTTGTAGGAGGTTCGTCCCGTCGGCACGCGAGGGTAGTAGGTCCCAACTACCTGTCCCTTGCTGTTCTTGATCTGAATCAAGCCCACATAGTTGACAGTGTTTGCACCCGTGTTGGTGCACCACGTGTATGGATACGAGAGGGACTGCGCGATCGCCCAATCGGTGAACGACCGCCAGTCGGAGCCCACGACAGCGGCAATGGCAGCCCATTGACTTGAGTGGTTCGCCAAGATGTGCCTGTACCCGTACGAGGAGTTACCGCAACGCAGGTTGACGGTCCGAATGTATACCGGGGCCATGGGCGCATGTCCTGCCGCGAACGCTCGGACCAACTTAGAGGCTGGGTCGGAGACGCCACAGGCCGCCCACGTCTGAGCAACAAGGGATTCTCGCGCTGTGACTGCGTTGTTTAGGCTGAACCTGTTCGAATGGCCACGCCCGTCTTGGTACTCGACAGTGTATCCCCGGGAGATCGGTGTGGGCGCCGGAGCTGCCGTTGCTGCCATGGGGGTTGCGATCAGACTCACCACGAGGGCGAGCACTGATGCCAAGCTGGATCGGATGGCGACGACTCGCATGTCCAGTCCTATCGGTCGGGTCGGTCGCGCCAGATTGGCATCGAGCATTCGGTCTGTCAATGGCCAATCTCAGGTCACCACTGGTGGCCAAGTAGAAGGGGCCCCTCTATAGACGCTTGACCTCTCTCGCCCGCCAAACACCCGCTGCTTACGCACGCACATCGGCAGTTGAGGACGGATCACCCACATATCCCGGATGACCGGTCGACCCCCCCGAAGAGGTAGCAGGCGGCGCCCGGGCAGGCATACGCTCCAAAGGATGAGGGCTGAACGCAGAAGCGATCCGCTGCAGCGGCAGGACGTGTTGAGGGCTGGCCGCAGAAGCGATCCGCTGCAGCGGCAGGACGTCAGGATCGTCAGCGTGCTCGCTCTGTCCCTGAGCCCGATGGTGCGGTCCGTGCTGCTGATGACCCTGGGCCGCTGGGCGCGGCCGCGCGCCAGCCGCAGCCTGGGTTTGGTGCCGTCGCCGACCTGGACGCCGGACCATCCGAACAATGGGTAGGCGCCGACGTCTGGGAGGACGTTGCGTGGCGGGACCGGCGGACCTTCCTTGCCCGCAGCCCGGCGGGCAAGGGCGCAGGCCCCAGCTGGCGTCCTGGTTGAGCTTGCGCCGGTGCGGCAGCGACTCGCCCGAAGTGCATAGAAGATGGTCTATGACACATAGGAACCGCGTATGACAACTTCGCTGCTCTCGACAACACGGCCTCCCGAGGCGAGGACACGGCATCCGAAGGGGTGGCCGCGCGGCATCCGGGCGCGGCGGCTGGCCACACGGCTCGCCAGAGGTCGTAGTCTCGAGGGGTGTACGAAGGCGCGGTCCAGGACCTCATCGACGAGCTCGGCAGGTTGCCGGGCGTCGGTCCCAAGAGCGCGCAGCGGATCGCGTTCCATCTGCTGCAGGCCGACCCGGCCGACGTCGACCGGCTCGTGCTCTCACTGACCGAGGTCAAGGCTCGGGTGCGCTTCTGCGAGCTGTGCTTCAACGTCGCGGAGGCCACGCGCTGCCGCATCTGCCTCGACCCGCGCCGTGACGTGCACGCGATCTGCGTCGTCGAAGAACCCAAGGACGTCGTGGCGATCGAGCGCACCCGCGAGTTCCGCGGCCGCTACCACGTGCTCGGCGGCGCGATCAGCCCGATCGACGGCATCGGCCCCGACGACCTGCGCGTTCGCGAGCTGCTCGCCCGGCTCGGCGACGGCGTGGTCACGGAGGTGATCATCGCGACCGACCCCAACCTCGAGGGCGAGGCCACTGCGAGCTACCTCTCGCGGATGCTGAAGGTGTTCGGGCTGCGGGTCACCCGGCTCGCGTCGGGTCTGCCGGTCGGGGGTGACCTCGAGTACGCCGACGAGGTGACCCTGGGTCGTGCGTTCGAGGGACGGAGGCTGCTCGATGTCTGACGACTGGACCGTGCTCGCCGAGGAGTCCGCGGCTGACGCCCGGATGTTCCTGATCACCCTGCGCGAGATCGCGGCCGGCAACAGCCCCGACGCCACGCTGCCCATGGCGCTGCTCGCGCTGTCCCAGGTGCTCGTCATGGGGGCGCGGCTCGGCGCCGTCGAGGACGTCGTGCCGGTGGCGCGCTTCGAGCCGGACCCGGGGCCGGACGCCGAGGTCGACCCCTTGCGCGCGAGCCTGGCCAACGTCTTCGAGGGTCTCGACGAGTATGCCGACGTCGCCGACCCGGTGCTCGACCCGGAGCCCACGGTGGGCTACCTCAGCAACGACCTGGTCGACATCGCCTCGGCGCTGAGCCACGGCCTGAGCCACCACGAGGCGGGGCGCCCGGTGGAGGCACTGTGGTGGTGGCAGTTCAGCTACCTCTCGCACTGGGGTGAGCGGGCGGCCGCCGCGCTCCGCGTCGTGCAGGCACTGCTGGCGCACGTGCGCCTCGACGCCGATCCGGATGCCGTGTCCGAGGCCGAGTTCGACGCCCTCCACCCCTGACCCGAACCCACATCGACCTGTGGGCCGGTCTCGGATCAGGAGGATGCCGGGAGGTCGCCTGACGCGACGGCCGCACGCAGGTCGTCGGTGGCGTCCCAGTCGTTGGCGTGCATCGCCGCCACGACACGCCCCCCGCGCAGCCAGAACGCCCGGAACGCCAGCCTGGCGAGGTCACCGTGCACGACGACCTCGTCGTCCGCCCCGGCGTGGCCGACGTACTCCATGCCGAGGTCGTACTGGTCGGTGAAGAAGTAGGGCATCGCGTCGTACACCTCGTCGGCGCCGGCGAGGTTGTGCGCGGCGACCTTGGCCTGGTTGATGGCGGTGTCCCAGTGCTCGACCCGGATCCGCCGGCCGAGCACGGGGTGCGCGTGGTTGGCGATGTCACCGACCGCGAGCACGCTGGGCACCGACGTGTGCAGACCCGCATCGACCAGCACGCCGTCGTCGACAGCCAGCCCCGCCGCCTCGGCCAGGGCGACCCGGGGCGTGACCCCGACCCCGGCCACGACGAGGTCGGCGCCGGCCAGGTCGCCGGCCGTCACCGCGGTGCCCAGGCGCAGGTCGACGCCGTGGCCGCGGTGCAGGTCGGCGAAGACCTGCGCGACGGTGGGCCCGAGCACCCGCAGGAGGGGTAGCTCGGCCGTCTCGAACACGGTGACCTCGCACCCCGCCGTGCGGGCCGCGGCCGCGGCCTCGAGCCCGATCCAGCCCGCCCCGACGACGGCGATCCGCCCACCCTTCGCGAAAGCTGCCTTGAGCCGGTCGCTGTCTCGAATCGTGCGCAGGTACGCGGTCGGCACGCCACTGTCCTCGGCCACCGCGAGCCTGCGCGGCTCGGCGCCGGTCGCCAGCAGCAGCCGCTCGTAGGTGAGGTCGCCGCCGCTCGTGTGCACCACGTGGGCGCCGGTGTCCAGCGCCGTGGCCTCGACCCCGAGGCGCAGGTCGACGTCGTGCTCGGCGTACCACTCGAGCGGGTGCACGAACGCGTCGTCGATCGGGTCGTTGCCGAGCAGGTAGCCCTTCGACAGCGGCGGCCGCTCGTAGGGCGGGTGCTCCTCGGCGCCGACGAGCACCAACGGCCCGTCGTGGCCCTGCTCGCGCAGCTCCGTGGCGGCGGTGCCGCCGGCCAGGCCGGCGCCGACGATGACGATCGACATGGTGTCTCCTCGACGTAGGGTGTTTGAGGTGGGGCGGGTGCTCGCGACGCTACGCCCGGCCTTGCCCGCGGATGCCGGGTGACCGGCATCCGGGCATCGTGTCCGGTCCGTGACGCCGAGTTAGAGTGGGCGCACCCACCGAGCCACCGTCACGGGAGTCAGTACGTGCCCATCGTCGTCCAGAAGTTCGGCGGATCCTCCCTGGCCGACGCCGAGAGCATCAAGCGGGTCGCCCAGCGGATCGCGCAGACGAAGAAGGCCGGCCACGACGTGGTCGTGGCCGTCTCGGCGATGGGCGACTCCACCGACGACCTTGTCGACCTCGCCCGCGACGTGAGTCCCGTGCCGCCACCGCGCGAGCTCGACATGCTGATGACCGCCGGCGAGCGCATCTCGATGGCCCTGGTCGCGATGGCGATCTCCGACCTCGGGTACAGCGCCCGCTCGTTCACCGGCAGCCAGGCCGGCGTCATCACCGACGGCGTGCACGGCAAGGCCAAGATCATCGACGTCACGCCCGGCCGCATCACCGAGGCCCTCGGCAAGGGCCACATCGTGATCGTCGCCGGGTTCCAGGGGGTCAGCCAGGGCACCAGGGAGATCACCACCCTGGGCCGGGGCGGCACCGACACCACCGCCGTAGCGCTCGCCGCCGCCCTGCGCGCCGAGGTGTGCGAGATCTACACCGACGTCGACGGCATCTTCACCGCCGACCCCCGCATCGTGCCCACGGCCCGCAAGATCGCCCGCATCTCCAACGAGGAGATGCTCGAGCTCGCCGCCTCGGGCTCGAAGGTGCTGCACCTGCGCAGCGTCGAGTACGCCCGGCGCTTCGACATCCCCATCCACGTGCGGTCGTCGTTCTCGCAGAATGAGGGCACGATCGTCACGGACCAGCCAGGACCCGAAGGAGACGCCGTGGAAGCCCCGATCATCGCCGGTGTGGCCCACGACCGCAGCGAGGCCAAGGTGACCGTCGTCGGTGTGCCCGACCGCACCGGAATGGCCGCCCAGATCTTCGAGGCGGTGACCCTGGCACAGATCAACATCGACATGATCGTGCAGAACGTCTCCGCCACCGACACCGGGCTCACCGACATCTCGTTCACCCTGCCCAAGACCGACGGCACCGCCGCGGTCGAGGCGTTGCAGCGCATCCAGGACGAGGTCGGCTTCTCCTCGATCCAGTACGACGACCAGATCGGCAAGCTCTCGCTCGTCGGTGCGGGCATGCGCTCGAACCCCGGGGTCTCCGCGACGTTCTTCAAGGCGCTCGCCAACGTGGGAGTCAACATCGAGATGATCTCCACCTCGGAGATCCGCATCTCGGTGATCACGCGCGACGACCTGCTCGACGAGGCGGTGCGTGCGGTGCACACGGCGTTCGGGCTGGACTCCACCGAGGGAGAGGCCGTCGTCTACGGTGGCACCGGCCGCTGACGTGGGTGTCGTCGGGGAGGGAACTGTCGGTCGCGCGCTGCCGACCCTCGGCATCGCGGGGGTCACCGGGGCCGTCGGCCGCGTCGTGCTCGACGTGCTGCCGACCCGCCACTCGCACTGGAGCCGGGTGCGCCTCTCGGCCGGGGTCGAGGACGTCGGATCCACGCTGCGCGTCGGTGCTGAGCAGGTCGTCATCGAGGCGTTGACGCCGGAGTTCTTCGACGGGCTCGACGTCGTCATCTTCGACATCCCGCCCTCGATCGCCCGCGAGTGGGTCGAGCTCGCTGCGGCACGTGGCGTCGTGGCGATCGACAACAGCACCGAGTTCCGCACCGAGCCCGACGTGCCGCTCGTCGTGCCCGAGGTCAACCCGCGCAAGGTCGCCGACCGGCCGCGCGGCATCATCGCGAACCCCGGCGCCACGGTCATGACGATGATCGACGCCCTCGCTGTGCTGCACGGCGCGTGGGAGCTGACCGGGCTGGTGGTGACCACGTTGCAAGCCGCGTCGGGGCTGGGGCGCACCGGCATGACCCGCCTGCACGACGAGCTCGACGTGGTGCACGGGCACCGCGAGCTCGGCACCCGTCCGGGTGATGTGCGCCGCCTGATCGAGCACGAGCTGGGGCCCTCGCCCTTCCCGGCACCGTTGGTGCTCAACGTGGTTCCTTTCGTCGGGCACCACGTCGGCGGCGGCTGGACCTCCGAGGAGGTCAAGGTGCGCGAGGAGACCCGCAAGATCCTCGACCTCCCGGACCTGCCCATCTCGGCGACCTGCGTGCGCGTGCCGGTGGTGTCGTCGCACTCGGTGACCATCCACGCTACCTTCGCGCAGAAGGTGAGCGTCGCCAAGGCCCGCCAGGCACTCATCGAGGCGCCCGCCGTCGTCGTGCTGGACGACCCCGACGAGCCGGAGTTCCCGACGCCCAACGACGTCGTCGGTGCCGACCCCCGCTTCGCCGGGCGCCTGCGCCAGGCGCCGGAGTCGCCGAACACGCTCGACCTGTTCATCTGCGGCGACAACCTGCGCAAGGGGGCCGCCCTGAACATGGTGCAGACCGCCGAGCTGGTGGCCCGCGAGCTCACCGGCCGCTGAACGGCCGCACCGTTCGAATCCTGGCCGGGTGACCCTCCGGAGGCCGGACGCGCCACAATGGGGGCGCGGCGCACGCACGTGCCCGTGCCCAGACCCACCTCGGCCACGACCACCGCACCGCAGGAGCGCACCATGACCGTCCGCACCGTCGCCATGCTCACCGCCGGAGGCCTCGCCCCGTGCCTGTCCTCCGCCGTCGGAGGGCTCATCCAGCGCTACAGCGAGCTGGCCCCCGACGTGCGGATCATCGCCTACACCAACGGGTATGCCGGGCTGCTCAAGGGTGAGTTCGTCGAGGTCACCCCGCAGGTGCGTGAGCGGGCCCACCTGCTACACCGCTTCGGCGGGTCGCCGATCGGCAACAGCCGGGTCAAGCTCACCAACGTGGCCGACTGCGTGAAGCGCGGGCTCGTCAAGCAGGGCCAGGACCCGCTGCACGTCGCGGCCGAGCAGCTGACCGCCGACGGCGTCGACGTGCTGCACACGATCGGCGGCGACGACACGAACACCACGGCGGCCGACCTCGCGGCCTACCTGCACGAGAACGCGTACGAGCTGACGGTCGTCGGCCTGCCCAAGACCGTCGACAACGACGTCGTGCCGATCCGCCAGTCGCTGGGTGCGTGGACTGCCGCCGAGCAGGGGTCGGTCTTCGCGCAGAACATCATCGCCGAGCACACCTCCAACCCCCGGATGCTCATCGTGCACGAGGTCATGGGCCGCAACTGCGGGTGGCTGACGGCGGCGACCGCGCAGGCGTACCACAACTGGGTCGCGGAGCAGGACTTCGTGCCCGGCATCGGCAACGACCCGCGCGCTTGGGACGTGCACGCCGTGTTCGTGCCCGAGCGCCCGATCGACCTGCACGCCGAGGCCGACCGCCTGCGCGCCGTCATGGACGACCTGGGCTGTGTCAACATCTTCCTGTCCGAGGGGGCAGGCGTCGCGGAGGTCGTCGCCGAGCTCGAGGCCGCCGGCCAGGAGGTGCCCAAGGACCCCTTCGGCCACGTGCAGCTCGACAAGGTCAACCCCGGCGCCTGGTTCGCCAAGCAGTTCGCCGCGCTGCTCGGCGCCGAGAAGACGATGGTGCAGAAGTCGGGCTACTTCGCCCGCTCGGCCGCGGCCAACGACCGCGACCTCGCCCTGATCAAGGAGTGCACCGACCTGGCGGTCGACTGCGCGCTGCGCGGCGAGGCGGGCGTCATCGGCCACGACGAGGAGCGCGGTGACGAGCTGCGCGCCATCGAGTTCCCGCGGATCAAGGGGGGCAAGGCGTTCGACGCGGGCACCCCGTGGTTCACCGACCTGCTCGGGTCCATCGGGCAGGGCTGACGTCGGGTCCGTGGTCGACGCCTGGTGGGTCGCGGTCGGGGTCTACGCCGTCCTGTTCGTCGGGCAGCGACTGTTGCGCGCCCGCCGCTGGGTGCCACCGGAGTGGCCCGAAGCCGACTACGGCTGGAAGGTGACCCACCTGTTCTGGGTGCCGTTCAACGTGCTCGACGTCGTGTTCGGCGTGCCGCTGCTCTTCGCCATCCCCATCGCCTGGTTCGCGATCTGAGGTCGGCCGGTCACGCTTGGACCGTGACGCCCTTCCAGAAGGCGACCCGGTCGCGGATCTGCGCGGCGGCCCCCTTGGGCTCGGGGTAGAACCAGGCGGCGTCGGTGTTGGTGGCTCCGTCGACCTCGAGGGTCCAGTACGACGCCGTGCCCTTCCACGGGCACACCGTGTGCGTCTGCGACGTGCGCAGCACCTGCGCGTCGACCGCGTCGGCAGGGAAGTAGTGGTTCCCCTCCACGACGACGGTGTCGTCGGACTCGGCGATGACGGTGCCGTTCCAGATGGCCTTCATGACAATCTCCTGCCGGATGCCGTGCGCGGGCCGCCGCGCGCGCCGGTTGGCGCCGTGGCGGGCGGGACAGCAGGAGGAACGGCACGGACCGCGGGAGTGTTCCCGAGGTTCGGCAGGGGGCGCGACGACCGGCGTGCTCGACCCCGGCGCGACGCCGACGGTTTCGCGACGCCGACGGTTTCGCGTTGCCGACGGTTCCCAGGGCGGTGGGTCGCACGCCGTCCGTGCGACCCACCGCCGACGGGGCGATCGATGTCGACCTGGCCCCGGGTGGGGGTGCGCCGTCCCCTGCGACGGCCACCTGCCCACTCTGCACGACGATCCCGACCGGCGCGGGGGTGCGCCCATCCGAACCCATGGTGGTGCCAGCACCACCGTGGGATGGGCGACAGCCCGCCGGCCCCGCCGGCCCTGGTGCCACGATCCTGGAGGTCCGAAGCACTCCTGTGCGGTGGCCGAAGACTCGTCGTCAGTGACGCGGCTTCGTGCGCGGAGCGAAGTGGCCCTCCACGGTGGTGCCATGGCCCGGCGCCGAGGTGATCCGCAGCTCACCGCCCGCGGCCCGGATGCGGTCGCGCATGCCGGTCAGACCGTGCGTGGAGCGCACGGCCGTGGGGTCGAAACCGTGCCCGTCGTCGGACACGCTGAACCGCAGGCCGCGCTCGGGCCCCTCGTCATCGGACGCCTGCACGGTGATGAGGGAGCCGCCCGAATGCCGGTCGGCGTTGTGGATGGCCTCGGTGCAGCAGAAATAGACAGCGGCCTCGACGGAGGGCGAGTGCCGGCCCAGCGCGTGCACGTCGACCGTGCACGGCAGGATCGTCCGGCGGGCAGCCGCGGGGAGGGCACCGACCAGGCCGCGCTCGCCGAGCAGCGGTGGGTAGATGCCGTGGGCCAGGTCACGCAGCTCGCGGATGCCGGCCTCGAGCTGGCCCTGCAGGCCGTGCAGGATGGTGCGCGCCTGCTCGGGGTGCTGCTCCCACATCCGGGTCACCCGGCCCAGGTCGACGGCGATCGTCGCGAGCCGTTGCTGGGCCCCGTCGTGCAGGTCGCGCTCGATCGACCGCCTGGCCTCGATGGCCGCGACGGCGAGCCGCGCCCGGGACTCCTCGAGCTCGCGCGTGCGCTCGCCGAGCCGCAGCACGTAGTCGCGCAGGCCCGCGACCAGCACGGTGACGAGCACCGACACGAAGAGTGCCACGATGAGCACGGTGCTGGTCGTGACCGGGTGGCTCGCCTCGTACGCGGGCCACCGGGCCACGCCGATCACGGCGAGCACGCTCGACAGCACGACGGTCGCCGCGACCGCCGGGGTGCGCAGCCGCGGCGCGAGATGGTCGGCGACGATGACGAGGGGCAGCAGCAGGGCCAGCAGCCCGACCGGGGTCAGGAAGGGCCCGACCCAGGTGATCGCGAGCGCCACCAACCAGGTCGCGACGACGGTGACCCCGGCCGCTGCCGCGCTGCGGTCGCGGGCGGCCAGCACCTCGGCCGCGAGCAGCAGGAGGCCGCACCCCAGCAGAGCGGCGAGGTTGCCCACAATCGTGCGGGAGGGGCCCAGCACCAGGCGAAGCACGACCAGGGCGAGAACCGTGGTCCAGATGGCCAACAGGTTCACCCGCAGGTAGGCGCGAAGGCGCGCCTCACGGGTGGCTGTCCTGCCGAAGCGCCCGGCGTGCGCGGCCCCTGCCCGGTCCACTCAGACCGCCGGCCCGGCCACCGCCGCCGCCGGCGCCGACCCGCTGTCGCCGAGGTAGAGCAGCACCGCGGCGACCCGTCGGTGGGTGCGGTCCCCCGCCGGGAGGTCGAGCTTGGTGAAGATCGAGTTGATGTGCTTCTCCACGGCGCGCGAGGTGACGTGCAGGGAGGCGGCGATGGCGGAGTTCGAGGCCCCCGTGGCGATCAGGCCGAGCACCTCGCGCTCGCGGCTGGTGAGGCGGGCGACGGGGCTGGCCTCGAAGCGCATGCGGTGCCGCATCAGCGCGTCGACGACGTACGGGTCGATGACGCTCTCCCCGCGGCGCACCGCCTGGAGCGCGGACACGAGGTGCTCGACGTCGGCGACGCGCTCCTTGAGCAGGTAGCCCCGCCCGGTGCTTCCGCCGGCGACCAGCGCCAACGCGCCTTCGGCATCGGCGTGCTGCGACAGCACGACGACGCCGAGCTCGGGATGGCTGCGGCGGAAGCGCTCCGCGGCCCGGATGCCCTCGTCGGTGTGGGTCGGCGGCATCCGGATGTCGGCGAGCACCACGTCGGGGTCGTGCTCGCCCACCGCGCTGAGCAGCTCCCCGATGTCGCCGGCCTCGATGACCTCGGCGATGGCCGGGTGCTCGGTCAGGAGCGCGACCAGCCCCCGGCGGAGCAGCACGCTGTCCTCCGCGAGCACCACGCGCATGCCGGGCATGCCTGAATGGTAGGAGGGGCGAGCGGTTATCCCGGGAACCGGGGCACCCCGCAAAGCGTGCCGCTCCCGGGGCCGGACCGGCAGGATGGCCTGCGTGTTCCCCGATCTCCTCCTTCGCCCCGCCGAACGGGAGAACCCGCACCCCGTCATCGACGACCGGCATGCGCAGGTCGTCGCCTGACCTGATCGACCCCGTTGGCACGGTCCTGCGCGACGACCGCATCCGACACCGCCGCCCCTGGTGGGTACGGTCGGTCGCGGCGCCGGCCGCGGCGCCGGCCGGATGCCGGGGCGCGCCACCGCCTGTGGGAGCCTTGGGGAAGCCCCTGCGGGCCGCCCCGCGCCACCCACGACCTCTCGGAGGACCCCCGCGTGCCCGACGCCCCGGCCACCGACTTCCGCCCCGTCATCCTCGGCGGCGACATCACGGCATACAGCCTCGTGCGCACGTTCCATGCCGCCTACGGCGTGCGCCCGCTCGTGGTCAACATGACCGACGGTGGGCCGATCGGGATGAGCACGCTGTGCGACCACGTCTACGTCGAGGGCTTCGAGGACGCCGACGTCTTCGTCGGCGCGCTGGAGAAGGTCGGCCGCGAGCATGCCCGGCCCGAGGTGCCGCTGCTGCTCGTCGCGGCGGGCGACTGGTACGTGCGGATGATCATCGAGCACAAGGACCACCTCGGGCAGTGGTTCACCATCCCCTACATCGAGCTCGACCTGCTCGACCGGATCGTGCGCAAGGACGTCTTCTACCGCCTGCTCGACGAGGTCGGCGTGCCCTACCCGACAACGGTCGTCGTCGACATGTCGCAGGACCTGGGTGAGGAGCACGACCTGCCGTTCGAGTTCCCCGTCGTGATGAAGCCCGCCGACAGCGCCCTGCACCACTACGCGCGCTACCCGGGCAAGCAGAAGGTCTTCATCCACGACACCCGCGAGCAGCTGGCCACCGCGCTCGCAGCCGTGCGCGCCTCGAACTACGACGGCAACTTCCTGCTACAGGAGTTCATCCCCGGCGACGACACCAACATGCGGGTGCTCACCTGCTACTCCGACCAGCACGGCAAGGTGCGCTTCGGCGCCGTCGGGCACGTGCTGCTCGAGGAGCACCACCCGATGGCGATCGGCAACCCGTGCGTCATCATCAACACCGAGATCGACGAGATCATCGAGCAGGCGACTCGCTTCCTCGAGCACGTCGGCTACGTCGGGTTCTCGAACTTCGACCTCAAGTACGACCGGCGCGACGGCACCCTGAGGTTCTTCGAGATCAACGTGCGACTGGGCCGCTCGAACTTCTACGTGACCGCCGGGGGCAACAACGTCTCGAAGTGGTACGTGCGCGACTGGGTGCGCCACGAGGAGCTGACCGGTGTCGAGATCGCCCGCGGCGAGCACTTGTTCGCGTTCGTGCCCAAGTACGTCGTCAGGCACTACGTGCTCGACCCGGTGCTGCGCGACAAGGCGCTCGCGCTGATGAAGGCCGGGCGCGCCAGCGACCCGAACTGGTACGCCCCCGACCTCACCCTCAAGCGCCGCGCCTACAACGTGGCCTACCACGTCAACCAGGTGCGTAAGTTCCGCAAGCACTTCATCGCCCGATGAGCGAGGCCGTCGGGCGCGACGAGCCGGTCGGGGTGCTCGGCGGGCTCGGCCCCGCCGCGACGGTGCACTTCATGCACCGGCTGGTCGAGCTCACCGACGCCCAGCGCGACCAGGACCACGTCGACCTGATCGTGTGGCAGCACGGCAGCATCCCCGACCGCTCGGCCTTCCTGCTCGGTCACGGCGAGAGCCCCGAGCCGGTGCTGGTGGCGGATGCCGTGGCACTCGAGCGCGCCGGGGCGCGCTTTCTCGCCATCCCGTGCAACACGGCCGTGGTCTGGGTCGAGCAGCTGCGCGCCGCCGTGTCGATCGAGGTGCTCGACACCGTCGCCGAGACGGTCGCCGCGGCCGGCCGGGCCGTGCCGGGGCTGCAGCGCCTAGGGCTGCTGGCCACCGACGGCACGCTGCTCGCGGGCACGTACGCCGCCGCTGCCGCCGCCGTGGGCGTCGACCTGGTCACGCCCTCGCCCGAGGTGCAGCGTGAGGTGATGTGGATCATCTACGACGGGGTCAAGGCCGGCGAGCCCGTGCCCCGCGAGCGGTTCGACGCCGTCGTCGAGCACCTGCGCGAACGGGGCGCCGAGGCCGTGGCCCTGGGCTGTACCGAGCTGTCGGTGCTGCACGGTGAGCTCGGCGTCGACGACACCACGATCGTCGACTCGATCGACGCCCTCGCCCGCCGGGTCGTCGTGCGGGCCGGGGCCCCCTTGCGCGGCTGAGCGGGACGCCCCACGCGATCGAGGGCCACCGGCCTACGATCACAGGGTGAGTGAACAGCTCCCGGAGCAGCAACGGTACGTCTCCACCGGGCACCTGCCACGGGATGAGCGGGTCGACGCCGTGGTGTCGCAATGCCACCACGAACTGGCCGGTGTGGTCGACGGCGCGGTGAGCGACGTGTATCCCGTTCTCGCCGAGGCCGACCCGACGCTGTTCGGCATCGCGATGATCGCCATCGACGGACGCGAGTTCCTGGCCGGCGACGTGGACGTGCCCTTCGCCCTGATGAGTGTCGCCAAGCCCTTCGTGTTCGCGCTCGCGTGCGAGCGCCACGGCATCGACGCGGTGGTCGAGCACGTGGGGGTCGACGCGACGGGCCGGGCGTTCAACTCGCTCGCTGCGGTCGAGGTCAGCGCCGACGGACGCACGAACCCGATGGTCAACCCCGGCGCCATCGCGTGCACCGGGATGCTCGCCGGGCCCGCCGGCGTGCGCGGAGTCGAGGGCGCGTGGGAGGAGCTGCGCGGCGGGATGTCGGCGTTCGCGGGGCGTGACCTCTCGCTCGACGAGGGCACACTCGCGTCGGCCCGCACGGCGAACCAGCGCAACCGCGCCATCGCCCAGCTGCTGCACTCCCTCGGACGCCTTCCCGACCCGGACCTCGCGCTCGACCTCTACACCCGGCAGAGCTGCCTGGCCGTGACCGCTCGTGACCTGGCGGTGATGGGGGCGACGCTGGCCGACGGCGGGGTCAACCCCGTGTCGGGCGAGCGCGTCGTCGACGCCGAGGTGGCCGCCCGCACGCTCGCGGTGATGACGACCGCGGGGCTGTACGAGACCTCGGGGCAGTGGCTGGTGCGGGTGGGCCTCCCCGGCAAGAGCGGTATCGGTGGCGGCATCGTCACCGCAGCGCCCGGCAAGGGCGGGCTCGGCACCTACTCGGCGCCGCTCGACGCGGCCGGCAACAGCGTGCGGGGCGTGCTCGCCGCGGCGCGCCTGTCACGCGAGCTCGGCCTGGACCTCTTCGGCTCCGCCGCGGCCGGTGGGAACCGGTGATCAGCGACCTGCTGCCGCTGGCGGTCGGCATCGCGGCCTCGCCCTTCCCCGTCATCCCCGTCATCCTGCTGCTGCTGACTCCCCGTGCCTCGGCGAATGCCGGTGCGTTTCTCGGGGGGTGGGCGGCCGGCATCCTGACCGGCACTGCCGCGTTCGTGCTGCTGGAGACGGTCGTCGAGAAGTTCGACGAGCCGCCGACCTGGATGTCGTGGGTTCGGGTGGTGTTCGGCGCCGCCCTCGCGGTGCTCGGCGTGCGGCAGTGGCTCTCGCGCCACCATGAGCAGCCGGCCCCGGCCTGGATGCAGTCGCTGGAGTCGGCCACGCCGGGCTCGGCTGCGCGGGTGGGCCTGTTGCTCTCGCTCGCCAACCCCAAGGTCCTGCTGCTCAGCGCGGCGGCCGGAATGATCATCGGTGCGTCGACGACCTCGGGCAGCCAGAGCGTCGTCGCGGTGCTGGCCTTCACCCTGATGGGGTCGGTGTCGGTGGCCCTGCCGTTCCTGGCGCACGTCGTGCTCGGCGACCGGGCCACGGCGCCGCTGCAGCGTGCCAGCACGTGGCTGGCCGAGCACAACGCGACGATCATGGCGGTGGTGCTGCTCGTCATCGGCGCCCTGGTGCTCGTCAAGGGCCTCGGCGGCCTCTGACGGGGCGCGTCCCTCGCGAACGTGGGTGAAGAACCTCGCCCAGACAACGGTCTTCACCCGCGTTCGGGCCGAGCACGGCCCTGGGTGCCCGGTAGCAGCGCAATCGGCCGCACGACATCGGTGCTCTTCCGCTGCCTGCGGAGGGTGGCGAGGCCCTTGGTCGGGATGTCGGACGTCGGACGTCGCGGCGGTGATGCGGTTTGCCTGGCTGGTCCTTCGCATCGGTGGGGTCCGCGGTGCACCGGAGCGACGCCGGTCCGCGGTGCACCGGAGCGACGCCGGTCCTCGGTGATACCTGCCCGTCGCGGAACGCGAACGCTCGGTGTGGCGCTGACCGCACCGTCGGCCCGTCATGGCGTCCGGGTGGGACGCTGGGAGACGCAGATCCGTCGCCGACCTGACATGGGAGATGAGGACGATGACTGCACGCAGGTCCACGACAGCACGGGTCGTGGTGGTGCTCGCCGCGGTGCTGGGGGTGCTCGCGCTGTCGGCGTGCGCGGCGGGGCCCAACCCGGCCCTGGACACCGGCCCCGACCCGGCCGGGTTCTGGATGGGGCTGTGGCAGGGCTTCATCTCGCCGGTCACCGTGATCGTGTCGCTGTTCACCGACGAGCTGTCGATCTACGAGGTGCAGAACAGCGGCAACTGGTACGACGTCGGCTTCATGATCGGCGTCAGCA
>Ga0335397_10005392_pt1 | contig 16751 bp, 16 predicted proteins | sample MAT04_FD_205740 | JGI IMG/M metagenome (GOLD analysis project Ga0335397, IMG submission 205740) | Freshwater microbial communities from Lake Fryxell liftoff mats and glacier meltwater in Antarctica - MAT-04 (spades assembly) (version 2) ... | reverse complement strand
TAAAAAACACAAAAGTTGTGGGAGAGGGCTTCTAAAACCACCCTCTTTTTTTAAAAATAATAATCATCCACACAGGAATAATGAGCATAATACCTACTGAAATAAAAAATCCCCATTGGTTATGCAGAAGCGGTATGCGATCAAAGTTCATCCCAAAAATGCCACCAATAACCGTAGCCGGTGCCAGCAGGCAGGTTACAATGGCCATCACTTTCATCACTTCATTCAGTTTTAAATTTACATTACTCAGGTATAAATCCTGCAGGTTCATCATCATATCCCGGTAGTTATCTGCCAGGTCGTGCGCCTGCACAATATGATCGTACACATCTTTAAAATATTTTTCTGTACGCTCTTCAATCAAATCGCTTTCACTTCTAAGTATGCCATTTACCAATTCCCTTACCGGGCCCACATTTCTTTTTAAAACGATCATCTCTTTGCGCAGCATATTTATTTTTGCAAGGCTCCTGTTGTTGGGATGCCGGATGATATCTTCTTCCAGCATTTCTATCCGGTCGCCCAGTTGTTCCATCACCAAATAATAATTATCCACGATCATATCTATCAGGATATAGTATAAAAAATCGGAGCCGGAAATACGCACTTTACTACCAGAAATTTTTAATTTATCCCTCACCGGATTAAACACATCCCTGCTGGCATCTTCCTGGAAACTGATTACAAAATTTTTTCCCAGGATAATGCTTACCTGCTCTGTTTCTACTGATGAATTCTCCTGGTTAAAGTACAACATGTTTAAAATGCAGAAAAGCAGTCCGTTTATTTCATCCATCTTTGGCCGCTGGCCAACACTTAAAATATCTTCTACAATCAATGGATGAATGCCATAATGTGCACAGAGAATATCTACATCTTCTTTTTTAAGTCCATCCACATTTATCCAGGTATTGGAAGGGGAGTTTAAAAAAGAAAAACAGTCGCCCACTTCTTTCATTACAAAAGCTTCTACTTTTTCATTTGTGTATTCATACAGCGTGATAGAAGTTTTTGCCTCTTTTCTTTCTGGTATAATAGTAGGATTAACGTTCAGTACTTTTTGGGTACGCAGCAGCTCCATCGGGTTGAGTATATATTCAAGGTATTTTTTTGCAGACATATTGATTGGTTGAAAAAAGTAAATTTAATTAATAATGAATGGATGGTACATAAAAAAAGCCGCAAATTAATGGCGGCTTTTTTTATAAACTGGTTGAATTTATTTTGAAGGAGCTGCTGCTGCCGGCGCATCATCACTGTTCCATACATCCTTATGCATTTTCCATACCCCGTTTTGTTCTTTCCATAAAACGATAAACTTTCCTTTTTCCAGGGTATTACCTGCACTGTCCAACATGGCGTACTTTCCTGTTTCTGCCACTACTTCTGCGCTTCCCGTTACTTCTTCTGTTGTAAGTTTTACGTTTCTCACACCCATGGCAAAGCCTCCGTTAAAAAAAGCTGTGATAGCTGCTGTGCCACACATGCGGGGCATATTGGGCGGATTAATGCATCCATCGGGAGTGTAGCGACTTGCAAAAGAAGTACTATCGCCGGTTGCCCATGCTTTACCAAAACTTTCGTTGCTGCTGGCTATTTGTGCCTTTGCAGAGTCGAGGTTAAAAGATGCTGCTGTAGTGGTTTCTACCCTGGCATCGCAGGAAAATAAAAACAGTGCAGAAAGAAGTGTAAATGCTGATGAGATTTTTTTCATAATAAAATTTTTACAACAATATAACGATGATTATTAATATTGCCGATTTGATTTATAAAATAGTCCTATACTTTTCTATACCGAAATACTCCGGCACAAGCCGGCATTTATTAAAACCTGCCACACAAGAGCTATAAAAAATTTCAGTCAGCACATATTGGCCTAAAGCCGTTTGGTATAATATTATCGCCACTTTTGTTTGTTGCAAAAAAACTCCCTGTATTTTTAACAGAGAGTTTTATAAAAATAAATTTGCTTTCTTTAAAATGCAGCACTTTTTGGAAACCTTGGAAAAGGAATAACGTCTCTTATGTTGGTCATACCGGTAACAAATAAAACAAGTCTTTCAAAGCCAAGTCCAAAACCTGCATGCGGGCAACTGCCAAACCTGCGGGTATCGAGGTACCAGTCTAACTCTTCGGCCGGGATATTCATTTCTTTCATTCGCTCCAACAGTTTATCCATTCTTTCTTCCCGCTGAGATCCGCCTACAATTTCTCCAATACCCGGAGCCAGTATATCCATGGCTGCTACGGTTTTTCCATCATCATTCTGCCGCATGTAAAAAGACTTTATGTCTTTTGGATAATCTGTAAGTATCACCGGTTTTTTAAAATGTTTTTCTACCAGGTAGCGCTCGTGCTCGCTCTGTAAGTCTGTTCCCCAGCCTTCTATCAGGTATTGAAATTTCTTTTTCTTATTATGATTGCTTTCCCTTAAAATTTCAATCGCTTCGGTGTAAGTGAGGCGCTCAAAATCATTATTTACTACAAATTCCAGTTTTTCCAACAGACCCATTTCGCTTCGGTCTATCTGGGGTTTTGATTTTTCTTCCTCGGCCAGGCGTTGTGCCAGAAACTCCAAGTCTTCTTTGTTATGTTCCATAGCATATTTGATAATATACTTGATAAAATCTTCTGCAAGGTTCATATTATCTTCCAGGTCGGCAAAAGCTACTTCTGGTTCTATCATCCAGAACTCTGCAAGGTGGCGGGTGGTATTGCTGTTCTCTGCCCTAAACGTGGGTCCAAAAGTATAAATATCACTGAAGGCCATTGCAGCTAACTCGCCTTCCAACTGACCACTAACGGTGAGGTTTGTACTGCGGCCAAAAAAATCTTCTTTAAAGTTGATGCTACCATCTTCATTTTTGGGGGCAGTTCCATTTAATGGTAATGTGGTTACCTGGAACATTTCGCCGGCACCTTCTGCATCGCTGCCTGTGATGATGGGCGTGTGCATATATACAAACCCTCGATCGTTATAAAACTGGTGAATGGCAAAAGCAAGTGAATGCCTTACCCGGAAAATGGCTCCAAAAGTATTGGTGCGAAAACGCAGGTGGGCAATTTCTCTTAAAAATTCAAGGCTATGTTTTTTAGGTTGCAGCGGAAATTTTTCTGCATCACTATCTCCCAGTATTTCTATGGCGCTGGCTTGTAATTCTACTTTTTGACCCTTGCCTAAAGATGGAATCACTTTACCGGTTGCTTTAATACAGGCGCCTGTGGTAATGCGTTTAAGGGTTGTTTCATCCAGGAGGCCAAGGGCCGCCATTACCTGCAGATTGTTATTGGTACTGCCATCATTAAGGGCTATAAACTGGTTGTTGCGAAACGTACGCACCCATCCCATTACGGTAGTTTCGTAACCTGTTTCATCGTTTTGCAACAATGCTTTTATTTTAATTCGTTTATTGAACATAGAAAAAAATTAATGGTTGCAAAGATAGAAATATCAGGGCAGAGATGCAGGTGTGCAACCTGCAATTATTCCCCTGATTGGCTGCAATAAAATTTGAGTGGAAAAAAGTGAAAATATTTTTACAAAATCTCCCATACATGTTTATGGATATTCTGTGCTATTTTTTCGGTAGGAACATCATTTTCATCGCCACCAAAAGGATCTTCAATTTCCTCTGCTATCAGTTCCAGGCTGGCTAATACATAAAAAACAAAAGCTACTACCGGTATTACGTAATACCCCATGCTAAACACATAACCAAAGGGCAATGTCATAATATAGAAGAAAATAAATTTTTTAATAAACACACTGTATGAAAAAGGAATGGGGGTGTTTTTTATTCTTTCGCAACCGCCGCATATATCAGTAAATGATTGTAACTCGCCATTAAGATAATAGAGGTGTTCTGCTTTAATGCTGCCTTGCTCATGCAACTGGTGTATATGTTTATACATTAGCAATGCCAGTTGGTTGGGCACATGCTTATCGTCATCTATATCCTTTAATAAATGCCCGTGTTCTTTATCATCAAATAAAGAAAGCCTGGTTTTTTCTTTGTGCAGATGGATATGTAATGCCTGCGCATAAGCCGGAATAATTTTCTTAAAAAAATTACGCTGCTCTATTTCATGTTTTGGAAGTATGGCCGCAAGTTTAAGCGCCAGGTTTCGGCTGTTATTGGTTAATGCTCCCCATAATTTTCTGCCTTCCCACCAGCGGTCGTAAGCCGTATTGGTACGAAAAACCAACAGCATAGAAATGGCGAACCCGAGCAGGCCGTGCATGAGCGGAATATTTTTCACTTTACTCACTTCGCTGAGTTGCCAATACTCCAGTTCCAGCCAGGCAATTACTCCACTATATATACTTATGAAAAGCAGTAGCGGTGCCAGTTTGCGAAAAGTATCTGCCTTATGAAAACGAAAAATAAAAGTGAACCATTCTTTTGGATTATAAGAAATCATCCGAAAATTTAATTTATAGGTTTAAATTTTTTAAAATTGTCTTTAGCCCATGTGCCGGGCTGCATATGGCTGCCTTCTACAAGCTGGATGTTTACATATTTTATTCCGGGTACTTCCGTTAAATTTAAAACCACATCGGCCACATACATTTCTGCCCCGGTACTGCCCATACTTTCTGTAAGAAATTGGCTGTTTTTTATTTCGGTATAAACAGTATCTCCGCTTATCTTAATTTTTTGCAGCAATACATTTTCATTCAGTTCATTCAGTCCTTTTATAAGACTGTCTGCATTAAGCATGTTATTACTTAATTGCGGATTTTTTGTTTTGGTATAATCAGGAGAGCTCTTCCACACATACAGTTTGCTCTCCGGGTTAAAGCTGAGTTTTGTTTCCTCCACAACAACACTGTCTGTTTCCTGCTCCAGTATTGTTATGTTTTCTGGTTCTTTTTCTTTTGTATTACATGCCATAAAAGATGCCATCAATATTATGTAAATTATTTTTTTCATGTGTAATATTTTTTTAAGAATAAACCCGTTAAAATATTTTTATTAATCGTGGTTTTACAAATATCGTTACAACCAGAGAAAATCCTTCTTAATTTTGGCGTTAATGAATTTAAAAGATATCCTATACCGGGTTACACATTGGGAAACATGGCATCATCATGCTAAATATATTCCGCTAACCCCTGTGTGGATATGGTATTGCTTACGATCCGGAACACCATGGTTTTTTACCCCATCCAATCCTACGCTCACTTTTGGCGGTTTTGAAGGCGAAGGAAAAAAAGAAATGTATGAACAGTTGCCACCAGGCTCTTATCCACAAACTATTTATATTGCTGCCGCAATACCTTTTGAAGCGGCAGAAAAACAGGTAATGGATGCAGGTTTTCAATATCCTTTTATTGTAAAACCCAATATAGGAATGATGGGGTTTATGGTTCGTAAAATTTCAAACCCAGAACAATTACAAAAATATCACCACAGCATACCCATTGATTATATCGTTCAAACCCTTGTAGATTTTCCTATAGAGGTTTCTGCTTTTTATTACCGCATGCCCAATGAAAAAAAGGGGACTATATCGGGTTTGCTAAAAAAACAGCCGGCATATGTTACCGGTGATGGTAATAGTACCCTACTTGAACTTATCCAGGCAAATGATCATGTACGTTTTAAAAAGGAAGACATCATATCCAGGAACAAAGAACAATTACATCAGATCATATCAAATGGTACCATTTATAATTTATCTGTTACCAGCAACAGGAGCCAGGCAGGAATGATAGAAGGTATTGATCATGAAATAGATGAAAAACTGAGGGTTTTATTAGACGACTGGAGTCTATACTCAGGTAATTTTTTTTATGGCAGGTATGATATAAAATGTGCTTCTGTTGATTCTCTCAAAGAAGGAAAAGATTTTTATATTCTTGAATTTAATGGAGCGGGTGCAGGTATACAACATATTACCGGCAATAATTATTCGCTTTTTAAAGCCATTAATATCATTCTTCATCATTGGAAAATGCTCTTTAAGATATCCAGGTTTAATTACAAACAAGGAATTAAGTATTGGGGTTTTAAAGAGGGCGGGCGGCATTTAAAGGAGGCAAAAAAAAATCTAATGATGTTGAAAAAACTAGATGCTGAATTTCCCTCTTTCCCTTAACGGTTGTTTTTTATTCTATAAATTAATTTCGGGAACAAAAATTGTATCATAACATATATGATCTATTTTTCTATACTTTAAATTTATGCTTAAAAAATTCTTATCATGAAACGTTTTGCATCTAATATCAGCCTGCTGGCATTTTTATTCTTATTAAACACATGCGCCCGCAATCCCGTAACCGGAAAAAAACAATTGGTATTGATGAGCGAAGCCCAGGAAATAGCCATGGGCCAGGAGGCAGATCCACAGATTGTGGCACAATATGGTTTGTATGACGATAAAGCGATACAGGCTTTTATTACGGAAAAAGGAAAAGCAATGGCCGCTATTTCTCACAGGCCACAACTTAAGTATGAATTCAAGGTAGTAGACTCTGACGTTTTAAACGCCTTTGCCGTACCAGGTGGGTATGTTTATTTTACCCGTGGAATTATGGCGCACTTTAATAATGAAGCAGAATTTGCCGGCGTACTAGGTCATGAGATTGGTCATATTGCTGCCCGCCACACAGTAGTACAGCAAAGCAAACAGGTATTTAGCCAATTAGGATTAATAGCTGGTATTATTATTAAACCAGAGCTGGGGCAATTTGCAGAACAGGCTTCGCAGGGTCTTGGTTTACTTTTCTTAAAATTTGGCAGAGATGCAGAAAGAGAAAGTGACCGCCTGGGCGTGGAATATTCTTCTAAAATAAATTATGATGCTACGCAAATGGCTGGCTTTTTTAATACATTATCAAGGCAAAGTGAAGCCGCTGGTGCGGCAGAGTTGCCGGATTTTTTATCTACCCATCCAAACCCGGGAGATAGAAATGCGACGGTAGCAAAGTTGGCTAAAGAGTGGAAAAAAACATTAAACCTTACCAACCCACAAATTAACAGGGATAGCTACCTTAAGAGAATTGACGGTTTGGTGTATGGAGAAGATCCCCGCCAGGGATATTTGGAAAATAATGTGTTTTATCACCCCGAACTAAAGTTTCAGTTTAATGTACCCCAGGCATGGAAATACCAAAATACTCCCCAAAGAGTGCAAATGGCTCCACAGGATGGACAGGCTTTAATGTTTATGACTTTGGCACCGGGCAAATCTTTACAGGAAGCTGGTCAGGCTTTGCTGCAACAAAATAACCTTCAGTTGCTTGAATCAAGGGATATAACAGTAAACGGATTAAGTGCACTTTCAATATTGGCAGATGTTAAACAGGATCCACAACAACAACAGCAGCAACCCGTAAGAACCTTAGCATACCTGATAAACTATGGAGATGTTATTTATCTTATTATGGGAGCTTCTGCTACTGCAAATTTTAATAATTATTCGGGTTATTTTACCAACACAATGCAGAGTTTTAAAAGGCTTACAGACGCTGCCAAGATTAATAAAAAGCCGGAGAGGATCAGGTTAAGAACCGTAACAGCCAACAGCACTCTGGAGCGGGCACTGCGCAGTTTTAAAGTGACTGATAAAAGAATGGAAGAACTTGCTATCCTGAATGGCATGCTAAGAAATGCAGCCGTTACCAAAGGAATGACTTTAAAAATTATTGATTATTAAAAATAAATTTATAAAAGCAGGGGAAACGTTTTTCCCTGCTTTTATAAAAAGTACAGCATTCTTTTTTTGATTATCTAACCGATTGAGGTATTAACAACTTCCCAAAGCCCACCATATGATCAAAAAAACTACAATTGTACTCAGGCATCCGCCGCCTAATTTTTTGGCTCCGTAACCTGCAATCAAGCCTCTGACTAACTTATTCATGTGATTTTATTTTATTTTTATATACCTATAAAAAGACCGTGCCGAAGATAAATTCTGCACAATAATAAATAGGTTTGGATAAGTTTTATACATTTACAAAAAAACACCATTTTTATGAAGCTATTTGTAGCCGGACTTCCTTACGATCTCGATGATGCAGAACTGGAAGAAATATTTGAAAAATTTGGTACTGTTACATCAGCCAAAGTAGCCATTGACAGAGAAACAGGCAAAAGCCGTGCTTTTGGTTTTGTGGAAATGCCCGACCGTGCAGAGGGAACCGATGCCATGGAAAGTATGAATGGTATTTCCCTGGGCAAAAAACCCCTTGTAATTAAGGAAGCGGAAGAGCGTAGCGGGCCTCCATCCGGTGGCGGCGGCAATCGTGGTGGTGGAAGCGGTGGCGGTGGCGGCAGAGATTTTAATGACAGAAACCGGGGACGGTATTAAAATATAATGAACAAATAAAAGGGGCAATTCATTGTCCCTTTTTGTTTATTACGGTCTTACCACTGGTTTTTTAAAAACGGGTACAGTGCTGCATGGTTCTCCATACATAATTGCTTTTGCCATGGGTCTAAGCAATTTTGTAATTTCAATATAAGCCGATTCTGTTACCGCAAGTTCTCCGCAGCCTTTTATCACGATCCTTTTATCTGCAAATTCCTGTACAGGAATTGATGCAATGTTTTTTACTAAAATATTTTTTACTGCATCCGCTTCATTACCAAAAATAATTTCTTTGGCTACCGGTTGCAGTGCACTGGCAACAAGCATATAAGCCCAGATAGGTATCACAGCATCGGCACTGCAGGTGAGCGCAACTATTTTATTGTTGTATACAGAAAGATCCATTTCTTTTAGCGCTTCCCTGAAATCTTTTTCTTTTAATATCAACCCCATAAAAAGATAGTCTTTCATATCAAAAAGCTTAATGGCTTCTTTTGGATAGTAATCTTCCAGGTTAAGGGTAATGATGCCACTCTCTGCTACTTTATTAATAAATGGTTCGCTCATGATGCAAATTTAAAACAAAAAAGCCGGCCCTGTTTAAAAGGGCCGGCTCTTGAAGTATCGTTTTAAGGAAAATTTTTAGAACATTTTACTACGGTTATCCTTTATAGTAGCTTGTTTTCTTAATCCTTCAAACCAGTTATTGGTTTGGCTGCGGATTGCACCCAGTCTATTGTTAGCCTGCATTGCTGCCATTTCGGGAGCATCGGCAGGTTTTGTTTTAATACTATTTACTTTCATTACATATACCGCACTGGTTCCTGCAAATGGAGGAGTAGGTTTGGCCTGGAATGCTTTATTAAATGCAGCTCCCAGCATTTTTGGTTCAATACCCACACCGTTGATTATTTGTGAAGAAAATGTAATGGAAGAATCTGCACCAGCCTGTTGTATTTGCTTGTTGTAAGCTGCCGCTGCAGCTTCCAATGTTGGAGCAGCGCCCAGTTTTGTTTTAATGATTGCTGCTTTTTTCTCATTTCTAATAATTGCTTCTGCACCGCTTCTGGCTGTTTCTGCATCCTGCACGCCTTCTTCTAAAACTTTATCTACTTCTGCCACTACAAATTCATCGCCGATACTGAAAGGCTCACTTACATCTCCTTTTTTAGCATCAAAAGCCCAACGTACTAATTGACGAGCTTCCTGTAATCCACCTAAGCTAAAATCATTTTCTTTAACAGGAGTAGGATTTTGCACCATTTTTAAACCATTGGCTGCTACATATTTTGATAATTCTGCAGCATTTTTTACAGCAGATGCTTTAGTGGCCTGGAGGCTCGAATTATTGATCGTTAAATCACTGGAATTAATTTCTTTTGCTACAAAGGCAATTTTATATGCAGGGCTAAAATTCTTTTGGTTGGTAATTTCTATTACATGATATCCAAACTGTGTTTTTACAACATCTTTAGAACCTACTGGTTTATTGAAGGTAAAATCGTTAAACTCGGGAACCATTGCACCAAAACCAAAAGTACCAAGGTCGCCACCTTTATCTTTACTTCCATCTGAAGAATATTTTGCAGCCAGTGCTGCAAAATCAGCTCCTCCTTTTATGGCATTAAAAATACTGTCGGCTAATTTTTTGGCAGAAGTATCTGCATTAACCATTTCACCTGTTTGAGGATTTACAGTGGGTATTAAAATATGACGGGCAGAAACACTGTCTGGCAATTGTTTGCTGCCCAGCATTTTTGCAACTACATAAGAACCGCCATCCAGGTAAGGACCATAAACAGCACCCACCGGAAGTTTAGCAATACTATCTGTTTGACTTGATTGAATTTTTGCTTTTGGTAAATACGTATCCTGAAAATCTATGATAGAAGTATTTCTTGCAACAAATGCCTGTGCGTTGGTATCTGCTATAAAAGAAGTTTTTATTTCTTGTATTTGCACTTTTACTTTATTGCTATCGTCCTGGCTTGGCAACTGACTAAAGCTTACGTAAGAAATTATTCGGCCGGCATCCTGCTTAAATAATTCTTTATTCTTTTTTACATAATTATTTATATCTGCATCTGTTACTTTTACAGCACTGTCAGATATTTCATTATAAGGAATAGCTACATAAGAAATTTCTGCAAAATTTTTAGCTTCTGCGGTTTCTTTTTCCTGCATCCATTTTGGATAATATGCACCTGCATTAATAAGGCTGCTGTATTTGGTAACTATAGAAGTAAGTTTTAGCGGATTGATAATCTCTGTATTAACGGATTCTCTTTGTTCGCCTTTTAATTTCTTAATATTACGTAATGCTTCCTGTGCTTTTGTAATATCCAGTTTTCCTGTTGCAGGATCTGTCATGCCTTGTTGCTGCATGAATGGATTATTAGGCTCGCTGCTTAATAATATTGAAGAAAGTTCTGCTGGAGAAAAACCGATACCCAATTTTTCTGCTTCTGCAAAAAATATCCTTTCGGCAATTATTTGGTTCCATACCTGGTCTCTAATCTCGTTTACCTTAGTTCCGCTTGGGCGTTGGCCACTTCTTTGTTCTTCCTGAAGTTCTGCCTGGTTGTTACGTTTATTAAATTCACCTATCTCAATAGTTTCGCCATTTACTTTACCTAAACTCTGAGTGTTTGAACCAAATAATTGGTTGTTTCCCTGTTTGGAATCCATTAAAATAAAACCAATAAGGCATAATACAATAACAGTTACAGTAATAGCTGCACCTTTATCACGAATTCTTTGAATAATTTGCATCTGATAATTAAATTAAATTTGGACGGCAAAAATAGGGTAAAAATGGATATTAACACTTAATATGTATCCTGTGGATAAACATTGTATGTGTATACCTTTATTTAGTTACAGCCAAATGAAAATCTAAAAAGAGAAAGGGAGAGTTTTTGGGTGAAAATGGCTTATCCACACGGTTTGTTAGTAATCGTATTTTTGTGTTAATAAACCGACGTTTGCATTTTTAAGCCTGTGGGTAATTAGATGGTAAAATGAAGGTTTTTTAAACTTAGGGCATGAAGGGGTAGGTTTCACCCATTTTATGCGGATACAATTCACAGGATTTTAAAAAAAATGATCGATATTATTATCCTCTGCTTTTTTTATTAACCTATGTTGATTAAGTTTTAATAAAATATTAAAAATGAAGAGTGGCCTGATTTATAATAATAATATAAGAGTAAATAAATATGTTAATAGCCTGTTTATATGAGTGGATAAAACAAAAAAATTAACTTTACAAGCTTTTAAAAAATGGATATTTCCACATATTAACAGCCCTAATAGTAATAAGGTTTATATAAATAAGTAGTATTAATACATATTATGATAGATATACACAGTGATATAATTAAAAATTCTGTACAGGAAAAAGGCTTCCTGGATTTGGAGCTGGATCCTACTCTTGATCTCTTTGCAGAAATTGAAAAATTAAAAAAAGAAAAAAATGCAGTGATACTTGCTCACTATTACCAGGAGCCCGATATCCAGGATGTGGCGGATTATATTGGCGACAGCCTGGGTCTTGCTCAGAATGCTGCCACTACCAATGCAGACATCATCGTTTTTGCAGGAGTGCACTTTATGGCTGAAACGGCTAAAATTCTAAATCCGGGTAAAAAAGTTTTATTGCCCGATTTAAAAGCGGGTTGTTCATTGAGTGATTCTGCACCTCCGCCATTGTTTAAAATTTTTAAGGATAAACATCCCGATCATTTAGTAATTACTTACATCAACTGCAGTGCAGGTATTAAAGCACTTAGTGATATCATCTGCACAAGCAGTAATGCTCAAAAAATCGTAGAAAGTCTACCGGAGGATCAACCCATCATTTTTGCACCTGATAGAAACCTTGGGGCTTATATCAACAAACAGACGGGTCGTAAAATGCTTTTATGGAACGGTGCCTGTATGGTACATGAAATATTTAGTCTTGAAAAAATAACCAAATTAAAAATACGGCATCCAAATGCAAAAATGATTGCACATCCTGAATGCGAAGAACCTATACTGGCCATTGCAGACTATATAGGCAGCACTACAGGTCTTTTAAAGTTTTCTCAAACAGATAGCAGCCAGGAATTTATTGTGGCCACAGAGGCAGGTATACTGCATCAGATGCAAAAGGCAAATCCAACCAAAACTTTTATTCCTGCACCTCCAGATAATGCGTGTGCATGTAACGACTGTCCGTATATGAAATTAAATACATTGGAAAAATTGTACTTGTGTTTAAAATATGAAACACCGGAAATAACCATGGATGAAGAACTGCGAATAGCTGCAAAAAAACCTATAGACAGAATGTTGGAAATAAGTGCACGATATGGCTTATAATTAATATTATTAATAAAACTATTTTTAAATAAGTATGTCAATACCAACCGTAGATCTTGCAGAATTTCTTAGCAACGATCCAATAAAAAAAAAAGCATTTGTGGAGTCTTTAGGAAAAGCTTACGAAGAAGTAGGCTTTGTTGCAGTAAAAAATCATGGCATTGCAGATGAATTGATTGAAGATTTATATAAATATGTTCAGCAATTTTTTTCTTTGCCACTGGAGCAAAAGAAAACGTATGAAATTGCAGGACTTGCCGGTCAGAGAGGTTATACGAGTTTTGGTAAAGAACATGCAAAGGGAAGTGAAGCACCGGATTTAAAAGAGTTTTTTCAGTTTGGCCAGGTAGCCAGGGATAATTATAATGAAGAAGCATATCCTGATAACGTACAGGTAAACTATGTGGAGGAGTTTAATAAAACTTTTGAAAATGCATACCGGGCATTTGAAAAATCAGGAGCTGCTTTATTGCAAGCTATCGCAATATACCTGGGGTTACCTGAAAATTATTTTGATAATTTTATTTACAATGGTAATTCTATTTTAAGGGCTATTCATTATCCGCCCATTACCCAAACTCCTAAAAGTGCTATACGTGCAGAACAGCATGAGGATATTAATCTAATTACTTTATTAGTAGGTGCCTCTGCAGATGGTTTGGAAATTCTTTCTAAAAAAAATGAATGGGTTGCTGTAACATCCCTGCCAGAACAGATTGTAGTAAATGTTGGTGACATGCTTCAGCGGTTAACCAATAATAAATTACTCAGTACAACACACAGGGTTGTAAATCCAAAAAAAGAATTATGGCATACCAGCAGGTTTTCAATTCCATTTTTTCTACATCCAAAAAGCAGTATGGGTTTACAATGTCTGCAAAGTTGTGTGGATGATTTACATCCTAAGGCTTATAAAGATAACACTGCAGGAGCATACCTAAATGAACGGCTGATGGAAATTGGATTAAAAAAATAGTGCTGTTTTTTGAATAACTTTTTTATTTTATTTTATTGAATATAATTAGACATATACCTTTTTTAAAAGCAGTTCTGTTGTACAGTATTACTGCCTTTGGAGGTCCGCAAGGACACCTTGGTATGATGTTTAAAACTTTTGTAAATAAAAGAAGGGATGTTACAGAAGATGAGTTAATGGAATATAATTCCTTTTGCCAAATGTTGCCCGGGGCATCCAGTACACAAACACTTACCTTAATTGGTTATAAACGTGGGGGAGTAGTATTAGCAGTGATTACACTCATTATTTGGTTATTGCCTGCCTGTATATTAATGGGGGCTTTTTCTTTTTTATTAACGGTTTACCCGGCAAAAAATTTAACTGCTGGTTTGCTCAGGTTTATAGAGCCAATGGCCATCGGTTTTTTGGTTTATGCTTCTATAAAAACGTTTTCTATATCCATTAAAAATTTTATAACACAGGTTATAATGTTGGTATCCATGGTTATCAGTTTTTTGTTATTCAAAGCGCCATGGATATTTCCTTTATTATTGATTGCCGGAGGTATTGCTACCAATTTAAGCGATAAAAGAATTCCGGAAAAAGAAAAGATAAAACCAAGGCAAATAAGGTGGAACAATATCTGGTTATTTGTGTTGGTTTTTTTATTGGCTGGTATATTTAGTGAAGTGGCCAGAAAACAGGAATGGGAACATAAAAAGGCTTTTAATCTGTTTGAAAACTTTTACAGATTTGGAAGTATTGTTTTTGGCGGAAGTGATGTATTACTCCCTTTGATGCTGGATCAATATGTAGCAAGGCCCCAATCTGCAAGGGTAATAGAAAAAAATCCCAATACTATTAAAATAGAAAGAAGTGACTTGCTTACCGGTTATGGAATTGTAAGAGCAATACCTGGTCCTGTTTTTTCTGTAGCAACATTTACTGGAGGCATGGCATTAAAAGACGAAGGATATACCATGCAATTAATTGGTTGTATTATTGGCACTATTGCCATCTTTCTTCCCAGTGCTTTACTGGTATTATTTTTCTATCCTGTTTGGCAATATCTTAAAAAGTATGTAATAGTTTACAGGTCTTTGGAAGGAATTAATGCAGTGGTGGTTGGAGTTATGTGGGCCGGGGCACTATATCTTTTAAGGGGTATGCCGCTAAAAAATATGGATCTAAATATGCTTTTTAATTTTGCAGTTATTATAGCAACTTTTTTGCTTTTAAGATATACCAAAATATATGCTCCAATAATTGTGGTGGGCTGCCTGCTCTTAGGCTGGATTCTCTAAGGATGAATTATAATAATTATTTTTTTCTATTTCTTCTTTTACAATATCAGGTAAAAGAAAACGAATTGATTTTTTATCCTTTATTAACTTACGGATATGCGTACTCGAAATTTCAAGCAGTGGAGCATCTACCACAGTTATATTTGCCTCATGTGTTTCTGTAATTTCAAACCCCGGTCTTTTGTAAATGATAACTGCGTAATTGGCAATGATAGCTTCTGCATTTTTCCATTTATGCAGATTTTGAAATCCATCACTTCCCATTATGATTAAAAACTTTTGCTTAGGATTTTTTTCCTGCAGGTAGGTGAGGGTATTAATGGTATAAGAGGGTAGCGGTAATTTAAATTCAATGTTGCTGGCTTTCATTTTTGGTTCGCCTTCAATAGCAATTTTCACCAGGTTTAGCCGATGATTTTGATTCAGTAATCCTGCCGTATTTTTAAAAGGATTTTGAGGAGATACAACAAACCATATTTCATTTACAATACCAGCATTTAAAATATGGTTTGCAATGATAAGGTGTCCGTTATGTATTGGATTAAAAGAACCGAAATACAAACCAATATTCATATAATAATTAAATATAATATTAAATTTCTTCTACTAATATTTGATCAGCTTCATTTAAACGCAAACTTAAATGATAGCCTGCTACTGTAATAGATATAGGATCTCTAAAAGGAGCAATTTGATCTACAGTAATTTTTTCTCCGGGCACACAACCCATTTCCATTAATTTCAGAAAAATATCATCACTTTCAAAAGAACGGATAACCACAGATTTACCAATTTTTATTTCTGACAATTTTTTATACATACGATTAAATTTCTTCCTGCTGGTTTATGCAACAAAGGTAGTTTATTACAAAAGGCATTAATTTCGATTTAAGAAATATAAGTATGAATATCAGTTTTAATTTTTTAGCGAAAACTAGTTTACCAAAAAGGCAACAACTAAAATCGTTTATTAAAGATATTTTTAAAAACGAAAAGAAGAAGGCAAGATCCCTTAATTATATATTCTGTTCAGACCAGTACCTTTTAGAAATTAATAAGACTTACTTAGGGCATAATTATTTTACAGATATTATAACTTTTGATTTGACAGAACCCGGTTCAAAAACGATTGAAGGAGAAATTTATATCAGTATAGATACTGTAAAGGATAATGCTAAAAGATTTAAAACAACTATTTCTAAAGAACTTTACCGGGTAATCTTCCATGGAGTTTTGCATTTATGTGGTTATGACGATAAAACGATAACAGATAAATCGCAAATGACAGAAAAAGAAAACTACTACCTGGAAAAATACTTTCAATAACGGGGCTTGTTCCACGGAACACAGTTTCTGCATGAAACATTTCATTTTACGTAATTTTATGGTTCAAAAGAATTAACTGTATGTTCCACGGAACACAGTTTCTGTATGAAACATATAAATATGGAAAGAAAAAAATGGACAGCCCGGGAAAATGTAACAGAGTCTTATCAAAAATTTAAGGATAAACGAAAGTGGCAATTGGGATTAAGGAGGTACATCCTTGAAAAAAATCCATCCCAATTCTATGCCCCTTACTTTGGATTAGGGATAGAAGATTTTAGAAGCTGGATAGAAATTCAATTTACAGCAGAAATTAACTGGGATAATTTCGCAACGGCTTGGCAATTGGATCATATAGTACCTGTGGCGTACTTTGATTTTGACAACGAAGAAGACTTAAAACTCTGCTGGAACTTTATAAATATCAGGGTAGAACCTTGCGACTTTAATAAAATCCGGGGAAACAGAATAGATATTTT
>Ga0335397_10005383_pt1 | contig 16765 bp, 17 predicted proteins | sample MAT04_FD_205740 | JGI IMG/M metagenome (GOLD analysis project Ga0335397, IMG submission 205740) | Freshwater microbial communities from Lake Fryxell liftoff mats and glacier meltwater in Antarctica - MAT-04 (spades assembly) (version 2) ... | reverse complement strand
AAAATGTAAAGTCTATGATAGTAAAATTATCGTTCAGGAAAAAACAAAAATTCATAAGAAAATCTTTGAATTAGCGGATCTTCAACCCGAGGCGATCCTAGTGCCTAATTCCTGGGGAATTTAGGATTATATGAAAGCTTTTAATCAAATAGTTAAACGAGATAACTCGGAATATTTATATTCTGATAGAAAACAGGAAATAAATCGGACAGGAACAGCATTATCACCTACCCATTCTCGACTTCAAAAACGAGTGGAGCAACGACAACTGCAAAGGCTAGACAGAAAACAACCTGAGATAGCAACTAATAATATGGGTTACTGGATTCTTATTCTTTTGCTTTTTGGAAAAGTTACTGAAGTTAAAAGTCAAATTGCAAATGAAAGGCATTCTCCTGAGAAATCAAAAATTCACGCCTATAAAGAAATAGCAAAGATTTGCACAAATAAAGAACTATCTCCTTATAATAAACCTTCTGATATACGGTTAGGGGCGATGAATGGTATATTTCTTCCTGCCTCCTGTGTGACTTCTAAAAGCTCGCTTCGTTGCAATAAAGAAGCGCAATCTTTTAAAAATTTTCACTTTGATTTTTCTGCCACAGCTGCGCGGGATCGTGAACAAGTAGCAAAACAAGTTTCAAAATGGGATGACGAATTTTTCCCCAGAGCCAAAGATATTTTTCATAGGTTGAATAGCAATCATGTTTCTACTCCTTCTGAACCCTATAATAAACAATCGCTTATTTTTAAAGTAGTCTATGATGAAATAAAATTGCTTATAGGGTTTTATTTTAATGCTCGTTTGGCACAAAAAAATGAAGCTGGAAACTGTGCAGAATTTACATTGGTTAGTTTATTTGAATTATTCAAATACCAAATAGAAAATAATTTTCCACTTAAAATGCAAATTGTACGTTATTCAAATAGTGAATTAGAGCAGCAGTCTCAATTAACTGGTGATGATAACATTTTTTTCGATCATCAATATTTGCTTATCGACAGTAATGTGCTTGATATAGAAATCAGGAGTGACCGTCGAAGAGCAACTAAATTTATACAATCTATTAAAGAAGGCAAGATTTGTGATACATGGAATTCAGGTCATTACTCCGAATTTAGCGCAGATAAAACCGGCTTATATAACAACAATGCTCACTGGGACACGATTATTGTTGATACTTTTTCATTTTATCCTAAAAACCTGGAAAAAATTCCTGCAGAGGCTCGACGCTTTTTGTGTGACATTTTTTTAGAAACCATAAAAATTAAAGATACACGCCCTGGTTTTAATCCGTGCTTTTTTGCGGAGCAAAATAAAATGGCAAAAGACCTGGAAACCATAGAAAAGATGCAATCTCTAAACCTTGGGTAACAAGCATTGTCGCTCTTATTCTGTTTTCAAGTTTTGGCCACGAATACAAGGCGTATGGGTTCAAATCAGCAATTCAAAATACAATGATAAGGCTTTAAATCAACCCACTGCAAATAGAACCACACTCTTCAAGAACCTTATAGGTTGGATTATCCAGCTCATTATGCTCGAAAAAACCATATGGCGACAATCGCTGTTTTTTTGTACCTGCAGGATTAATACTCTGTTGAGAATCTCCATTTCTTTCAGATTTTTTGCCCGGTTGGGTAAGGCCGGGTTGTGTAGACAAGATATTTCCACATAAAACCGCCAGATTCTCCACGGAGTCAACCGATTTTTTCATGATATTTTTCGCCGTGTACGTTTTAATCGATTTGCATAACCTGTCAAAAAATGAATGCTGAATAATATGGTCAAAATACTTTTCAACACTCAAAATTTTATGTAAAAATTGAAGATGGTTTCCTTTATATTTACACTTTGCAAGGGCACATAGTGATCCTGCTGCTGAAGGATTACTAGAAAGAAAATCATATATGTGAGGAGAAGACAGGAAGTTAATCAATTGGCCAATATTTTTTGAGCCACCATCTTGATTTAAAACCTTTATAATGTCCTCAGTGCTAAAACCAATTTGCTGTAATAATCTCAAGTGAGTAATTGGCATACCCGAGCCATCATGCAACAAATTTCCAGTCTCATTACATTGAGGTTGCAATAAGCTTTTCAATAAAAATAAATTTTTTTCCCCGACACTCTGATTTACAATTGAAACTATCTGATTAATAGTAAAATCTGCATTGATCATTATCTGAAGTTCAGTAAACGAGTAGCCATAACTATCATACTTGACTTTTATTAACTCGAGCAGCATGTCCAGGTAATGTGATCCCCTCTCCTGATTAGACACTATGTCTATTTGGGCTTGGGTAAAACCTGCGTTAATGAGTAATGACGAGTGATCAACTTCTGAATCATTCCTCTGATTTATATGCCTATCGTTATATTCAACATCTTTTTTTTGACTGAGAGAATACCCGGGGCGAGCAGATGCTGTTTGGGCGCATAAAAATTTCAAGTCATCCAAAGAGCGAATTACCATAGATTGCAATACTGGAACGCTTATCGTTTTAAGCATTTTACATAAACCCTGTAGGGAAGATGTTTGTCCAATATATTCGCGATAGTCTTGGACACTCAAAATAGTATTTAAAAACTGCAGACTTGCTCCGCTATGCTTTTTATTTGCCAAATGAAAAATATAATTTATTCCTGATGGATAGTTTGAAAGAAAATTTTTTATAGTCGGTTTAAGGATGAGATTGGCTAGTTCACTCTGATTTTTTAAGCCACCCTCATAGCCGGATATAGACGTTAATTGCCCCTGAGTAAAACCGGCGTTGATAAGCGTATCTGTCTCAGAAGGCATAGTAATATTGCTTTCAATTATGTTGCTATCGAGTAGTACTAAATCCCATTCTATTTCTTCAGGAGGTGTATATAAAAGTTGATCGTCATTTAAAGGCATATTATTGAGTTTGCTTATTTTAAATAACAACATTATAAATCTTCTTTAAATCATCATCCAGAATTTATTTTAACTGCTCCACTCAACATCGCTAAAACAAAAATCCCCGCATTGCGGGGATTAAAATGACATTCACTTTTATTAGTGTTTAACGTCTGTTTTTTCTTTAATATCTTTTAGCAGAGAAAGCATGGCATTTTCATAAATTTTAAATGATTCTTGCATGTAGTTTAAAGCTTTATGAGCATTTTCTACTGTGATACTAATTTGTTTTTCAAGAATTGCTTCGGGTTTTTTTAACTCAGCTAATTCTTCTGGTTTAATGTAACTGAAACTTTGCAGCGTTTTAACATTTAATTCTGTCAGTGCTTGCAAAGGCTCTTGGGCTTTTTTAGTAATTTCAGTCCATTTGTCAAAATATTCCTGATTCATGATAATCTCCTCAATGTTGCACTGCACAATTTAATATTAGTACTAAACACCGATAGTGTCAAGAGTTTATTTTGCACTGCAATAAAATTATATTTTAAACAATCCCTGCCATTGTGTGGCCATTTCTTTCATTTGTTGCTGCAAGGTTTCTGTTGCCTGAGTATAGGGATTATTCTTCATCGATTGTTCCATAACATTAAACATCTGTTGCATACCGCCTTGAAATGCCTGACTCATGGGATGATGGGCAGCAATAATTAATTGCTTTAACATGTCTGCTGATAAAAACTGACTGGCACCGCTCTCCATCTCCACAAGGATTTGCAGTAAGGTAGCCGTAGTTATATCATTGTTGGTTGTCGCTTCTTCAACACGAAATGCAAGACCGTCCAATACATATTTCTGTAGCTCTTCAACTGTGATGTACTGGCTTGTTTCTGTATCGTACAAACGTCTGTTTTTATATTTTTTAATTAATCTGGACATATAATTCTCTTATGCATGGCGCTTAAACAGCAAGCACCTTGGCTTAATACTAATACATATGCAAACCACCGTTATAACTTAAGTTTGCACCGGTCATATAACTGCTCTTTTCACTAATAAGAAACTCAATAGCCCAGGCAATTTCTTCAGGTTCTGCCAAGCGTTTTGCTGGAATCAAATCAATGATTGTTTTTAAAATATCAGGTCTTATTCCCTTCATTAAACGTGTATTCACGTATCCAGGCGATATACTGTTAACCGTAATATTTTTTGACATTAGCTCTTGAGCAAGACTTTTTGTGAAGCCATAAATACCTGCTTTCGCAGCTGCATAATTTGCCTGAGAAAACTGTCCTTTTTGTGCATTTACAGATGACACATTAACAATACGACCCCACATTTGAGTACGCATTGATTCAACGACTTGCCGCGTAACATTAAACATGCCGTCTAAATTCACGCGTAACACTTCATCCCATTGCTGCTTGGTCATTTTATTAAATACTGCATCACGTGTAATACCGGCATTATTAATCAGGACATCGACACGGCCAAACTCGTGAAGGATACTATTAATAATTGTTTCGCACTGTGAAAAGTTGGCAACATCCATGTGTCTGAATAATATACTGGAAAAGCCCTGCTCATTTAACTCAGCCTGCCAAAGCTCGCCTTTATTATCAGCTACAACGTCTAAAGCTATGACATGACCGTAGAGTGGGTCAAGTTGTTTCGCAACAGCAGTACCTATATCGCCTGTTCCACCAGTAATCAACACTACCTTGTCTTTTTGCATTTTTTTCTTCCTAAAAAGTAACTGCGATTACATGTATTGACCACCGTTAATATCAAAATTTGCACCTGTAATAAAACCAGATTCTGCCAAGGCTAAAAAGGCGACAAGATTGGCTACTTCTTTTGGCTTTCCCAAACGTCCGACAGGAATATTGGCAATAATAGATTTCAAAACGTCTTCTTTTACAGCAGCAAGCATCGGCGTTTCTATATAACCTGGAGATATAGTATTGACTGTAATTCCCTTATTCGCTACTTCCAGCGCCAGACTTTTGGTGAAGCCAAAAAGCGCGGCTTTACTGGATGAATAATTACATTGCCCGAATTGCCCTTTGCGGCCGTTAATGGAGGAAATGGTTATTATCCGTCCATAATTTTTTTCGAGCATAACGGGTAATATATTACGTGTTACATTAAAAACACTGGTTAAATTGGCATCAATTACCTGCTGCCATTGTTGCGGAGTCATTTTCTTTAAACTGGTATCGTTGGTAATACCAGCGTTATTGACTAAAACATCAACTTTCCCATAGCGTTCGGTCACAAGGCTAGCCATTTTTTCACAATCAGCAAAGTTGGAAATATCAGCATAAACAATATCAATCTCATATCCGGCTTCGCGCTGTTCAGCTTGCCAACGCTTGGCCTCTTCATGATTACCATCTTTGAAATAACAGGCAACTACTTGATACTCACTTGCGAGACGCTGGCTAATAGCGGACCCGATCCCACCAGTACCTCCAGTTACAACAGCAATCATTTTGTCCATAAAATATACCTTATTATTTTGTTCCTGGTAGGTCTACTTCAAAGCAAAACCGTTATAAAGTCAATGGAATTTTTGCATAACAAAATTCTTACATTTATTTAAAAAAATCTGTTATTCTTCTGGCCATAAAATACTCCATATTTTTCACAGGTAGCGTCAATTATGGCCATACAAATAAATCATCCAAATTTGATGATTGCAAATCTGGAAAATTTTTTTGAAAAATATGAAAAAGACTCGGCAAATGATAATGAACTGTTTTTAAGTAATTTACTCCTTTTAAACCCATCAACGTGTGTTGGCGAGTTATTAAAAAATATTCCCCGCCGGATAACTATCCTTAAGTTAACGAATGACGCTAATGGTTCTATTCTCCACTCAGCAGAAGATAAATTAAACGCATGGCTTAATATTCCCGAGCATGTAACAAAAGTAACTCTGGAAGCAATTGGACTATACAATCTAGGTATTGTCCGCCTGAAAAAATTAATGAAAAAATTTTCCAGACATGTGACGTATCTTCATATTCAAGATGATTATTTATCGTTCTATTATCCTCCGCATGAATTGGCTTCAGCCATTAGCAACCTGAAAGGGACTCTTATTCACCTGAATTTAAGTGAAAATAATCTGGGCTTTTTTAATATACAGAATGCTGAAGGAATCGCGCCCATTCTTAAAGCTATCCCGAAAAATGTGAATTCTCTTGATTTAAGCAATAATAATCTGGCAGTCACTGCTGAGGCCGCTGAACTTGTAATTGCAAATTTTAAAACCATTCCTTCTCATGTTGAATCATTAAAAATAAGTAACAATTTTTTTGAATCCTGGGGTGCTAATTTTTTATCCAGACTGTTACATTCCATTCCTAAAACGGTAACTCAGCTTGATTTCAGTGATCAACAAAATTTATCTGATTTGCTGCTAGAATCTATTCCTTTGCATGTTACAAAGCTGAAGCTTTTTAATACACCTTTACAAACATTAGCCACACCCTTACCAGCACATATAAATACTGTTTATTTGAAAGAGGCAGATATTAAAGCAATAACTCCCGAACAACGTTATGTTTTAAGGAGCGTATTGATTAATATTAACGAAATTATATTAGTGGATGATAAAGGCGAGAATCTGGCTACTGATTTATTGCTTCACCAGGCAAATCTATATTCGCAAATAGGAGTAAAGATAATTCCTTCGCTGGTTAATCAGGTTAGTTTTTTTTTGGCTAGACATCTGGATCAAAAGAGTATCAATGAACTTGAGATTCCAGGGGAGTTAAATACGCTAATAAATACCTTACAACAAGGATTACAACCCAAATAAAATTTACATAGTTGATTTACTTGGGGGCTAGATCAGGTAAGTATCCGATGTTTGGTTGCTTCGCGATAGGTAAGTCCAGAAAATAGCGGTTTATTCGAATCAATAAAGGCATAAACGTTAGCAGAATCATATTTCGCATAGTCTCGGAGCGACCAGCCAATAGCCTTACGGATAAAGAAGTCTTTTTCAATCGCATTTTGTAGTGCGAATGAATAGAGTAACGTGGTATCAGTTTGTTGTTTCCAACCTAACTGATGCAAAATTGCTATGCGCCTAACCCATAGATTTTCCGATGCAATTGCTTCCTGTAATAGCTGTGTATATTCAATTTTATTGGCCAACCTCAGAATTTTATTACACACAGCAGCTAAGCCATCAACGGAATCCCACCATGATTTTTGTACAGCTAAATTAATAATTTCGGGCACGTCTGATATAGTTAGTTTTTTATAAGATTGTTGCATTAAATCAATGGCAATATATTGCATTTCCCTCTGGGGAAATTGCCATAATTCATTTACTAATTTAAGTATTATTTCAACAGGCTCAGACGCTGCATTTTTTATAAAGGCTTGCGATAATTGTCTGCGTAAAGGGGTGTTAATACCCAAGAACTCAAATTGATTGAGCATATATGCGCTCATTTTTTTAGCAGCTTCGGGGGTAGAGTGAGTCAATAACGCTTGTTTTAAAGTTTCTAAATCTCCCGTCATTTTAAGTCCTTTGAGCTATTTTACTAATTAGTTTACTTGGGAATTTTATAGGAAAAAAAATTAATAGATAGCAGTTTTTGATTGTTATTTTATTGTGAGCAACTAAAACCGAGCCGCGACTGTTAAGGAGCGGTCACAGGGTTATAGCAAGATTCTGATGTTCAAAATATTCGCAACATAATACCTTCCAATTTTGGAAACCCGAAAGTTTAAAATCTATAGAAGCTTGTCAAAGCGCGCTTGAAAATATCAACGATTTTACTGATGAGAATATAACGAATATATTGTGATTGGATAAATGGTGGGCACGTCGCTTTCGCTCCTTTGCCCACCCTTGTGATAGTTAAATCTTTACATTCTTTGGAACAAACGCTTTTATTTGCTGGGCAAACTGATGCAAAACATCAAGACCAGATTCTTCAGCCTGTTTACACCAATTTTGTAATGCTTCAACCAGCTCTTTTTGCGAAGTAGCAGTTTTAAGCCATACATTTTGTAGTGACTGGCGATAATTATAAACAACACGTAATTGCTCGCGACGTTCTAATAAAGCATGTAAGCGTTCTTTGGAGCGTGGTGACAATAAACTGTCTTGCAGGCGAAGCAAACGGCCAGCTCGTTGAAACAGTTTTTTCTCGGATTTGTCTGTCACTGGTACTTGCTTTTCTCGTTTAAGAATAGGTCGTACAACATTTTTATAATAATAGGACATAACTTGAAACCGGTTGCTGATAACGGCTTTTACAGTGTCCAGATCAACATGCAGTTTACCTTCTTCCATAGCAAGTTTGGGCGGTAATTTTTTAACACGAGCCAAACCAAGCATTGATAAACAACGGATGTACATCCAGCCAATATCAAACTCCCACCATTTTACTGAAAATTTAGCTGAAGAAGCGAATGTATGGTGGTTATTATGCAACTCTTCGCCACCAATCCAGAAACCCCAGGGAATGATATTTGTAGCCGCATCATGGCATTCAAAATTCCTATAACCCCAATGATGTCCAACACCATTAATAACGCCGGCGGCATGGACAGGTATCCAAATCATCTGAATGGCCCAGATACTTAAACCAGGAATGCCAAACAGAATTAAATCAATTAAGAGCATCATCAGAATCCCTTTTGCGGAATACCGTGAATAAACATTGCGCTCAATCCAGTCAGTGGGTGTGCCATGGGAATATTTGGCAACCATCTCTTTGTCTTTAGCTGCGTCTCTGTAAAGCTCCGCACCTTCCCAGAATACTTTTTTCAGGCCAAGCACTTTAGGACTATGCGGATCGCCTTCAACGTCTGTCATTGCGTGGTGTTTGCGATGGATAGCGACCCAATCGGCTGTCACCATACCGGTAGTCATCCATAACCAAAAGCGGAAAAAATGGCTTACAACCGGATGTAATGTTAATGCACGATGTGTTTGATATCGATGTAAATAAATCGTAACTGCTGCAATAGTAACCTGGGTTAATACAAGTGTTGCTATTACATAACCCCATACTGAGAGGTTTAAAACGCCAAAAATCATAAGATACTCCCCTGATGTAAGGTTCCAGGATGAAAAGGATCAATTAGTTCGAACATATTATGCTAAACTAAACACAATAAGGTAATAAGAAATTAAAATATTTAACTTCTTATCCTTTATGATAACACATTTTGAACAATTAGAATTGCATTTGTCAATCTGATGCAGGATAATTTTAAATAAATGAAGCAGTTGTGGACAATCTTTAAACTAACAGGATGAGATTTATGAACGTCAAATTCCAATCTATTCTTCAAACACTCGTTCCTTTTTTAATGTTAGGTTTTGCTATCGCATTAATAACAGGTTTATTACTCATGTTTTTTCAAATACTAATATGGGGTTTTTGCATTGGCGCTGTATTATGGATGGTTGCTTTAATTAAAGATTTTTTCTTTCCTGCCAAAACAACAGACGTTAAACCCAGCGGTCGAATAATAGAGCATAATGATCCAAAATAATGCCTGAATTACCCGAAATAGAAACCACTTGCCGAGCAATTCGTCCTTATCTGGTCGAACAAACTATTAAACACATTACAATTCGTCATCAGCAATTGCGTTTGCCTGTCTCTTCAGAACTAGTGACCGATATAACAGGACAAATTATTGAAGCAGTAGTTCGTCGTGCCAAATATTTATTGTTGCAATTATCGCAAGGATATTTACTCATTCATTTAGGTATGTCCGGGCATTTACGGTTTATTAGCAACGACAATCTGCCTGGCAAGCATGATCATATTGATCTTGAATTGCAAAATGGCTTAATCCTGCGCTATAACGATCCGCGTCGATTTGGATTATGGGTTTATATAGATGACAGCCCTTTTGAACATAAATTGTTGAAACACCTTGGACCCGAGCCATTATTAGAAGATTTTAATACCGATTACCTGGCTAAACGTGCCCTTCATAAAACACAAAGCGTTAAAGCATTTATTATGGATAACACTATTGTAGTGGGCGTTGGTAATATCTATGCAACGGAAAGTCTATTTTTAGCGGGTATTCATCCTTTACGACCGGCCGGTTCATTAACTCTTGTTGAAACGGGGAAACTGGTTATTTATATTAAGCAGGTTTTGCACAAAGCGATTGCTGCAGGCGGTACCACGTTAAAAGATTTTTATTCTGCAGATGGAAAGCCTGGCTATTTTGCACAAGACCTAATGGTTTATGGCCGACAAAATAAAAAATGCTTTCAGTGCGATTCAATCCTTGAACATAGTCGAATTGCTGGGCGCAATTCGACTTTCTGTCCGGTTTGCCAACCTATTAGCTCTGTGCAAACTTGACCCCATGAAGTATTATCTAACCAAACTGAGTTATTGAATAATTATGAAAATAAGCCGCATTCGTACACGATGGATTACTTTAGTTTCGGTATTGTATACAGCAAACACCTGTTCACAATCTGTCATTAAACAGTTAACTGGTAAAACCAATCGTCAATGGGTTGATAAAACATTGCACATTTGGGTGGATCGATTACTAAAATTGATTAACGTCAATTACAAAATAATTAACCCCCATCACGTTGAACCGCAACCTGGACAGGCTACAATTATAATGTGCAATCATGCCAGTGCGTATGATATTCCATTAAGCTTTAAAGCGTTTCCTAATCATTCCATTCGTATGCTTGCAAAAAAAGAATTATCCAGAATACCATTAATGGGTAAAGGGATGAGTGCTGCAGAGTTTCCATTTGTCGATCGCAAAAATCGTAAACAGGCTATTCGGGATTTGGCTTTTGCACGACAATTAATGGAAAGCGGTATTGTAATCTGGATAGCACCAGAAGGCACACGCTCGAAAGATGGAAAGCTCGCTCCTTTCAAAAAAGGGGCGTTCGTTACGGCGATTGAAGCAAAAGCGACAATTATTCCTATCGGAATTAGAGGCGCTTTTGATATTTTACCGCCAAAAAGTAAACAGCTTAACCTGAACCAAACCGCGGAAATTCATATTGGTGAGCCTATTGATGCTTCCAACTACACAACAGAAAATAAAGACGAGCTGATTAATCGGGTGTATCAGTCTATTAAAGAGCTGGTAGATCCTAATAATTAACCCCATACCCGTCACGATTAACAATCACTGAAACCCCAAGACCTATATGTCTGGGATCGGATGCGGCAGTAATAAGATCAAGTTGCTGATCCCAGGTAATTGCCTGCATATCACCAAAATATTGTTTTAAAGCCATGAGCTGATAACCCATTGATCTTAATTGCGTCTGTAATTCCGGTGAAAATGTATCAGGCTCAAATTGTACCAGGTCAGGTAAATATTGGTGATGAAACCGCATGCCGGAAACAATGCTGATTGCGCCTTGATAATTATTAAATATTAAAGCACCAAGCATTACCATGGTTGGGATTCTACTGCCGCCTGGCGTGCCTAATATGGCAATTCGGCCTGGCATTTCCAAAAATGTAGGTGCCATATTGGATAATGGCCTTTTACCCGGAGCAATAGCATTCAACTCACTACCTACAATTCCAAATACATTTTTTACACCCGCTTTTACGGAAAAATCATCCATTTCATCATTCAGTAAAACGCCTGTTCCCGCAGCAACCACGCCTGAACCAAAAATATAATTGACTGTCATTGTTGCTGCAACACGGTTCCCATTTTTATCCAAAATTGAAATATGGGTCGTATTGGGTTGATTGTCGTGCGTTTCCTCACCGTCGAGTTTAGTACTTGGCGTTGCTTTATCGGGATTGATAAATGTAGTTAACTGTTTAGCGTATTGTGCGGAAATCAACCTTTCCAACGGAATATTAACAAAATCAGGATCGGCCATTGATAAATTACTTTGCCAGAAAGCCAGTCGCATTGACTCAACAAGGTGGTGCACCCATTGAACTTTTGAAAAAGTCTCCAATGGATAATTTGATAAAATATTAAGCATGGTTAGTACCATCATCCCACCTGATGAAGGTGGCGGCGAGGTAATAATCCGCATGTTTTTATAAGCACCTTCCAGTGGCTCACGCACTTTAATCTGATAGGTAGCCAAATCGTTTAAAGTCCATATGCCACCCGCTGCTCGATTGCCATTTACCAGTTTTTCAGCTATCTCACCTTTATAAAAACCGTCATGCCCCTTTGCGGCAAGCATTCTCAATGTTTTAGCCAGATCAGGTTGACGCAGAATTTCGCCTTGCTTATAAACTGCCCCATTGTGCAAATAACTTGCTGACGAAGCAGGGTATTTTTTCAATAACGGAAGGCGATCCAAAAATGTTGAAAAATAAATAAATTGAGCATCAACAGCAAACCCATTTTCTGCTAAACGAATTGCCGGTGCCAGTGTTTGCGATAGGGGTAAGTGGCCATAATGACTGGCAATATAAGCTAATGCGGCAGGTTGGCCTGGAATTGCAACAGCAAGACCATCATTAAGTGATAAACCAGGTATAATTTCGCCTTTTGCGTCCAAAAACATATTTTTGGTCGCCGCCAGGGGAGCAACCTCTCTTCCATCAATAAAAATATTTTTTTTAGTTTTTGCGTCGTGCAATAACCAGAAACCACCACCGCCCAACCCGGAATGATAGGGCTCAACGACACCAAGGACGGCACTGACCGCAATAACTGCATCAAAAGCGTTACCGCCGGCTTCAAGTACTTCAAGTCCCGCCTGAGTAGCTAACGGATGCGCACTGGCAACAGCATACCCCGGGGGCTGTTCAACAAGCGGTACCGCGTGTGCTGAAACGATCCATATAAAATTTAATGCAACTAATAATAATCTCATGCAAGACTCTTTCTCTTTTCTGATAAAGCTCGTACTACACACTGCGGAACAAATTGCGTGACATCACCGCCAAAATTAGCAATTTCACGTACTAATGACGAAGAAATAAACATTAGATGCTCGGAGGGTGTCAGAAAAAGCGTTTCAACATCTTTGGACAGTTTACGATTCATACCTGCTAATTGAAATTCATATTCAAAATCATTAACTGCCCGCAAACCACGAAGAATAATGCTGGCATGTTGCTCATGTACAAAATCCATTAATAATGTATCAAAGCCTTTTACAGATACGCCCGGTAAATCACCAATTGCTTCTTCAATCAGGGCAATGCGCGTCGCTAAGGGGAAATGTGGTTTTTTTGATTCATTGCTTGCTACGGCAACTACCAGCTCGGGAAAAATAGATGCGGCTCGTTGAATAATATCAATATGGCCATTAGTCACAGGATCAAAAGTACCTGGATATATTGCTCGCTGTTTCATAATATAATTACCTGATTGCAAGTTGTTTGAGTCTAGCGTATTGTCGTTAAAAAGACTATTACCATTGGATAAATAAGGATATTGTCATGAACAAGTTGAAGTTATTTCTTCTTTTATCTGCAGGTTTGATTACTGCTTGCGCCCCACCTCGCCCCTCAGTTGAATTGGTTGATGCACCTAAACCTCCACTAACACAAAAAACGCAAAAGGTAATTGTTGAAACACAGGAAAAAAAGTATGTAACAAAGAATGGCAAAACAACGGAAGTCATTACTACTACGAAAGAAACTGTTACATCAACGGATAAGAATAAAGCCGCTATTGCCACATCAACAGCCGTACCAGCATCCTGGGATTTATCAGGAGCGATAGCAGCACGTAATAAACAGAAAGCCTGGAGTGCTTCTATCAATTGGCTGCAACGTGGTGCAGGCAGTTATCAGATTAGATTATTTGGCCCATTGGGAAGCGGGACAGTAATGATTGAAAAACAAGGAGGTAACGTTAATTTTCGTGACGGCCCCAAATCAGCCAGTTCAAAAAATGCCGATAGCTTGTTAATGCAGCAAACCGGTGTACGTTTACCTGTCAATAATCTCTATTATTGGGTAAGAGGCGTTCCGGCACCAGGAGCGGTTCAATCAGCTAAACGCGATGCCAGTAATCATATGCAAGTACTTCGCCAGGGCGGATATACCATTGAATATCTGGGATACAGCACATTCGGTAAATATGTATTACCTAACCAAATCAGACTACAAGGCAATGGCGTTTTTATTAAATTAGTCATTAAACGCTGGAAAGCCTGATATTTTCCTCCTTTCTGAAGACATAATTCACTGATGAGTGGTTGGCACTGAACGCCAATCATTCGTTAGTGATAAAAAGTTTAAATCAGGCGTTGACAACAACCCAATTTCTCTGCAAAATACGCAGCACATTGCAGCGTTATATCAGCGATGGCTGTTCAAGGATGATTAAATAGAATCTACAGCATTTTGGGGTGTCGCCAAGCGGTAAGGCACAGGGTTTTGATCCCTGCATACCTAGGTTCGAATCCTAGCACCCCAGCCACTTTCTTGTTTGATTCAAGTAAACAGACGGCAGAAGATATCTGGGAAGGATGCGTTGTTCGAATCGCTCAAATAATAATTATATCTTTCTGGCTGTCTTCTGCTATGTGTTTAAGTTAACTGATTAACCGAATCGAAGGCTTTTTACACATGTCAACTATGATGATCTTTACCGGGAACGCCAACCCGGAGCTAGCTTTAAAAATTGCGTCCCATCTGGATCTTCCCATTGGTCAAGCCACTGTCGGAACATTCAGTGATGGTGAAACCATGATTGAAATCCTGGAAAATGTACGAGGAAAGGATGTTTTTATAGTCCAGTCTACCTGTGCGCCCACAAATGACAACCTGATGGAACTGTTGACCATGGCAGATGCCTTGCGTCGAGCTTCTGCTGGCCGTATAACCGCTGTAGTTCCCTATTTCGGCTATGCACGGCAAGACAGACGAGTGCGCTCTGCACGCGTTCCGATTACAGCTAAAGTTGTTGCTGACATGATGGCGTCCGTTGGTATATGCCGCGTGTTAACGGTCGATTTGCATGCTGACCAAATCCAGGGCTTTTTCTATATGCCCGTGGATAACGTCTATTCAACACCTATTTTGCTGGAAGACATTAAACTGCAAAACCTGCCTAACCTTATGGTTATTTCTCCTGACGTAGGCGGCGTAGTGCGTGCTCGTGCAATGGCAAAACGTTTAAATGATGCAGAATTATCAATTATTGATAAACGTCGAAGCGGCCCGAATAAATCAGAAGTCATGCATATTATCGGAGAACCGGCTGGCCGACACTGTATAATTATCGATGATATCGTCGATACAGCAGGAACGTTATGTTCAGCAGCTCAACAATTGAAACGCAAAGGGGCTATCAGTGTTCGCGCCTATATTACTCATCCAGTGCTTTCAGGCCCTGCCGTTGATAATATTATTCATTCCGATCTTGATGAGGTTGTGGTAACGGATACAATTCCTTTATCTGCAGCAGCAGGACAGTGTGCAAAAATACGCGTTGTGAGTCTGGCAGAAATGCTTGCTCAGGCAGTCAAGCGTGTGAATGTTGAAGAATCTGTCAGTTCAATGTTTGAAGAGTAATTTAAAGGGGTGGGGTAAACTTCGTTTTCCCCACCCTGTATTAAACAATTACAATCTATGTTTAAACTCTATTATCGTCATTACCAAACCAACGATAAGTAATACCCGCGATAAAAGCACCTATTAAAGGCGCCAGCCAAAAAAACCATAATTGAGCCAATGCCCATCCACCTGTAATTAATGCAGGACCAGTACTTCGAGCTGGATTAACAGACGTGTTAGTTACCGGAATACTAATTAAATGAATCAGTGTTAATCCCAATCCAATTGCCAATGCTGCAAACCCTTTGGGAGCACGCTCATCTGTCGCACCAAAAATAATCATTAAAAACATAAATGTCATGATAATTTCTGTAACAAAACAAGATGCCAATGAGTAATTGCCGGGAGAATGTTCGCCATAGCCATTATTAGCAAGGCCATTAGCAATATCAAAACCAGGATGTCCATTAGCGATATAACAAAGAACTGCTGCTGCCAATATGGCACCCACAACCTGAGCTAAAACATAGGGTACAAAATCAGCTGCCTTAAAACGTCCACCAACCATCAGCCCAAAAGAAACAGCAGGATTAAAATGCCCTCCTGATACATAGCCAAAAGCAAAAACCATGGTCAGAACGGTCAGACCAAACGCTAGTGCTACACCAACCAAACCTATACCGGCACCACCAAAGTTGGCTGCCAAAACCGCACTGCCACAACCACCTAAAACCAGCCAAAAAGTACCTAAAAATTCGGCACTCATTCGCTTTGCTAAATTCATCACATCTCCCTGTTTGAAAAAAAGCTTCCTCAACAGGGCGATCTCACAAAAGTTTAAAAAATAGAATTTACGAAACTATATTAACCCATTTGAATGTAGGGCGGACAAAACGAAGTGTGTCCGCCCATTTCCATTTAATCACCTTTGTTACGCGTGGGCACGTCGCTTGCCGCTCCTTTGTCCACCCTACCGGCAATTGTTTAATTTTAGCACTTTGGTGAGATCGCCCTGGCTTCCTCATTCTGGCTAATATTTGTTAATAATTCAATAAGATAGGTTCAGGTATTTTTAATTTCTTGATCTTTGAAGGTAATCTAGTATGCTTTACTAATGGGCCGTTAGCTCAGCTGGTAGAGCAGGAGGCTCTTAACCTCTGTGTCATAGGTTCGACCCCTATACGGCCCACCAAATTAATCATCCCTCTGTTAAACAATACAAACAATTTGCGCATTTTTTTGACTTAATGAAAATAAATTAGTACAATGTATTTTTTTTTGTAACCATTCACCACAATCGGCCGCTGCGCGTCCAATCGCGGTGATATAACCGTTGCATTACATAATTTTTTTGAAAAAAGTGAATATTTTTCTTGACACAGTTTTTTCAAATATTTTGCC
>Ga0335397_10005381_pt1 | contig 16769 bp, 15 predicted proteins | sample MAT04_FD_205740 | JGI IMG/M metagenome (GOLD analysis project Ga0335397, IMG submission 205740) | Freshwater microbial communities from Lake Fryxell liftoff mats and glacier meltwater in Antarctica - MAT-04 (spades assembly) (version 2) ... | reverse complement strand
CAGCTCACAGCGGACTTTCACCGCCTACATTTGCGCCGTGCCCGGCGCACCATCCGTCACGTTGTGACACCTTCTCCCGCAAACGGGAGAAGGTAATCATATAAGTTAGTTCGCTACGTTTTTCAGATCCTGTATAAAGGCTCGCAGCAAAACGCGTGTGTTTTTTACACTTTAAGGCCACCGGCATCGATGAGTTCTATTTTATGATGAGCAAGTTCTTCACCCAGAAATATTTCACCCACTTTTTGAAAACGTGCTACTGAATCCGTAACCAGATACTGAACATCTGTTTGCGGAGAAGTTGCGTGTAAATTACTTTTTTGCAGTTCTTCCATCAACGCTAACGCAGTTGCTTCGGCAGAATCAACAATAGTAATCGTATCAGGTAAAAATGTTTTTAATAGCGATTTAAAAACTGGAAAATGCGTACATCCTAATAATAACGTGTCTTCATTTTGAATGTCAGTCAGATAATGTCGCAAGGCTTCGCGTGCAACAATATTATCCGTCATACCCTCTTCTGCCAGTGCTACCAGTAGGCTGCATGCTTTTGCCCTGATTACTGCTTTGGGCAATTGACTGGTAATAAGTTGCTGATAGGCCTGTGATGCAATGGTTGTTTCTGTAGCCAGCACTATTATTTGCTGATTGTTGGTTGCAGCCACAACCGCTTTGGCACCGGGAATAACCACGCCTAATACGGGTATAGCTGGTAGTAAGGCTTGTAAATGCGGTAATGCTGCGGTTGTTGCTGTATTACAGGCAATTACCAATGCTTTAATATTGCGCTCCACTAAAACACGCGCCATTTGTGATGCATATTGCTGCACCGTATCGGGGCTTTTAGTGCCGTACGGCAGGCGAGCGGTGTCGCCTAAATAAATAAATGCTTCATGAGGTAGAGCGTTTTTCAACGCCCGCAATACCGTTAAACCGCCCATCCCTGAGTCAAAAACACCTATTGGTAAATTATTAGTAGTCATCATAACCTTATTAGTTATTTTATTAATTTCGCATTGTGGGTGCGGAAGGTGAGTCTTTGTTATCCTTTTCCATCTCATTTAATGCTAATTTTAATTCATTTTTAAATAATGATGAGGCATTTTTGACATCCGCTGCAACTTGTTCTTTCTCAGCCGAACCAGAGCTTTTAACTTTATCAGCGCTCAATTCTTTTATGCCTTCGCTCATGTTGCTTACAGCTGGGTGTTTTTTGAAGTATTTTTCATGAACCGTTCCGCCAGCAAAACCATAAAATGTACCTTTTTGTGTTGCTGGGTTAAACGCGTTAGATTCGACTTGAATAGCATCCATATCAAATTTAAAATTTGGATTTTGTTTGCCTAAAACAACCAGTGCCGTCCATACAAATGCCAATTCTTCTGCACTTCCCTTTTTAAGCACAATTGGATTGTCTTTTGTTGGTGGATTATTCATCCCGGCAAGAACCTGGCTGGCTAAAGCCATAGAAAACTCAACCCGACCATTGGGATGGGTAGGAAATTTGTTTACAGTCATAGTAAAACTGGGCTCAAATGATACCTTGCCCATATGCGTTTTGGCAGCAAAATCTTGATCGTAATGACGCTCTTCGATAAAGTGCCCTTCCTCCTTCTTAGGAGGAAATTTCTCCTCTTCATTGTTTATTTCAGGCGCGTCGCTGAGAATCGTATATTCACGAAACCAACCAGGCTTTACCCGTCCACCCTCAAGCTCGGAGTATTTCCTGTAAGCATTCGCGTAGCCACTGCAAATTTGCATGTCACCATCCGCCGCGCCCGGATCAGCACTTTTGCCTTGCCAATTTTTAAGGTGAGCAGGCATTTCACTTAAAGGATAATCCTGAATCGCCGTGGTAAAATTAGTAAACTTGATATCCGCTTTATTATAATAAGCATCGTATACTGTATTTAATATGCCTTTTCTGACAAAGGGTGTTTTACCATTTGGATTTCCATACAATCGTCGCTGTAAACGCTCATACACTTGCAGTTTTTCTCGAATAAGAGCAAGTTGTTTTTCCAAATCGTCTTTATGCATTTGCAATGCACTTTTCTGATCTTCATCTGTCAATACCGATATTTCGGGTAAGGAGGCTCGTTGCTCTTCAAGCGTTTTTTGCTGATCCTTAAGATTGGTTACAATAACATCACAACCAGCCGCAACCGTTTGAAAATCCTTACCAATCTCATGTGCATTTTTTTTGGCTGTAGCCTCAAATCCTGGAGTTAGCCAGACCATATCCGGAATTTGGCTCAAGCGCTCAAGCTCATCAAATATCTTTTTATCGACTTTCTCCAGATTTTCGAATTTATTTTTTATCGTAGTAAAAACGACTATATCAGCATCTAGCTGAGCCTGAAAACCAGCGCCGGCATATATACCCTGTGTAATAGGGCGTTTTAACTCATTAAATATTGCAGTCGTTAATTTACTGGCGAAGTTTTGCGGAAGTGCGTCTCTTAACGCTGCATAAGCAGCCGTGTTTAATTCAGCAATACAAGTTTTGGAATCTTTCGCAGCGGCTATGAGTTTCACTAATTCTTCAACATGAGCTTTATTCAAGAGCTGATTTTTTTTCAAGGACAGTAAAAAATCATAGGTGTTTTTATACGTTGAAGTAATCGTGCTATAAATAATAGATAAATCGTTATTATAAACTCGTTGATCGCTTATCTCGTCATCGATTTCCTTATCAAGGCGGCTATTATTAATTTTAAATGCAGCATTTAATTCTTGAGGGCTAATTCCCAACATCTGCCCTATATTTCCAAGTAAAGTCAAATTGTTTATGGGTGGTTGGGTGATCAACCAACCATTAATCTGGTTAACATTGTCATCTGACAGATTATGACGAGGAAACTGATTAAGCAAAATTTCTGCAATTTTACTATTAAAAATCTTTCCAACCTGAGTTACTCTTTTATATTCTTTTTCTACACCATTTAAGGCACTGCGCGGTACACCTAACAAATGACTTAATTCTTTTTCGGACTGATGTGTTAATAAAGCTGGTATGAAGCCTGGATTTTCCAATAGCTTTTGTTGTTTTTCCAATGGCATATCTTTGCTGGTAAGAACCTGAATTAATTTCGGATGTGAATCGCTAATTGTTTCTGTGTTATTTACCTTATAAGCAATCGCTGTTTGACACGCTGCTTTTTGAATATTTTTAATATCTTCGATAGGTTGCGACGTTACCCAGTCACTACTGGTAATCTCTAATTTGCCTAACGCGATTTTAAATTCATCCGTATTTTTAGCAAGGCCAAGCTCCAGAAGTGCGGGCATATTTTCACCGCTGCATTTTTTAGCAAGTAGTTCAGTGAATTTTAACTGAAGTTGTTTTTGGTCGGGTGCGGGTAAACTGCCAAAATTGTTATTTATAGTATTAATTTGATCAATTAATGTTGAATTATATTCCTTTGAGGGAGCACTTGCTGAAACTCCGTATATAATTCTTTCGGCATTACAATATTCAAATAGTTGATTAATTTTAGAAAAAAGCTTCCAATCAATCTTTTTATTCAAGCTTTCGTCAACCCAATCTTCTAATTTACGATCAGTGAGTTTATTGTTTACATCCAGTATTGCATCAAATTCCGTCCAGGCATTACTATCCAGCTTTTGTACTTCAGCTTTTACAAAACCAGTAACTGCTAGTTTGCGAGCGTTATTACGGTTATTTTTATCTGCAAAATAGCTATTGATATGCTCGGGCTTTATGTGTGCTGGTAAAGAAAATTGAACTTTATAACGATTAGCATAACCATCTGCAGCAGTTTCTTCACCAATTAAAGCTCCCAACTGTTTCGCGTTGCCTGATAAAAGGGTATGTCTGATAAACGCAGTTTCAATTGCATTCGTCGCTTCGGACATAGTGATAACATTACGTAAATTGTTATTTGCGGTACCTGCAAAACCTAGCGAAGGATGCGCGTTTAATCTTGATTTAAACACTTCCAGTGTACTTGCTCCTCCCAACGATTTCAGCGCCTCAAGATCATACGAGTTAGCTATTTCTTTTTCTAAAATTTTGCCAGCAGCAACAGCTCGGTAAGATGCGATATTTTGTTGAGTAAAAACGGCTTTTTTCACCGCATCATTTAAATTTTTATTGGCATTATATTTGGTACGTAGCTCATCGGCATTATTCTGGTCCGCAATTAACTTTAACTGATCGGGAGTTGCTGCTGTATTTATAAATTGTAATATACATGCATTTGCCAAAGCTGTTCTAAGAGCGTTTATATTTTCAAGCTGAAATTTTGGTTTTGTGCCCAAAATTTCATAATCGTGTATAAGTTTATTCCATAGTTTGTCATCAGCTAGATTGAGGGTTTGTTCTGCATCGTTATTAGCCTCTACAAAATTCACCGCATTAATTTCAAAATGCCTTTTATGAAGCTCCTCTTCGATTCCTCCAAAAACGTCTGGTGCCTGCTTTAACAAGTTAATTATATTTGTATTCGTGACATCACAGCTTTTAAGCAGTGGCTCTGGGTTACGATGTTGGTCGTCCTTGAGATATTCCTCTATAACCTTAATATTATCGATATTTTTTAACTTATTTAAAAAATATCTAGTCTTTGCAGCTATTTGAATAGCTTTTGCTTTCTCGTCATCGATTATGCCTGCACCACCCAGTATTGTATTATTAATACCAGTAACCTGTCCTTGGGATACCAGGAACTGGCGGACTTCATCTTCGGTTGTCTGTGATATCAAGGTAAGTAGAAAGTTATCATTAGCTTGTTGTAATCCGATGATCACTCGCTTGGTCGCAGCCATTGCTAATAAATCGTTTTTGCCATTGTGTTGTCCTAGATCACCCTCGTCAGTCAAGAACTTATCATCTGCAGTCGCTTCCGCATCATAGCCAAAAAATTTCTTGTGCTTGATGATTACATTCCTAAAATCAACAATCGTATTTGGAGCGGCTAAAATTTCGTTCAGGATAGTTTTGAGTTGTTCTGACTCTTGATATGTCCGAATTTTTGTCTCTAAATTTGCATTTTGAATTGGCATGAACCGCTCCGATATAAACTTATATTTTATATTTTAAACCTTAATTGTTAAGTATTCCTTAAATTTACTTTTTTTTTGATTTTTTTTTTGGAAAACTCCTCTGTGAGGGATGTTGATTTATCGTGTTTTTCATTCTTCCGCTTTTGCGGAAAAAGCTGTCACAGGGTGACGGAAGCGTGCGGGGGCGACCTGGCATTGTTCGATAACTTGCCAACTTGAACACCCTCATCCGGCGCTGCGCGCCACCTTCTCCCCAAGTGGAGAAGGGAAAATCTAGGGCATCAGCGAAGCTGATTTACAGATATTTAAATCCATTTAAACCAACAAGTTATGCATTCATAGTCTATGATAAAGATATAAGAACAAGAGGACAGGGATATGTTTAAATATATCTGTGCGTTATTGCTAATACCGCAATTTGTTTATGCTCTGGGTTGCCTTGCAACTAATCAACCTTCCGGACCACCTCATTATGTCTGTATAGATGGGCGTATGTTATCTTGTCTGACTGAAGGGGCGGTATGGCAAGCTCGTCGCGGGTGTTTTGTTAGCCAACAACCTTGTAAATTTTTTCAGGCGGAACATTATGGTTATTATCCCACTCAAAAAAATCTGATCGCAGCACAAATGCAGTGCCGGCTTGACTACCCTTATCATCTTGGCGAAATGCAAACGCATTAATTATGCTTACATGGTAGCGTCTATGCCAATCGGAAAAAATGCAATCAAGTTGGTAAGCAGCAGTATTGTATAAAATAACCAGAGCAAAAGTATTATCAATTTGATGTAAGGAAAATCGTTATAGGTCTTATGTTTGGCATACATATTCAGCAAGACAGGCGGTAATACGGAAAAAAACAGAACCAGAAAAATAAAGGCCACTGCCTGGCCAATTGCTTTCCAGGGGAACATGAGCATAATAAGGTACATGAAATCTTTTAGTACTGCTTTTATATATAGCAATACAAATAGTACCCAAGGTTCATACATATTAACTAAAAAAGATGCTATTACAAGCGGGACAAGTAACCTTATCCAAAAAACTGAAAACAGTTTTTTGAACATTCGGCCAAACTCCTGAGAGAAAAAAACCAAAATTGATGCACAAACTACAGCTATTGCTAGCGTAAATAACATATTCCTATCCCTTTTCTTCCAATTCTTCCCAGCGTTGATAACCTTCTGCCAGTTCCTGTTCGTAATCCGCTAATATTTTATTATGCTCAGTTAATTTTACAGCATCCTGCTGATAAAAATCAGGTTCAGTCATTTTTGAATGCAAATGAGCAATTTTTTGCTCTAATTTTTCTATTTTTTGCGGAAGTTGAGCTAACTCTCGTTGCTCATTAAAATTCAGCTTCGCGGTATTATCGCGTTTAATTGTTTTGACTGATGTGGGTGACGTTGTTTCTCGTTGCTGTTTTTTCTGGTTGCGATAATCATCGTATCCGCCAACATACTCATTAAATATGCCTTCACCTTCCCACACTAAAACACTGGTGACCACCTGGTTGATAAATGCGCGATCATGGCTGATCAATAATAACGTGCCGTTATATTCGCCGAGCATTTTTTCGAGTAACTCCAATGTTTCTATATCCAAATCATTGGTTGGTTCGTCCATAACCAGTAAGTTAACCGGTTTTGCAAACAGTTTTGCTAATAACAGGCGATTTCGTTCACCGCCGGACAATGTTGCTACTGATTGATTAAAACGCTCAGGGGGAAATAAAAACTCTTTTAAATAGGACGCCACATGTTTTTGTTTACCATTGATAGTGACATAATCCGCACCATCGCCAACATTTGCCATCACAGTTTGCGTCTCATCAAGCTGACGTCTTAATTGATCAAAATAGGCAACTGCAAGAGAGGTACCCTGTCGCACTGAACCAGAGTCAGGCGCAATTTCTCCCAATAACAAACGAATCATCGTTGTTTTACCACAACCATTGGGACCGATTATTCCTAACTTGTCGCCACGAGTAACCAATAATGAAAAATTATCGAGCAGCTGTTTACCTGCGATTTTATAATCAACGTTAGTTGCCTCAAGAACCAGCGAGCCAGAACGCGAGACATCCAGCGATAAACCTTGCACTTTGCTTAATTGAGCACGGCGAGCTTTGTATTCTTCACGCATGGCTTTTAATGCTCGAACTCGTCCTTCATTGCGAGTTCGCCGTGCTTTTACACCTGTTCTTATCCAGGTTTCTTCATCGCTTAATCGTTTATCAAATAAATCATTGTGTTTGTCTTCAGTTAAACGCATCGCCTCGCGTCTGTCCAGATAAGTATCGTAATCGCAATCATGCATATAGAGCTTGCCGCGATCAATTTCAACAATACGGTTAGCAACCTGGCTTAAAAACTCTCTATCATGCGTTACGACCAGCAAACTGCCTGAATATGTTTTTAAATAAGCTTCCAGCCATTCAATTGCATTGACATCCAAATGGTTGGTTGGTTCATCGAGCAGTAATAAATCAGGTGCTGCTATTAGTGCTGCTGCCAGCAAGGCGCGACGTTTCATACCGCCAGAAAGCGCACTCATGGACGCAAGCGGATCAATACCAAGACGGCTTGCCATCATATCCACACGCGGCATCAGATCCCAGGCATGCAGGTTATCCATTTGTTGTTGACAACGTGCAAGCGCATCCAAATCATCTCCACTAAATGACAGACGTTGGAATTCGGCAAGTAATTCGCCCGTTTCACCTAAACCCTTCACCAGAAAATGATAAACGTTTTCATCAGCACTCACCGGAACTTCCTGAGTAAGTCCTGCTATTCGCAAGCCATTTAAACGGTTGACCTGCCCGCCGTCAGGAACTAATTTTCCTTCCAATAAACGCAGTAAAGACGATTTACCCGCCCCATTTCGGCCTACCAGCGCTATTCTGTCTTTGGGTTGAATCTGCCAATCGGCACCATCAAGCAACCGATTACCAGCAACATTCAAAGTAACATTATTCAGAGTGACAATACTCATAAAACAACCTGTTTTAGTCTATGTTGAGCGACGCTCAACGAATTATTTTTTAATGGTTAACTGCCCATTTTGATTATTATCAGCCACCTTGATTAAGTACCATTATACCATCCATTTCAACTTGTGCTCCACGAGGAAGAGAAGCAACACCAATTGCTGCGCGGGCAGGATAAGGTTCGCTAAAATAGCGGGACATCGTTTCGTTGATTAATGGAAAATGCGAAAGATCGGTTAAAAATACCGAGAGTTTTACTATTTGAGACAAATTACCGCCGGCTGCCGCACAAACTGCTGCCAGATTCTCAAAAACCTGATTTATCTGTTTTTGTATTTCGGTACTGCATAGTTGCATTGTCTGTGGATCTAACGGTATTTGACCGGATAAATAAACAGTATCACCGCATCTTACTGCCTGGCTATAAGTACCAATTGCGGCAGGTGCATGTTCAGTCTGGATAATTTGCATTATTATTCTCCCTGCTTTTTACGATAAAGGCGCATGACTACTTTGTTGGCGCGTAAGCGGCGCATAATTCTTGCCAAATGGATTCGATCGCGCACACTGATTGAAAAAGTTACCGCGTTATGCCTGCCATCACGCGGATCTACATTAATATTGCCAATGTTGGACTCTGCTTCAGAGATTGCCGTAGCTAATGCAGCCAATACACCACGCTGGTTGGCCACTTCAACAGTAATATCAACCCAGAACTCACCCTGCACCTGTTCATCCCAACGCAGGGAAACAAACTGATCCGGATTACTGCGTACATGATTAATTTGTGGGCAATCACTGGCATGAACAATGATACCGCGTCCCTGCTGAAAACGGCCGACAATTTTGTCGCCTGGTATAGGCTGGCAGCAATCAGCAAAATGGACAACCATGCCTTCCGTGCCTTTAATAGACAGAGGACGGCTTTTTGTCGCTTTATCAAGTTCCGCATTATCGTGCGCAACTACCAAACGCTTGGCAATGACCATTGGCATCTGGTTACCGATTCCTACTGCGTATAATAATTCATCAGCGGATTTATAATTTAAATCATGTAATAGCGCCTGTAATGATTCCGGTGGCACTTTGGCGTAATCACTGGATAATTCAGTGAGTGCCTGTTCAATTAAACGTTTACCTAAAGCGATGGATTCTGCGTGTTGCTGGCTTTTTAGGAAATGGCGAATATTACTGCGTGCTTTACCGGTTACCACAAAATTTAACCAGGCCGGATTGGGATGCGCCCCGGGTGCAGTAATAATTTCTACTGTCTGGCCATTGGTTAAAGGAATACTGAGCGGTACCAGTCGCCGATTCACTTTAGCGGCGACGCAACTATTACCAACACCTGAGTGAACGGTATAGGCAAAATCAACGGGTGTCGCACCTTTGGGCAATTCCATAATGTGGCCTTTAGGTGAGAAAACATATATCTCATCAGGGAATAAATCAATTTTGACATTTTCAATGAATTCAAGCGAGTTACCAGTACTGCGTTGCATTTCCAATAAACGCTGTACCCATTCACGCGCCCTTAATTGCGCCTCATTTACTTCCATACCGGATGATTTATAGATCCAGTGAGCAGCAACGCCGTTATCAGCCACTTTATCCATGTCACGTGTGCGAATCTGCACTTCCAAAGGAACACCAAAAGGTCCAAATAATGTGGTATGGAGTGATTGATATCCATTAACTTTAGGAATACCGATGTAGTCTTTAAATCGTTGTGGAACTGGTTTATAGGTTCGATGCAACGCACCCATGACCCGATAACAGGAATCGATATCCTCGGTAATCACTCTGAAAGCAAATACGTCGGTTATCTCGGCAAAAGAGGCTTTTTTGTGGCGCATTTTGCGATAAATACTATACAAATGCTTTTGTCGGCCAAAAACATGTTCATAAGGTATATTTAATTGTTCTAAAGCCTGTTCCAGATCATGTTCGATTTTATGAGTAAGCTCTTTACGATTTCCACGAGACTTTTCTACAGCAGATTTTATTGCACGATAGCGCATGGGGTATAACGCACTGAAACCCAAATCTTCAAGACCAACATACATGGCATGCATACCCAGCCGATTGGCTATTGGTGCATAAATTTCTAACGTCTCAATTGCAATACGGCGACGCTTTGCTGCGGGCATTGCCCCTAATGTGTGCATATTATGGTAACGATCAGCAAGCTTGACGATGATAACGCGGATATCCTTGACCATCGCTAAAACCATTTTACGGAAGTTTTCTGCCTGAGCTTCTGCCCGTGACTCAAATTTGATTTTGGTTAATTTGGTTACACCATCAACTAATGCGGTTACTTCTTCACCAAATTGCTCGATGAGTTCATCTTTACTAATTGCTGTATCTTCTACCACATCGTGCAAAAGAGTAGCCATGATGGTTTGATAATCAAGGCGCATATGAGCAAGAATTAATGCAGCTGCCACAGGATGAGTAATATAAGACTCACCCGAACGGCGCATTTGTCCATGATGTGCTTTTTCAGCAACAAGATAAGCCTGATAACATTTTTCAATCTGTGCCGGTTCAAGATAGCATTCAAGCTCTTCTTTCAGCTCCGTAAAGTAGCTCACCCCATACTCCTTCGCTTAACGACTACCAGATTGCCGGAATTAATCCCGTATAAAACGTTAACTTGTTAATTATTCTTTATCTAAGATATCAGCTGTAATTAAACCTGCCGCAATTTCACGCAAAGCAACTACTGTTGGCTTATCATTTTCCCATTCAACTAAAGGTTGCTCACCACGAACAGCGATTTGGCGAGCGCGCTTGGCTGCAACCATAACGAGTTCAAAACGATTCGCCACATGATCCAGACAATCTTCGACAGTTACACGTGCCATATTGAGTCTCCTAATAGTAATTATAGGTAAATTACCAATGCAATTTACCAACCTGTATTCAAAATACTCTATTTTACTTCTATGCCAGTAATAATGAAAGTAGTTTTCCATTTTTTGTTACTTGTCGTGATGCTAATAAACGATTTGCGACAATAACAGACTGTAATTGTGCTGCTGCTTTCTCAAACTGATCATTTATGATCAGGTAATCGAATTCGACATAATGGCTCAATTCATCTTGTGCCCTGAGCATGCGCGCTGCAATTATTTCCTCATCATCCTGTTTTCTATCTTGCAAACGTTGCTTTAGTACGGTCAACGAAGGTGGAATAATAAAAATACTGACAGCATTTGGAAACAGGCGGCGAATTTGTTGTGCACCTTGCCAGTCAATATCAAGTATAACATCAATACCAGCAGCAAGACGCGCATTAATCTGAGCGAGCGAAGTACCGTAATAATGATTGAATACTCGTGCATGCTCAACAAAAGCATTTTCACTGACCATAGCCATAAATTTTTGTTCGGAGACAAAAAAATAATTAGCACCATCTCGCTCGCCTGGTCGCGCAGGGCGCGTGGTGTGCGAAATAGAAACCTCAATATCAGACAGTGAAGTAACCAATTTATTTACGAGGCTTGTTTTGCCACCACCAGAAGGAGCAGCGACAATAAATACATTTCCAGTAGCTGAATCAGTCATTGTTTACTCTATATTTTGAATTTGTTCACGCATCTGCTCAATTAACACTTTCATTTCAACAGCCACTTTTGTCAGCGCTGATGAATCAGATTTTGAACTGATGGTATTTGCTTCACGATTAAGCTCTTGCATCAAGAAATCCAGTCTTCGACCCGACGCCTCAGGGTTTTTAAGAATCTTTGCAACTTCATGAACATGGGTTGTTAAACGATCCAACTCTTCAGTTACATCAAGTTTTGTTAATAGTAACGCAATTTCTTGCTCAATGCGCACATTATCTACGTTAAGCTGCAAACCATGCAACCGAGTGAGCAATTTATCTTGTGCAAGAGCGGCATAATCCACAGCAAGTTTTCTGGCATGATTAATTTCTTCATTTAACTGCGTTAAACGCTGCTCAATATGTACTTGCAAAGCATTTCCTTCCTGAGTGCGTACAATCTGTAATTGCTGCAGGCTGTCTTTAAAATGAAGTAATACATGTTCTGCCAATTGCCCAACATCTGCTTGCGCTGTTTCTACCATTCCTGGCCAGTTTAATATCCCAGAGACAGTGAGATCGTTTGCCAGATGTTTAGAGGCGGCCAATTCGGCGGCAGCTTTAAGTAACGCGTTCATTAAGGGCTGATTAATATTAATCGATTGATTATTAGCCGATTGATCACTGATTTTTAATTGACACTCTACTTTTCCACGCGCCAATTGACCACGCACTGCTGCGCGTAACTCAGTTTCTAAAAAACGTAATGATTCGGGCATACGAAAAGAAAGTTCCAGATAACGGTGATTAACTGACTTAATTTCCCAACATAAATGAACATCATTAAATTGCGCTTGCACACGTGCAAAAGCGGTCATGCTTTGCGTCATAATTAATACAGGTTACTCAAGGTTGGCCGACTATAAACTAAATTTGTGCAAATGCAAACCTGTTAAGAAAATTCGATCGTTTTAAAACGCCAAAACATTAATACTGCGCTAATAGAAACGCCCAGTGTCATGCCCCACCATAAACCGGATGCATTGAACTGATAAACAAACGTAAAAAGATAACCGGCGGGTAATGCAATTACCCAGAATCCTAAAATTGAAATATATAAGGAAAAACGCGTATCTTTATACCCTCTTAAAGCACCAAATAAGGCAATACGAATTGCCTCCATAATTTGAAATGCAGCTGCTGCGAGAAAGAGTTGTTTAATAATCCAGATGAGTTGTTTATTTGCAGGATTAGTAATATCCAAATCAACCGAAATTAATAATTGAGGTGTCATAATATAAAAGAGAGCAACAATAATCATAAACATTGCTGAAATTGCCACCCCCAACCAGGCTGTTCTTTTAGCGGAATCCCTATTACGCTCTCCTAAAAGATGCCCTGTCCGTACTGTAATTGCCTGAGCTATGGAAAAAACAACCCCCGTCAATGCGGTCATGTATTGCATTACAATTTGATTTCCCGCCATCCATGATTGATTGATTGATTGATGGTACCCATCATTAATGTTAAAGCCAGAAAAAAAGCTATTTCCAGACAATACATAATGCCTATTGGAACACCCAGGCGCAGCAGATCTTTAAGTTTGGTACGGCGCTGAAATGAAAAAATATTTTTGCAATAAACTCTATAGTTTTCTCTGAACAAAATATAAAGCGCTAATAGCAAAGCACTGATAATATTACCTGCAGCCGTTCCCCAACCTGCGCCTGCAATCCCTAACGCAGGAAAACCCAGTTTACCAAAAATCAAAACATAGCTTGAAAAAATTACTAAAAAGACAGAAATTAAAGTAAATATTAAAATTTGCCGAGCGTGGCCAATACCAATTAACAGCTCGATTAAAGCAATGGTAATCAAGTTAGGTAATACCGCCAAAATTAAAGGATGCAGGTATAATTCAGCGAGCTTCAGAAGATTTTCCTGCAAGCCAAATAATTCAAAGACCGGCGCAATTTTCCACAATATAAGCATGGAGGGAATGGAGAACAAAACAGCAAGCACTAATCCATCACGAAAAATATATGAAATTTCTTTTATATTTCTCTCACCATGCCTATGAGCTATCAGAATATTTATTGAACTCATCACGCCAAATACGCAACCAATTAAAATCATATAAAGCCAGCTTGCCAAGGCACCTGCGGCAAGGCTTTCCTCGCCTAGTCGCGCCAAAAAAGCAGTTTCAAAAAAGAAATTGGCTGATTGGGTCATTCCAATTAATGTTAATGGCAACGTTAATTTTAAAAGGTTAAATAAATCATTTTTAATAAGATTTTTGGTCATTATGAGCCTTTATACTGGAACTGAAAAACGTAACGAACTAACTTATATGATTCCCTTCTCCCGTTTTACGGGAGAAGGTGTCACAAAGTGACGGATGAGGGTGCGGAGTGTGGCATGATTTAGAACAGAATAACACTCAATACGTGCCAACATGAACGCCCTCATCCGGCGCTACGCGCCAGCTTCTCCCCAAAGTGGAGAAGGGAAAATTCGAAGATGTCTTGAAGTTAGTTAGGAGCACAATGACAAACAGCGTTCGAATTTCCAGTTAACTGCCAATTAACTAGTTGCAATAAAATTTAATTGCCTGAATAAATTTTTCAATTTCTTCTTCTGTATTGTAATAATGCACTGAAGCACGAACCAGTGCAGCAATATTCCTTTTTGATAAATCAAGACGGGCATATTCCTGTAAGGAAATTGATACGTTTATTCGATTTTTCTTTAAATGCTGTTGAATTTCCTCAACTGTTTTTTTGGTGCTGGTAAACGTAATAATTCCGCATTGTTGTTGTCCTGAATCCTGCAATTTAATTGAAGTAATTTCTGTTAATTGCTGTCGCATTTGAGTGGCGAGCAGCTGAATTCTTTGCCAAATTTCTGGTAATCCTAATAACAATGCATAATCAATAGCTACTTTCAAACCAATTTTAGTCGCAATATTTTGCTCCCATACTTCAAAGCGACGTGCATCTTTGCGCATGACATAATCATTATCAGCAACCCAGCAAGCGGAATGCAAATCAATAAATGGCGGCTCAATTTGTTCAATAAGATTTTTTCGTATATATAAAAACCCTGTGCCGCGGGGTCCACGCAAAAACTTACGACCTGTAGCACAAAGAAAATCACACCCGATTGCCTGAACATCAACCGGCATTTGTCCTACCGATTGCGTGGTATCAAGTAAATAGGGAATATTATATTTTTTTGCAATTTGTCCAACTTGCGCAACGGGATTAATCAATCCGCCTTGCGTTGGCACATGAGTAACAGCAATTAATTTAACTCGCTCATCAATTTTAGTTGCTAAATCAGTCAGTGAAATCTGGCCATACTCATCATCAGAAATAACATCAATAATAACGCCTGTTCGCTTTGAAACTTGTAAAAAAGCAAGATAATTACTAGCGTACTCACTCATACAAGTAAGAATTTTATCTCCTTTTTTAAAGTTAAAACTATAAAAAATCATATCCCAGGCACGTGTCGCATTATCCATAAAAGCAATTTCGTCACGTGTACAATTAATTAATTTAGCCGCACTATCGTAAAACTGCTCTATAAGAGGATCAACATGTGCAGCGGCTTCATAACCACCCATAGTCGTTTCAAGATCAATATGCTTTTTAATTGCACTTACCACAGGCTGAGGTGATAAGGCTGCACCGGCATTATTAAAATGCACTATGTCATTGCAACCTGGAGTATCTTGTCGTAAAGCAATTATATTTAATGACATTAAAACCTCATCCTGGAAATAGAAGAACCACATTTTAAAATTTGGATTTTGAATCTTATATCTTAGATTACTATTTCTACAATTGGGGTGATGTCAACCTGTCATGTAGAGCACCCTATCTATAAACAAAGAAAGAAATAGATCGATGTCAAGACTGTGTTTTTATAATTTATTTGTTAAAATTACCCTATGCTGCAAAATAACTCAACAGTGTCATTTTGTGGATAACTCTCTTTTCCTTTATTCTAAAACAAAGTCCAAAACGTTTCCATAGATTAAAAAACCTAGACGGCATATAGGGTTATCATTACATATCAGGATTTTTTGTTATCCCCAAAATCTGTGGATAACTCTGTGTATAGTGCGCTAAGATCTATGTAAACAACGGCTTTTTATCAATGCTTTAGTTATTACCAGTGTGATGTGTCACCTTTTACCCATGCCCTTTCGGGCAGGCAAAACGCATGAGAGGTAAAATTATTGGTTCAAAAATTATTTAACAAAAACCGGTTCTGGTTGATCAAAATTGTAAATTAAGCCAAACCCAACTTGTGCCGTATTAGCGGATATTTTTGTTACTTTAGTGACCATGCCAAACGGTTCAAAAACGCGACCTTCTATACCTTTGTAATTGATTTGACTATAATCCATCATTAAATCCAGCTTTGGGGTTAAAGAATGTCTTATGCCTACACCATAACGAATTCCGCTTCGATTTTTACTGGCATTATTAATCGTTGGATCGGACTCAACAATTTTTACACGCCCGTTAGAATAGCCAATACGACCATATAGCAATGTACTATCAGACAAAAAATAACCTGGTAAAAGGCTTATTCCTTCACTACTCTTAACATTAAAAAATGTTTTTGAAAAAGTCAGATGAAGATATTCATCGTTATTTAACTTATATTCAACAGAACTCAGATTTAAATTAATTTCACCAGCCAGATAATAACTATCGTGCTTCCATCCGTACCCACCAAAAATTGAGCCAAAAAATCCTAATCCGGAGAAATGATTTTTGTCTACAGCATTAAATGTTCCAGGGCGACTGATGTGTGCTTTTTGACTAAAACTGGCACCTTCTGGTCCAATGCTGGCTCCTAGGTATAAACCTGCGAAAGATGATGTTGCAGATAAGAGTGAGATTATGCTGACTAATTGCGTTTTCCTTAACATATTATTCTCTATATGAAATTTCAGAAGCGATTGTATGGAGGAATAATCAGGATGTCAAACCACACTAAAAACGCTACAGACTGATGTCAGTATTCCTCAAAAATACGTTGTATTTTTACTTTATCCTGCGTGGAGGATAAAGCCACCATGAGCAGCAGTTCCCGCCAGCACACTAATGCTCAAAAAAATTACTGATTGAAACGCGAGCACAAGCTTTGCATTAATTTTAAAAAAAAGAAACCGATCTGAC
>Ga0335397_10005377_pt1 | contig 16772 bp, 17 predicted proteins | sample MAT04_FD_205740 | JGI IMG/M metagenome (GOLD analysis project Ga0335397, IMG submission 205740) | Freshwater microbial communities from Lake Fryxell liftoff mats and glacier meltwater in Antarctica - MAT-04 (spades assembly) (version 2) ... | reverse complement strand
GGAGGCTGGGAGGGGGTGAAAGCCCGCCCCTGCCAGGGGCAACTTCGCACAGCGACGCCGTGACCTCGCGAGATGTGATGAATCTCGAGATGCAATGAATCTCGCGGAGGAGGTTCCCGCGCGGAGCGCACCGAACGAGCGGGAGGAGGAGGGATTGCGGCGGGCTGGGAAGCGTCGTACGAATCGCGCCCCATGGACGAGCTCGGCGCCGAAGAGCGGGCGCGCCTGTTCGAGCGCTTCGGTCGCTCGTACCCGGCGAACGCTCAGATCTACGCAGAAGGCGATGCCGCAGATACCTGCTTCCTCGTCCAGGAGGGGCGCGTCCGGCTCGTCAAGCGCATCCGCTCGACTGAGCGCAGCCTCACTGTGCTGCGTCCGGGCGATCTGTTCGGCGAAGATGCGCTCCTGCCGAACACCACGCGCAGCGCCTCCGCGGTCGCGCTGACCCCGGTCACGGCGCTCGCGCTCGATCGCCGCACCTTTGGCGTGATGCTCTCCGGCAACGCGGACGTGGCGAGCCGCCTGGTCGAGCAGCTCGTGCGACGGCTGCGTGACGCGGAGGAGCAGCTCGAGAACGCGATGCTGCGCGATCATCCGTCACGCGTCGTCAACACGCTGGTCCGGCTCGCCAGTGGTGGCGCCCCGACGGCCGAGGGCTATGCGCTTCAGGTCTCGCCGCTCGAGCTTTCGAGCCGGGTGGGGCTCGATGTCGACACGGTGAAGCGCGTCGTCCAGCAGCTGCGCGACGGCGGCTACCTGCGCATCGTCGAAGAGCGGGTGATCGTCCCGGACCTCGAGGCGCTGCGGCGGCTGTATCAGCTGCTCGGGATGAAGGAAGAGGTCCGCAGTGCCTGAGCGGACCGCCCAGTCGAGCCGCGCTGAACGCTGGCATTCCGCGCTCACGCAGTTCGCACGGCCCATTAAGCAGTCGTCGAGCGACCTGTCGGCGGGCCGACACCCCTCCTTGACGCGAGGCGGCCTGTCTCAACGTGGGGCGGTTGCGCGACAACGGGGCCTGGAGACCCCGGAGCGTTTCCGGTTGACGCTCCCAACCATGATCTGTAGATCACGGGCCCTGCAGGCCTCGGTATCCGGGATCACCATTTCCGGGATCAGACTTGCTACGTTCCTCGCCTCGTTCTCCCTCGCGCTCATGCACGCGGGATGCGGCGGCGGGCCCACGGCAGAGGAGTCCATGCGGTCGCAGCGCGAGTACGAGCTCGGAGTATCGCTGATGCGTGAGGCAAGCCTCCCGCAGGCGTTCGAGCATCTGCTGCGCGCCGTGGAGCTCGATCGCGAGAACGCCGAGGCGCACCACGTGCTCGGCGTCCTGTTCACCGCCCGCGGCGATTTTGCCAAAGCCGAGCTGCACCTCGCCACCGCGGGAGCGCTCGCCGAGGATCCGGCGATCGAGGCGCGCCCGAGCCTGCGCTCGGAGATCCGCAACAGTCACGGCGTGCTCCTCATCCACGAGGAGAAGCTCGACGAGGCCATCGTCGAGCTGCGCGCCGCGGCGAACGACCTTCTCTATACGACTCCCTATCTCGCTTGGGCCAACCTCGGCCTCGCTTATTACGAGAAGGAAACTTATCCGCAGGCGATCGCGGCGCTCGAACAGGCCGTGCGTCTCCAGCGCGACTTCTGCTTGGGCTATCTGCGCCTCGGACAAGCTTATCTGGCGACCGAGGACTTCACTCGGGCCGAGGCGGCGCTCACGCGCGTCGTCGAGGTCGACAACGAAACCTGCAACACCACCCAGGAAGCCTGGCAGATGCGCGGCGAGTCTCGCGCGCGTCTCGGTCACCGCGACGACGCGGCGGCCGACTTCGAGCGCTGCGTCGAGCTCGGTCAAGAGACCGAGCCGGGCCGCGCTTGCCGGCGCTACCTGGAGACCATCCACAACTGATTTGTGGTGGCGCATGCTTCGCGGCGTGCGTCTCGGAGGAGCTCGATGGAGTCAATCGGACGCTATCTGCGGAGAGAGCGAGAGCTGCGGCAGGTCTCCCTGGAGGAGCTGGCGCAGACGACGCGTATTCCGTTCAAGATGCTCCAGCACATCGAGGACGACGACTTCGAGAAGCTGCCCGGCGAGATCTTCGCGCGCGGTTTCCTGAAGTGTTACGCCCGCGCGCTCGGCATCGGGTCGGACGAAGTGCTCGCCGTCTACGGGCAGCAGAACCGTCGCGTCGCCGCGGTGACACCGGCGCCGATCATGGCGATCCAGCCGCCTGAGCGTGGCCGCCGCTTCGGCATCGCGATCGCGCTGGTCATCTTGCTGATCTTGTTCACGCTCGCGCTCTCGATCGTGCTCAAGCCGCGGCAGCGCGACACGCAGATCGAGCTGTCGGACCGCGACGTTCCGTCGCTCACCGTGTCGACGCGCACGAGCTGAGTCGCGCCTTCGCGGTGACTGCGCGTGGTCGAACGGTCGAGAGCGAGGCGCTGGTGCTGCGCAGCGTCGACTTCGCGGAGACCGATCGCATCGTGACGCTGCTCGCGCGCGACCTCGGCAAGATCGCGGTGATCGCGCGGGGCGCGCGCAAGAGTCAAAAGCGCTTCGGCGGTGCGCTCGAGCCGTTTGCGGTGCTCAAGGCCGAGGTCGCCGTCGGTCGAGGCGAGGTCTCGCGGCTCGCGTCGGCGACGCTGCTGCGGCCGTTTCCCAACATCCTCACCAGCCTCGCGAAGATGCAGGCCGGTGGCCGCGCGCTCGAGCTGGTGCGCGACGCGACGCCGAGCGGTCCCGTCGATGCGCGGATCTTCGACGCGTGCGTGGCGCTGCTCGCGATGCTCGACGGCGCGGATGCCGCGCGCGAAGAGCACGAGCTCGCGTTCACCGTGCGGCTCGCGTCGCTGCTCGGCTTTGCGCCGCGGGTCGATCGCTGCGTGCGCTGCGGCACCATCGCGCCCGAGGGCAAGGCCGCGCTGTTCGATCCGCGGCTCTCGGCGATCGTCTGCCAGGCGTGTGGCGGTGCGCCGCTGCGGCTCAGCGGCGCGACGCGTCGACTGCTCGCGGCGATGGGCACGGCAGGCTGGACCGAGCTCGCGCACGTGAGCTGGCCCGATGCCGCGCGCGACGAGCTGCGGCGCGTCGCTTTGGGCCTGGTCACCTCGCATCTGCTGCGCGCGTGACGCAGAGTCCGGCCGATGTGCGCGTACGAACGGCGACGAACGACTGACGGCGAATGACCGACGGCGACACGACGGCGCGCACGATCGCGCGGGAAATTCGGGCGCCGCGCGGCGCGATGGTGATGCACATCGACTGGGCGGATGGCCACCTCGGCGTCTTGCCGCACGAGGTGCTGCGCGGCTTCTGTCCGTGTGCGCATTGCCAGGGCCATCAAGGCGCGATTCGCTTCGTCAGCGGCGGCAATCTGCTGCTCGCCGAGCTCGAAGAGGTCGGCAACTACGCGATTCGGCTCGAGTGGGCCGACGGGCACGGCACCGGGCTCTACGCGTTCCGCTATCTGCGCGAGCTCTGTTCGTGCGCTTCCTGCGATGCGCGGCCGCTCGAAGAGCGCCGCTACGGCCGCTGAAAGAGCTGTCGAAAACCGTCTCGGACCGGCTTACGTCCTCGAAAAAATCCTCAGAATACAGGAAGTATTCCTCCGGTTTTTTCTGCGGGCGCGCTCGCTCCGAGCCTGTTTTTCGACAGCTCTTTGAGTCGATGCTTGGGATCGGGCGGGCACCGCCCGAGTTGGGATACACTCGCGGCACGAAGCCCGTGCGCATTCTCCTCGTGGAAGACAGCAGTGCGATGCGCGCGTTCGTGCGTGCAGCGCTCGAAGAAGATGGTGACGTCGTGCTGAGCGAGGCGCCAAGCGGCTTCGAGGCGCTGCGACTCCTGCCGCGCGACAAATACGATCTGGTGATCACCGACATCAACATGCCGGACATCAACGGGCTCGAGGTGATCGCGTTCATGCGCCGCAGCGAGGCACATCGCGAGACGCCGCTGCTGATCATCAGCACCGAGGCCGCCGTCCGTGATCGCGAGCGCGCGATGTCGCTCGGCGCCAACGCCTATCTGACCAAGCCGTTTCAGCCGAGCGAGCTGCGCGAGGCCGTGCGCAAGCTGCGCGTGGCGGCCGGGGCGTAGCGGGGATGTCCGTCGACGACGACAAGTCCGACAGCGTCCGTGACGAATTCCTGTCGGAGGCGCAGGAGATCATCGAGTCGCTCTCGCGCGATCTCTTGCTGCTCGATCACGGGCAAAAAGAGGGCTCGAGCGATCCGGATCTGGTCAACGAGATCTTTCGCGGCGTGCACACGCTGAAGGGCCTCGCCGGCATGTTCGGCTACGCGCAGCTCTCGGCGCTCGCGCATGCGATGGAGAACCTGCTCGACGATCTGCGCCTCGGGCGCGTGTCGCTCAGCCAGGAGGTCCTCGACGTCCTGTTCGAGGGCGTGGAGAATTTTCAGCGCTTGCTCGGCGAGGCGAAGAACCCGGCGGAGCGCGCCGACGTCGACCTGCTGCGCTACGCGGAGAGCCTCGAGCGGCTGAGCGGCCCGAACGTCCCGGAGAAGCCAAGCCTCGACGAATACGAGATGGACCCGGGCGTGCTCGCCGTGCTCACCGAGTACGAAGAGCACCGGCTGCGCACCAACATCGAGCAGGGCATCACGCTCTATCGGCTGAAGGTGCGGTTCTCGCTCGCGGCGATCGACAGCGCGCTCGAGGAGCTGAAGACGCGCGCCAAGCCGATCGCCGAGATCATCACGTATCTGCCGAGCATGGGCGCCGGCGACAGCGACGACATCGAGCTCGACGTGCTGCTGGCGAGCCGAGTGCAAATGTCGGAGCTGACCACCGCGCTCGCTACGCAGGGCGCGACGCTCGCGCCGGTGCCGCGACGCTCTCGCGCGCGCGCCTCGATGCCGCCCGCGACGGGGCTCGCGTCCGCGCCGCCGGTGCCACGACCGGCGCCGATCCCTGCGGGGGTCCGCAACGTCGTCGATGCGCCGAGCACCGCGGCCGACCGTGCGTCTCCGCTGAAGCCGCCGAGCGTCGGCGCGAACGAGGTGCTCGCGCCGCGCGAGCGCGAGGGCTTCGCGGGGCCTGGCATCGACGCGCTGACGCTGCGGTCGGTGGCGAACACAGTGCGCGTCGACATCCGCAAGCTCGACCATCTGATGAACGTGGTCGGCGAGCTCGCGATCGTGCGCACCGCGGTCTCGCGCATCTCGGAGCGGCTGCGCGCGCGGCCCGAGCTGCGCCAGCTCGCGACCGAGCTGCACCGCATTCATCGCGGCTTCGAGCGCCACCTCGAAGATCTGCAGGAGGGCATCCTCGACGTCCGCATGGTGCCGCTCGGACAGGTGTTCGAGAAGCTCGCGCGCGTGGTGCGCCAGGTCGCGCGCGATCACAGCAAAGAGATGCGCCTGGTCGTGACCGGCGCCGAGACCGAGGTCGACAAGCTGATCGTGGAAGAGCTCAGCGATCCGCTGATGCACATCATCCGCAACGCGATCGATCACGGCATCGAGACCGCAAAGACGCGCGAGATCGCCGGCAAGCCAAAGGCCGGCACGCTCGCTCTGAACGCGTACCAGAAGGGCAACCACGTCCTCATCGAGATCGAGGACGACGGCGCCGGCATGGATCAGCAGCGCCTGCTCGACACCGGCGTGAAGCGTGGCCTCATCTCGCTCGATCAAGCGAAGGAGATGTCGCGCAGCGAGGCGCTCAATCTGATCTTCTTCCCGGGCTTCAGCACCCGCGACGAGGTGACCGATTTGTCCGGGCGCGGCGTCGGCATGGACGTCGTGAAGACGAACATCTCGCGGCTCGGCGGAGTCGTCGACGTCACCAGCGAGCAGGGCACCGGCACGAAGTTCACCATCACGCTGCCGATCACGCTGGCGATCATCAGCGCGCTGGTCGTGCGCGTCGCCGGGCGCACCTACGCGATTCCGCTGTCGTCGGTGCAAGAGGCGCTGCTGTTCGATGCGAAGACCGTGCGCACCGTCGAGGGGCGCGAGATGCTCACGCTGCGCGGCGCGACGCTGCCGCTGTGTCGACTCGCGCAGCACTTCGAGCACACCTCTGCCGAGCACTTCGGTCGGCGCTACGTCGTCGTCACGCAGATCGGCGCGCGCCGCGTCGGCTTCGTCGTCGACCACTTGCTCGGCCAGCAGGACATCGTGATCAAGACGCTCGGGCCGAGCCTGCGCGATGTCCCGGGCTTCGCGGGCGCGACCGACCTCGGCGATCAGCAGGTAGCGCTGGTGCTCGACGCGGGGACGCTGATGGAAGAGGTCCTCGCGGCGGCGACCGATCGCTCTGAGCGACTCGGAGCGGCGTCGTGAGCGGTGACACCCCGGTCCGCCGCGACACGGTGGTCCCCGGCGCCCCGCAGCGTGACCGCGCAGCGCGGCTGCGCGCGGGGATGTTGGGCGTCAGCGAATATCTCGCGTTTCGCGTGGCGCACGAGGCGTATGCGCTGCCGCTCGCCAGCGTGCGCGAGATCCTGAAGCTCGGCGCGATCACCGAGGTGCCGCGCGCGCCGAAGGATGTGCTCGGTGTGGTGTCCGTCCGCGGCCGTGTGACGACGGTGCTCGATCTGCGCAAGCGCTTGCGCATGCCGGCGGCGGTGTCGACGAAACACGCGCGCGTCTTGCTCGTCGATGCGGGCCTGGAAGTGCTCGGCCTGCTCGTCGACGAAGTGCTGCAGGTGTATCGCCTGCGCGACGAAGAGATCGAGGTAGCGGGCGCGACACAGGGCGACCTCAGCGAGTACGTGCTCGGCATCGGTCGACCGGGCGCTCAGCGAGCCGCGCAGCAGCGCAAGCCGATGCGCGGGCGCGCGCTGCCCTCTGGGGCGCAAAGCGCTGTGGCGGCCGAGCGCGCAACTGCGGCGGCGAGCGACGCCGCGCGCGCCAAAGTTCCTCATGTCGAGATCCTAATTCTCCTCGATCCGGGCCCGCTCCTCAGGAGATAGCGCATGCAGACGACCTCCTCGCGCAATCGCTCCGACCGCACGAAGAACTTGGTTGGGTTCATCGTGGGCGGCACCCGCTACGCGGTCGACATCCTGCGCGTTCGCGAGATCGTGAACCCGCAAGCGATCGTCGCGCTGCCACAGGCGCCGCCGGTGGTGATCGGCGTCGCCGATCATCGTGGCGAGGTCGTGCCGATCCTCGATCTGCGCCGCCGGCTCGGGCTCGCTTCGGAGGCGCCGACGCGTCGCACCAAGTGGATCATCGTGCGTGTCGGCAAGCGCTCCGCCGGGCTCGTCGTCGACGCGGTCACCGAGGTGTTCGGCGCGGGTGAAGACAGCGCGCGTCAGGTCCCGGAGATCGGCGTCGGCGATGCGGCGCGTGGCATCAGCGCCGTGCACGCGCACGAGGGCTCGCTGGTGTTCGTCATCGACGTCGATCGTATCGCAGCGGCCGCAGAGGCGATCGAGCCGCGCGCGCTCGGCGGCGGTGGCGGCTCAGGTGGTGGCGGCTCAGGTGGTGGCAGCTCTGGTGGTGGCAGCGGTGGCAGCGGTGGCGGGAGGATCTCCGGATGAGCGCCGCGGACCTCGCCAAGGCGATGGCGTCGGAAGACGCGGAGACGCGCCGGCTCGCGCTCAGCACGATCGCCGAGGAGCTGCCCGAGGGCTCCGCGGAGCACTTGCTGCGCGGTCTCGGTGACCCCGATTGGCGCGTGCGTAAAGAGGCCGCGCGCGCCACTGCGCAGGTCGCCGTTGCGCTCGGAATGTTGCCGGCGCTGGTCGGTGCGATCGCACAGGGCGAGAATGTCGGCTTGCGCAACGCCGCGCTCGAGGTCGTCGAGGCGCTCGGCGAAGCGGCAGAGGCGGCGCTGGTCGCGGCGATCCCCGCGTCGATCGGGCCGAGCCGCAAGTTCCTCGTCGAGGCGCTCGGCGGCGCGCGCGGTGCGAGCGCGATCGCGGTGCTCGCGGAGGCGTCCGAAGACGACGATCCCAACGTCGCGGCCGCGGCGCTCGACGCGCTCGCGCGGGTCGGGGGGCCGATCGCCGAGCGTGCGCTGCGCAAGCGACTCGCCTCGAGCGATCCGTTTCAGCGCCTCGCCGCGCTCGATGGCCTCAATCGACTCGCTGCGGTCGTGCCCATGGCCGAGCTACAGCCGCTGCTCGGCGACCGGCTGGTGCGACGCGTCGCGCTGCCGTCGCTCGGTCGCTCGCGCGCTGCCGAGGCCATCGCGCCGCTCGTCGACGCGCTCGCGGAGCCGAGCGCCAGCGTGGTCGATACGGCGCTGCTCGCGCTCACGCGGCTCGCGACCGATGCGCCGCCGCTCGCTGCGCTGATCGCCGAGCGCATCTCGGTGGTGCCGCTGCGCGCGCGCGAAGCGATGCGTCAAGCGCTCGGCCAGGACCGCCCGCGCGAGGTGCGCATCGCGGCGGCGCGCGTGGTCGCGCTCGCGCGAGATCTCGACGGGCTCGCGGGCATCGTTGCGCTGATCGTCGACGATGCGCTCCCGCCGGACGTGCTCGAGGCGCTGTCGTCGTGGGGCGAGCAGGCGGCGCCGACATTGCTCACGCTGGCCGAGCACAGCGAGGGCGCGCGCCGCGCGGTCGCGCTCGAGCTGGCGGGCGATCTGGCGCCGCTCGACGGTCCGCTCGCCGAGCGCGTGCGCCTCGCGATGCGTGATGCGCTACGCGACCCGGCGCCGTCCGTCGCCGCCGCTGCGGCGCGCAGCCTCGCGCGCTTCGGTACGGCGGGCGACGTACCCGCGCTGGTCGCGCTCGCGGAGAGCGCGCCAGGCGACGTCGCGCGCGCTTCCGGTGAGTCGCTGTCGGCGCTGGTGTCGCGCGCCGCAGATGCCGTCGATCGCGCCGTCGGCGACACGCAGCTCGCGGGGCACGGCGGCAGCGCGCTGGTCGGCGTCGTCGCGACGCTCGGCGGTCCACACGCGCTCGAGCGGCTGCGCGGGGCGCTCTCTTCGGACGAGGTCGCAACGCGCCGCGCCGCGCTCGAGGCGCTGGCGCAGCTACCGACGCACCAAGCGGCCGAGCTCGCCGCGATGGCGCTCGCCGACGAAGACGTCGACGTGCAGACGACGGCCGCGTCGGCGCTCGGCAGCATGCGCGACGAGCCCGCGCGCAGCGTGGCGGTGGAGTCGCTGCTGCTCGCGCTCGCGTCTGGCTCCCCGCGCGTGCAGGCCGCGGCGGCGCGTGCGCTCGGCGTGCTCGGCGATGGCAGCGCCGTCGAGTCGCTGCGCGAGCTGGTGCGCAGCCGTGCCCCTGGCGTCGCGATGGCCGCACTCGAGGCGCTGCGCGCGATCCACGATCCGACGCTCGACAACCTGCTGGTCGAATCGCTCGGCCACCTCGACACCGAGGTCGTGAAGCAAGCGCTGCTCGCGATTCACGAGCAGGGCGGCGCGCGCGCGGTGTCGCGCCTCGCCGTCGCGCTCGCCCACGCTCACTGGGACGTGCGCCGCCTCGCCGCGACGCTGCTCGGCGGCCTCGGCACACCCGAGTCGCGCGCCACGCTCGCCGCGCATCGCGCCACCGAGACGGACGATCTCGTGCGCAGCACCATCGACGCCGCGCTCACAGCCGACCCGGACAAGCACCGTGGAGGGGAGCGCGCGTAGTGTCGATCCTGCACGACACAGGCCCGCGGCTGCGGGTGGAGGAGTTCCGGCTCCTGCGCGACCTGGTCAACGGGTTCTGCGGTATCGCGTTCCAAGACGACGCGATGTTCGTCGTCGAGCGCCGACTACGCGAGCGGCTGCAGGCGCTCGGGCTGCCCGACTACGGCGCGTATTATCAGTTTCTTCGCTATCACCCCGACGCGCGCACCGAGCTCGAGCGCGCCGTCGACGTGCTCACGACCAACGAGACCTACTTCTTTCGCGAGGACTACCAGCTGAAGGGCTTTCGCGACGAGGTGCTGCCGGTGCTGCGCGCGCAGGCGGAATCGCGTAGGCGGTTGGTTCTCTGGAGCGCTGGCTGCTCGACGGGCGAGGAGGTCTACACGCTCGCCATCCTGATCGAGCGCAGCGGACTCTTCGAGGGCTGGGACGTGCGCGTCTTCGGCAACGACATCTCGCGCCGGGTGCTCGCCGGCGCGCGCCGCGGCGTCTACGGCCCATCGAGCTTCCGCGCGATGCCCGCCGAGTACGACATGTATTTCGTCGACGGGCCCGATGGGCGCCAAGTTCATCCGCGTATTCGCGCGATGTGTCACTTCGGGCACCTCAATCTCGTAGAAGGCGGCCGTACTGCCATCGTGGGACGCGTCGACGCCGTCTTCTGCCGCAACGTGCTCATCTACTTCGACTCCGTCTCCCGCCGGCGTGTCATCGACACGTTTTACGAGCGGCTGCACCCGGGTGGCTATCTGATGCTCGGCCACAGCGAGTCGCTGCTCAACGTGTCTACCGCCTTCGAGGTCGTTCACCTCAGCACCGATCTCGTGTATCGGCGTCCCCTCGCGACCCCACTGTTCCGCAGCAGCAAGGCAGATCGCTCGTGACCAAGCCGATTCGCGTGCTCGTCGTCGACGACAGCGCGTTCAACCGACGTACGCTCTCGGACTTGCTCGTGGCGCTGCCTGGCGTCGAGGTCATCGGCAAGGCGTCCGACGGCGAAGAAGCGCTGAAGCTCACCGTCGAGCTCGCGCCCGATCTGATCACGCTCGATCTCGAGATGCCGCGCATGGACGGCTTCACGTTCCTCCGCTTGCTGATGGCGCGGCGCCCGACGCCGGTCATCGTCGTCAGCGGCTTTGCGGCGAAGGAGAATGTCTTCCGCGCGCTCGAGCTCGGCGCGCTCGACTTCATCGCCAAGCCGACGCGCACGATCGCCGCCGACCTCAGCGCGATCCAGCAGGAGCTCGCCGAGAAGGTCGCGCTGGTGCGGCAGCTCTCTCCGACGGCGACCGATCCCGCGCGCCCGGGCTTTCGCGGCCGCGGTACGTCGACGGCGACTGGCCTGTTTCCGCTACTGCCGGACTCTTCGTCCCCGCGCGCCGCAGAGTCGATGCCGCGATGGCTCGTCGTCATCGCCTCGTCGACGGGCGGACCGACTGCGCTGCTCGAGGTGTTCGCGCAGCTCCCCGCGAGCGCGTCGGCGGCGGTCGTCGTCGCGCAGCACATGCCGGAGCGCTTCACCAAGACGTTCGCCGATCGGCTCAATCGACTCTCGCCGTTCAGCGTCAGCGAGGGGACCGATGTGCAGATCCTGAGGCCGGGCCACGCGGTGATCTGCCCGGGTGGTCGCTGCATCGAGGTCGTACGGCGCGGCAACGAGCTCCTCGCGAAGTCGGTGCCCGCGATGCCGACCGACCGCTACGTGCCATCCGGCGATCGCCTCTTCGAGAGCGCGGCGCGCGCGATGGCCGGCCGCACGATCGGCGTCGTACTCACCGGTATGGGCGACGACGGCGCGGCTGGCGCCGTCGCGATCCGTGGTGGCGGGGGCGTCGTCATCGCCGAATCCGCGGAGTCGGCCGTGGTCTACGGCATGCCCGGCGCGGCGATGCGTACTGGTGTGGTCGAGCGCAGCCTGCCGCTGCGTGAGCTCGCGACGCACCTCGCGGCGATGATCACGCGCTGACCAAAGGTCGACAACGAGCCTTTGTGAACGGCGGGCTGCAAGTAATTCTGCGGGGTGACGGACCCTCCCCGCGTGGTGTACGGTTCACGTCCGGTCAGCGAGCACGAGGCGAATGAGCGACGAACGCCCGAAGAGACGCGCGAAAGATCGGCGCACGAGCGACGCACCCGTCGATCTCACGAAGGAGCGCGAGGCGTTTGTTCGTACGTTTCTGCGCAAGGGCGTGGAGCTCACCGAGGACCTCCTGCGCGAGAACCAAGAGCTGCAGAGCGAGCTATCGCGCTTGCAGATCGACAACGCGCGGCTGCGCGCGCAGGTCGCGAGCGACGACGCGATCCGTGAGCTGCTGCGCACCGTCGACGCGCTCGAGCAAGAGAAGAAAGACCTGATGTCGCGCTCGCGCGAGCTCGAGCAAGCGACGCACAAACATCAGGGCCGCTACACCGAGATCGAGGACGAGCTCAACGACCTCGCCAACCTGTACGTCGCGAGCTTTCAGCTGCACATCACGCTGCAGCCGCGCCGCGTGCTCCGGCACATGAAGGAGCTGCTCGCGCAGCTCGTCGGCGCCGAGGCGTTCGTCGTCTACATCGTCGACCCTGAAGGCAAACACGCGCTGCCCGCGGGCTCCGAGGGCGTGCCCGAAGAGCTGCTCGGCCCGGTGCAGCTCGGCAGTGGGAAGATCGGTGAGGCGCTCGCCACTGGCATCGCGGTGATGCACACCGCCGAGCCGCTCGGCCGCACCACGCTCGACGATCCGCTGGCGGTGATCCCGCTGCAGGCGGATGGACGCTGCGTTGGAGCCATCGCAATTCTGTCGCTGCTCGCTCAAAAGACTGCCTGGGCGAACGTCGACCAGGAGCTCTTTCACCTGCTCGGCGCGCACGCCGCGACCGCGCTCATCGCCGCCTCGCTCTACTCGCGGACGCCCGGCCCTGCCGCGGCGCTCGCGGGCCTGCGCGAGCAGCTTCATTTGGTCTAAACACGTGTTCTCCGAAACGAGCGGATCCTGATGGCCGATTTCTCCTGTCTCGTCGTAGAGGACTCGCCGATGATGCGGCAGCTTCTCGTGTTCGCGCTCGCGCGAATCAAGAAGCTCAGCGTCACCGAGGCGGATGACGGCGTCGACGGCCTGCGCAAGCTGGCGGCCGGCAAGTTCGACCTGATCATCACCGACATCAACATGCCGATCATGGACGGCCTCAAGCTCGTGAAGCGCATCCGCTCGGACGCTGTGCACAAAGACGTGCCGATCATCATCATCACGACGGAAGGCTCGTCGGAGGATCGGCAGCGCGCGATGGCGCTCGGCGCGAACGCCTACATCACCAAGCCGATTCAGGCGCCGCAGGTCATCGCCAAGGTTAAAGAGCTGCTCAAGATCGAGTGACGACTCACGCGACCGATCGCACGGCGTCGACGAAGGCGCGCACCTTGGCCGCATCTTTGACGCGCGGATCGCTGCCTTCGACGCCGCTCGCGACATCTACGCAATAGGGGCGCACCTGCCGGATCGCGTCGGCGACGTTGCCTGCGTGCAGGCCGCCTGCGAGCGTCACTTTGCGCTCGCGTGCGAGGCCGGACGCCAGCGCCCAGTCGAACGTCGCACCGGTGCCACCCGGAGCCGCGCGCGAATACGCGTCGAGCAAGAGGTAGTTGCCGCCGAAGCGCCGCGCCTCGTCGGCGATGTTCGCGCCGCGCACGCGCAGCGCCTTGTACGCGTGGGGGAGCAGCGCGGCGAGCAGCTCGGGAGGCTCGTCGCCGTGCAGCTGCACGCAGCCGATGCTGGTGTCGGCGATCGCTGCGCGAACGGCATCGAGCGATGCGTCGACGAAGACGCCGACGACGAGCGTCCGTGCGCCGACCGCAGCGACGATCGCTCGCGCAGTGCCGACGTCGACGTGACGCGCGGACCGAGGCCAGAAGTTGAGGCCGATCGCCTCTACGCCGCATGCGACAGCGAGCTCGGCGTCGGCCACCGAGGTGATGCCGCAGATCTTGATCGCCGTCGTCATGGTGCTGTTTCTGCGGCGCCTGCGCGCGGCGGGCAAGAGCTCAACAACGCTTCATACGGCGGGCAAATAGAGCGAGACGGCGACGCCGCTCGGCTCGGTGCTCACCTCGACGTGGCCGCCGAGATCCTCGAGCGTGCGCCGCACGACGGCGAGCCCGAGGCCAGTCCCGTGAGGCCGCGTGGTGAAGAACGGATCGAACACGCGCTGACGGACCTCTTCGCTGAGGCGCTCGCCGTCGTTGAAGATGCGCATGCGGATCTCGTCGGGCGCGCTGCGCATCGCGTCGATCTGGATCGCGCCGCGCGCCGTCTTGTGCTGGCTGGCGTTGAGCAAGACGTTGACGAGCGCGCGGTAGAGCAGCTCGGGATCGGCGCGCACTTCGCTCGCGTCGGGAGCGATGCGAACCACCGTCGTCTCGGCGAGCGTGGGGTCGCCGGTCGGGTCGCGGACCACCGCGCCGATCGCGCGCTCGATCAGGCTCTGCAGCGGCACGATCGCGATCTGCGGATCGGACGGGCGCGCGAACGCGAGCAGGTCGCGCACCAGCCGGTTCAGGCGGTCGGTCTCCTCATCGAGGATGTCGAGCAGCTGGCGCGCGTCGCTCGGCGCGTCGGGACCGAGGATGCGCCGCAGCGTCGCGCCGGCGTTGGCGACGATCGCCAGCGGGTTGCGCACCTCGTGCGCGAGCACGGCGCTCATCTCGCCGACGGCGGCCAAGCGCTCACGGCGGACCAGCTCGACCTGCATCGCCTCGATGCGCGTCGTCGCGGCGATCTGCGCGGCGAACAGGCGCAGCGCGATGCTGTCCTCGGCGGAGATCGTCGTACCGATGACGAGCAGCACCGCAGCGGTTCCCGCAGGGCCGGGCACCGGCACCCACGCGGCGCGCATGACGTCGGGCTGACCGACGAAATGCTTGGCGGACTGGCCTGCGACGCCGGGCGCTGACGACAGCCGCGCGACGAAATCGTCGACGTAGACGGCCTCGCCGGAGCGCAACACCTCCATCGTGATCGCCATCTGTGACGCTGGGATCAGCGTGTTGTGGAGGCTCTGCGTGAAGCGCGCGAACGAGTCGTCGCCGCCGATGTTCGCGACGTACCGCGCCAGCAGCGCGTCGGGGCGTGGCTCGAGCAGGAACGCGCGCCACGCGAGCTCTTTGAAGACTGGATCGACGCGCTTGAACAACGCGTCGAGCGAGACCAGCGAGTCACTGACCGGCGCGAGCTTCGCCAGCTTCGCGAAGACAGCCTCGCCGTGCGTCGGTAGCGTCGGCAGCGCGCCGACCAGCAGCACGTGCGTGCCCTGCTCGTTGAGCCGCACGACGTGCAGGTCGATCGCGAGCTCGACACCGGTCTCCGGCTCGGTGAAGCGCACCCGCTCGGCGTCGGGAAATGCGACGCCGATCTCGACCAGGCGCATGCGTGATTCGATGCGCCCCATCTCGCCGTCGGCCAGGAAGTCGCCGACGCTGCGGCCCGCGAGCGCGTCGCTCGTGCTGTGCAGGAGCGCTGCGGCCGCGCGGTTCACCCACTCGAACGTCAGATCGCGCAGCACGAACACGGCGTGCGGCAGCAAATCGAGTAGCTGATTGGGCGGCTCTGCCACAGCGCAGACTGTAACAGAGCCGACGCGGGACGCGGTCTCCGCGGAGACGCGCCAGACTTCGCGCTACGCCGCGCGATGTGTTGCCGCAGCGAGCGCCGCGACGAGCGCGCGCACCCGTACGACTGCGTCGTCAGCCGAGAGGGCGCTCTCGACCTGCTGCACGACCGCGCTGCCGACGACGACGCCGTCCGCGTGCGCGGCGATCTGTCGAACGTCGTCAGGCGTCTTCACGCCGAAGCCCACCGCGACCGGCAAGCCTGAACGCTGCCGCACCTGCAGCGCGCGTGTGCTCGCGGCGGCGAAGTCAGGCGCCGCTGCGCCGGTCACGCCGGTGAGCGACACGTAGTAGACGAAGCCGCTGGCGACTGCGGCGGCTGCGTCGATGCGCGCATCGGTGCTCGTCGGCGCGACCAGCGGTACGAAGTCGAGGCCGGCCGCGCGCGCCGGATCGCGCAGCGGTGCGCACGCCTCGGGCGGCAGATCGACGACGAGGAAGCCGTCAACGCCCGCGGCCTTTGCATCGTCGACGAGCCGCGACTCGCCGTACGCGAGGATCGGGTTGTAGTAGCCGAAGAGCAGCACTGCGCACTCGGTGTGCGCGCGCGCCTCGCGCACCGCGCCGAGCACGCCGCGCAAGGAGGTTCCGCGCTTGAGCGAGCGCTCGCTGGCGCGCTGGATGGCGATGCCGTCCGCGCTCGGATCGCTGAACGGCACGCCGACCTCGATGACGTCGGCGCCGGCCTCTGCAGCAGCGACGATGAGGCGCGCGGTGGTCGCCAGATCGGGATCGCCCGCGGTCAGGTAGATGACGAGCGCGGCGCGATTCTCTGCGCGTGCGCACGCGAACGCGGCGGAAATGCGCGACATCAGTGCGGCTCGCGCTCGGTGAGGGCGTCGCGGATCGTCGCGAGGTCCTTGTCGCCGCGGCCGGAGAGCGAGACGAGCACGTCTGCGCGCGTGCCTTTGGCGCGGACGCCCGCTGCGTCGAGCTCGCGGGCCAGCTGCGGGAGATGGGCTATCGCGTGGCTCGTCTCGAGCGCTGCGAGGATGCCCTCGGTGCGCGCGAGCAGACGAAAGCCGGCGAGCGCCGCGTCGTCGTCGACCGCGATGTATTGCGCGCGGCCGGTGTCGCGCAGGAACGCGTGCTCGGGGCCGACGCCGGGATAGTCGAGCCCGGCGCTGATCGAGTGCGCTTCCTGCACTTGGCCGTCGTCGTCTTGCAGCACGTAGCTCTTGGCGCCGTGCAGCACGCCGACGCGACCCGCCGTCAGCGTCGCGGCGTGTCTGCCGCTCGCGACGCCGTGCCCTGCGGCCTCGACGCCGACGAGCTTCACCGACGGATGCGCGATGAACTCGTGAAAGATACCGAGCGCGTTCGAGCCACCACCAACGCAGGCGAGCACGGCATCGGGCAGGCGCTGGCGGCGCTCTTGTAGCTGCGCGCGCGCCTCGCGGCCGATGATCTCCTGAAAATCACGGACGATCGTCGGGTAGGGGTGCGGCCCGGCGACTGAGCCGATGCAGTAATACGTCGTCGCCACGTTGGTCACCCAGTCACGCAGCGCCTCGTTCATCGCGTCTTTCAGCGTGCGCGAGCCGCTCTCGACGGGGATGACGC
>Ga0335397_10005375_pt1 | contig 16776 bp, 13 predicted proteins | sample MAT04_FD_205740 | JGI IMG/M metagenome (GOLD analysis project Ga0335397, IMG submission 205740) | Freshwater microbial communities from Lake Fryxell liftoff mats and glacier meltwater in Antarctica - MAT-04 (spades assembly) (version 2) ... | reverse complement strand
GTCGCGGCTATTACTCGGACACGGGTGAGGATGCTGTGGTCATGTGGCGCGCTGCCGATGCGCGTGTGGAGGTCGAGGTGGAGGACTCATGAGTCGCCTGGTGCTTGCGATCGAGAGCTCGTGCGATGAGACCGCCGCAGCCGTGGTGCGCGGTCGGGAGGTGTTGAGTGATGTCATCGCGACCCAGTCAGAGCTGCACGAGCGGTTCGGTGGAGTGGTGCCGGAGATCGCGGCCCGCCGTCACCTGGAGCTGCTCGACGTCGTGATTCGTCAGGCGCTCGACGACGCTAGCATTGCGCGACTGAGCGACCTCGATGCCATTGCCGTCACTCAGGGCCCGGGGCTCGTCGGAGCGCTGCTGGTGGGCGTCGCCGGAGCCAAGGCGCGAGCGTGGGCCGCAGACGTGCCACTGCTCGCCGTTGACCACCTCGTCGGGCACGTGGCGAGCGCGCTGCTCGATGCCGAAGCGGCCATTGAGCCCCCATATCTGTGCCTGCTCGTGAGCGGTGGCCATACCCTCGTGCTCGATGTGGACGAGCACATGCGCCTCACGCTGCTCGGCACCACGCGCGACGATGCTGCGGGCGAAGCGTTCGACAAGGGCGCGCGACTGCTCGGGCTGCCGATGCCGGGTGGTCCCGCGCTCTCTGCGCTTGCCGCCACAGGTACGCCTGGGGCAGTCGTTTTCACGCCGGCCATGGTGCATCACGACACGCTCGACACGTCGTTTTCGGGCATCAAGACGGCCCTCGCGGTGGCCGTGCGCGAGCGCACTGCATCGCGCGCCACAGAGCCGTCCAATGCCGATCTTGCGCGCGCATTCGAGGATGCCATCGTGGCGACGATCGCCGCGAGCGCCAGGAAGCTGCTCAGGCAGCGTGGGCCGGGTTCGGGACACGAGCGGTCACGCGACACGCTTGCGCTCGTTGGAGGAGTGGCAGCGAATGCGACACTCAGGCAGCGACTCGCCGAGATATGCGCCGAATCGGGTGTTCGCGTAGCGCGGACCCCGATACGCTGGTGTGGCGATAACGCGGCTATGATCGGTGTGGCTTCGGCGTGGTATTCCGAGCGCGCTGGACATGATGCAAGATCGCTTGATGCGTACGCGACAACTCCCCTCTTTAGGGACCGAGAATTGGTGCCGAACTGACAGATGATGAGCCCCCGGCTCCCATCCTCACGCTCTACCCGCGCGCGACGCCCCCGCGCGGCCTCGGCGTGCGCCATCGCCGTCGTAGCCAGCTTCGCGCTTGCGACCGCCGCCACTCCGGTCGCCCAGGCTGGCGATAGCGCTGCCCCGGCCGCAGTCGAGCGAGCCGCGAGCCGCGCATGGAGCCCATACTTTTCCACCCTCCGCCCTGTGCCGAGCGGCGATGCCCGACGCATGGTGGTCACTTTTGAGGATCCAAGCCTGGGTGAGTGGGAGGCCGCCGGCGCCAAGCCGCTCACGTCTGCTCAACGTCGTGCCTGGGTGAAGCAGGCACTCGTGCTCCAGCAGAAGCGTCTCGATGCGCTGGGTGCTGCTGGCGTGCAGTTCCGCGTCGAGCACCGCTACATCCGCGTTGTGAACGGCGTCTCGATCACCGTGCACGGCGACGGTGCGCAGCTGCTGCACGCTGTTCATGGCGTGGCGAGCATCGCGCCGGTTCGCACGCTCTGGCCCACGGCCATCGGCGCCGGCTCCGCCGCCACGGGGGCAACTGCTGTCGCCGCCGCCCAGCAGGCCTCGGTGGAAGGTCGCGTTCGCATCGCTGTACTCGACACGGGTATCGATGCTGCGCACCCCGCCGTCGCAGGTCACGTCGACGCGGCGCACGACGCGACGGGTATCGACGGCACCAAGCAGGGACCGATCACTCCCGACGCGCACGGTACTGCCGTTGCCGGCGTCGCGCTGCGCTCGGCCGGCACCCAGGCCGACGCGGTCATCGTGCCGATTCGCATCCTTGCCTCGACCCCCACCCGAGATGGTGACGAGGCAATTCTCGGCACGAGCGATGATCTCCTCGCCGGGCTTGAGCAGGCCGTCGATCCCAATGCTGATGGCGACACCTCCGACCGCGCCGACGTCGCACTCATTGCGTCGACATCACCCTACGCCGGATTCACTGATTCCCCTGAAGAGCGCGCGGTTCGAGCCGCCGACGCACTCGGCACCGTCGTGGTCGCCGCAGCGGGCAACGACGGCGCGAGTGGTGACGAGGTCGGTACCGTCGGTTCCGTTGCCGCAGCAGACGCCGCACTCACCGTGGGTGCCGTGGACCTGCGCGGTCGCACCCCGGGTGCCGATGTCCGTGTCCGAGGTGGCGGGATCGACGACACCTTCGAGGGCGTGCCCGTCCTCACTGCCGCCGGCAGCAGCCAGCTCCCGCGCGCAGCCAAGCTTCCCGTCATCGCGATCGATGGCGTGGGTGATGAGGTTGCCGACTACCTCGACTCCGAGCTACGGAGCAGGGTCACTGGCGCGGTCGTGCTCCTTGCAGCTCGCGATGGCGTGACCGTGCACGACCAGATTCGCGCGGCCGCCGATGCCGGCGCCGTCGGTGTGCTCGTAGGCGCACGAGGGGCGAGTGCCGCCGCTGGCACCATCGATGTCGACGGGGCCGACATCCCCGCCATCGGTATCCCGCTCGACAACGCCCGTGCAATCCACCACGTGCTCAGGGGTGGCGAGGGGCTCACCGTCTCACTCACCCGCGCGGACGAGCGCAATCCCGCGTTTGGTGACGTCGCCGGGTTTAGCTCGGCCGGCCCACGTATGGACGGCGTCGCTCGACCCGATGTGCTCGCACCCGGTGTGGGCATGGTCGTCGCCGGCGACCGCGCCACCGGCATGGCATGGCGCACGGTCAGCGGTACCTCCATCTCGGCCGCGTGGGCCGCTGGTGAGGTCGCCGCGCTTCGCGCCGAGCGTCCCGAGTGGGACGCCGCCACCGTGCGCGCTGCGGTGCTCGGCACCGCCATCCCGCTCGGCGAGGTAGGCGAGCGACCGCCAGTGAGCGCCCAGGGTGCCGGCGTCCTCGATGCAGATCGCGCCGCTGCTGTGTCGTGGCTGAGTGGTGCCGGTCGAATCGATTTCGGATCGGTCGCGCCCGGAGGCGAGGCGCGTCGCGCCCTCGCGATACATCCGCTCCTTGCATCGCTCGGTATCGATCCGGCCGACGCGAGCCCCCAGATCCAGCTCGATGACGGTGGCGCCGCATCGAAGGTCACGCCAATGCTCTCCAACGGCGAGCTCGTTGTGAACGTCCCTGATGGCACCCGAGCAGGGCGCGTCGGCGGTTGGTTGGTACTCCCGGATCTCGACATTCGCATCCCGTGGACACTCACCGTGCGTGATTTCGTTGCTGCGACGGTGCCACTCGACGCCCAGCTCTCCAGCGATACGCTCCAGGCCGTCGCCGGCCCTGGCGCGTTCGCCAGCAACCTCACCATCGGCATTGGCGGAGACGCCTCCAACGCAGGCGCGCTCGGTCTCGCGGCCGTGCAGCGCCTCGAGGTACGCATCTTTGACGCTGCTGGCAAGGACCACGGCTCCATCGGTGGCCTCGACCAGGCACTGCCGGGCGTGTACAATTTCGGTCTCACGGGTGTGGGCGCCGACGGGAAGCGGCTCCAGGCCGGCGCCTGGGAGCTGCGATTGCGCTACGTTCCCGCAACCGATCCGTCAGGCGAGTGGCGCACGGGGCCAGTGCTCCCGATCAGCGTGGAACCAGCGCCCAAGGGTTGAGATGCGCGAGGTCGCGCCGCTCGCGCGAGATGACGTATGGCGCGCGGGTGAGAGGTCTCGCTCCTCATGTCGCCCCAAGCGACACGAGACCTCCCACCAGCGCAGCCTCCCCCTCGACGAGCCGTTACACCGACCGTATCAGCGGCCCGGCGGGTTGCTCCGTCAGCCGCGCGAACACGCCGTCGTAGTCGACGTCGAAATCCTTGAGCACATACGCCCCGGCGCCCTCGCCGTCTCGCAACATCGCGAGGAGGACGTGGTCGGTGCCGATGTGCTCGTCGCCGAGCCGCAACGCTTCTTCGCGCGCTTGCTGGACGACGTGCCATGCTCGATCAGTGAGATCCATAAGTAGTGATGTACTACCCTGCGCCGAAACGACCAAAACCTGGCCGAGAACCGTCGAAGCTCCTGCTGGGCTCCGTGATGAGCGAACTGTTCGACGACCATGGTCTCCGGCGCTGTACGATCCACTGTCGATGTCTGACCACCATGCCCATTCAGAGTCGCTGACGCTCACCGTCTACACCGCGCACGGCTGTTGTCTGTGCGACGACGCGCGTCAGGTGCTCGACCCGCTTGCAGGCGAACTGGATCTCAAGGTCACGTGGGTGCACATCGACGGCGACCCTGAGCTCGAAGCGGCGTGGCGCGAGCAGATACCCGCTGGAGTGCTCGCCGGGCGCAGGGTCTTTAAGTACCACGTCGATCCGGATCTTCTGCGTCGTCGCGTCCGCGAGCTCGGCCATTCGGAGTACCTGTAGGAAGTGGCATGACGTCGCGTGGTATCACGTTCAGCTCCGGCGACCTTGAGCTCCGTGGAGATCTGCGCCGGGCCGGAACCGCTGGATGCATCGCAGCGCTCGTGCTGCATGGGTGGACCGGAGACCGAACGGGCTCATCTGCATTGGTCGCGAAGGCCCTCAAAGGCGCTCCGCATGCGCTCTCGACTTCCCCGGCCGCGCTTGCGGCAGCCAATGTAGACCTGTTGGAATGGCTTGCAAGCGTCAGTTTCCTGCCCGCGCGCAAACCTAGGTAGCGTTACCTATCCGGGATCCAGCGCGCTCCTGCATATTGGTGACAAGGGAGGCGGCAAGGAGCCTTCCAGACACAGATTCGGTTCTCGTCCCAAGGTCCGTCCCGGCCTCACCGATCTCGTCCCATACCTTGCATATTCCGATGCCGCTCCGTCCCGTTCGGCATCGTGAGCCAGATCAGCGGCCCGCTCGTGTCCCCGAGCGGGCCGCAATTTCTTCCCGATTCGTGGCGAGGTGCCGGACAATCGCTGAGATACTGGAAACTGCCGCTCAGCGGCAGTTTCCAGTATCTCAGCGATGAGTGGGCGGTGCGCATGACGAGGTGTCGCACTAACCACAGATGATGAGCACGCCAAGTGGTGCGGTGATGATGCGCTGCGGGATGCGTCCATCCGGCAGGGTGAGTTGAGTCTCGTCCGTGGTCGCGACGCAGACGGGCTCGCCGTAGGTGTCAGGGTGCTGTTGGGAGTCGGGAAACGCTGGATCCGCCCCGCTCCCTGTTGCTGTGGATTTCGCTGCATCCTGCTGCACTCCGTCAGAGGTGCCGCCAGCCGCAGCGTCATCTTCTTCGGTCATGCCCGCGACACCGGGTGAGTTGCCTGTTATTGGCGCGGATGCTGGTGCTGCCGTGGCGGACGCACTTGTGTCACCTTCGGGCGCGGATTCGCTCGTAGCGGACTCTGGTGGCCGCGCGACCCCGTCATCACTGGACGTTGACGCGTTACGATCTTGCGCGCTGGTGGATGGGCGCCCGCCTGGATCATCGTCCACGAGGAACACGCTCGTGCCCGCAAGCAGCGCCAGAACCCCGAACGCCAGGGCCGGCGTCACCCATCGGAACCGATCACGCCGTGGGGTGCGCGCAGGACCGCGCGACGTGTTCTGACGCGAGGATCGGCGACGCGAGGATCGCAGGCTGCGCGGACCGGAGGCGTCGATCGACGCTACATCGATGCCCGTCTCCTCGGCGCCTGTGAGCACGTCAACGGCCGCACCAGCGCCAACACCTGCTGCACCGTTCCGCTCGGCCCATGCGGCGGCCAATGCCACGTGCATGCGCTCAGACGCCGCAGCGGGCATCGGCTCGACCACATCGCGGAGCGCGCCGGCACGCGCCGCGTCAACGAATGCTGCACACGCCGAGCAACGCTCCAGGTGCGCGCGCACCTCGTTTGTGTGGGTGACATCGAGGGCGCCTTCGAGGAAGTCGAAGAGCACCTCGTCGTGTGGGTGTCTGGAATCGGTCATGTTCGGGCGTCCATCACTTCGACGCGCCTCCGTGTCCGTGGGTTCCCAGCTGACGGGCCAGTGCAGCGCGTCCGCGAAACACACGGCTCTTCACCGTACCAGGCGCCACGCCCAGTGCAGCTGCGGCCTCGTCCACACCCAGCCCAGCCACGTCCACGAGCAGCACCGCATCGCGGAATCCTTCATCCAGACCGGACAAGGCCTCGAGCAGATCGCCACGGGCGAGGTGGGTGGCCTGGGGATCGGGATCGCGTGCATCCATCGATTCGACGGCATATCCCGCAGGGTCCACGGGCTCGGGTACCCGGCGGCGCACGTGGTCGTACGCCTTCCGCAACGCAATACGGTGCAGCCACGTCGTGAACTGAGCGGTCTCTTGGAAGCTGACCAGGTGCCGCAAGACCGCGATGAAGGTCTCCTGCGCCACGTCGGCTGCGTCTTCGGGAGAGCGCACGACGCCCTTGGCGACGGTAAAGACTCGTGCCTCATGACGACGCACGAGAACGGCGAAGGCATCCTGGTCTCCCGCCTTCGCGCGGCGCACCAGTTCGAGATCGGGTTCCGTCGTCATCGCGAAGGGGGAACCTACCAGTCGTGAACGCTACCCTTGTTATCTGGCATGGCTACCTGCTCGGCGCCACGGGCTCCAATATCTACACGCGACAGCTCGTCGAGTCGTGGACGCGTGCGGGACACGACGTTGTGCTCGCCTGCCAGGAACCGTATCCGGAGCGGTATCCGGAGATCCACGATCTTGTCCGCCTCGCGCACGATCGCGTCACCGGAGGGGTGCAGGTCCACGAGCGCCGACAGATCCGAGCGGTTCCGTCTGGTCGCGGGCGCTGCGTCATGGTTCAGCCGGACGTCCACGGTGTGCTCCCCGTGTACGTGCTGGACCGCTACGAGGGGTTCGAGGTCGTACGCCTCGTCGATCTGGACGAGCCGCGCCGCGCTGCCTACGCTGCAGATCACGCCGCCGCGATGCAGTGGGTCATCGACGAGTTCGCGCCAGCCGGCGTGCTCATCAACCACGCCTCGCCGCTCCCGGCCGCGCTCGCGCCTGTGCTCGACGGCGCCGGCGTGCCCTTCGCCGTCAAGGTGCACGGCAGCGAGCTCGAGTACGCGATCCGCGAGGACCCCACCCTCGCGCCCGCCGCCACTGATGCCCTCATGCGCGCCGCCAGCGTGCTCGTCGGATCGGGTCACATCACGGCGCGCACGCGCGAGCTGCTCGGCGCGGAGGCCGCCGGCGACCGCGTGGCCGTTGTTCCCCCCGGTGTGGACCTCGACCGCTTCCATCCAGGCCGCGACGGACGCGCCGCTGCGCTGCGCGCCGAGCTTGCCACCGTGATCGACGCGCAGCCCGGGGGCCGCGACGCGACCACCACCGCGCGCATCGCGGCGATGGTGGAACACGTAGCCAACGACCCCGCCCAGGCCGCTACGCTCGTGGCCGCACTCGCCGAGCTCCACGGCACGTATGAGGAACGCCTGGTCGAAGCCAACGCGCTCGCCCGCATCGACGCCGTCGACCTCGACACCGAACGACTCCTGGTGTTCGTCGGCAAACTCATCCCGCAAAAAGGCGTGCACCTGCTGCTCGCCGCGCTCCCTGAGGTCCTGCGCTGCCATCCGGATGCGCGGCTCGTGGTTGCCGGGTTCGGGCCGCTGCGCGACGGTCTCGACGCGCAGCTTGAGGCGATGGCTGCAGGGGACGCCGCCGCGCTCGACGCGCTCGCCGACCACATGGGCGCACTGTCTGGTGAGGGAGCCGCCGAGCTTCCTGAGCTGCGCGGATTCCTCGACGGCCTGCGTGCTGGCGGCACGCTCGACGCCTGGCTCGCCGACTGCGTCGCCACGCAGCCGCACGAGCGCGTGACGTGGCTGGGGCTCGTCGACCATGACGTGCTCGCCGAGCTGTGGCCGCTCGCCGAGGTGAGCCTCGTGCCGAGCATTCTCGCGGAAGCGTTCGGCATGGTCGCTGCCGAGGCCGCAGCGTGCGGGTGCGTGCCCCTCGTCGCTGATCACTCGGGCCTGGCCGACGCCGCCGCCGTCATCGAGCGCGGCGATGTCGCGCCCGTGCGCGTGAGCTTTGCTCCGCCACCAGGTGAGATCGTGCCGCGTCTCGCGTCGGCGCTCATCACCCGGCTTGACCTACCTGCCGCCGAGCGCGCGCGTCAGTCCGCAGCAGTGCGTAGCAACGTCGCAGCCGAATGGGGCTGGGATGCGCTTGCCGCGCACGTCGCCGAGCTCATGACGGGCGCTGCTTCGGGGGATGCACACACTCCGGCTTCCACCGCTTCCGCTGCTCCTGCGACTTGACATCTGACGTCAGGCGCCGACGCCCACCACGCTCATCGGTGAGTCGATCACGAGCGGATGCTTGCGTGGAATGACCCTACGCTTGCCCGCACTGCCGGTGATGGACACCGTACGTGTGGAGACGTTGTCATCGAGTGACGTCTCAGCGATCACGCCGGTCGGGTTGGCTTCGATCTGGATCCGGTACATGCCGTTCTTGATCGTGGTGATGTCAAACGACTGACCGGCGATCGACTGGATGTAGTAGTCGCCCGAGCCGACTGACATCGACAGGCGCGCCCACAGCGAACCAGGCTCCGAGCCGCATCCACCCGCGCCGTTCTGCTCCGTCGTGATCGACGGGTTGGGTGTGCCCGGAAGCGTGGCATCCACGAGATCGGTGTCGACGATGCACCAGCTGCTCTTGCCGCTATCGCGCACCACCGCGCCACCCATCGTCAGCAGGCGGTAGCGCGCGAACGACTGGAAGTGGAAGTGGTTGTGGCCGGGCGCCGCGTGCCAGATGAGCGTGCCACGCGCCTGGCGCGACTGACGCACCCCGTCTCTGAAGAACACCTGGAACGCATCGAGCGTCGTACCGGACTCGCGGAACGCCTCGACCTCGAGCCGCCCCGGACCCGCGTTGTAGGTGAGCGCGCCGAAATCGATGTAGTCGCGCCGCTTTCCGCGAACCTTCGCCGTGCGGCCCGCGATGCCGTAGCTCGGCGCGCTCTTGAGATTCGGCAGGTCCACCCCTACGGGGGCCGCCGGGGCATCCGCGCGCGTGCTGATCGTGCCCTTCGGACGGCCCGCCTCGCGCACCGCCTCGTCGTGGCGGATGGCGTTGTCGATCACTCGTAGCTGCGAGCCGACCCAGTCAGGTTCGCGATGATGACCGGCCGTGTCACCGTTCGCGCGGTGCTCGTCCACCGTGCCATCCTTGTGCTGGTGGCGCACCAGGCCCGCTGGTCGCGCGTCGTTGCGTCGCACGACCGCGCCTCGTGGTCCGATGCGCGGAGCCTGCTCGCGCACGACCGCGATCGCGCCCGAGCCGACTGACGCCGACATCCCCTCGCCATCACCTTCGTCCTCGTCGTCTGCGGCAACCGCGACGTACTTCACCACGAGTGGCACCGTCACTGCATTGTTGGCGAGATTGGACTCCGCGATGCCACCATCGTGGTTGAGCACCACCTCGAGCTGGTAGCGCCCCGGCTGGACGTTCTTGACCGTACGCGGGAGCTGCGTGTTGGCGAGCATCGCCCATCCGCGGTCCACACCGAGCACACGCCCGAGCGCGAACGTCGCCAAACCGCATGCGTCGTAGCTCGTGGGAAACGTTGGATTCACCGGCGAGTCCGCTCGGTCGAGGCGCGCGAACGCGTACGACTCCCCGCACTGTGTGGACGACCACGTCGCCACCACCGCGCCCGACACAGAGCGCATCGTGAACGTCGCGAACCCACGCAGGCGCCCGAGGCTGAACACCTTGCGCGCATCGATCTCGAGCAGCGTCGCCGCGCTCGATTGGCTCGCTGTGCCTATCCCGCGATCGCCGGCGGCGTAGAACGCCTGCTCAGCCCACACCGAGCCGTCATCGCGCCGATGGAAGCGTACCTCGAGCGGCGCGTCCTCCACATCGATCCACACACCGGTCTCGAGCGAGCGATCGACGATACGTGTCGTGCCCTTCTCCCGGTAGATCGTCAGCGTGCCGCGCGACTGCGCCGCAATCGGGCGCAGGTCGGGAGCGATGAGCGGAGCGACAGGAGGCAGCAAGGGGATCGGCATAACGCAATCCTACCGATACCTCCACCCACATCGTGTGTGCGCGCGAGGTGATCAGGCAGCGCGCAGTTTGGGATCGAGCATCGCCTGCACGAGATCCACGAGCGTGTTCGCCACGATGACGAACGTCGCCGCGATCAGACCACCCACGAAGAGCATCGCGAAGTCCGTGGTCTGCATCGCGAGCATCACGAATCCACCCAGACCAGGAAGTCCGAAGATCGATTCGGTAAAGATCGCACCACCCAGCAGTCCGGCGAAGTCCATGCCGAACATCACCACAATGGGAATCATCGCCGTGCGCATGACGTGCCATCCAAACACGCGGCGCGGGGACAGACCCTTCGCCTCGGCCGTCTTGACGTACTCCTCGCGCAGCTTCTGCCGAACGGTCGTGCGCGTCATGCGCGTGTAGACGCCGGCGCTCACGATCGCGAGCGTCGCCGCCGGCAAGAGCATGTGGTGCATCCACGAGAAGATACCGCCCTCCGCCGGACCGACGTAGCCGCCGGGTGGAAAGATCGGGATATCAGCCGTGAACCATTTCAGCATCAGCAAGCTCAGCCACGCCGTGGGAAACGATATGCCGATGAGTGCGCCCACCATGAGGCTGCGGTCGGTCCGTGTGCCCGCTTTGAGCGCACCCTTCGCGCCCGCAGTCACGCCCGCAGTGAGCCACATGATCGATGCCAGTATCGCCAGACCGAGGGTCACCGGCACAGCCTTGAGCGCCATCGGCACGACGTTCGCATCACCTTGTGATGGCGAGGGGAAGTTGCCCGTCACCGTCATCTTGACGAAGCACCGATACGCGCCGACGTTGCCCTGGTCGAAGCAGAATTTCTTCTCGACATCCGCGATCTTTGCGTCGGTCGGGGTCTTGCCCGCGAAGCGCAGCGCCGGGTTGCCCGGTGGTAGCACCACGAGCACCCAGAACAAGATCATGGAGACGAGCAGCAGCTTGATGACTCCGTCGAATGTGCGTACGAGGATGAACCCACCCATGTCAGCGGTTCCCCTTCGGATCGAATGCCTCTTCGAGACCCTCACCCACGAGGTTCGCGCAGAGCACAGTGAGCATCACGAACAGGCCGCCAGCGCCAGCGATCCACCAGGCGGTGGAGTAAAAGACGCGCCCGTCCGCGATGAGGTTGCCCCAGCTCGGGGTCGGCGGCGCCACGCCCACGCCGAGGAAGGACAGGCCTGCCTCGCCGAGGATCATGCCGGCGAGCAGGATGCCGAAGTACGTGATGATCGTGGGCACCAGATGAGGCAGCAGGTGCACGAACATGATGCGCTTATCGTCGGCGCCCAGCGCGCGCGCAGCCTCGACGTACTCCTTGGCTCCGAGCTCTTTGGCGTTCGCGCGCATGATGCGCGAGAAGCCGAACGAGCTGAGTATGCCGAGCATGAGCGTCGGCACCCAGATCGACGTCGCGCTGAGCGGTCCGATCTTGCCGCTCGTTGCGATGGCAGCCGTCAGCGCGATGGCGAACAGCATGAACGGGAAAGCGATCATGACGTCGACGATGTACGTCAACACCTTGTCCACGCGACCACCGTAGAAGCCGCCCACCAGTCCCATGAGTGTGCCGCCCACGATGCAGAGCATGGTGGCGCCCAGGCCTACACGCATTGAAACGGAGCCGCCGGCCACCGCGCGTACGAACACGTCGCGTCCCAGACCGTCGGCGCCCATGAGGTACTGCTTGTGCAGCCCTGGGCCGATGGCCGGCATGCCCTGGAGGCTGACAACCTCGACCTTCGTGCCGCCGCGCATGACGAATCCGTCGAGGTTCTGCTCCGTGGCCGTGTGGCCCGCCCACTTCTCGATCATCGGCGTGGCAAACGACATCGAGCAGATGAGGATGAACCCGACGAGCGCGACCATCGCCACGCGGTTCTCGCGGAAGCGGCGCACCGCCAGCTGCGATGGGCTCTCGCTCTGCTGCGTCACCAGCTCGTGCGTCTCGCCCCCGCGCACGAGTGCACCAGGGAGCGAAATTGCGGTACCGCCCGCGTGGTTGGGTTGTGACATGCCGGCAGCGGTCATGAGTCGTTGCCTTCCGCCTGCACGGGCTTACCGTCTTGGTCGTAGCCCACCTCGCCCGCGTGGATCTTGTCGTTGCGCGTGCCCGACCCATCCACGGTGGCCTTGGTGAAGTAGAAGTCGTAGAGCGGGTGCATGACGTAGTCGCCCACGCGCTTGCTGAGCAGGTTGCGTTGCACACCGTGCATGATCGGGGCCCAGGCCGCGTCCTCGCCGATGACCTTCTTGTCAAGGGCGCCCCAGCGCTGTGCCCGCTCATCGAGGTCGAGGATCTTGGCGATGTCTGCGATCTCCTTGTCTGCCCCGTAGTACCAGGCGTAGTTGGAGGAGTGGTCGGGGTTGATCGCCGCGCCATATAAGTTGGACTTCATGAAGGTGGCACCTTCGGGGAAATCGGCGCCCCAGCTGGCGAACCCGATCTGTGTGTTGTTCTTTTTCACGCCCACGACGTTGTAGTAGGCGGAGAAGTCAACGCCGCGCGTGCGGGCATCGAACCCGAGTTGCGTGAGCACGTCTTGGAGGTATATCGCGGTGTCAGAAGGCGACGATGAGATGTACCAGACGGTGACCTTGCCGGGCGTGATACCGCTCTCCTTGATGAGCTGCTTGGCCTTGGCCAGATCCTGCTTGGGGTACGGCTCGTAGCCCGTGTAGCCCGGGATCGTCGGTGGCAAGATAGTGGAGGAGGGGCGGCCCGCACCGCCGCCGAGCTTCACCATCGCGCGCCGGTTGATCGCCCAGTTCACGGCCTGGCGAACCTTGACGTTGTCAAACGGTGCGACCTGCGTGTTCATCCAGATGTAGGACGTGCGCGCCTGCTCATGCTCGTGCATAAACGGCTTCCACTCAGCACTCGTCTGGAGGAACGGCAGCTTCGAGCGCGGGATCGCGGCGAGTGATGCATCAGCCTTGCCCTGCTGGATGAGCGTGATCGCGTTCTCGTCGCTCACCTTGAGCGTGATGTCGACCTGATCGACCTTGCCGTTGGGCGTGTCCTTGGTCCACTGCTTGAACGCTGGGTTGCGCTTGAGAATCACTCCGCGCGACGGGTCGTACTCGGAGAACATGTACGGCCCTGTGGCGGGCGCACGAACCTTCTGTGAGAGATCCTCTGCAGCGGTGCCCTTGGGAACCGTGAACGAGAACGGCAGCGCAAGGGAGTAGAGGAAGGTCGCATCCGGACGGGTGAGATGGAACACCACGGTGCGCGCCTTGTCATCGGCGACCACGCCGGAGACGGAGCTCTTCCCGTCGCCGAGTGCCTTCTCAAAGCCCTCGAGCACCATGTAGAACTCAGCGCCCTGCGTGGGCAGGTGGGCGAGGCGGTCGAAGGTGTACTTCACGTCGGATGCCTGGACCTCGCGATTGGCCGGAGCGCCGAACATGACGCCCCGGCGGACACGGAAGCTGAGGGTGCGGCCACCATCGGACACGACGGGCATCGCCTCGGCGATGTCTGGGACGAGCTCGGCGCCGGCGGCGCCGGATTCCTTCTTGAAGGTGAGCAGACCGTTGTAGACGTTGACCTGCATCATCCAGGAGATGGACTGCCACGACACGCCGGGATCGATCGAGTCGGGCCCGGTATTGGACACGAGACGCAACGTGTTGGCGCCGCCCTTGTCCTCAGGAGCAGGACCCCACGCCACGAGGATGCCCGCAAGAAGCACGATTCCTACGATGAGTATGAGTTTGCCGCGCTGCATGTCCCCGCTCACGTCCAGAGTTCGCCATCCCCGGCGAACGTCTCCTTACCGATCTGTCGTGCTGCGGGTGAGATTCGTTGCGACTCGGGTCCAACTCGGGGGCACGTGGGCCTTCCCTGCACGGACCCGCGTTCGTATGATGGCCGATCAATGATGCAGTCGCCCGCCACCGAGATCGATCCAACCGCTGAATTCGACGCACAGCTCGATGCTGCGCGCGACCGATTTGAGGCGTCGGTCGACGGCACGATGGGGATTGAAGAGGAGTTCGCGATCTGCGATCCCGCCTCGCTCGATCTCATGCCGAGGTTCGATGAGCTCGACGTGGCTGCGCGTGCCAGCGGGCTCGAGGAGGCCGTTGCAGGGGAGTTGCTAGCGAGCGAGATCGAGTTTCGCACCGGTCGCAACGAGTGTTGGGGCGACGCGGTGGAGGAGCTCACGGGCATCCGCCGCAAGGTCGTGGCGATGGCGCGCGGCGTTGATGCGCTGCTGGGCGCGAGTGCGACGCACCCGTGGGCGGACTACCGCGAACAGCCCACCGTGCAACTGCCGTACTACGAGGCGCTCGTCGAGCGCATGCAGATGGTGGCCAAGCGCAACAACACCTTTGGGCTCCACGTGCACGTGGGCGTGCAGGGCGCCGATCGTGCGATCCGCGTGCACGATGCGTTGCGCTCCTACGCGCCGATGCTGCTCGCGTTGAGCGCGTCGTCGCCGTTCTTGGACGGGACTGATTCTGGGCTCGCGTCCACGCGCTCGGTGATCTTCAGTCGCGGTTTCCCGCGCGCAAACGTGGCGCCAGCGTTCCGCACGCTCGACGGCTATCTCGAGCACCTGCGGTGGCTGCGCGACTGCGGCGCCATCTCCACGGTGGGACAGGTCTGGTGGGGCACGCGCCCGCACGTGCTGCACGGCACGATCGAGCTGCGCATGTTCGATGGGCAGCCGGACGTACGCGACACGCTCGCGCTCGCAGCGCTGGCGAGTGGCACCATCGCGCATCTGTGCGCGCTGCACGACGCGGGTGAGCTGCCCGAGCCGCACGCGACGCACCAGATCGACGAGAACTGCTGGCGTGCGAGCCGGTACGGCACCGATGCGCACTTCGTGGACCTCCCGGGTACTCGCGAGATGCCGGCGGATGAGTCGATCGGCGGCCTCATCGAGCGCGCGCGAGCGGCGGGTCGCGCGGCAGGGCTGGGTATCGATGCGGGCCTCGACCGAGCCGAGCAGATGCTCGCCGCTGGCTGCAGCGCGCACTGGCAGCGGGCCATGTACGAGGAGAGCGGCGACCTGCACACGCCGTACCGCGCCGTGGTCGATGCGACGATGACGAGTTGCATGCCCGCCGACTGATCGACGCGATTTCGTACGATTCGCGATCGAGTCCCTCGGGTATTCGCGCGTCCGTCCGCACGGTCGGGTATTGTCCGCAACTCGTGCCGGCCATGGCGTTCGCGCGGCAGTGCTCCATGCACTCGCCCAGCGCGCCGGAAGCGGTGAGTTCACGACCACCACGGGGTTCCCCAAGGGCCCCTCGCATCCAGGAGACGAAGTGGATTTCTTCGCAGACCATGGCGTGTTGTTCGCGCTGATCGCAGCTGGACTGGGAGTGCTATACGGCATCCTCCAGATCTTCAGCCTCATGAAGTTGCCTGACGGCGACGACCGGATGCGTGAGATCGCATCCGCCATCCAGGAAGGTGCGTCCGCGTACCTCCGCCGCCAGTACACCGCCATCGCGATCGTCGGCGTCATCGTCGCCATCATCGTCGGCGTCGCCATCGACTGGTACACCACCGTCGGCTTCCTCATCGGCGCGATCCTGTCCGGAGCCGCTGGCTTCGTCGGCATGACCGTCTCGGTGCGCGTGAACGTGCGTACCGCCGAGGCCGCCAAGCACGGTCTGGCCAAGGGCCTGAGCACCGCGTTCCGTGGTGGCGCCGTCACCGGTCTGCTCGTCGTCGGCTTCGGCCTGCTCGGCGTCGCTGGCTACTACGGCATCCTCACCGGTCCGATGGACAAGGGCCTCAAGAGCGACGAGCTCAAGAACGGACTGCTCGGCCTCGGCTTCGGTGGCTCGCTCATCTCGATCTTCGCTCGCCTGGGCGGTGGCATCTTCACCAAGGGTGCTGATGTCGGTGCGGACCTGGTCGGCAAGATCGAGGCTGGTATCCCCGAAGATGACCCCCGCAACCCGGCGGTCATCGCGGACAACGTCGGCGACAACGTCGGCGACTGTGCTGGCATGGCAGCCGACCTGTTCGAGACCTACGCGGTCACGGCCGTCGCGGTCATGGTCCTCTCGACCTTCCTCTTTGCGGGCAAGGATCTTGAGCACGCGATTCTGCTGCCGCTCGTGATCGGTGGCATCGCCATCATCGCCAGCATCATCGGCACCTTCTTCGTGAAGGGCAAGAACGTCATGCGGGCCCTCTACCAGGGCGTCATCGGTGCGAGCATCATCTCCGCCATCGGCACCTGGTTCGCCATTGACGGTCTCGTCGGTGACAAGGGCTTCAACCCTGCCGAAGGTGTCAACTACTCATCTGGCGAGCTCTACCTCGCCGCGATCGTCGGTCTCGTCATCACGGCGCTGCTGATGGTCATCACCGAGTACTACACCGGCACCAAGTGGGGCCCCGTCAAGTCCGTCGCGAAGGCGTCTGAGACCGGTCATGCGACCAACATCATCGCGGGTCTGGGCAAGGGCTTCGAGGCCACGGCGCTTCCCGTGCTCGTCATCGTCGTCGGCATCATCGTGTCGTTCCAGCTGGCCGGTCTGTTCGGTATCGCCATCGCGGTGATGAGCATGCTCGGCCTCGCCGGCATCATCGTGGCGCTCGACGCGTTCGGTCCGATCACCGACAACGCCGGTGGCATCGCTGAGATGGCCGACCTGCCGCAGGACGTGCG
>Ga0335397_10005370_pt1 | contig 16781 bp, 12 predicted proteins | sample MAT04_FD_205740 | JGI IMG/M metagenome (GOLD analysis project Ga0335397, IMG submission 205740) | Freshwater microbial communities from Lake Fryxell liftoff mats and glacier meltwater in Antarctica - MAT-04 (spades assembly) (version 2) ... | reverse complement strand
AGGCGGATGGCGATGCGGACCGAGTCGGCCGAGATCGTCACCTCGTCGATCTTGATCGCGGCGGACGCGCGCACCGGCGTACCCATCGCGTCGACGACGGCGCTGAAGCGCAGCGCCGGAGCGGCGCTGCTGATCTCGACGTCCTTCGGGGCCTTCTTGCCTTTGAGGTTGCCCGCGAACCAGCGGAGCGTGGCGAGGGGTACGCCGAAGGTCAACCCCGTGGCGCTCACCGCTTGGCGAACGACCTCATCGGGGTTCTTCCGGACGTAACCGACGGCGGCCTTGAGCATCGCGCGCGGACTGAACATCTAGCGCCCAGGCTATCGGCCCTCGCCAGCGATCACAATGAGAGAGCCCGGCCGGGCGAGTGAGAGCGTGTGACGGCGAGTGACGCACCGCGACGCGGTAACGAGTCGAGTTTAGTGGAGCAAAGGGGGATCGAACCCCTGACCTCTGCATTGCGAACGCAGCGCTCTCCCAGCTGAGCTATTGCCCCAAACGCAAACGAAACAGAAGCTGCGCCCTACTGGAGGTCGAGGCGGCAGCGGCGGCGGACTCTACGCGGCGTGCACAGGATGTCAAGCAGTCACGGACGACCTCAGAGCTGGATGTCGTTCGGTGACGGCTTCACGTTCGGCAGAGCGGGCTGCACGGGGTCCCCTGGGGGATGTGCGCCGGCGTCGCCGTAGGGCGGAGACGGCGGGTCGGTCGAGCCCGTCACCGGCGGCGCGGGGCTCCGCCAGTCGTTGCGCCGCTGAGGCTGGTTGCAGCTGGCGGCCACCGCGAGGAGGACGAGGAGCCCCGCGAGGCCGAATGCGTGACGGAGCTTCATCGCGGGCTACCTGTACCCCGAGACGAGCGCTTGCGCCAAGAGTCCCCAGCCGTCGATCGCGACGAAGAGAAGCAGCTTGAAGGGCAGGCTGACCTGCGTGGGATTCAGCATCTGCATGCCCAGGGCGAGGAGCACGTTCGCGACCACGAGGTCGATGATGAGGAACGGTAAGTAGACGAGAAATCCGATCGCGAACGCCTCGGTGAGCTCGGTGACGACGAACGCCGGGACGAGGACCGAGAGATCGCTCCCCGTGACCTTGGCGCGCTCGGGCTCGGGCCTCGCGTTCTTCGCGACGAGGAGAAAGCGCGCTCGCTCCTTCTCGCTCGCGTTCTTCTCGAGGAACTCGCGCATCGGCTCGCGGACGGCCTCGATCCCCTTCTCGATGAGCGCGGTCGTGTCCTCCTTCGCCGTGCGGTTCTGGACGAGCGGCATCGTGCGGTCGAGGATGCGCTGGCCGACCGGCGCCATCGCGATGAGCGTGAGCGCCGTGGCGAGCGCCATGATGACGGTGTTCGAGGGCACCGACTGCGCGCCGATCGCGCTGCGGACGATCTGGAGGACCGTCGAGATCTTCACGAAGGCGGTGACGCCCATGAAGACGAACGGCACGAGCGACACGAGCGCGAGCGCGACGACGAGCGCGATGGGCTTGCCGAGGAGGTCGTCGACCTTGACGACCTCGGCGGGCGCGAGCATCCCGAAGGTCATTCGGGCCTCGTAGGCGCTGTCGCACGCTTGGTGCCGAGCACGCGCGCGAGGACGTCACCGAAGGGCGCGGCATGGCTCGCCGGGTCGACCGCGGGAAGCTCGTTCGCCGCGACCTCGCCGAGCTTCGTGAGGCCCGCCTCGGACGCGCCGACCACGAGCACCTGCCCGCCGACCTGCACGAGGTAGACGGCGCGACGCGCATCGAGCGGCAGCTGACCCACCAGCTGGATCGGGCCGCGGGGCCGCCCTATCCCGAGGCGCCGCGCACCGTAGAGGACGACGAACGCGAGCCCGCACACCGCGAGCAGCGTGACGAACGTCTCCAGCAGATACCCCGCGTAAGGCCCCATCCCTTCGCGGACCATCGACGACACCGCCCGCGAGGTCAACCCCTCCTGGGGGTATGCGCGCGCGATTTACGTCATTGCGCAGCGGTGACGAGGAGCGAGGCGTCGTCGAACGTGATCGTCCCGGCGGCCGTGCCCCCCGAGTAGCTCACGCCGAACAAGAACACGAACGACGCGGGCCGGGAGAGCAAGAGCGGAAGGGCCTTCGAGATGGCCCGCGTGCCGTCGATGTCGAGCTCGTACGTGCTGCCGTTGGCGCCGGTCGTGGGCCGCACGGCGAGCTTGAGCACGTAGCGGTGCCACCCCGCGGCGACGGGGATCTCGTCCTTCGGCAGCACGCAGTCGCCCGCGTCGCACGTGTCCGGATCGAGCCTCACGAGGCCCTTCTTGAAGGTGACGGAGAGGCCTCGCTGTGCGCCGGCTGGGCCGTTCACGACGAACCGAGGTCCGAGCACGACGCCGTTCGTCGTGATGCTCGCTTGCGCGGAGAACGCGAGGACCGCGTCGTACGCCGGCATGCCCTGCGCCGGGACCTCGAGCTGGAGCCGTGCCGACTGCGGCACTCCGTCGGGCGCGACGGTCGCGACCAGCCCGCCGGAGCCGTTCAGCCCCACACCGGGTACGAGGTTCAGGGAGGCGTCCCCCTCCTGCTTCATGACGGTCCAGCTGCGAGGAAACGCAGCGTCGTCGTCGAAGGAGTCGCAGAACGCGCCCGGCGCGCAGCTCTCCGCGCCTCCGCCGTCGCCGTCGCCGTCGCCGAGCGACGCATCGGCAGGTGAAGCCTCGCTCGCGGCGGCATCGCTTGCCGACTCCTTCGCGTCGAAGCTACCGCAGGCCACGACCGCCGAGGCGCCGATAGCGCACGCGGCAAGGCAGGCGAGGAGGAGGCCGGAGCGGTGAAGAGCGGTGCGAGGCATCCCGCAAGCATACGGCAGAGCCGGGCGCACGGCGCCCCGTTGACGCAACGCGAAAACGTTCGTAAATGATCGTGTCCAGTGGCACTCGTCGTCCAGAAATTCGGTGGCACCTCGGTCGGCTCGATCGACCGCATCCGCAACGTCGCGCGTCGCGCCATCGCCGCGCAGAAGCGTGGCGACGACGTCGTCGTCATCGTCAGCGCCATGAGCGGCGAGACCAACCGCCTCCTCGGCCTCGCGCACGAGATGGTGAAGGTGCCCGACGCCCGCGAGATGGACGTCATCGCCGCGACGGGCGAGCAGATCACCGCGGCCCTCACCGCGATGGCCATCCAGAACGAGGGCGGCCAGGCGCGCTCGCTCCTCGGCCACCAGGTGAAGATCCTGACGGACGGCGCGTTCACGAAGGCCCGCATCAAGACGATCGAGGGCTCGAAGATCTTCTCGACCCTCAAGAAGGGGCAGATCGCCGTCGTCGCGGGCTTCCAGGGCGTCGACGAAGAGGGCGACATCACGACCCTCGGGCGCGGCGGCTCCGACACGTCCGCCGTCGCGATCGCCGCCGCCATCGGCGCGAGCGTCTGCGAGATCTACACGGACGTCGACGGCGTCTACACGACCGACCCCAACATCTGCCCCTCGGCCCGGAAGATCCCGCGCATCTCGTACGAAGAGATGCTCGAGCTCGCGTCGCTCGGCGCAAAGGTGCTGCAGATCCGCAGCGTGGAGATTGCGATGAAGTATGGCGTTCCCGTCCACGTGCGCAGCTCGTTCTCCGATGCCGAGGGCACCTGGGTGACCGGCGAGGACAAGTCGCTGGAGGACGTCGTCGTCGCGGGCGTCGCCTACGACAAGAACGAGGCGCGCGTGCACTGCGTCGGCCTGAACGACAAGCCGGGCGTCGTCGCCGAGCTCTTCGGCGCGATGGCCGACAAGAACATCTCGGTCGACATGATCATCCAGAACGTGTCGAAGGAGTCGCACGACCGCGCCGACGTCACGTTCACGCTCGCCAAGAGCGACCTCCTGCGCGCCAAGCCCTTCATCGAGGAAGTGGGCAAGCGCCTCGGCGCCCAGGAAGTGCGTTACGACGAGGACATCGTGAAGGTGTCGATCGTCGGCCTCGGCATGCGCTCGCACGCCGGCATCGCCGCGAAGATGTTCCGCATCATGGCGGCCGAGGGGATCAACATCCAGGCGATCTCGACCAGCGAGATCAAGGTCTCCTGCCTGATCCATGCAAAGTACACGGAGCTTGCCGTTCGCGCGCTCCACGACGGCTTCGGCCTCGCGCTCGCGGTGGTCCCGCCCCCCGCCGCGAAGTGAGCTCCGCGTCTCCGGTTCTTCAGAGGAGCGCGAGGCAGACCACGAGCGTCGGGACCGTGGCGACCACGCCGACGAGCACGAAGCGGCGTACCGACACGGCGACGCCGGCGCGGCGGAGCATCTCGAGCCAGAGGAGCCCGGCGAGCGAGCCCATGGGGAAGAGGCGTGGCCCGAGGTCTCCGCCGACGAGCGCCGCCAGCACGCGTCGCGGGTCGACGCCTGCGCCCGCCCCGCCCGGCACGAGGGCGAGCATGTTGAGGTTCGCCATCGGGTGATTGTTCAGCACCGCGGAGCCGGCCGCCGACAGGATGCCGATGCGCATCGGCGAGGCCCCTGCGTAGGCACGCGAGAGGTGCTCGACGACGCCGACGTTGCGCAGCCCGAGCGAGAGCACGAGGACGGCGACGAGGAAGACGAGCACCTCGAAGTGCACCTCCTCGCGTACGACCGCCACGGGCCGGTGCCCATTCCGCGCCGCGACCGCGAGCATGACCCCCGCTCCGCCCAGCGCGACCATCCACACCGGCCCGCCCATCCACGACACCACGGGATACGCCGCCACCACGGAGAGCAGCCCCGCGACCACCATCCGGTTCACGGGCACGGCCCCATCGACCGCGCGTGTCTCGCTCTCCCACGTGCCCGTGCCCGTGCCCGTGCCCGCTCTCTCCCGCTCGCCCACCAGCTCGCCGCGAAAGAGCCACCGCGCCGCGACAAACGTCACCCCTGCCCCCACCACCGAGGGCACCACCATCCGCGCGGCGTACTCGTTGAACCCGATCCCCGCAAACGTCGCCACCACCATGTTCATGGGGTTCGACACGATCACCGGCGCGACCCCCGCCGACAGGAACACGGCGAACGCGAGCGGCACCACGAGCCGAGGGTGTCGCCTCTTCGCGAGCACCACGACGAGCGGCGTGAGCAAGAGCACGGCCGAGTCGTTGTTGAGGATCGCCGCCGTGAGCGCGCCGAACACGAAGACGAGGCCGAACAGCTTCTTCGCGTCGCCACCGGCGCGGCGGAACACGAGCTCGGCGGCGCCGTCGAGCACGCCGGTGCGGCGCGCGACGCCCGTCATCACCATGATCGCGACGATGCCGAGCAGCGGACGCCACATCGTGCGCGCGGCCCACGCGAGGTCACCGAAGCGCACGCTGCCGAAGGCCGCGAGGACGGCAACGCCCGCGAGCGCCGCCATCGCGGGCGTGAGGCGGAAGCCCTTCGCGATGCGCGGCCTCGCCACGACGAGCCCGAGCGTCACGGCGACGGCACCGTAAGTTTCGACGACCACGAGGATCATGGTGCACCACGCGTACCGCGCGCGCCACGCGTGAATGGCCTGTATTTCCGGCACTTGCGAGGTTATTTGTCACACGCGTGTGTCATACCTCGTGGCCTGGTTCGGAACGATGGATCACGAAGGGCTCAGCGACGGTTTCGAAAAACTACACGCGACTCCAACCCCGCACGTCGGCGGAGCCACTCGTAACTGATCGTACGAAACGCCCGGACGCCGTGACGTCCCGTGGCCTCCTCCGCGATGCATTGCGCGACCCAGTGGTCGAGCTGCGCGAGCTGATGTCGATCGCTCACGAGGTCGGCCACGAGGGGCGCATGCGGAAGCGCGAGATCGGAGCGCACGTCGAACGCCTCGTTCGCGATGCTCGTGAGGAGCCTGGCGCGTTCGAGGGGAGCGAGCTCGGGCACGAGCCTCGCGGTGCGCCGGATGCGCGCGCGGAGGTCGCGAAGAAGGAGTCGCCACTTCTCGGACGTCAGCGCGATGGTTCCGTCAAAGCCGACGGCGGCGCCGAGGAACGCGACGGAGGTGGTCCCTCGGGCTTCGTGCCAGCTCTCGGACATGCGCGCGGCACCGTTCCAGAAGAGGATGCGGAGCTTCTTTCGATTCAGCGCGAGGCCGCGCGAAGTGACGATGCGATCGAGGCTCTCCTTCGCGCGGCGCACGCGCTCGACGTCGTGATGGGCAAAGAGCACGTCGTCACCGAAGCGAGCGTAGAACCCGCCGAGCTCGGTGAGCTCGGCATCGAGCGGCATGAGGTAGAGATTGGCGAGAATGTTCGTCGTAGGCGCTCCGAAGAGCAGCCCCCGCGGGCGCGCCGGGGTGGGTGTGCCGTCGGCGCTCTCGAGATCCGGCAAGAGGAGCGAACGGAGCATCACGAAGTGCGCCGTCGTCCGTCCGAGCCCCGTGAGCGCCGAGAGCTCGGTCCAGAGCAGAGCACCCTCGTCGACGGGGATCGTGTCCGTGTAGCTGCGGATGTCACTTCGCAGGACGTAGAGCCCGCGCGCGCGCGGGTCGGCGTGCAATGCACGATGAGCGCGCGCGAAGTCGGCGAGCTTCCGCAGCGCCTGCCACGGTGAGCGCCCACGCCGATACGAGTGCACGTGCTCCGAGAGCCGCGGCTCGAGCGCGTCGGCCAGGAGCTCACCGACCACGGCATGGACCACGAGGTCGAGCGCGCCGATGCGCGCGATCTCTCGCTCCTTGTCGCCGATGCGCACGACGGCGAGCCGGGCCGCGTCAGGGCGGAAGCTGCCGTCCGACACGGCCCGAACGAGGAGCGAGACGACGTCGTGGCGCTCCCGCAGCAGCTGCGCGAAGCCGACGCCGTTCTGCACGAGCGTGTCGCGCCGTCGACCGCGTGCGCGCACCGCGAGCCGATCGAGCTGGCGATGAAACCGCGCAGCGTCAGTAAGGGAAAGGGCGAAGCTCACGGGAAAGAGCGCCCCCGGGGGATGATGAAGCTTCCAACGAACCTCTGGCCAGGAGCCAAGACCGCAATCTCTGGCGCCAGGAGAGTCAGCGGCTCGCGCCGCGAGCCCCGGGGGCGGGGCTCACGCTAGCTTCACGGCGGAAGATAGGTCAACCAGGGCTTGCCGGCGTTGCAGCCGAGGACTTCGCACTTGGTTCGCAACGAAGGCGCGATGATGCCGGCGAGCGGCCCCGGCCGCGTTCCGGCGGCGGCGTTGTGACCGTCGTCGTGGAGCTTGGCCATGCCGGCGGGGATCACGAACTTCGACTGGATCGGCGGCGGGCCGTTGATCTTCCACTGGACGCCGACGCCGGACGGGGAGGCCGGAAACGCGCTGTGGTTCCTCGGATTCTTCGGAATCGAGCCGTAGGGAACGGTGAGCGTGAGGTTGAGACCCGACACGGACTGGATCGTGTACCAGGCGCCGGAGCCCCCGGGGATCTCGGCCAGCCAACCGCCGAGGTTGCCGATGTTGACCGCCGACAAGCCGTAGGTCACGGGGACGACCGCGCTGCCGACTGTGGGGGTCACCAATGAGAACTGGTTCGGGGGCGCGACGGCGGGGAACGCGGCGAAGTTCGTCGCGGTGTAACCCGGTCGCTTGTCGACCTCGAGCACGACGGGCTTGCCGGCCGCCGAGCCCATGCAGAGGGCGTTGCCATGGCTGTTCAGGACGAACGCCTCGCAATCCAGGACCTTCCAGCCACGACCGAACGCCTGCGGTCCGAAGTCCCCGGACATGTCGCTACCGATGCGGATCTTGTTCTTGCAGTCGCGCGCGTGGGACTGGTACTGGCGCTTCATCAACACCATCGAGCGCAACGGGTTCATCACGAACTTGTGCCGCAGGCTTCGCTCGTTGAAATCGTAGTTGGCGCCGTTCGCGGGCCAGCCGCCCGGAGATCGGGCGATGCCCTGGCTCCATCGGATCGCCGTGAACGGGATGTGGATCCACGGGTTCTCGAGGAAGATGGGGTCGGTCCGTGCCGGCGTGGCCGGGATCGCGGGAAACGTGTTCGGGGCGAGAGGAAACTCGCCGTCGTTGAACAGGTTCGCGGCCGTGAAGTACTGATCGTCGCTGAACTTCGGACCGCCGTTGGTGGGGCCGCAGAGCTTCACGCTGTCGAGTGAGTGATGCACGTAGAACGTGAAGGACGCCGCAGGGCTGCGATACGTGTCGGAGCGATAGCGGTACTCCGTGCGGTACGTCCCCTCGGGAACCGCGGCGTCGGGAGTCGGCGTGTGCGTCGTACCCGTGCCGGCGGCACCGTCACACGGCTTCCACTCGGGGACGGTCGCGCTGTACTTGCTCACCGGCCCGGTGCGGCACTCGTAGATCGTCCCCGGAACGTTCACCGGCTTCACGGTGATCGCGATGGGCTTCCCGCTCCCGTCGACCCAACCGGTCGGGGTGAGCGGCGTGGTCACGATCTCGGGCGCGGGCGCCGTGACGCAGGTCGTTCCGCAGAGCTCGTCGGTCTGGCACTCCGAGCACGCAGGTCCGCACTGCTTCCGGCTCGCCACCACGCAGGCGTTGCCACAGAACGCCTTCCCCGTGGGACAGCTGCACGAGCTCGCCTGGCACGTCTGGCCGTTGTTGCAGACGTTGCTGCACGCGCCGCAGTTCGTGTTGCTCGACGTGAGGTCGACACACGTGCCGTTGCACACCGTGCACGCCCCGCCCTCGCCGCCGCCATCCGCGCCGCCTTCTCCGCTCGTCGCAGAGACCGTGAAGTCACCGAGCAACGACGTGCACCCGTTGAGCGCTCCCCCGCCCAGACCAACGACGCCGAGAAGGAATGTGACAAGAAGGGGCTTTCGCACGTCCGGAGGATACCGAAGTTTCGACCGCTACTTCACTTTCTCAGGGCGAATTCGCCATTCGAGCTGCTTCAGGCGTTCGCGCCACGCACGAACCTGATCAGGGGATACGGGCCGCGGTGCGATGAAGAGCGCCTCGAGCGCACCATGGCGGGAGTACGTCGAGACAAACCACCCTGTTCGCGCGCGACCACCTCGGTGCACACGGAGCCCATCACGCCAGATCGCTTGCCGAATCGCGGGGGAGAGCGCCACGAACCGCGCCGGGGGACGGCCGCCGACGATCACCGTGAACCCATCGCGGAAGGCCTGGGCGTGGGCGGCGCCGAGCGCGTCGAGCGCGGGCTCGCTCTCGTGCCTGTACACGCGTTCAGCCAGTAGGGCGTGGCCTGGACCGCGCGCGGACTCCGCGAGCTCCTCGAACGCGCCCGCGCCGAGGCGCAGCCACTCCGTGCGGCCGGCATGGGGCGCGCGCTCGAACCACCACACGAGGTCACCGACGCGAACCGCTGCGCCCCGGTCGCCGAGGCGAGTCACGATGCGCGCGATCACGCGCGGTGCCGCGCCCGACACGCGCGCTCGGTAGGCGACGACGTCCCCGCGCGCGGCCTCTAGCGAGCGAACCCACCCGGCGACCGTCGCGACCTCGCCGACCGCGTGACGATCGCGCCAGAAGGCGAGCAGCGTGTGAATGACCACGGCTGTCCAGGGCCCCGCGGCCAGCGTGGCGTACCACGCGAACGGACCGAGCGACCCCAGCTCCGAAGTCGGCGTCGACGTCGCCGACAGAGTTGCCCACAGGACGAGCAGCATCGCGAGAGCGCTCGCGATCTGCTTGCCGAACTCGCCGTGTGCGAAGCCGCGCAGCTGGATGGCCGACCATACCGACATGCCGAGCATGCTGGGCAAGAGCGCAACGAGCACGGGCCACGCCTGTTCGGCAGGGACGTAGGCCCGCACGAGCACGCATGCGGCCGCCCACGAGAACACCCCGACGAGGATCGCGGCGACCATGAGCCGGCGGTGGAGCACGCGCGCGAGCACGGAGGCCTCGTGCCCTTCGAGACGCTTCCAGTCGTGATAGAAAACGGTCGACCACTGGCTGACTACGAGCAAGAGCGGCGCGGCGAGGTGCAGTGAGAGCGCGAACGGCTCGACGAACGGCATGTCGTCCTCGTCGGTCAACGTCGAGAGCGAGGGCACGACTGCCGCGAGCAACACGACGCCGCCGAGGCGAGTCGTCAGGTTCGCAGCGCCCGCGAGCAACGCGGCGCGAAGCGCGGCAAGATCGAGGCGGCGCGGCCGGAACACGAGCCGCCAGCGTGGTGGCGTGATCCGATTGTCCCGGTACGCCCGCCGCGCGAAGACGAAGAGCGCGCCGCGCGAGAGACCGACCGAGACGACGAGCGCCAGCGGGAAGCTCCAGCCGGCGAGGCTGTTCCAGAGGACGAGCGTGAGCCCGATCAGGACGACCGGCGGCAAGAAGAACGACCACAGCGCACGGTGAACGCGCCGGAACGCGTAGACGCCCGAGTAGTAGGTCCGGAGCACGATGTCGGCCGCGAGACGGAGCGCGCACGCGAGCGCGTACACATGGAGCATCGACGGCGGAACGCCGGTGGTCCTCCACTCGGCAAGGGCCTGGACGATCGGTACGACGGCGATGACGAGGCCCGCCCAGAACGCGGTCGTGAGCCACCTCGTAGCCAGCGCCGAGGCCTCGCTCGACTCCCCGAGCTCACGCGATCTTCGCCGGAGCGCCTCGAGCGCTCCCCAGTAGGCCGCATCGATCACGAGCGTGACGTTCTGCAGTGCGAGCGACGCGACGAACGGCCTCGCCGAGAAGATCGCCGCGAGCCAGGTGAGCTCGAGAACGTGGAGCGCGACGCCGACTCCGCGCGCCAGACCGAACGCCGTCAGGCGACGCAGCGCGTACGCCGTGAAGCGACCGCTCAGGAGCGCCTCCTCGGGCGCGACGAGCTGGTCGGCGAGCGGCGCTCGCGATTTCAGCCACGCGGCGAGTGCCTGCGCCCCGGACGGCTTCGATGACGGGGGGAGGGGGCTCACGGCGTGAGGAGCTCGAGTCTACCGCTCAGTAGCCCCACATGTATTCGAGGCGCAGCATCACCGTCGTGTACGAAGGATACGTGCTCCACTCGGTGATCAGGAAGTGCTGCTGCGCCGCGCCGCCGATCGCCCACTGGCGGGAGAGCTGGTAGTCGAGGCCTAGCTGCACGGCGCCGCCGATGACGAACAGCGGGTCGTCGAGCGTGCCGCCCCCCAGGCGATAGCCGCCCGCGAGGACCCCGAAGTACGGGACCCAGCGGAGGATGTCGATCACGTAGCCGATGCCGACGAGCGCGTGGGCGATCTGCGTGGGCCGCGTGCGCGGCGTCGTCGGCGCCTCGAGGTTCTCGCCGGACGTCATGAACGAGGCGTTCGCCTCGGCCATGAAGTTGAACTGATCGCTCAACCCATACGTGTAGTGCGCACCGAGCCCGAGGCCCGTGCTCACCGACGACTTGTCGTCGACCTTGAGGAGCGCGAGCGTCGGGTCGAGGCCGAAGTGGTGCTGCCGTTCGATGGCCAGCGCCTCGCGCGGTGAAGCGCAGAGCGCCCCCGCGAGGAGCAACGGAACCAGGGGGAAGGCAGGGAGGAGGCGCATCTACTTGATCGAGAGGAGCTCGATGTCGAAGTTGAGCGTCGACCTCGGCGGAATGACGCTGCCCATGCCGCGGTCACCGTAGGCGAGATCGGACGGGATGGTCAGCTTGCGCTTGCCGCCGACCTTCATGCCGAGGATGCCCTGGTCCCAGCCCTTGATGACGCGGCCGGCGCCGATCTCGACCGTGAACGGCTGGTTGTGCTTGCGCGAGCTGTCGAACTCGGTGCCGTCGGTGAGCGTGCCCACGTAGTGCACGGTGATCGTGTCGCCGCGCTTCACCGCGGGCCCGGTGCCCACCTTCGTGTCGGTGATCATCAGCCCACCGGGCTGCAAGACGGGCGCCGACGGCGCGACCGCGACCGGGGCGGCTGCGACCGGCTGCACGGGCTCGGAGAGCACACGCTCGACCAGCTTCTTGAACTTGGCCAGCGGCTGCGCGCCGCTCAGGTAGTAGGGCCCGATCGTGAACGCAGGCGTGCCGCTGACGCCGGCGTCGTTCGCGGCCTTCTTGTCGGCATCGATCGTGGCCTTGTGCGTGCCGTCATCGAGCGCCGTGTTGAACCTCTTGAGGTCGAGGCCGACGATCGCGGCGTAGCCCTCGAGCGCGTTGCGCTTGAGGCCGTCGTGGTCCTTCTGCCCCTTGAAGAGAAGCTCGCGCATCTTCGAAAACCCGTCGTTGCCCTTCTGCACGTACGCCTCGCGTGCGGCCTCGGCGGCGAGCGGGGCGTCCGTGTGGAACGGGAGCGGCAGGTTGCGCCACACGACCTTCACCTTGCCGGGATAGGCCTTGAGCAGCTCGTCGATCGTGGGCTCGACGCGCGAGCAGAACGGGCACTGGAAGTCCGAGAACTCCTGGATGACGACCTTCGCGCTCGCGGCGCCGCGAAACGGCGACGAGCCGAGGCCGGGCGCGACCGACTTGCGCTCGGGCTCGGGCGCGGCCTTGCCGTCCTTGATGATCGTCTCGTAGAGCGCCGTCTTCGCGACGCCAGAGCGGACGAGGCCCTCGGCCTTCGCGAGCTCGGCGTCGATCACGGCCTTGAACTTCTCGTACGGCTGCGCGCCGACGAGGCGACGACCGTTGACGAAGAAGTGGGGCGTCCCGTTGGCCTGGACGTCGTCGGCGAGCGCGCCATCGTCGTCGATCGCCTTCTTGAACGCCTTGTTCTTGATCGCCGCGTTCGCCTTCGCGACGTCGAGGCCCGAGGCGCGCGCGACCGACTCGAGGTCGGCGTCGTCGAGCTTCGGCTGCGAGTCGAACAGCTTGTCGTGGATGGCCCAGAACGCGGCGTCGCCCTTCTGCGAGCGTGCGAAGCGCGCAAGCTCGGCGGCGGGAATGGCGCGCGGGTGGAACGGGAGCGGCTCGTCCTTCCACACCCAGCGGACGCGGTCGCCGTACTCCGTGCGCAGGCGCTCGAGGGTCGGCTGGACCTTCTTGCAGAACGGGCACTGAAAATCGGAGAACTCGACGACCGTGACGAGCGCCGTCGCGGGGCCGCGCACGGGCGAGGTGCCGACGGGGACCTTCCACACCTGCGTGTCGGGCTTGTCGTCGTCGTCGTCCTCGTCGCGATCGGGCTTGGCGACCGACGGGTCCTGGAAGTTCGCCGCCGCGAGCCGGCCGTAGACGCGGTCGCGACTGACGCCGCTCCCCGCGAGGGCCTTCGCCTTGACGAGCTCGGCGTCGATGACCTCCTTCCACTTCTCGAAGGGCTGCGCGCCGCCGACGGAGATGCCGTTGACGAACGAGCCGGGCGTCCCGTTGACGCCGAGACGCTTGGCGAGGGCCTCGTCCCGCTCGACCTTGACCGACCACTTCTTGTTCTCGAGACCGTCCTCGACCTCGCGCGAGTCGGCGCCGGCGGCGATGGCCCACGCGCGGATCGAGTCCGGGCTCATGAGCCTCTGACGGCGGAACGCCATGTCGTGGTAGCGCCAGAACGCCTCGCTGCCCTTGAGGGCCATGACCGCCTGGCCGACCTCGGCCGCGAGGCGCGCGTGGTTGTGGAACGGGAGCGGCTCGTGCTTGAACACGAAGCGGACGTCCTCGCCGTACGTCTCGGCGACCTGGTCGAACGTCGTCGCCAGCTTGTCGCAGAAGGGGCACTGGAAGTCGGAGAAGACGACGATGGTGACGGGCGCGAGCCGGCTGCCGCGAACCGGGTCGTCGGCGCCGATGGGGACCGCGGCGTCGTCCTCGCGGACGAGGTCGTGGCTCGGGGCCGCGGCCACGGGCAGGGAGCCGGCCCCGCCGTCGCCAGCGACGATGAGATCGGGAGCCCTCGTCGGCGTGGAGGCGCCTCCGCAAGCCGTGAGCCATGCTGTGAGCAGCACGAGCGTCACCAGGCCGAGACGACGCAGCAGGACGAGCGGCATGAATTCTCCGGGAAACAGGGGAAACGAGCCCCCGATTCCTACCGCGCCTCGCGAGTCAGCGCGAGAGCCATCCGCCGACGGTGAGCTGTGCGCCGATGCTCGTGCCGAAGTTGGCGTGATCGCCTCCCTCGACAGTGTTCTACAGAAAAGACCGCGCTGGCCGCGGATCAGGCGGCGTCGTTGCGGCGGCGCAGCTCGAGCTCTGCGAGGATCCCGTCACGCACACCGGCGGCCGGGACCAGGATCGAGCGGGCGCCGGCGGCGGCCGCGACGCGCGCGAGGACGAGCGCGCCCGGCACGATGGTGTCGGCGCGGTCGGAGCGGAGGTCGAAGGCACGCATGCGCTCCGCGTCGGTCATCGAGCGCATGCGCTCTGTGGTGCGGTTCACGTCGGAGACCAGGATCTCGTCAGAGGCGGCGCCGCAGATCTTCGCGAGCGCGCGCGCCGTCCCGCCGGTCGCGACGAAGCGGTCCGCCTTGCGGATGTGAGGTGCGACCCTGGCAAGCGAGCGCTCCACATGCTCGCCGAGCGCGCGGAGATGGCGCGCTCCGATCGCGCCGCTCGTGCCCGAGCGCGCCGAGAGCGTCTGCTGCGAGAGGCGTAGCGTGCCGAGCGGAAGCGAGGTCGAGCGCACGACGTGCTCGTCCTCGAACACGGTGACCTCGGTGGAGCCGCCGCCGACGTCCGCGGTGACCGTGCGGCCGTCGAGGAAGAGGACGCGATGGAGCGACGTGCGAACGAGGCGTGCCTCCTCCTCGCCGTCGATCACGTCGAGCTCGATGCCCGCGGACCTGGCGGCGCGGACGACCGCGCTGCCGTTGAGCGCCTCGCGCGTGGCGCTCGTGGCGACGGCGCGGTGCGCGTCGACGCCGTGCTCGTCCATGACGTCGCGAAAGTGGGCGAAGGAGTCGGCGGTGAGCTCGAGGGTGGCCGCGGAGATCTTGCCGGTCGCGAAGACCTCGGCGCCGAGGCGCACCGGCGCGCGATGGGAGGCCACCTCGACGTGCCTCCCGCCGCCCGTGGAGCGCACGATGCGGAGGCGCATCGCGTTGGAGCCGACGTCGATCGCTGCCAGGTGTCTCGGGGCCACGTTGCCATGGTCCCCGACGCTTGCGGCGATTCCGATCTCGCCGTGTGACGTTCCGGCGAACTCGCGCACAAACACGAGGGCCCCCGCAGCGCTTGGCTGCGAGGGCCTCGTCATCATGGCCGACCGAGGTCGGCCGCGAGCGAAGGGTTACTTCGCCTCGTTCATCGCCTTGTCGATCAGCTTCTTGAACTTCGGGAACGGCTGCGCGCCGCTCACGTAGTAGCCGTTGACCAGGAACGCGGGCGTGCCGCTGATGCCGATCTCGGTGCCAGCCTTGTCGTCCGCGTCGACCGCCGCCTTGTGCGTGTGGTTGTCCATGGCAGCCTTGAACTTGTCCATGTCGAGGCCGATCTCCTTGGCGTAGCCGTCGAGATCTTCGCGAGCCAGCTTCTGCTGGTTCTCGAACATCTTCTTGTGCATCTTCCAGAAGCCGCCGGGGCCCTTCTGCTTGAGAGCCTCGCGACCCGCCTCGGCGGCGCCCGGCGCGTTCGGGTGCATCGGGAGGGGCTTGTCGCGCCACACGATCTTCACCTTGTCGCCGTACGTCTTCTCGATCTCGTTGACCGTCGGCTCGACGCGCGAGCAGAACGGGCACTGGAAGTCGCTCCACTGCTGGATGACGACCTTCGCGTCCTTGCCGCCCTTGTAGGCGTTGCCGGCCGGAACCGGCGGCGCGACCTTCTTCTCCGGCTCGGGAGCGCCCTTCGCGTCCTTCATCAGCGACGCGTAGTAGTCCTTCGCCGCGACCTTGCCCTTCTGGGCCTCGAACTTGGCGACTTCCTCGTCGATGATCTTCTGGAACTTCTCGAAGGGCTGCGCGCCCACGAGACGACGACCGTTGACGAAGAAGTGCGGCGTGCCGCTGGCCTGGACGTCCTCACCGAGCTCCATGTCGGCGTCGATGTCCTTCTTGTGCTTCTTGTCCTTGATGGCCGCCTTCACCTTGGCCATGTCGAGACCGAGCTCCGAAGCGACCTTCTCGAGGTCCGCGTCGTCGAGCTTCGGCTGCGACTCGAACAGCTTGTCGTGCGCGTCCCAGAAGCCCTTGTCGCCCTTCTGCGCGCGGGCCTCGTTCGCGACCTCCGCGGCCGGCTCGGCGCGCGGGTGGAACGGGAGCGGCTCGTGCTTCCACACGATCCGGACCTTGTCGCCGTAGGTCTCCTTGATCTTCTGCATCTGCGGCCCGACGCGCTTGCAGTACGGGCACTGGAAGTCGGAGAACTCGATGATGGTGACGGGGGCGTCGACCTTGCCGTGGATGGGCGAGTTGCCGACCGGCACGCGCCACACGGTCTTCGTGTCTTCCTTCTCCTCTTCCTCTTCTTCGCCCTTCTTGGCCGGAGCGGCCTTGAAGTTCTCGGCGGACATCGCGACGTAGACCTTGTCCTTGGGCGTGCCCGACTTGATCTTCGCCTCGGCCTTGCCGAGCTCCTTGTCGATCGTCTCCTTGAACTTGTCGAAGGGCTGCGCGCCCGAGAGCTCGACGCCGTTGATGCGGAACGCGGGGGTGCCGTTGGCGCCGACCTTGTTCGCGACCTGCGAGTCCTCTTCGACCTTCTTGGCGGCCTTGTGCGTGGCGTATGCGGCCTTGAACGCTGCGAGGTCGACGCCCGAGGCGACGGCCCACTTCTCGTAGCTCTCGGGAGAGAGCGACGCCTGGTTCTTGAACGCGGTGTCGTGGAACTTCCAGAACGCCTCGGAGCCCTTGAGCGCGAAGACCGTCTGCGCGGCCTCGGCGGCGGGCTTCGCCTTGTCGTGGAACGGAAGCGGCTGGTTCTTCCAGACGATGCGGACCTTGTCCGGACCGTACGTGCTCTTCACCTGGTCGAGCGTCGGCTCGACGCGCGAGCAGAACGGGCACTGGAAGTCCGAGAACGTGACGATGGTGACGGGCGCGTTGCGATTGCCCCAGACGGGGTCTTCG
>Ga0335397_10005367_pt1 | contig 16790 bp, 9 predicted proteins | sample MAT04_FD_205740 | JGI IMG/M metagenome (GOLD analysis project Ga0335397, IMG submission 205740) | Freshwater microbial communities from Lake Fryxell liftoff mats and glacier meltwater in Antarctica - MAT-04 (spades assembly) (version 2) ... | reverse complement strand
CAGCGGACGGTGCGGTTGGAGAGCAGGGCGCACGTGTGGAAAGCGCCGGCGGTGAGTTGGGTGGCTGTAGCGATGCCAAGTGCTTGCACGGGGGTTGGGCGGTTGGTGGTGGTGCCGTCGCCCAGCTGGCCGTTGCCGTTGCCGCCCCAGCACCAGACGGTGCCATTGGATCGGAGCGCGCAGGTGTGGAAAAGGCCGGCGGTGAGTTGGGTGGCTGTAGCGATGCCAAGTGCTTGCACGGGGGTTGGGCGGTTGGTGGTGGTGCCGTCGCCCAGCTGGCCGTCGGCGTTCCGTCCCCAGCACCAGACGTTGCCATCGGATCGGAGCGCGCACGTGTGAGACGTGCCGGCGGCGATCTGGGTGACGACCGGTTTCGGCGGCGTTGTGGTGGTTGTGGCTGCGGTTGTTGTTGTGTTCGCAGCTTGGCGTGCCGTGATGATGGCGACGATGAACGCGGCTGCCTGTTGTTTGGTGATGCTGCGTTGCCACCGCCTGTTCTTGCAGACCAGGACGTGGGTGGCGTCCTGGCCGTAGTCGCGGGTGTTACAACGGGCGCCAACGCGACCGTTCTGACACCCAACCAGGGCAGTGCCGGCGAGGGTGACGATGATGAGAGCGGCGAGGCCCCGCCGAACGGTGGTGCGCATGATGTGCTCCTTTTGGCGGATGTCGACGCGACGCCGACACACCGATTGGTTCAGAACGGTAGTGCGACCGTCACCGGTGTGAGGCGGAAGTTGGTGGTGGCGTCGCCGAGTTGGCCGGCGTCGTTACGTCCCCAGCAGCGCAAGGTGTTGTCGGTGAGCAGAGCACACGTGTGCACGGATCCGGCGGCGAGTTGGGTGGCAGTCGTGATGTTCTGGGTTTGCACCGGCGTGGGTCGGTTGGTGGTGGTGTTGTCGCCGAGTTGTCCCGAGATGTTGTAGCCCCAGCATCGGACGGTTCGGTCGGTGAGGACCGCGCAGGTGTGGAAGCTGCCGGCGGCGAGTTGGGTGGCGGTGGTGATGTTCTGGGTTTGCACCGGCGTGGGTCGGTTGGTGGTGGTGTTGTCGCCGAGTGTCCCGAAGCCGTTGCTGCCCCAGCAGCGCAAGGTGTTGTCGGTGAGGAGGGCGCACGTGTGCACGGATCCGGCGACGAGCTGGGTGGCAGTCGTGATGTTCTGGGTTTGCACCGGCGTGGGTTGGTTGGTGGTGGTGTTGTCGCCGAGTTGTCCCGAGATGTTGTAGCCCCAGCATCGGACGGTTCGGTCGGTGAGGACGGCGCAGGTGTGGAAGTTGCCGGCGGCGAGTTGGGTGGCGGTGGTGATGTTCTGGGTTTGCACCGGCGTGGGTCGGTTGGTGGTGGTGTTGTCGCCGAGTTGGCCGAGACCGTTGCTGCCCCAGCAGCGGACGGTGTTGTCGGTGAGGAGGGCGCACGTGTGCACGGATCCGGCGACGAGTTGGGTGGCGGTGGTGATGTTGTGGGTTTGCACTGGCGTGGAACGATTGGTGGTGGTGTTGTCGCCGAGCTCGCCGTAGGTGTTATTGCCCCAGCAGCGGACGGTGTTGTCCGTCAGTAGTGCGCACGTGTGATCTCGGCCAGTGGTGATTCGGGTGGCGGTGGTGATGCCGAGCACGCGGACGGGTGTGAGCGCTTGTGTGGTGCTGCCGTCGCCGAGTTGGCCGAAGCCGTTGCTGCCCCAGCACCAGACGGAGCCGTCGGAGCGCAGGGCGCACGTGTGATACTCCCCGGCGGCGATCTGGGTGACGACCGGTTTCGGCGGCGTTGTGGTGGTTGTGGCTGCGGTTGTTGTTGAGTTCGCAGCTTGGCGTGCCGTGATGATGGCGACGATGAACGCGGCTGCCTGTTGTTTGGTGATGCTGCGTTGCCACCGCCTGTTCTTGCAGACCAGGACGTGGGTGGCGTCCTGGCCGTAGTCGCGGGTGTTACAACGGGCGCCAACGCGACCGTTCTGACACCCAACCAGGGCAGTGCCGGCGAGGGTGACGATGATGAGAGCGGCGAGGCCCCGCCGAACGGTGGTGCGCATGATGTGCTCCTTTTGGCGGATGTCGACGCGACGCCGAACACCCCGGTTGGCTCAGAACGGTAGCGCGATCGTCACCGGCGTGAGCCGGTTCGTGGTGGTGGCGTCACCGAGTTGGCCGAGGGTCAGGGGAGCAGCTCGACCTCGACGTTGAATGCCCGATAGGTGTCGGCTGCTCGACGATCGCGACTGACGAGCGGCAACTGGTGGTGAGCCGCCGCTGCTGCCACGAGCGCGTCGTAAACGGCACCCCCGCCGATGCCCATTACCGCGAGCTCGCCGGTGAGCAATGAAGTCGATCCCTCGTCGAGGAACCGGCTGTGAGGGAAGTTGGCCGTGAGGAGTCGTACTACGGTCGTTGCATCTCTTCGAGAGGCCCCCGGCAGGCGGGTCAGCACCGAAAACGTCTCGAACCAGGCGTGGCCAGCGAGTCCGAGCTCTCGGGCATGCAACGCGTCCCACGTCGTGGCATGTGCGTCGTGGTCAGCGACGACCAGGGGGACCGCTGCGCTGGTATCCAGCAGAACGTCGGGTCGATGAGGCACGCCGGATCGCCGAGCTAGCGCTGATCTGCGAGCCGAAGCTCGCGGACGGTCTCGTCACCGATGGTCGGCCCGGACGAAGTAGGGATGACAAGGCGCCCGTCGACTTGTTCGAGACCCGGCTGGGCAAGCGGTTCGATTCGGATCCCCGATCCGTCACGCACGACCTCGACCAGACCTGGAGCGATCCCCAGTTCGTCGCGAAGCCGTTTGGGAATCACCACTCGGCCGGCACTGTCAATGGTTGCTTCCATGGCTGAAGTCTACCATTTCTTTGGTTTGGGCGCGACCTCAACTGCGAGATCGAAGTGCGGGAACACCAGAGTGCTCGGTCGCGCTGCCGGGGTGGCGAACAGGCTGACCCGGACTGTCCGAGGTCGCGTCGCCCATGGTGCGGGTGCGCTGCGGCATCATGGAGGAACACGACTGCCACAGGGGGCATCGACATGGCCGATCTCGTCATCCGCAACGCTCAGATCGTCGACGGGTCCGGTGGACCGTCGACGCACGGCGACGTCGCCGTGAGCGGCGACCGCATCACCGAAGTGGGTGAGGTCGCCGACACGGGGGACCGTGAGATCGATGCCGAAGGTCGGCTGCTGACGCCGGGCTGGGTCGACATCCACACGCACTACGACGGCCAGGTCACCTGGGACCCCGAAGTGTCACCATCGGGTTGGCATGGGGTCACCACGATCGTGATGGGCAACTGCGGTGTCGGGTTCGCCCCCGTCGACCCCGCCCGACGCGACTTCCTCGTGCAGCTCATGGAAGGCGTGGAAGACATCCCCGGCGCTGCCCTCGTCGAAGGGATGACCTGGAACTGGGAGACGTTCCCCGAGTACCTCGACGAAGTCGAGCGGATGCCACGGGTGCTCGACGTCGCCGCGCTCGTCCCCCACGGCGCGGTGCGCGCCTATGTCATGGGTGACCACGGTGCCGTGCACGACCAGGCGACCCCCGAGCAGATCGACGCCATGCGGGCCGTGGTCGCCGAGGCGCTGATGGCCGGAGCTGTCGGATTCTCGACCACCCGCACGCTGCTGCACCGCGCCAAGGACGGCGAGCTCGCAGCGGGCACAATCGCCGCCGGCGCTGAGCTCGTCGGCATTGGCGCGGCGCTCACCGAGACGGGCCGCGGCCTGGTGTCAGTGGCGTCGGACATGTTCGACCCTGCGTCGGAGTTCGAGTGGATGACGGCGATCGCCAGCGCGAGTGGCCGGCCGGTCACCTTCGCCTGTTTGGAGTCGCCCATCGCCCCCGAGAGCTGGCGCGACCTGATCGAGCGGGCCAACACCGCCCGCGCCAACGGAGCGAACATCGTCCCGCAGGTGGCGGGCCGTCCGGCCTCGCTGCTGCTCGGGTTGGAGTCCACTGCGCTGCCGTTCATGTTCCATCAGGCCTATGCCGAAATCGCCCACCTCCCGCTCGCCGAGCGGGTGGTCCGCCTACGCGATCCCGAGGTGCGTCGAGCGGTCCTGGCCGAGACAGTCGACCTCGGACCGATGGGCATCGTCCTCACCAACTGGCCCCGAATCTATGCCTTCGAGTCACCCGACTACGAACCCCCGGCCGAGCAGTCCATCGCGGCGCTCGCCGCGGCGCAGCGACGCGACCCCATGGAGGTCGCCTACGACCTCATCGTCGGCGAGGACGGCAAGGGTCTGCTGTATTCGCCGCTCATCGGCTACGCCAATGGCGACTTCGACGCCTTGCGAGAGATGCTGGTCGACCCGACGACGGTCCTCGGCCTCGGCGACGGCGGCGCTCACTGCGGCATCTTGTGCGATGCCAGCTTGCCGACCTACATGCTCACTCACTGGAGTCGCGATCGGGATCGGGGTGAGCGCCTGTCACTCGAAGCCGTGGTCCACCACCAGACTCGTCGCACCGCGGCGCTCTACGGCTTCGACGACCGTGGATTGATCGCCCCGGGTTTTCTGGCTGACCTCAATCTCATCGACTACGACTCTCTCTCGATCCCGTCGCCGAAGGTGGTCTACGATCTTCCGGCTGGCGGTCGCCGCTTCGTGCAGGGCGTCTCGGGCTACGTTGCCACGATCAAGAGCGGCGTTGTCGTCCGTGAGAATGACGAGCCAACGGGCCATCGGCCGGGCACGCTGATCCGCGGAGCGCAGCCCGCCCCCGTCTGAACAGGTGAGGCCGACCTCTAGTCACGAAGCACGACGTGGTTTCGTGCTGCGTGACCTTGATCAGCGAGGCTGATGGCGCTGGCGAACCCGCCGCTTCGCCAGCGCCATCAACACGATTCCGAGGCCGGCCATGCAGAACGCCAGGCCGGCGGTTCGGGACGAATCATTTCCCGTGACAGCGAGGGACGCCGCTGTCACGGCGCCCGAACCAGAATTCGAGCTGGCCGGTGCCGGGGTGGATTGGGTGCCCGAGCGGGTCGTGGTGATTCCTTGAACCGCAGGCGAACCTGCCGTCGCTGGAACGGTCGTCGCGACAATGGTCGTACTTGGAGCGTTCGTCGTTGATGGAACTGTCGGGGTGACCGTCGTGGTCGTGGTCCCGCCACCGCTCTCTCGAGGCACCATCGCGGTCACCACTATCGCTTCGCCCGCCTCGTGGGCGAACTCCAAGGGGCGGTCGACGATGATCGATCCGAAGGCGGTGATGGTTCGCGTTTCGGCCGTGGCGCCGCCAGCACCGATCACGACCTGGTCGCCGATGCGCAGGTCAGCGCTCTGTTCCCCCCAGCCCTGCTCGCCGGTGGGGATCTCCACCTCGACCTCATCGACTGCGGTGCCCTCGAGCACCACCGTCGAAGGCGACACCACCAGCGGAATGTCCGGCCCCGCACTGAAGCACTGGCTATGCAGCGCCGGGTCTTCTTGGACCTGGTTGTTCTTCGGACCGGCAAGTCGCGCCAACTTGCCCTGGGTGTCAACGATGGTGTTGATGTTCCGAATCGGAGTGCCGTACGTGACTCGACAGCGGCCGACGTTGGCTGCCGCCGTGGTCGCCGCGGGAAGCGCCCGCACCTTGCCGAGAGCGGGGATGGCTGCTGTCGGCACGACGTAGGCCGGAAGAGGACTCGCGGTGCGCGGGATGTAGCTCCCCGAGTACACGAACCCGCCGTCCATGTGGATGTGGTAGTCGAACGGGTTCGCCCAACGGCTCTTCTCGGCATTGATGCGTACGACTCGGGGCAACGACGAACCGGGGGCGATCTGCAACCCGGGTTCACCAGGCTTGAATTGGTTGACGGTGAACTCCACTCCGCCCTTGACGAAGGTGGCCGATTCGCCGTGTTGGGCTTGCAGCAACGGATCGAGGCGCATGGCGTCGAGCACCCGAGCATGCTCGGCGGCAGTGAGCGCCGAACCGTCGAGGTGGGTGAACGCGATCGGGTCGATGTCGCCAGTGATCGGAACGAACCGTCCCTCCTGGCGGTTGAACATCTCGACGACGTATTCCTCTTCGCCAACCGGTCCAACTGAACGGAGTTGGAAGCCCTCGTACTTTCCGAGGTTGACCTTTGAGACGCCCAGACTCGATTTGGCGTTCGCCACCGAGTCGACCGCGGCGTTGGAGCCGTAGTCGACGCTCACGTCAATCCATCCCTGGGAGTCGAGGCGCTTGTACTCCTTTTCGTATTTGCGCCACTCCTTGACGCGGAGCATCTGGCGGTCGAAAGCGTTCTGCCACTCCATCGAACCAGGTTCGAAGCCCGCCTCGGCCGCGACCTTGCCCATTGCTTCGCCGATGCTTCCCTCGCCCTTCTCGAACGCGATCAAGGCCTTCGGCTTCTTGAACACCAATCGGCCGATGTCGCTGGCCCTGTAACCCAGCTTGGTGTCCATCTCCGAGATGGATTTGATCTTGAGCGCCTCGGGCTTGAGCTTGGCAGCGAAATCCCGGATCCACTTGATCGAGGTCTCGTGGCGGGATCGTACGGTCATCAAGATGCCGAGGTCATCGCCGATCTTCTTGAGCGCCGCATACTCCGCTTCGGTGATTCCGTACAGCGTTTCGAGTTGCGTGGGCAGCAGTTCGGTGCCGGACGCCAACGATTCGAGAATCGGCACCAGTTCCTCGATGCGAGTCGCCGTGGCTGCTCGACCGACCAGCGGAGCCATGCGCGCATTGAGCGCCTCCTGTACCCGCGCCAAGACGGCGACAGTTGCGGGCGCCTTGGCGATCTTGGCCAATGCGATCGGAATCACGACCTGTCCGATGGCGTCGGCGCCGTAGCTGGACCACAGTCGCGCCGTGTTCGTCCAGTCACCGATCTGCCAGTCGTTCTCCATGTCCGTCATGGCCTTCAGTGTGTAGTCGTTCACTCGCTTGTAGAGGTCCGGCAGGGCTTCCGCTCCGTTCTTGGCGCTCCTCAGCAGGATGGCCACGCCCATGGCAGTCGTGTCAGCAACCAGGAGGATCCGTTCCGCTGGTGTGGACTCCTTCCACACCTGTGCCTGGATCTCGGCTGCAGCTACCAACACCGTGTACGGAAGTTTGGCCAGATCGATGAGGCCAGTCACCATGCTGCAGGCCGCGTTCCACAGGCCCTCGATCCCACCAACTGTCACGGCGGCCACGTGTGTCACCCAGCTGTACTCGGGGATGGTGATGGAGTCGTCGATCGAGATCCGCTTGCTGAGGTCCCCGTCGGTAGTGCGAATCTGTTCGGGTGTCACGAGGGCGGTCGTGCCGTCCTCGAACGTCGCCTTGCCCCACGGAGTGAAGGTGGCGGTCAGCGTCGTGCCGCCGCCGGCCGTGAGCTGGCCGCTGATGCCGCGGGGCTCCGAGTACGAGGTCAGGATCCGGACGGTGAAGTTTCGTGACTCCGACGGTTCCAGGGTCACGCCCTGGGATGGAGTCAGGGCTTTCGGGTCCAGTCCGATGTCGTCCCATGCCAGGCTCATCGAACCGCCGTTACCGACCAGCGTCGGATAGAGCGGGCCGACCTCCACGGTGGCGGATGTCGACAGGTTCTTGATGGTGCCCGAGATACGAGCGACCTCGCCGGCCGGCAACAAGCCAGCCGCCGGGTTGGTGGTGCGAGTATTCAACGCCAACAGATACTTCGGTTTGACCGACCACCGGCGCTTTCCCAGGCCGATCTCGGTCCGGTCGTTGGCGAACTTCGCAGTCGCCAGCGCGGAGAACTCCACTTCGGCATCATCGGTAGCTCGGAACGTCGCGGTGACCTTCTTGGTCTGGCCCGCAGCCAGCGCGCCGATCGACACCCCCTCGGTCCCCGGATCGATCCCTCCGGTCTGCGTCACAGCGAGCAGCTGGCCGGCCTTGGTCCGGTCGACGCGGAGCGAGCGAAACAGCACGTCGGTCATCGCCTCCGCAGTGGTGTTCTTGAAGGCGATCGTCGCGGTCATGTCGACGGGCTCGGGCCCGTTGAGACCTTCCGGTTGGTCCGCGGTCGGCGGGTCGAAGGTGAACTCGATCTGTAACGCTTGGCCGATCTCGCCCGGTGAGCTGGCCGTCGCCGTCTGCTTGGTTCCCGTCTCGTCGGTTGCGGTGACCTCAGAGGAGATCGTGTACCGACCTATGATTTTGGGATCGATGGTCACATCGAAGGTCTTCTTCTGGCCGGGCTGCAGCGCGAAACCGGCAACCGGCACGGGAGGGGTCGGCCCGTCGCTGATCACGAACGCGTCGCCGGGAGCCACCTCGAGGAGGTTGCCGCCGGTGAATCGGATGTCGTTCAGTGCCCCCACGCCGCCGGCCGGTGCCGACACCGTGACGCGGGCCTTGACGGGTGTGTCGGGCTTGAGCGGGGGCGCAGCGCCCTCGAGGAGGTCGATGGACACGCCGAGCTTGGGGGCCTTGACGGGGACGACCTTGGTGACGGTGCCCGAAGTCTGATCGGTGTTGGTGCTGGTCAAGCGGACGTTGTAATTACCAGGCTTGGTGTAGATGTGCGACGGGTTGGCGCCGACCGCGGTGGTGCCAGCATCATCGAAGTTCCACGCGTCGAAGAGGGTCTTGCCCGCCGGGTCGGTGCTGGTCGAGCGGAAGCTGATCTCGCCGCCGTTGGTCTCGAAGGTGAAGTCCGCAGTGGGAGCTCCGGTCACCGGGCTCCCGCCGATCGTCGCGTACACGATGTTGATTTTCTCGGTGGGCGCGAACCGGTTCCCGGTGTAGATCCGCACGAACGATTCCAAGAGGACGGTCCGAGTGTTGGAGGCCGGAAGCCGAAGAGTCGTGGTTCCACCGTTGAATTGGTACGAGCTTCCGGCGGGGAGCGCTCCGAAGTACTGGTAGACCGGCCTCCAGCCCGACGGGGTGATGGAGGGGCCACTTTCGATGCAGGGCGTCACGTAGACCACGGCGTTCCCGTACGCGCATGCCGGGATGGCCGGCAACGGAACGGTCAGGGTGTAGTCGAGATATCCGACCTGGGTGACGGTCGGTCCGCTGATGCTGATCGGACCCGGAATGTATATTGCGTCGGCGATCCGATCCGCAGGAATGCATTTCGGCTGCTCATTGATCGGAGGGACCGCGCTGCAGAAGCCTGGTTGGGACTCGGCTGCGGCGGCCGAATTGCTCGACAACGGCGACAGGACGACCGCCAGGATCGCCAGAACTCCGACGTGTGCCACGAGGCCGATCAACCTTGGTCGGCTCACACGTGTCGCCTTGCCTGTTCGGTCGCGTCGCTTCATCGCTGGATCCTCTCGCCCGTCGGGTGGCGCACTTCAGCCGCCTGCTGTGAACAACGGTACGAATCGAGCGCGAACGGAGCGCGAACAGTGCTTGGGTCTCCGTTGGCGTATCGGTACCGTGTGAAGTTCCACCGCAAACACCCCGGACGCCTGTGAGCCCGATCTCGATCCAACTTCTCGGAGATGTCTCCATCTCCCGCGATGGTCAGCGGTTCGCGCTCCGTCGCCCCCAGCCGCGTGTGGTGTTCGCTCTGCTCGTCAGCCAACGCCACCGGGTCGTCACCCGCCATGAGATCGCCGACCTGCTCTGGGGTGACTCGCCGTTGCCGGATCACTGGGCGGGAGCGGTTCGCGGGGTCATCTCGAAGGTTCGGTCGTTTCTTGCTGAGGCGGGATGCGCCGACTGGATGTCCTCGGCGCCAGACGGCTGGCGCATCGAGCTGGACTCCGCTGCATCGATAGATGTCGACGTCGCTGCGTCCACGTTCCAGGGGCCCGGGACGATCGACCTCGAGTCCCTCCTCGAGGTCGATCGCAGCTTGGCGAGGGAATTTGTTCCGGGGGCGACCGGGTCTTGGGTAGAACGTCGACGAGACGAACTTGGGTTGTTGCACCGCCGGACCCTCGAGACGTTGACTCGGTCAGCGATCGCCGCTGGCCGTCACGATGTCGCCCGCCGAGCCTCCGCCGAGCTCATCTCGCTGGACCCATACTCGGACCTTGCTGCTCAACTCGAGCTCCACGCGCTGGCCGAAGGCGGGGATCGACGAGCAGCGCTCGCTGCGCACGATGGCTTCGGCCGCCGGTTGCGCGATGTGGGATTGGCACCCGATGCCGTGACCGAGGCGTTGGCCGCATCGATTCGTGGCATCGATGCTCCCGCGGGCGGATCGACGACGGCCATCGTCGGCCGCAACAGTAGAGGGCTGGTCGGGCGGCGCGATGAACTCGCCATGATCGCCAAGGCGTGGAGTGAGGTCACCACCGACCTCACGGCGCGCGCTCTGATCATCACGGGCGAGCCGGGGGCAGGGAAGACCCGACTCGCGATCGAGGCATCGAGGGCTGACGGTGCCGGACGGACGCTGTGGGGTCGCTGCAGCCCTGAGCGGAGTGTCGCGTACGAGCCGTTGAGCGAGGCGTTCGTCCGGGCGGCCGTCGAGTCCCCAGATGTTTTCGCGTCGCTCGGCCCGCTGGCGGATCACCTCTCGGCGCTTGTTCCTGAACTGGGGGCAGCGCCCCCCGACATTGCGGACCGCTCATTGTTGTTCCGGGCTGCGACCGTTGCGATCCGATCACTGATCACGGCGCCGTCGGTGTGGGTGATCGACGACCTGCAATGGGCCACTGATGACACCGCCGCGCTCTTGACCCACGCCTGGTCGATGATCTCGGACATCCCCGTGCTGATCGTGGTCACACTCCGTTCGTCCGGCGGGATCTCAGCTGGGCCACTGGTGGCGCTGACCCGTGCCGTGCCCACGACGACGGTGTCGTTGTCGGGACTCGACGAGGCGGATGTGGTCGAGCTGTTGGCGGCGAATGGCGTGACCGACGCAGACGCTGTGTCGGACGAGGTTGTTGCCCGCACGGGAGGCAATCCGTTCTTCGTGCAGGAGCTCTCGCGAGCGGCGGATGCCGAGGGCCACCTCGACCCGAAGTCGCTGCCTGAGTCGTTGCGGAGTTGGATCGGGCAACGGGTCGCGGAGCTCGAGCCCGATGCTGCCGCGGTGCTCGCTGCTGCAGCGGTGCTCGGCGACGACGTCGACATCGAGCTGCTGGCCCAGGTGTCAGGTTCGGATGATCGGACGACCGTGGCGCACGTGGGTTCCCTGGTTGCGGCCGGACTGTTGGCCGAGTCCGCGGTTGGACCTGAGGTGGCATTCGCTCACGCCCTGACCCGCGATGTCGTCTCCGACGGCCTGGGCATCTCGCAGCGACGGCTCCTCCATCGACGCGCTGCGGATTTCCTCGAATCAGCCCCAGAGGTGCCGCCGGCTCGAATCGCCCGCCACTTGTCGCTCGGTGGATCGGGCGTCGATGCTCGTGCGGTGACGGCCATGTTGGCGTCCGGAGAGGACGCGCTGGCCAAGGCTGCGTGGTCGGCAGCGGACACGTGGTTCGACGCGGTCCTCGAGCGCCGAGCTGGGGTGAGTCCCGAACGGATCGAGGCCCTCATCGGGAGCGGGACAGCGTTGCGAGCGCTGGGCGATCGGCCGATGGCCCGGGAGCGGCTGCGTGAGGCATTGGCGGCGTCGAGCTCGTCGAGCGATGCTCGATCGCAGGCCGCCGCGGCGCTCGCGTTGGTCGGTGGCGGTGCCCGGGGCGTCTCGGACGACCTCGCTGATGACGAGCGTTCGACGCTCCTGGCCGAGGCGCTTACCAACCTGGCCCCGACCGACGACGACCTTCGCGTGTCCCTCCAGGTCGAACTGGCAACGGCCCTACTCCTGACAGATCGCCGAGCCGAACGCGATCAATTGGCGCTCGACGCACTGGATCTGGCCCGTTCGATCGGACGTGACGACCTACTGGCATTCGCCCTACTCGGGTCTCGGGTCGCTCGATTCGGACCGGAGCACGCTGAGGCCCGGCTGGCCGAGATGGACGAAGTGCTCGCCCTGCCACGAGCGTCACGCTCGCACGCGATCACGGTTGCGGCGCTGATGTCCCGCCACGAGGATGCACTGCTCATCGGTGACCGCCGTCTGGCTCAGGCGGCCCTGGCCGACGCCCGCCGTGCGGTGGAGGAGTCAGGTCATCCCTACTGGCGATGGGTCGTCGAGACCTGGGCCGTTCTCGATCACGTGATCGACGGTCGGCTCGACGACGCCGAGACGGCAGCGTTCGCCGCCGCGAGTTGGCAGTCTGAGCACCCCGAGTCGATGGCGTGTCTGGGTGTGAACATCGTCGTCATTCGACTCTTTCAGGGGCGAGCCGCCGAAGTCGTCGATCTTCTCACGGCAGCGGCAGCGATGAACCCCCAGATTCCGGCATACCAGGCGGTTCTGGCGTTGTGTTGTGCCGAGTCGGGCGACCTGGTGGCGGCCGAGGAGCACTACCGCTCGTTCGCCGATCAGTCGTTCGAGACAATTCCCGAAGACACCAACCGCCTCCTCACATTGGCGGTGCTGGCCGAGGTGTGTGTTGCGCTTGGCGACCAGGCGGGTGCCGAGCCGTTGGCCCGTGCGTTGTCTCCTCATGCCGGTCGACAGGTCATCTTGAACTGCTTCGCCGGGGGCGGATCGTACTGGGGTCCGGTAGCGGCGCAGCTGGGGCAGCTGACGGCCCTGGCCGAAGAGCCGGAGGTAGCGGAGCGATGGTTCGATGAAGCGATCGCGCAGGCTGATGCGTTCGGTGCTCCGCTGACGGTTGCTCGGATTCTGGCGGCCCGAACGGCCACGATCGGCAGTCCCGCCGACGGGGTCCATGCGACACCTCCGATCGGGTCAGAACGGTAACGCGACCGCTACTGGCGTCAGCCGGTTCGTGGTGGTGCCGTCGCCGAGTTGGCCGGCGGTGTTGGAGCCCCAGCAGCGGACAGTTCTGTCGGCGAGGAGGGCGCAGGTGTGCTGGTATCCGGCGGCGAGTTGGACGGCGGCGGTGATGGTCTGTGTCTGTACAGGCGTCGGGCGATTGGTGGTGGTGTTGTCGCCGAGTTGGCCTTGGGTGTTGTCTCCCCAGCAGAGGATGGTGCGGTCGGCGAGCAGGGCACAGGTGTGTTTGCTGCCGGCGGTGAGTTGGGTGGCGGTGGTGATCCCGAGGGTTTTGACCGGTGTGGGGCGCCCCAGAAGGTCGGCGGGGCTGCCGTCGCCGATTTGCCCTTGCTCGTTGTCGCCCCAGCAGCGGACGGTGCCGTCGGCGAGCAGGGCGCATGTGTGATTGATCCCGGCGACGACTTGGGTCGCGGTGGTGATGTTCAGTGTCTGTACGGGGGTGCTGCTGCTGGTGTTGGTGCCGTTGCCGAGTCGGCCACGGTAGTTGCTGGCCCAGCAGCGGATGGAACCGTCGACGAGCAGGGCACAGGTGTGTTGGAGGCCGGCGGTGATTTGGGTGGCCGTGGTGATGCCCTGGGTCTGCACCGGTGTCGCGACGAGCCCACTCGGGCCACCGTTGCCGAGTTCGCCAGAGAGGTTGTTGCCCCAGCATCGGATGGTGCGGTCGGCGAGGACGGCGCACGTGTGGTCCCTGCTGGTGCCGAGTTGGGTGGCGGTGGTGATGTTGAGTGTCTGGACGGGGGTGAGGCGGGGAGCAGTGATGGCGCCGGTGCCGAGTTGGCCCGAGCTGTTGTCTCCCCAGCAGCGAATGGTGTTGTCGGCGAGCAGGGCACACGTATGCCTGAATCCGGTCGTGATCTGGGTGGCGGTGGTGATCCCGAAAACCCGCACGGGGGCGAGCGCTTGTGTGGTGGTGGCGTCGCCGAGTTGGCCAGTGGTGTTGTCGCCCCAGCACCAGACGGTGCCATCGGATCGCAACACGCACGTATGCCTGAACCCGGCGGCGATTTGTGTGACGAATGGATTGGGCGGCGTTGTGGTTGTGGTGGTCTGGCGGGCCTTGATGATGGCGATGATGAACGCGGCGGCTTGTTGTTTGGTGATGCTGCGTTGCCAGCGCCCGTTCTTGCAGACCAAGACATGGGTTGCGTCCTGGCCGAAATCCTTGGTGCGACACCGTGCACCCGCCCGACCGTTCTGACACCCGACCAGCGCAGTGCCCGCGAGGGTGACGATGAGCAGGGCGGCGAGGCCCCGTCGGATGGTGGTGCGCATCGAGTGCTCCTCGTGTTGGGTGTCGGCGCGCCGTCGAACTCCCGGTCGGTCAGAACGGTAGTGCCACAGTGACGGGTGTGAGCCGGTTGGTGGTAGTCGCATCGCCGAGTTGGCCGTCGAAGTTGTAGCCCCAGCACTTGACGGTGCGGTCGGCGAGCAGGGCGCACGTGTGAGCGACGCCGACGGTGAGTTGGGTGGCGGTGGTGATCCCGGGGGTTTGCACGGGTGTGAGTCGGTTGGTGGTGGTGCCGTCGCCGAGTTGGCCGAGCAAGTTGTCGCCCCAACAACGGACCGTGTTGTCGGTGAGCAGAGCACAGGTGTATTGGCTGGCAGCAGTGAGTTGGGTGGCGGTGGTGATCCCGGGGGTTTGTACGGGTGTGGTTCGATTGGTGGTGGTGTTGTCGCCGAGTTGGCCGTCGACGTTGTAGCCCCAACACTTGACGGTGTTGTCGGCGAGTAGGGCGCACGTGTGAAAGATGCCGGCGGTGAGTTGGGTGGCGGTAGTGATGGTCTGGGTTTGCACGGGTGTGAGTCGGTTGGTGGTGGTGGTGTCGCCGAGTTGGCCGTAGAGGTTTTTGCCCCAACAGTTGACGGTGCGGACGGCGAGTAGGGCGCACGTGTGGCCAGAGCCAGCGGTGAGTTGGGTGGCGGTGGTGATACCGGAGGTTTGCACGGGTGTGAGTCGGTTGGTGGTGGTGTTGTCGCCGAGTTGGCCGTCGACGTTGTTTCCCCAGCAGCTGACGGTGTTGTTGGCGAGCAGGGCGCACGTGTGGTTGCCGCCGGCGATGACTTGGGTGGCGGTGGTGATCCCGAGGGTTTGCACGGGTGTGAGTCGGTTGGTGGTGGTGTTGTCGCCGAGCTGGCCGTCGACGTTGTAGCCCCAACAGCTGACGGTGTTGTTGGCGAGCAAGGCGCACGTGTGGTTGTCGCCGGCGGCGAGTTGGGTGGCGGTGGTGATCCCGAGGGTTTGCACGGGTGTGAGTCGGTTGGTGGTCGTGCCGTCACCCAGCTGGTCTTCGGCGTTCACTCCCCAGCACCAGATGGTGCCATCGGATCGGAGCGCGCACGTGTGTCTACCGCCGCCGGCCACCTGCGTGACGAATGGTCGTTGGGGTTGTGTCGTCGGCGGCGTGGTGGTGGTCTGGCGGGCCTTGATGATGGCGATGATGAACGCGGCGGCTTGTTGTTTGGTGATGCTGCGTTGCCAGCGCCCGTTCTTGCAGACCAACACGTGGGTGGCGTCCTGGCCGAAATCCTTGGTGCGGCACCGTGCACCCGCCCGACCGTTCTGACACCCGACCAGCGCAGTGCCAGCGAGGGTGACGATGAGCAGGGCGGCGAGGCCCCGTCGGATGGTGGTGTGCATCATGTGCTCCCCTTGGTGGATGTCGGCGCGACGCCGAACATCCTCGATCCGTCGGAACGGTAGTGCGACGGCGCCGGTGTGAGCGGATCCGTGGTGATCCCGACAGCCCGCGCTGGGTGACCGATGTTGTCGGTGGTCGACTCGACACATACGATGATTAATTCATGACAAAAAAATCACGTATTGGGAGTGCCCTATCATTCTCCCAGCACCTGCGGCTCGGACACGCTCTGCATGACCATGACCATGACCAACCACACCGAAAGGCTTCCCATGAACCTGCTCGAGGGCAAGAGACTCCTGATTACCGGCATCGTGACGACGGATTCGATCGCCTTCGCCACTGCCGAAGCGGCGCTACGTCATGGGGCCGAACTCGTGTTCACCGCATTCGATCGGGACCGCGAGCGCACCGTGGAGGCAGTGGCGCATCTAGGGACAGCGCTCGACGTGCTGGAGTTGGACGTGTCTGACGCCTCGCATTTCGGGCGTCTGACCGACGAGATCAAGGAGCGCTGGGGCCGGTTGGACGGGGCGTTGCACGCAGTCGCGTTTGCCCCGCGATCGGCGTTGGCGGGTGACTTCCTCGACGCCGATGCCGCCGGAACCATGCAGGCCTTCCAGACATCGACCTACTCCTACGCTGCGCTCGCAAAGGTCCTCGCACAGCTGGCGCCCGAGACCGGCGGCTCGATCGTCGGGCTCGACTTCGACGCCGCCGGAGCGTGGCCGGTCTACAACTGGATGGGCGTCTGCAAGGCCGCCCTGGAGTCGGTGAATCGATATGTCGCCCGCGATCTCGGACCTCGGGAGATCCGCAGCAACCTGGTGGCGGCGGGCCCGATCCATACGCGAGCTGCCGGTGGGATCCCCGACTTCCAGCGGCTGACGTCAGCATGGGAGTCTCGATCACCGATGATCTGGGATCCCTACGACCCGGCCCCCGTTGCAGACGCCGTGTGCTTCCTCTTTTCGGACATGGCCCGTGCCATCACTGGCGAAATTCTCCACGTCGATGGCGGCTACCACGCGATGGCCGCTGACGTCGTGCGCCACGAGCCGAGTTGACCGACCGACGAACGAAGTCGCACTGACCCCTGCTGATGGGAGGTGCTTCTCGCGATCAGTCCCAGCGCACCGGGAGTTCCTTGAGCCCGCGGAACACGATCGATGGCCGCCACTCCGGTCGCTCGACGGTGGGTCGGAGATTGGGCAGGCGGTCGTACAGCACGCCAAGTCCGATCTCGCCCTCGGCCCGCGCGAGCGCGGCTCCGATGCAGTGGTGTGCTCCGAATCCGAACGAGATCGCTTGCACCCCGGGCCGTCCGAGGTCGAGGCGATCCGGATCCGAGAAGCGCTCAGGATCGCGGTTGGCGGCGCCGAGCAGCATGATGACGTGTCGGCCCTGAGCGATCTCGACACCGCCGATCTCGC
>Ga0335397_10005366_pt1 | contig 16791 bp, 13 predicted proteins | sample MAT04_FD_205740 | JGI IMG/M metagenome (GOLD analysis project Ga0335397, IMG submission 205740) | Freshwater microbial communities from Lake Fryxell liftoff mats and glacier meltwater in Antarctica - MAT-04 (spades assembly) (version 2) ... | reverse complement strand
ATGGTCGCCGCAGGGCAGCCCTCGCCCGGCCGGCTGGACAACTGGCCCAAGCGGCTCGGGACCCAGGTGACGGAGGTCTTCGGGCAGGTCCGCCTGCTGAAGTGGAACGTCCCGGGCATCGCCCACTTCTTCGTCTTCTGGGGCTTCCTCGTCCTGACCCTGACGATCATCGAGGCGTTCGGCCACCTGTTCACCCCCGAGTTCGCGATCCCGCTGATCGGGCGCAGTCCGGTGCTGGGCTTCCTCGAGGACTTCTTCGCCGTCGCCGTCGGCCTCGGCCTGATCGCCTTCGCGATCATCCGCAAGAACAACGAGCCCAAGAAGATCGCCCGCAACTCGCGCTTCTACGGCTCGCACACCACAGCCGCCTGGGTCGTGCTGGTGCTCATCGGCCTCGTCGTCGTCACGCTGTTCCTGATCCGCGCGGCGCAGCTGGCGCACGGCACCTCACCCTGGCAGGACACCCCCCGGGCGCCGTTCTTCAGCTACCTGATCAGCCTGGGCCTGGAGCCGCTGGGCGACACGTTCAACGCCCGGCTCGAGGACGTCGCGATCCTGTCCCACATCGCCGTCATCATGGGCTTCCTGGTGCTGGTGACCTACTCCAAGCACCTGCACATCTTCCTCGCGCCGCTCAACGTCCTGACCAAGCGCAACCCCGAGGGCACCGCGCTCGGCGGCCTGCTGCCGATGATGAGCAAGGGCAAGGTCATCGACCTCGAGGAGGCCGACCCCGACGAGGACACCTTCGGTGTCGGCAAGGTCGAGGACTTCCGGTGGACCGCGATGCTCGACATGGCCACCTGCACCGAGTGCGGCCGTTGCCAGTCGCAGTGCCCGGCGTGGAACACCGGCAAGCCGCTGTCGCCCAAGCTGCTGATCATGAACCTGCGCGACCACCTGTTCGCCAAGGCGCCGTACGTCCTGGGTTCGCAGACCGTGCCCGAGGACCACGTCCCGAACTTCCACGCCGAGCTCGACGACGGGCATCACGTCCCCGAGTCCGGCTATGAGCGGGTCCTGGGTACCAACCACGACCAGGCCGTCCGCCCGCTCGTCGGCACCGCGGAGGAGGGCGGGGTCATCGACCCCGACGTCCTGTGGGCCTGCACCACCTGCGGCGCCTGCGTCGAGCAGTGCCCGGTCGACATCGAGCACGTCGACCACATCCTGGACATGCGCCGCTACCAGGTGCTGATCGAGAGTGCGTTCCCGTCCGAGGCCGGCGTGATGCTGCGCAACCTGGAGAACGCCGGCAACCCGTGGGGCCTGAACAACAAGGCCCGCGAGGACTGGACGCAGGGCCTGTCCTTCGAGGTCCGCGTGGTCGACGGCGAGATCCCGGAGGAGGTCGAGTACCTGTTCTGGGTGGGCTGCGCCGGCGCGCTCGAGGACCGCTCCAAGAAGGTCACCCGGGCCGTCGCCGAGCTGCTGCACACCGCGGGCGTCGAGTTCGCGGTCCTGGGCCAGGGCGAGACCTGCACCGGTGACCCGGCCCGTCGCCTCGGCAACGAGTTCGTCTACCAGATGCTCGGCCAGCAGAACGTCGAGACGCTGAACGAGGTCGGCGCGACCGCCGACAAGCACGTCAAGATCGTCGCGACCTGCCCGCACTGCTTCAACACGCTCGCCAACGAGTACCCGCAGCTCGGCGGTCACTACGACGTCGTCCACCACACGCAGCTGCTGGGCCAGCTGGTGTCCGAGGGCCACCTCGTCCCGATCAGCTCGGTCGACGAGAAGGTCACCTACCACGACCCGTGCTACCTCGGCCGGCACAACAAGGTCTACACGCCGCCGCGCGAGGTGCTCGCCGCCATCCAGGGCCTGAACGCCCAGGAGATGCCGCGCTGCAAGGAGCGCGGGTTCTGCTGCGGCGCCGGCGGAGCGCGCATGTGGATGGAGGAGAAGATCGGCAAGCAGATCAACGTCGAGCGGACCGACGAGGCCCTCGGCCTCGACCCGGACATCATCTCGACCGCCTGCCCGTTCTGCATGGTGATGCTCTCCGACGCCGTGACCGCCAAGCAGCAGGCCGGTTCGGCCCGCGACGACGTGCAGGTCCTCGACGTCTCGCAGATCCTGGCCCGCTCGCTGGTCGCGCCGGTCAAGGAGCCGGCGATGGCCGGTGCCTCGGCGATGCAGGACGCCTCGGTCGAAGCACCCAAGCCGGTGGCGGCCACCGCCGAGCAGACCGCCACAGCCGACTACCCGCAGCTCGCGCAGGCCGACGGCACCGCGACCGGCACGACCGTCGAGGGCCACGGTCCCGCGGCCACCGACCCCGGATCGCCGATCGCCGACAGCACGGCCGGTGATGCCCCCGGCGGGGCGACCGAGGGTCAGGGCCCGGGCAGCCCGCACGCCCCGGAGCCCAAGCCGGAGTAGCACGTCGTACGACCGCCGACGGCGGCCCTCCCTCTGGGGCGGGCCGCCGTCGTCGTTGGGGGGCGGGTCAGTCGGGGCCGGTCAGTCGGCGGCGGTGTGACCCGGTCGTCCCAGGGCTGTCACGACGTCGCCCGGTACGCCGCGCGATCGTGGGTACTGCTCCTGCCGAGCGCTCGACCGCCGGGCGCCGGAGGGAGTCGTTCTCGTGGGTGCTGCCGGCAAGGTCCTGGCGCCGTTGGTCGTCGTCGCGGCGGTAGCCCGGTCCCGTCGCAAGCCCGGCGCGGACCCCTACCCCGGTGACCGGACGGCCGGGTCGGGGAGCTCGCGCTCCACGCACGGCACGTCGTCGGACCGGGCGAGGTCCGCCAACCCGGCGTCGGCGCAGGGCGTCCCCGGCTCCGGCGCGTCCCGGCCGACGGACATCCCCGCGGCGGGCTGGAAGCAGGTGCTGAAGCGGGCCAAGGACCAGGTCAAGGAGGACAACGTCCCCCTGATGTCAGCCGGTGTGGCCTTCTACATCTTCCTCGCGCTGTTCCCCGGGTTGATCGCCGCCGTGACGCTGTTCGGGCTGGTCGCCGACCCGCAGCAGGTCGAGGAGCAGATCGCCAGCCTGACCGACGCCCTGCCCGAGGAGAGCGCGAGCCTGATCACAGGTCAGCTGCGCGACATCGCGTCGACCTCGTCCTCGGCCCTCGGTATCGGCCTTGCTGTCAGCCTCGCCGGTGCCCTGTTCTCGGCCAGCGGCGGCGTGCAGAACCTCGTCAAGGCCGTCAACATCGCCTACGACGAGCAGGAGACCCGGGGCTTCCTCAAGCTGCGGGGCCTCGCCCTGCTCATGACGGTGGCGGCGGTGCTGTTCCTGGCGGTCGCCGTCGGCCTGGTCGCGGTCCTCCCCGTCGTGCTCGAGGCGACGGGCCTAGGCGTCATCGCCACCGTCGCGGTCCAGATCGCCCGGTGGCTCGGCTTGATCGTGTTCGTCCTGGTGGCGCTGGCGCTGCTCTACCGCTACGCACCCGACAGGGACGCCCCCCGGTTCACCTGGGTCGGGCTCGGCAGCATCGTCGCCACGATCCTGTGGGTGCTCGGCTCGGCCGGGTTCTCCCTCTACGTCAGCAACTTCGGCAGCTACGGGCAGACCTACGGCGCACTGGCCGGCGTGGTCATCCTGATGCTGTGGCTGTTCCTGACCTCGTTCATCATCCTGCTGGGCGCGGAGATCAACAGCGAGACCGAGCAGCAGACCTCCCGCGACACCACCAAGGGGCCGGAGAAGCCCATGGGGGAGCGGGACGCGGTCAAGGCCGACACGGTCGCCTCCAGTGCCTGAGCCCGACCCGTACGACCTGCAGCGCTTCGTCGACGCCCAGGCCGGCACGTACGACCAAGCGCTCGCGGAGCTGCGCGCGGGGCGCAAGCGGAGCCACTGGATGTGGTTCGTCCTGCCCCAGGTCGCCGGCCTCGGGCGCAGCGAGACAGCCCGTCGTTACGCGGCGTCCGGCGTGGCCGAGGCCCGCGCCTACCTCGCCCACGAGGTGCTGGGCCCGCGGCTGTCCGACTGCGCCCGCACCCTGGCCTCGCTCTCGGAGACCGACGCTGCAGCGGTGCTGGGCCCGGTGGACGCGCAGAAGCTGCGGTCCGCGATGACGCTGTTCGCGCACGCCGACCCGGAGCAGCAGGTGTTCCGCGACGTGCTGGACCGCTTCTTCGCCGGTGCACTAGACCCCGCGACCACCAGCCGCCTCTGACCGCTACTGGGTGGGCGTGCGGGAGAACCGCAGGTGGGACCGCGACGGCGTCGGTCCTCGCTGGTCCTGGTAGCGGGAGCCGTAGAGGCTCGACCCATAGGGGTGCTCGGCGGGTGAGGACAGCGGCAGGACGCAGATCTGACCGATCTTCATGCCCGGGTAGAGCTTGATCGGCAGGTTCGCGACATTGGACAGCTCGAGCGTCACGTGGCCGGAGAAGCCGGGGTCGATGAATCCCGCGGTCGAGTGGGTCAACAGCCCCAGCCGCCCCAACGAGGACTTTCCCTCCAGCCGGGCAGCGAGGTCATCGCCGAGGGAGATGACCTCGAGCGTCGAGCCGAGCACGAACTCGCCCGGGTGCAGGATGAACGGCTCCTCCCCCTCCGGCTCCACCTGCTCGGTCAGGTCGTCCTGCGCGATCGCGGGGTCGATGTGGGTGTAGCGGTGGTTGGCGAACACCCGGAAGTAGCGGTCGAGCCGCACGTCGATGCTGCTGGGCTGGACCATGGCCTCGTCGTACGGCGCCACGCCCAGCCTCCCGGCGGCGAGGGCGGCCTTGAGGTCCCGGTCGCTGAGCAGCATGGGCGGAGGCTAGTAGAGTCCCTGCTCGTACCGCTGCGGGCGTAGTTCAGCGGCAGAACATCAGCTTCCCAAGCTGAGAACGCGGGTTCGATTCCCGTCGCCCGCTCCACCAGAAGCCCAGGTCAGAGACCTGCGGAATGCCTGCATCAAGATCAACGACTGCTCGCTGATCTCCGCAGGCCCGCTGCGTGCCCGTAGTGCGTGCGCGAAGGCAACCCCGGACGGACCGCGACGCATTGCTCGGCGTCCGAATCGGGTGCGCGGGGCTCAGAACAGCGTTCCTGGCTTTGGCGCCCGTCTGGCGGGCTTGGGGTCCACGCCCGCGGCGGGGCTCCTGACCGAACGCCGTCGCTTCGGGGCAGCCGGGAAGTCCGGACCGGGTCCGTACGTGACGAACGGACCTCGCTGGGGCTTCGGAGGTCGTCACCAGGATACTGCGGGCCAGCAGGTCCGCCAGCAGCCGGCTCGCAGGCACGGCAGCGAGGTCCAGGGCGATCCGGATGAGCCTGGCGTTGATCGTGCCCGACTCACGGACGAGCTCGACAACCTTGCGGTCGTACTCGTCCGTCGTGCGACGCCGAAGGTGACCGCCGGGCCCAGAGCGGTGACCACGTGCTCGCGAAGTGACGCCTTGGACGAGTGGTCCTGGAGACCTCACTGACAGCCGGGTGGGCGCGTGCTCGACCCGTACCGCGCCCGTCAGCCGGTAGTCCCGGTGGATGACAGCGTTCGCGATGCGCAAGTGCGGAAGGCCGGCCTTGTCACGAGCGAGCAGCCAGACCGAGCGCCACGACGACCGCCGGATCGGCTCATCCTTGCTGTTGGGGAAGACCACCGGCGACGACGGCGTAGTCCAGGTGTCGACGTGGAGCTGCAGCTCGGGGATCAGGTGCGGCGGGATGTGCACGTTGCGGACGCCGGCCGCGGTCTTGGGCGTGTCGAGCACCAGAGAACCGTCGCGCAGCTCGACGTACTGCCGGTCCATGGTCATCACACCGCGCTTGAGATCGAGGCTGTCGCGGGTCAGCGCGACCAGCTCGCCCCATCGTGCGCCCGACCAGGCGGCCAGCAGGATGAGCATCCGGTAGCGCGGCGGTACCGCCTCAGCAAGAGCGTTGACCTGCACGATGGCGGCGACGCTGCGCTCGGCCGCGTTGCTCACCCCGGCCCCGCGAACGGTGCACGGGTTGCGCTGCAGCACCTCGTCGGCAACAGCAGTGTTGTGCATCACCCGCAGCAGGCTGTAGGCCCGGCGCGTGGGGGTGGGCTTGGCGGTACGGACCAGGCCGGCCCGGGGGGTTCGCGGGCGTCGCCGACGATCAGCGGCGCCCAGGGGCGGTCCTTCCTCTTGGCCCGGCCGGCAGGGTTCCCTCGGCCCCCCTGCCGCAGCCCGCTGCCGCCCTGGCGCCCGATCGACAGCAGCAGGTAGGACGAGAGCCCGGTGTGCACGGCCTCCGGCGGGCGGACGTCGCTGCATAGCAGGGCAGCGATGGCGCCGAGCAGGAACGCCAGGACCGGCGGCGACACAGGCGTGTCGAGCGGGCTCATGCCCGCTCGGGGTCCCGTCGCAGCGGCGAGGCGGTGGAAGCGTGGCCTGAGTCGGCGTGCACGACGCTGCCGGTGATCGCCCGGGAGGCCGGGGACAGCAGGAAGCAGGCGACGTCGGCAACCGGTGCGGCGTCGTGGGCGTCCCACGGCAGCGGCGCCTGCTCGCGCCAGGAGCGCAGCAGCTCCTCGAAGCGCGGGATGCCGAGGGCCGCGCGGGTGTGCAGCGGGCCGGCAGCCACCAGGTTGGCGCGGCTACCGGTGTTCCCGAGGTCGCGGGCGGCGTACTGGTTCGCCGACACCAGCGCGGCCTTGCACACGCCCATCCACTCGTACACCGGCCACGCCCGTGACGCGTCGAAGTGCAGCCCGACGAGGCTGCCGCCGCCCGGCGGGGCGAGATCACGTAGCAGCCGGCCCAGGACGGCGTAGGTGTGCACGCTGGTGCGGAAGGCGACCTCGACCGGAGCCGACGAGGCGTCCAGGAAGCTCGTGAGCGCCTCCTTCGGGGCGAACGCGACGGCGTGCAAGATCCCGTCGACGGTGCCCCAGCGCTCGCGCAGCGCTGCCTCGAGCGTCGCGACGTCCTCGGGCGCGGTGAGGTCGGCGTCGAGGACGTCGACCGGACACGGGAGCGCGGCGGCCGCCTCGACGGTCAGCTCGCGGACCCGAGGCAGCGCCGTGATCAGCACCTCGGCGCCGAGCTCCTGCGCCCGACGGGCGGTGGCGAAGGCGAGTGAGTCCTGGGTGACGACTCCGGTCAGGAGCAGTCGGCTACCGGACAGCACGGGGTTCTCCTATGAGTCAGAGGCTGTTGCTCTGCGAGCTGTTACCGGAACACGTCTCTACCCCTGCTCGGCCGGTCGTGACCGGTCGACGTCTGCGCTCGGCCGGACCCACGGCAACATGCGAATCACGATGCACAATTTGCATAGCACGTGTCAAGAGACAGGTCGTCAAACACCTGAGTTGCAAGTCTCCCGCTGTACGGTCGTCGCATGGCGGGCTGGACGTTCTTGACCAACCACGCCCACGTGCTGCTCTGCGTCGCTCGCGATGCCGGCATCCGTCACCGCGACCTCGCCGAGCGAGTCGGCATCACCGAACGGGCTGCGCAGCGGATCGTCGCTGACCTCGTCGAAGCGGGATACCTGGATCGGACCCGGGTCGGGCGACGCAACGCCTACCAGCTCCACACCGAGCTTCCGCTGCGTCACCCGCTCGAACGCGGCCACCACATCGGGGAGATCCTGGCCACGCTCGTCCCGACCGGACCGGACCGGAGCATCTAGCAGGTGCTCGGGACGCCTGGGGTCACCACCTCAGATCAGACCGCCGCCCCCTCCGCCACGACCGCCCACGCCGGCCAGGTCATCGCGTTCGGCACCCGGCACGGCGAGGAGGATCAGGTCGCCCCGGCCTTCGCCGCCGTCCTTCGCGCCGAGGTCGTCAGTCCGCCAGATCTCGACACCGACCAGTTCGGCACGTTCAGCGGCGAGACCTCCCGCACGCTGTCACCCGTCGACACCGCAGAACCCCGATGGTGCGACCGCTGCAACCCCTGAACGACTGAACTCTGCTGGAGCTCGTTCGGGGGCGAGCTCACACCGGGAGGTCGGCGGGGGAGCAGGACGGCGCGCGCGTCGTACGGACCCGGCCGTCCCACCCGATGGCCGTGCGGATCCGCTGCTCTCCTGTCAGCAGGTCCACGCTGCACAGGGCCAACCAGCCGCCCGTCACGAGCCCGGCCAGGGCCGGGTGGCGGGCGAGCACCGCGTCGATGGCGTCCGAAGTCGCCGCCACCACCGCGAGCAGGCGGACCGGCTCGTGCACGGGGGTGCCGAGGTAGCGCACGGACTGCTCGGCCAACCCCGTCCGCAGGTCGCCACCGGGTCCGCTCAGCACCCCAAGAGCGCCCACGGGGTTGTGCGCCGTCTTGCTGCCCGCCCCGAGCGACTCCGGGTCGCAGGTGGAGAAGAAGTACTGCGCGTTGATCCATTGCGCGACGACGAGCGGCGCCGTGAGGATCGTCTCGAGGAGCCCGCCGTCGAGGTCCTGGGCTGAGTCGTAGTCGTGCAGGAAGGCGCGCCCGCCAAGGTCCAAGCCCGCGGTCAGCGAGCGGGGAGCGGCGATGAAGAACGCGTTGCCGGCCAGGCCCCACTCGTGCCTGACCTCGGCGGCGTCCAGGGCGCGCCTCCGGACGTGGCGGGCGGCGCGATCGGTGCGTCCGGCTACCCCTTGGCCGCCCGGCAACGAGCGGCAGCGTTCGGCGGCGGTCTCTGCCGCAGCGGCGTCAAGTGCTTGCCACAGCTCCGCCACCTTCCCGGTGTGGCTCGGCGGCACGGCGGCCGGCTCGAGCAGGACGACGCGGTCGAGCGCCGTGTCGTGCTCAGCCGCGACGAACACGGTGTCGGTCGGGACCTCCAGACCCTCCCGGGCGAGCGCCGCCCGGCCTGCCGGGCTGTTGATCACCTGCACGGCGAGCCGGGCGTTGAACCCTCCGCGGCTTCCGCCGCAGGCGCCGCAGTCGAAGGCTGACTCGGCCGGGTTGTTCGTCGACGTGCTGCCATGACCGACCAGGACGACGACAGGGGCGGTGGTGGGACCGTGCAAGCCGGCAGCCCGCACCGCGGCCACGGCGGCCGCCACCAGCTCTGGGCTGCCCAGCCCGGGGCCGAGTGCCCGGACAGCGGGGCGGGGGTCCCGCCGCAGCCCGGGCAGCAGGATCCGCAGGGATCCCCACAGCCCCTTGAGCGCCGCGGCGTCCACCGCCGCGAAACCGCCTCCGGGGGTGTCGAGTGCGGCGCGCAAGGCGGCCGTGAGCAGGACGGGCACTCCTGGCTGCTCCGGGCCGGTCTCCGCGACCACGAAGGCCGGACGGAGCAGGGCGGGGCATCGGTCGCTGACTCGCCCGTCGGCGGCCTGTCGACGCGCCGACAGGCCGAAGAAGCCGGCGAACCCGACGGTGCGGACGTCGGCGACCGCCTCGAGGTGGCGACGCAGCGGCTCGCTGCGCACGTCGATGCACAGGACCAGGTCCGCGACCGGCCGCCGGTCCGCCGGGCGGGCCGCCGGGACCGGCAGAGCGTCGAGCAGACCGTCGCGCAGCTCGTGCTCGCGCATCTCGAGCGCCTCCAGCCCGGCCTGCACATCGGCTACCGGCACGACCGGCCTGTCAGCGGGAGCGGCGCCTCGCGCGCCGACGGCGTAGGACGTGGCCAGCTGGACGGCGAGCAGCTGGATCATCACAGGGACGTCGAGCGCCGCCTCTGCTGTGCCGCGCCGACCGAGATAGCCGGCCCAGCCGGGCAGCCTGAGCAGCTGCGTCCGGACCGTCTCCAGTGGGCGCGCGGTCAAGGGCACCAGAGCGGCGACCACCTCGAGCGGCTCGTCAGGCAGCTCCCGTAGCCAGGCCCGGGCCGCCGGAGGCAGGACCGGGTCCTGGGCGGCGACCCGGCGGAACCAGTCCCACAGGTCGAGGTCACGGCCCGGCGCCGCCCAGGGCACATCGCCGAGGCAGGTCCAGCTGGCGAGCCAGCCGGCGACCAGCTCGTCGGCGAGCTCGAGGTCGGCCGGTGGGGCGACCCGGACGCCGGGCAGCGCCGACCAGCCTCGTCCGGCTGCGGCCTCGACGGCCTCGTCGAAGGGCCGGTACTGCTCGCCCAGCAGCGGGTTGGTCGCGATGAACGCCTGCCACCCCCACGCGGGCGGGACGACCTCGGCCGCCAGGGCGATCTCGGCCTCGAGCGGCGCGTGCAGCAGGCCGCGCTCCGGCACCGGGTGCCAGGGCCCCTCGCGCCCCTGGATCCTCAGCCGCAGGGCGGTCGAGGCGGGGACGACCGGGTCGGCGAGCCGGTTCAGCAGGACCCAGGCTGCCGGCGACTGCCGGTGACGCAGCACGGCGCTCGTGACGGCCAGCGCGGCGACGACGGATGCGGCGGTCCAGGCCAGCGGCCCGTCGGCGCGCAGCGGCAGGTCGAGCAGGGCGGCGGCACCGTGAGCCGCCGCGACGACACCACCTGCGACGGCGACGGCAACTGCGGCCGCCGCCGTTCTCACCCTGGTGGAGGCGGGGACCGACACCAGTCCCGTGCCGGCAGCGGTCCCGGCCACCAGAAGCGTGACCGCTGTCAGCGGGTGCTGCCAGCCGGAGTCGGCACCAACGACGAGCGCGCTCAGGAGCAGGCCGGCAGCGGCGCCGAGCACCTGGGTGCGCCGGGCGGTCACGGGTGGCGCGTCACGCCGGACGCGGGACAGCTGGTCACCTGCACCGAGGAAGGCCGCAGCCTTGTAGAGCCCATGCAGGACCATGTGCAGGACGGCTGCGGCATGCGCGCCCACCGCCAGCAGTGCCAGCATGAAGCCGAGCTGCGCGGTGGTCGACCAGGCCAGCCGGGTCTTCACGTCGGCGCGGACGAGCAGCCGGGGGAAGGTGGCGACGGCAGTGCCGAGCCCGAGCCCGCACAGCACGGCTGGCAGCACCGGGCTGTCCTGCCACACCGGCGCGAGCTGGAGCAGCAGCAACACCGGCGCGTTGACGATCCCGGCGTGCAGCAGCGCCGACACCGGCGCGGGAGCGACGACGCTCAACGGCACCCAGCGGCTGAACGGGAGCAGCCCCGAGCGAGCGACGGTCGTGACGAGCAGCGCCGCACCGGCCACCGGGAGCAAGGGGGAGGACGGCGAGTCCGCCACCCATCCCGTGATCTCCTCGATCGAGCTGCTGCCCGCGCCGGCGACGAGCGTCCCGACCGCCACGATCAGGGCGGCGTCGCCGACGCCCCGCGCCCGCCGCAGGGCGGTCACGGCACGGTCCGTGGCCAGCAGGCCGGCGTGGTGACCGACCAATGCCGTCATGCCGACACCGGTGCCGATCCACGCCACCGCCAGGACGAGCAGGTCCCCGGTCGACAGCGCCAGGACCGCGGCACCTGCCGTCAGCAGCAGCCAGCGGTCGTACCGGACCTGACCCGGGTCGCCGTCGAGGTGCCGGCGGGAGAAGACGGTCACCACGAGCAGCAGGCTCAGGGTGAACAGCTGAGCAGCGGTGAGCAGGGCCGGCAGGCCGCCAGTGAGCGCGGCGAGGACCGCAAGCGCGAGCGAGCCGGCGGCCGCAGCCACCGGCACCCGCCGGCCGCGGGCCCGGCCGCAGCACAGGGCTGCCAGGAGCAACAGGACCGCTGGGAGAAATGACATGCCGGAGTTTTAACACATGAATCAAACAACCGGCAAGGCCGCAGTAGACTTGCCCCGTGACCGGTTCTGAGCAGGCTCCGCCGCGGACGTGGACGCTGCTGACCAACCACGCCCGTCTCCTCATCCTGGTCGCCCGCGACCCGCAGAGCCGGGTGCGCGACCTCGCGGCGCAGGCCGGCATCACGGAGCGGGCGGCGCAGGGGATCCTGGCCGACCTCGAGCAGGCTGGCTTCCTGGATCGCCGCCGGGTGGGCCGGCGGACTGAGTACTGCGTGCACCCCGACGTCAGCTTCCGCCATCCGCTGGAGGCCGGGCACGAGGTGGGCGAGCTGCTGAGCCTGTTCCTGCGCGACGCACCTGCGTCCTAGTCAGCTCCCCTCCCCCTCACGGTGACAGTGAGATGGGTTGCTGCAGAACGCCACATGACTTCGGCCACCACGCGGATGGATTGACCGCCCAAGAGGCTGCGGTGCGGACGCGCCTGCGGTGCTCCTCGTTGTCAGCGCAGCGCTGCTCCTGGCCAGCCCGTGAACCCACTTCGGGAAGCGGAGCGTGGCGGCCAGGGCGCGCCTTGGCGTCGATCGTCTCTTCGGCTGGCGGCATCCCCGCAGCCCGCCGGACGGATGGCGCGCAAGCGGGGTTGCCGGTGCCCGGCAACCGGCACGCCTGAGTGTGTGCGAGCCGCCGACGCTGCGGAGGCCCGGGCCGATCCGCAGACTCGGAGCCGCCCCGAGGAGAGGAACCCGATGTCGCTCGCTCCAGCCCCCGCGCTGCCCACCGCCGTCGGCCAGTCGCCGGCACCGCCGGCACCGCCGGCACCCGCACCCACGGCGGCCGACGTCGTCGCGCTGCAGGCGCTGCGCTGCGATCCGTCGGTCTCGATCCTGCTGCCGACCACTGCCGGCGGTGTCATGGCTGCCCAATCGGTGACTTGCCTTATCGGCCTGGTCGATGAAGCTGAGTCGCGCGTGCTGAGCGAGCACCCCGTGGGCGTCGCCGAGCCCCTTGTTTCGGCGCTGAGGCGGCTCGCGGCCGAGGCGGCAGAGGCGCCTGCCCGCCGCGCGGTCGCCCTCTACGCAAGCGCGGAGGTCGCCCTCTGGTTCGCGCTCCCGGTCGAGGTGCGCGAGCGCGTCGTCGTCGATCCCACTTTCGCCACCCGCGACCTCGTGCGCTCCCTGCACCGCACCCCGTTGCATGTGCTGCTGCTGCTGTCGGACGACGGGGCGCGGCTCTACGAGTCCACCGGCGACATTGCTGTGCCGGTGCGGCAGACCCGGTTCCGGTTGCGCGCTTCGCGCTTCCCCTCCACCGCCGCCTACCTGCGTACCGTCGACACGGCGCTGGCGGCGCACGTGCGCAGCCGGCCCGCACCAGTGGTCGTCGCCGGCAACCGTGCGCTTGCTGAGCAGTTCACAGCGCGCTCGCGAGCGACCACCCGCTTCGCCGGAGTCGTCGACCACGATCCTGCGGTCGAGGAGCTGAGCCTGCTTATCTCCCGGGTGCGACCCGTGCTGGAGCGGTACCTGCGCTCGCGCGAGCAGGAGTCGTTGACAGCGCTGGCCCGCACGCCCTCTGCCCTGGTCGCCAGCGGCGTGGACGCCGTATGGCTTGCGACGCGCAGTGAGCGGCCCGAGATGCTGGTGGTCGAGGAGGACTTCTTCTTTCCCGCCAGGCTCGGCGACGACGCCGACCTCCTCCTGCCCGCCGACGACCCCACGGCTCCGGGCGTGATCGACGACGTCATCGACGACGTCATTGAAGCGGTGCTGCGAGCGGGCGGCTGGGTCGCCCTCGCCGCGCCGGGCGCGCTGCCCGAGCACGGCGGCATCGCCATGACGGTCCGCGACCGGTGAGCGGGCTGCCCTGGCAGCGCTACGGGGTTCTCGTGGTTCTCGCCGACGGCCCGCACGACGTCACAGCCGCGGCGCTAGCCGCCGACCTCGCAAGAGCCCGTGAGACGCGGGTGCTCGCGGCGGTCGTCCTGACCGCTTCGGGGTCCGGCACCACCGTCCCCGCACTGCGGCGCGACGCAGCAGCGGTCAGCGGCCGGGTGCAGCCGAGGATGGCGGCTCGCGATGTGGCGCTGACCGCCGTGCCGCTGCTCCTGCCGTCCGGCTCAGGGGGGTGGTCCTCGCGGCGACTCGCCCGCACCCTGCGTCTGCTGCTGCGCCGCAGCGGTGCCGAGGTCGTCGTGCTCCCGGACGTTCCGCTGGTCGGTATTCACCCGGGCGAACTGGCGGCGGCGCTGCCGAGCGCTCTGATCGCGTACCGGACGGCCACCGGTCCGGACGCACTCGCCCGGCGGTGATCGGCTCGTAGGCCAGGCGACCTGGGCGGACCGGGCCGCGTGTCGGCGCAGTCCCTACAGCGATGAGAGCATCACAAGGCAACCGCCTTGACAACCCCAGCCGGAGGTCGGCCGTGCGTTCAGCTCGGATCACAGCCTCCAGCTCGGACAACCGCTGGGCGGCCGTGCTGTCCCGAACGGCAGCCGACGTCGGCGCGCCGGTGGAGCTGCTCGGTGCGTTCCTCGATGATCTCGACGGCGCGGCCGGCGGCGTCCCGTTGGACCTGCCGCACGTGGACGCCTACCGGGCGCGGGGCGGCCTGGCCGCGCAGCGCGGCGTGCCGCTGCCGCAGCTGGTGGACCTGTATCTGACGGCTGCCCGCGGCGCCTGGCCGCATCTGACTGCCGTCGCCGGACAGCGTGATGTCGCGGCGCTCGGTGAGACGGCGTCGACGGTGCTCGCTGCGGTCGACGATGTCGTCGCCGCGGTCTGCGAGGGCTACGAGGACTCTCGCCGCGCCGCCTCCCGGGCCGAGGAGGCGCTGCGACGCGAGTTCGTGGACGACCTGCTGTCCGAGTCCTCCCGGCTCGGGCAGGTCGTCGAGCGGGCCTCGACGTTCGGGCTGCGGCTGGAGGCCGTCCACGCCGTCCTCGCCGTCGCGGGCAGCCGGCGCTTCCTCGACCACCGGGTGATGGTGCGCGACATCGAGGCGGCGCTGCGCTCCCGCAGTCCCGTCGGGGCCAGCTTGCTGGTGGCGACCCGCAACGGGCTGCTCGTCGCCGTCGTCCCCGCCGAGATGGACGGCGCCGCCCAGGTCGTGGCCGAGCGTCTCGACCGCGAGCGGGACCTGACCTGGCGGTTGGCGCTCAGCCGCCCCCGTGCCGGCGCCGGTGGCGTGCGGGTAGGTTTTGAGGAGGCACGCACCGCTCTAGAGCTGGCCGAGCGGCTCGACTTGCCCCAATCGGTGGTGCGGGCCGAGGACCTGCTCATCTACTCGGTGCTCGGCCGCGACCTCGAGATGGCGGCCGAGCTGGTGAACACCGTTCTTCTGCCGCTGGCCGGCGCCCGCGGCGGCGCGGAGCCGCTGCTCCAGACCTTGCGCGTGTACTTCGCCTGCGGCAACGTCGCGGTGACAGCAGCGCGACGGCTGCACCTGTCGGTGCGCGCCGTCACCTACCGCCTCGACCGGGTGACCACCTTGACCGGCCGGGACCCCGGGGACCCGGACGACCGGTTCGTGCTCGACGCTGCGTTGCGCTGCGCCCGGGTGCTCGGCTGGCCAGCCGCGCCGTTGCGCTCCTGAGCCGCCTGCCGACCGTCGGCAGGCAAGGTGGCGCCTGTACAGCCGTGCGTCGACCTCGTTGCCGGCACAAGGCCCAGCCAGGGTGAGCCTCGTAAGGCCGCGACGACGTCCCAGCCGGCCCCGATGCCCTTCTCGAGGAGACTGCGCATGACCCTGACCGCCATCGGTAGCAACGGCGATAGGCCGACCACACCCGGCCCGGCGGACGGCACGTCGCCGGCGCCCCACGCACGGCCTTGGGAACAGGTCGCTGCGGCGCTGGCGGTCGAGCCGGCGGTCGGGCTCGAGGCGCAGCAGGTAGGTGACCGGCTGACGGCCTTCGGCGGGAACCGGCTCGCGGAGCCCGAGCGCCGGGCGGCCTGGCGGCGCTTCCTCGACCAGTTCCGCAGCCTGCTCATCGTCATCCTGCTCGGCGCTGCTGTCCTGGCCGGTGTGGTCGGCGACCTCAAGGACACCGTCGTCATCGCGGTGGTGCTGGTCGTCAACGCCTCGATCGGCTTCGTCATGGAGAACCGGGCGGAGCGCAGCCTGGAGGCGCTGCGCACGATGCTCACGCCTACCGCGCGGGTGCGTCGCGGCGGCGAGGTCGCGGTCGTCGACGCCGGCGATCTGGTGCCCGGCGACATCGTGCTGCTCGAGGCCGGCAACCGGGTGCCAGCCGACGGCCGGTTCGTCGTCGCCGAGTCGGTGGAGATCGACGAGTCGGCGCTGACCGGGGAGTCACAGCCGGTCGCGAAGAGCAGCCGGGCGGTGACCCCGTCCGACGGCGAGGCCGGTGTGCCGCTGGCCGACCGCACGAGCATGGCGTACATGAACACCGCGCTCACCCGCGGGCGCGCCGAGCTGGTCGTCACGGCGACGGGCATGCGCACCGAGGTTGGTGCAATTGCCGCAGCGCTGCAAACCGGCAAGGAGCCGCCTTCCCCGCTGCAGCTGCAGCTGGACTCGGTGGGCAAGCGAATCGCGCTGATCGGCGGGGTCGCCGTCTCCGCCTACGTCGTGTTGGCGCTGCTGCGCGGTGATCCGCTGTCGGAGCTGGCGCTGTCGGCCGTCGCGCTCGCCGTCGCCACCGTGCCGGAGGGGCTGCCGGCGGTGCTCGCCCTCACGCTTGCCCTCGGGGTCGCGCGGATGGCCCGCCGCGGCGCGATCGTCAAGCGGCTGGCGTCGGTGGAAACCCTCGGCGCCGCGACGGTGATCTGCAGCGACAAGACCGGCACCCTGACGCTCAACCAGATGACCGCCCGGCAGATCTGGTTCGCCGGCCGCCGACTGCAGGTCGACGGCCACGGGTACGAGCCGGTCGGCGCGCTGCGCGACGCCTCCGGGGCGGTCCTGCCCGGCGCCGAGCTGGCCGGGGTCCGCCAGCGGCTGCTCGCGCCCCTTGCCCTGTGCAGCGACACCGTGCTGCCCGCCGACGGCAGCGTCGGCATCATCGGCGACCCCACCGAGGGCGCGCTGGTGGTCCTCGCGGCCAAGGCAGGCCTCGACGTTGCAGCGTTGCGGGTTGCCCGGCCACGCCTTGCAGAGATGCCCTTCGACGCCGCCCACAAGTTCATGGTCTCGGCGCACAGCGAGGACGACCCGGACGGTGCGGTGCGCTTGTACGTGAAGGGCGCACCCGACGTCCTGCTCGCCCGCAGCGCCTTCCTGCTCACCGACGACGGCGTCGTGCCGCTGGACGACGTACGACGAGAGCAGCTCGCCGCCGAGGTCACCGCGCTCGCCTCCGGCGGTCTGCGGGTGC
>Ga0335397_10005364_pt1 | contig 16796 bp, 14 predicted proteins | sample MAT04_FD_205740 | JGI IMG/M metagenome (GOLD analysis project Ga0335397, IMG submission 205740) | Freshwater microbial communities from Lake Fryxell liftoff mats and glacier meltwater in Antarctica - MAT-04 (spades assembly) (version 2) ... | reverse complement strand
CCTTGGTGACCACGTGCAGAATCCTCACGGGGTCGGCCACCCCACCGCATCGACCCATCGGTCGTGCCAGGTTCCGTACGAATGGGCGTCGGCGACATCGAAGCCCGCCTCGGCCATCACCTGCCGCTTCGACGCAGGCGCGTTCACGAGTTCGATCAACGCCTCCGCCCACTCGCCGACCGTCAGCGGTGCGAGCCCACCCGTCGCGGCGAGGATGTCGCTGTTGACGCCCACCGGGCTCGCGATGGCTGGCACTCCCGCTGCCGCGTACTGCAGCAGCTTGTACCCGCACTTCGCTCGTTCATAGAGGCCATCACGCAACGGCATCACACCAACATCCCATCGCGAGATTCGCTGGTCCGACGAGCGATCCCAAGGGACCACTGTCACGAAGTCAGCGAGCGACGCAAGTCCGTCCGGCGAGGCACCGATCGCTTCCACTCGCATCCCGGTTCGATCGTGGGCCGAGCGAAGCGCAGGTGCGATGTCGAGGAGGTACCCCTGGGTCGCCGGCGAACCGATCCAGCCGATCAGTGGCTCCGGGTTTGCGATCGTCCAGTCACTGCGCCGTCGGTAATCGCTCGGCTCGACGCACGTCGGGATGACACGAACGTCACGACAGTGTTCGGTCGCCCAGTTCGCAATGGTGATGTTTCCGGCGATCACACGGTCGGCTGACTCCGCCGACCGCCGAGCAACCAGCGAACGCGGCCACGGCCGCTTCCACCAGTGGCCGAGCCCGGGCAGTGTGCCGTCGTCCCATGGAAGTCCGTCATCGAGGTCGTAGACACCCACGCAGGCCCGACGAAGCAAGCTGGACTCGAATCGGCCACGCGTGAACCGGCGAGCGTTGCGCAACAGCAGCACGGTGGCATCGACGGGCACCCGAGACCGCTCCAAGCCCGGTCCGTGGACGACAGGCCCCACGAATTCGGGGTCAGCCGCCCCCATTCGATCGATCCAGTGCAGCGCCCTCGTCCGCACGGAACTGTTGGAGGCCGGGTACGGCACGACCACGTGATGGGCGACCACTCGGTGTGGTGTCGCGTCCTCGAGGGTCCCGGGCATCAGAGCGAAGCTACAGTCTCGCCGTGCCGGTACTCGTCGAGGTGTGCGTCGTGTCGTACAACAGCGCAACTGTGATCGCAGATCTGCTCGACTCGGTCGCCCGGTCGATCCCCGAGGCTCGGGTTGCGATTCGCGAGCACGGTTCGGACGCTTTCTCACTGGAGGAGCTCCAGCGACTGGCGGCAGACTCTCCCCTCGACGTCCGAATCGAACACGATCCTCTCAACCCTGGATTCGGCGCTGGCTGCAATGAGCTCGCAGCAGGGTCGGATGCAGGATGGGTGCTCTTCCTCAACCCTGATGCCCAGGTGGTCACCTGGCCGTGGACCGCTGCCGACCCGCCGACGGAAAGGACGATCCACGGTCCGGCGATGGTCGGAGCCGGTGAGACAGAACGACAGAGCGGCATCTCGTACCGAATCATCGACGAGATCAGCCGAAGCTGGTTCCGACGAACGTCGCTGCCTCCCAACGGCACCGGATTCGTGAGCGGTGCCGCCTTGCTGATCGATCGTGCCTCGTTCGAACTCGTTGGTGGATTCGACGAGGGGTACTTCATGTTCTACGAGGACATCGACCTCTGTCTCCGTGCCAACGACCTCGGAATCCGCACGGTGTCCGAATCATCGTGGGTGGTCCGTCATGTCGGCGCACACTCCACGAAGGAGCGCTTCGGCGAGTCCCTCGCATGGTCGTACGAGTCGGCGTGCCGATTCCACGCCGGCCGAGGCGAAAGCCTGCGTTGGTACCGGGCGTACGTGGTCCTCGACGCGGTCGTGAGATCCGCTGCCCACGCAGTGAAACGCAACACGAGTGGCAGCCGTGCGTACCGTCAGCTCGTACGACGAGGTTTTCTGGACCTCATCGGACAGTGATCACATGTTCGCATCGGCTGAGGGGTGCAAGTCGTTCATCGGTGCAGGTCGTTAACATGCCGCCGTGCTCGTGTCCGCCCTGTTCCGACCCTGTCGCTACGCGTCATGAGTACCAATGCCATCGAGGTCGACGGGGTCTGGAAGACCTTCCGGATCTTCCAGAACCGTAACACCACCTTGAAACAAGCCGTGCTCCGACGGAATCGTGACAAGTTCGAGGAGTTCTGGGCGCTCAATGGTGTGTCATTCGACATCCCCACCGGATCATCCTTCGGCCTGATCGGCGCAAACGGCGCCGGCAAGAGCACCATGTTGAAAGTGCTCGCCCGCATCCTGGTGCCAGACAAGGGCGTTGTCCGCGTAGACGGTCGTGTGTCCGCACTTCTCGAACTCGGTGCGGGGTTTCACCCCGAACTGTCGGGGCGGGAGAACGTATTTCTCAACGGGAACATCCTGGGGATGTCGACGTCATTCATCACCAAACGGTTCGATGAGATCCTCGCGTTTTCCGGTCTCGAACAATTCATCGACCAACCGGTGAAGACATATTCCTCCGGAATGTACGCCCGCCTCGGTTTCTCGGTCGCCGTCGCCGTCGAACCCGACATCCTGCTCGTCGACGAAGTGCTCGCTGTCGGTGACGAACAGTTTCAGAGGCGCTGCACCGAGAAGATGAACGAGATCCGATCGAGCGGCCGCACGGTCGTGTTCGTCAGCCACGGCCTGGCGCAAGTGCAACAACTCTGCGATCGGGCAGTTTGGCTCGACAAGGGCGAGGTGAAGGCGATCGGCGAGACCAATGAGGTCGTTCGGCAGTATCTCGAAAGCGTCACCACTGCATACCGGGTCGATGATCGAGGGCGTCAGCGGACCGGAAGCGGAGAGATCGAACTCGAGGTCGAACTTCTCCCCGATCCCGCTGACGAACCGGTGGCGACAGGCAACGAGCTCACGGTGCGCATGCATTGGAGGACCGACGAGAGATTCGACAACATCGTCTTCGGTCTCACCCTTCGGGCCGCCGATGGTTACGAACTCAGCGGGCAATCGTCTACCGAGCAGTTCCCGAACATGAGTCTCGGACCAGGGGCGGGATGGCTCGACATGAGAGTCCCCACGCTGCAACTATTGCCAGGTTCCTATCATCTCTCCGGAGCGATCATGGAGCGGGGCTCCGGCCACGTGTACGACCACAGCCCCAACATCGCGGAGTTTGATGTGGCCCCCAAGGCCGACGCACCGAACGAGGCAGGCTGCATCACGCTCGACGCCCAATGGTCAAAGGCAGGGCCGATCAAATGACCACAAGGACCATCAAGGTCGCCGTCGTCGAAATTTCCGGCTATCGAGAGCTTTTGTTCAACCTCATTCGGCGTGAACTCCGAAGCCGATTCAGACGGACCTTCCTTGGCTGGGGTTGGTCGTTCCTGCAGCCGATCATGATGACTGCGGTGTATGCGATCGTGCTCGGCACCTTTCTGAAGGTGACACCAGCGCCTGGCGACCCCAGCGGAATCGCCACCTTTGCGTTCTTCCTGCTTGCAGGCGTCATTCCGTGGGCGCTCTTCGCCGGCGGACTCGGAGCGGCAATTGGTTCCGTCGCCAACGCAGGCGGATTGATCACACGCGTCTGGTTCCCGCGCGAATTGCTCCCAATGGCTTCGATTCTTGCTTTGGCGTTCACCGCACTGATCGAACTCAGCGTTCTCGCTCTTGCGATCACGGTGTTCGATCGCGTCATGCTGCTGCAGTACTTGCCGGTCGCCGTCTTGCTGGTCGCCCTGCAGGCAGTGTTCACCATGGGTGTCTCGCTCTGGCTGTCGGCCGCAAACGTCCGTTACAAGGATGTCGAGTACCTGACCTCGGTGTTTCTCCTGGCGTACTTCTACCTGACGCCGATCCTGTACTCCCCGGAGTTCATACCCGACTCACCGGTCTTCGGGACCGGTATCACGTGGCGTGACGTTGCGCTCGCCAACCCGATGGCGCGCTTCGTGATGGCCTACCGAAACATTTTCTACGACGTGCGACTGCCAGGTCTCAACACCATGCTCTGGCTCGTCGGATGGTCGTTTCTCGTCTTCATACTCGGCTTTCGCTTCTTCGTCCGACGCTCGGAGCGATTCGCGGAGGAGATGTGACCGACGTCCGATGCATCAGCCCATTCTCCGAGGCATCCCACATCGATCAGGCAATCCGTAGTGGAGCGGAACACATCGTCATCGGTGATCAACCGGACCGCAACGTCGTTCGGGTGCTCCTAGGTGCGCTCACATCGTCAGGCGCAGCGACAGCCTCCCCGGTGCCCGTCAATGTTTCAGGCACCTCGATCTACCCACTTCATCCACTACTACCACCGCCGCCGACGCTCCCGGTGCCTTGTGTCTCGCTGTGCGTACTCGATGTTGCCACGGCGTCGCTGATTGGTTCACGCCTCGACGCCGCCGGTTCCGCAGCCGACTTAGTATCCGCGCTCGGCGAACGTGCGATGCAGTACGGATGGCGACACGTCGCGAGTCCAGGCCTTGCCCACAACTGGGATCCTGCGACTGCCACCAACTTGGTCCCTGCTGCGGGCTGGACAACCCAGACGGTGGAGACCCTCTCCGGCCCTGCGAACCGGGGATTGGAAGCTCACAGGACGTGGGCGGAAAGTCGACTGCGGCCGATCAGGGTGCTCGTCGATGGAGCTTGCCTCGGCGGAGACCTCCACACCGGTACCCAGCACCTCGTACTCGAGGTCTCGCAGTGGATGTCTCGTGCTCGACCGAACGAGAACATCTTGATCGCTGCGCCAACCGAGTCGATGCACGAGGTAGAGGAGCTCCTCGTCGGGACCGGAGTCGAGGTCGTGGACCGATCCACTGCACACCGACTCGACGTCGACGTTCTCTACCGGCCGTACCAGATGCTTCGGCTGGAGGAGCGCGAGCTGTTTCGAACGGTCGGCAGGCGTCGTCTCGTCGGACAGCTCGACATGATCGGCTTCTCCAATCCCTTCTACCACCCGTCAGCGAATCTCTTTGCGTTCGCTCGAAACCTTCAACGCGACCTCATGCGGACGGCCGACGGTGTCACGTTCATCTCGCAGTATGGCCTCGACGCTGGTGTCGCCGAGTGTCCAGACCTCGAACCACGACGGCTCCACATGGTGTCGTGTGGCGCCGACCCCCGACCTATCCCAGGCGCCAGACCCGGTCAGCTCGGCGGAGTCGAGCGATTCGTGCTCTGCCTGTCGGCGACGTTCTGGCACAAGAACCGAGTCCATGCAATCGAGACGTTCGCCCACCTCGCACAGACGAACGAGTACGACGGCGACCTCGTCATCATCGGACCGGAACCGTTCTACGGGCGCTCGACTGCTGATGAGGACCAGGTCCTCGGCCACCTCCCCGTCGGCATCCGCAATCGCATTCACCGATGGGGGCAAGCCACCGACGCCGACAAGTGGTGGTTGCTGCAGCACGCAGACGCCGTTACCTACCCATCGGTCGTCGAGGGCTTCGGGCTCGTCCCGTTCGAAGCGGCGGCCGCCGGTACGCCATGTCTCTCGTTTGCCGGTACGGCCCAAGGCGAACTTCTGGGGAACACCAACGCAACCATCTCCACGTGGGATGTCGAGGCGTGGTCCGAGCGCTTGAGAGCGTGGTGTGACGACCCCGCTCTGGGTAGGCAGACGGTGGAAGATGTGCGGGGAGTCGCCGCGCTTCAAACATGGGCCAGGTGCGCAGACCTGACATGGCAAGCGGTCGACGCCGCACTTGCGCTCCCGCAGCGGGAGATTCCAGGAACCGAGGACCTCGGTCGGTTCACACAAGTGGCATCGGCTGGTTCGATGTCGAACTCACTGCGGTTCACCGCCGCACGAGCGCAACCCGCGGCCGAACGGCGGATCAAGCGTCTGGTCGGCGCATTCAGGAGGCAAACCGGTGAGTGACTCGAACAACCGTGTGCTGATCGATGCCACGATGCTCTTGCGGTGGCGGTATCTGGCACCCGTCGGCATCGTCAGGCTCGAGAGACTGCTCTCTTCACACCTGCGGTTCAGAAGTGGGCTCGGTCGAGCTGAATTCATCGTCTGGTCGAACGGCTACAGACCAGCGGAAGACCACGAGATCGAGTCGCTCGACGTCCTCCTGACCGCGGGCGCACTCGAAGACGAGCAGCCAACGCGGCCCGAGCTGAGTTCGCCCGGTCCGACATCAACGGGACGATTCCTCCCTGCAATGCGGCGCACCGGGTTGAAGACGCTCGGTCGGATGCCTGGCGATGTGCGTCCATTCGCTGAGCAGGCCGCCTGGTCCTTCGCGACGTTCGGGTTCGAGTCAGCGCGCTACGCGAAGAGGACCTGGCGAACCCGAAGCGATTCGACACCGATCTCGGCGACGTCAACCGGCCATCACGTTCGCCACCGAGTCAACTTCGATGGTGATACCGACCTGGTCGCGCTGGGTCTCGGATGGGAGTACCTCGACCATGAGGCGATGTACCGCCTCAAGGTCGAGTCGGGCGTGCGAATCCACATGCCTGCGTTCGACCTCATCCCCGTGCTGATGCCGCAGATGAACGCTGGCCAGAGTCACCTCGTGCACCGCTATTACGCCGAGATGGCCCACTATGCCGACTCCATCACGAGCATCTCGTATGCAACTCGCGACGCACTGAGGACGTTCTTCTCGGACGAGATGCTGCCTGAGCCATTCCTCGCCGTCAACCAACTCCCAGGCTTTCCTGCGGACGACACAGTCAAATCCGAATCGAACAGGACGCGCTCACACCGTCTCGGGGATCAGCAATTCGTGCTCTCGGTCTCCACCGTGGAGGTTCGCAAGAACCACCTGCTCCTCGCGAAGCTCTGGGCTGAGTTGCTCAGCGAAGGTGCAGCACTACCGAAACTCGTCATCGTTGGACGCATCGGATGGGACGTGAACGAATTGATCCGGTGGGCCGAGTACGCCCCAGAACTCGTCGACGGACTGGTGATTCTGTCCGACGTCGACGACGACGAACTCATCGAGCTCTACAAGGCCGCCATGTTCACGGTCTTTCCCTCTCGAGTCGAGGGGTGGGGACTGCCGATCACCGAGTCCTTGACGTATGGGAAGGTATGCCTTCATTCGACCGACCCCGCACAGCTGGAGGCCAGTCAGGAGCTGATGCCGGCGCTACACCCTGATGACTTCCTCGGGTGGAAGGCCGAAGTGCTCCGATTGTGCAGCGATGCCCACTATCTTGCCGGTCTCGAACGTCGTATCGCTGAAGAATTCACGCCGAGGACACCAGACCAATACTGTGCCGACTTCGAAAAAATCATGTCAGATCGGCGCGCGGAGGTCGACTCGTGAGCACGATCGCAATGTTCACGACCTACGCCCCCTCCGAGGGGTTCGGGGGACCAGCGAGGGCGCATCATCAGCGCATCGTGCTCGAACAAGCGGGCCATCAGGTCGTACACGTGGTGGTGCAATCCAACAGTGAACGAGGCAACACTCGTCCTACGGACTTCGTAGCGCTCGTCGAACGGCCGTGGCGGGAGGAGATCGACCACATCTACGACGATGTGGATCTCGCGAACAGGGCCGCCAGAAACCTGCGTCTGCGCCGGAGCATCGTCGACCATCTTCGCCGCTCGAATACCGAACTGATCGTGCTCGAGCAACCGTTCCTCGTCGAGTTGGTTACCGCCGTTGCTGACGAGCTCGGTGCCCCGGTCATCTACTCGAGTCAGAACATCGAGTATCAGCTTCGACATGACCTCGAACGGTTCGATCCTTCCTCCAAGCGGGCAGCTGACCGCCACCAGGAGGTTCGGTTGCTAGAGCTGGCCGCATTCGAACTCAGCGACCGCGTCACTGCGATCTGCCCATCGGACCAAACCATAATCATCGAGGAGTTCGGCCGAACCTCTACGTTGGTTCCCAATGGTTCGACGGTCGCCGATATCGCTCTCCCCGTCGACGTCGCTCGGCAACGCATCGGCTGCACCACATTCGCCTTCGCCGGGAGTTCCTACTGGCCGAATGTCGAGGGGTTTCTCGAGATCGCGACGCCCAGTCTTGCCTTTCTTCCGCCCACCACGAAGATCGACGTCGCAGGCTCTGTCGGCCCGCAGCTTCTGCGTCATTCGCGCTTCGTTCGCCACCAGTCGACCAACGCGTCTCGTCTGAACATCAGAGGCTTTCTGCCCATGAGTGACCTCGTCGCCATGATGTGTCGGTCGCGGGCGACGATCGTTCCAGTCTTCGTTGGTGAAGGATCGAACCTCAAGAGCGCCGACGCATTGGCGTGCGGCGCTCCGGTGGTGATGAGCAGGCGAGCAACGATGGGATATGAGGACATCATCGAAGCAGACCCTGAAGGCGTTCATATCGTTGAGTCCCCCGATGAGTTCCGCTCCGAGTTGCGGCGCCTCGTGTTCGAGGATCCGATCAGCGAGATCGTCGGAATCCGTCGCCGTGAACTGCTTCGGTGGGACCTTCGCCTCGACCCATTGCTCCGACTGGTCAACGAACTCGTTGCCCCTCCCCCGATCTGAGGGCCCTATGAAGGCGGCGTGTCTCGAACACTCAGGTTCTTCTGGGCCGAACGCGAGTGGCAACCGACCTGAGGGGACCGGTCAACCTCCAAGAACTGGACGCCAAAAGCGCCTGGCGGTCGGCCTCGAGCTCGGCAACGTGAGCAATCGTTGCTGCGTGATGATGTCGCTCGAGTTCAAGGTCGGACACGGCGGAAACGATCATCGCCTGTTTGTCTTGGAGGTCACCAGCCATCTGTTCGATCGTCGCCTGTTTGTCTTGCAGGTCACCAGCCATCTGCTCGACGATGTCCTGCTTCACCCGAAGTTCACCATCGCGCTCGTTGACGATTTTGCGGGCCTCAGCCACCTCGTTCCCAAGCGCAACCTCCGCCGCGGTCACGAACGGGCGGTCGAACACGCAGACGGGATACGACAACTTCGATGCAAGATCGGGACGCTCGTTGACGACGTAGAAGCGGTTGAGTCCATCGAAAAGTGTGTGCGAGTAGCCAGCTTCGAGAAGTGCCGCTTCCCATCGGTGATGTGCCTCAGTCGTCGAGTTCGGGTCCGTTGCCTCGACCACGATCACCCACGGCCTGGTCGCCCGTAAATCGATACCAGCCAACACGTCTGCCTCGAAACCCTCGACGTCGATTTTCAGGAAGTGGATCGCGCGCTCGGTGAATCCTGACTCGGAAATGATCTCAGCGAGCGGGACGATCTCGATTTCCTCTTCGATGATTTCGAACTGGGACTGATCGATCGCTGCCGCAACATCCGACACGAGGGTCGACAGCCCGGTGTTCACGACCCGATGCAGTGTTCCCCGGGAGCGAGCCGCGCCAGCCCCGAGCTGCAAGTTGACATCGCTGGGCCGCTGGGCAACCAACTCCTCGTACAGTTCGCCGACCGGCTCGATGTTTATTCCCACCCATCCGCGGTCATAAAAGGCCTTGGTCACGCTGTATTCCACCGGATCGGCCGCGCCCACGTCGATGTAGGTGCCATCACGGAGGTCACCCAGCGCACGCCAGAGCACGACGTCTTCCCAGTTCTGAGCAAACGAGACGAACGGCGCATCGGATGTGGTGTCCGTCATTGGGAGCCATTCCCGGCCCCGATGAGGACCTTGTTGCGAGTCGCTTCGACGACGATCACCGAAGAGCGAACAATTTCGAAATCGATGCCATGAAGGACATCCACCTTGGACCCCTCGACATCGATCTTCAAGAAGTCGATCGTGTGGGCACCCGCAGGGTTCGTGCATTGGCTTGACTTCTGCGTCGAACGTCTCCAACCGCTCATGCAGCGGGTACTCACGGACACGAGTTTGACCGGCTGACCACCCCCGCCAGGACGCACGGAACGACCCCATCCCCGATGTCGGTACTCGTCTCGCATCGTCGGGTCGGCATCGATGTTGAGACCGTTCCAGCCGTGTTCGTAGAACAGCTCCGCCACAAGATGCGGACGCTCATGGCTGCAGTCGACGTAGCTGCCCGCTGGCCGGTCGCCCTCCAGCGCCGAGACGTACAGGTCCTCGTGGTTCCGAGCGTAGGAGACCAGCCGACGACGTTCGACTACTTGCTCTCTCATTGACCTCTGTTCCTCTCCGATTCTGACAACGCGGCGTGTTGCGTAGCCCTGCCAGGCGAACGAACCTATCCACCGTTTCCAGATTGCCTCTCGACAGACAGGGCCTTGGTGCTCGAGGCAGATGAAGGCCGAGAGTAGCCGTCGAACTCATCTCTTGGCTTGCGTGCCGCACCTGCGTGCCGACGTGAGATGGAGTCTCGTGCGTGAGCCCCGTCGTCGGTCCGTCCTCGGCGATGACCGACGAATGGCGTTACACAGCGCACGTCTACGTCGATCCATCCGGGCCAACACCTTGAGCACTCAGGACAATTGGTCACCTCGATTGGCGCGGTTCGCCTGGGTGGGTTCAGCAGCACAACAACGATTGCCTCGGCAGCCGCTGAGGGGACGTCACCCCAGCGGAGTTCGGAGCAACCCACGCTGCACCACTGCCGCCCGACAACTGATCGGCAACCCATACAACGGCCCTCCGGAAGACCCCGGACGATCGCCGACAGCAGTATCGAGGTGATCTTGTCGAGACCACGGCCGGTCGAGACAGACCTTCGAACGCAGCGGTCCCGAACTATCGTCGCATCCATGATGACGGCCCCGGTACACGTGTTCGGTTCAACGTGGCACTTTGTCGGCCGCTGGGATGGAGCGGTGCCAGGTATCGATTCGGTCACGCCGTGACGAACGATCAGTCGGCCGAGAGTGGTCACGACCAAACTGAGAGCGACCTCGATGTCGTCGATCGACATGATGACCGCGAGGAGGGGCCTGACTATTCGAACACGGTTGCGCAGGTCGAAGCCGGATGGTGGAGCCGCCAGACGCTGCTTGCGCTTGGCCTCTCGCTGCTGATTTTCCTCGTACTTCGACCCGAGCGGTTCGGTCTGTCGCCCAACTCGCTCGATCCATTCTTCTACACGGGATATGCAATCAACTTCGACGACATAATGCGAGAAATCGGAGATGGACGGTACTTCGTTTCTCGATGGTCCGCCTACCTGCCATCTCGCTTGATGTCAGACATCTTCGGTCCCTCGAACGGGCGCCTCGTACTTCGATGGTTGATCGCATCCGGTGTACTCGTGTCGGTATGGCACCTTGGCCGACGATGGGTTTGGAGCAGTCCCACCCAGGTCGTCGTCGGCGTCGTCGTTCTGGCCAACCCCATTTTCGCTCGCGCATTCATGACCGACTACGTCGAATGGGTGTATGCCTCGCTTGGAATCATTCTCATTTGTCAATGCTTGGAATCGAGGAGCACCTGGTCACGATCAGCCAGCATCGGACTGCTGAGCGCTCTCATCGCCGTAGCCAATCCGCTGGCAGCGATTCTGACGATTGGGCCTGTCGGAGCCTATGCCGTGGCTACGTTCCGACGGGGAAGACCTTTTACAGCACATCTGACGATCATCGCAGTGGCATTTCTCGCCACAGCCGGACTCGGCCTCGCTTACTTCCGGATAACGAGCGGAATTCCGAACGTCTACTCCCCGACCCTCGACTTCATCCGCCAGAACCGGGACTCACCCGACCTTCTCAAGTCGCCTCGGCTCACTTGGCTGGGCTCCTTCACGTGGATCTACGCACCGCTCATACTTGTCGGCGCCACGTTGGCGATCTCATCGGTTCGGACGTTCGTACGACGACATCCAGCATCGAGGGCTGCCATCGCGTTGCTCGGCCTGCAGTACCTCTTTCAGTGGGCCGATCAGTTCATCCGCAACGGAAATGGTCTCGAGATTTCCTACTATTGGTCCATCATCGTCCCCGCATTGTCTGTTGCTCTCGCCGTATTCGCCGGCTCTGTCTCGTGGACGAGGTTGCGTGCAGGGACGTTCATTGCGGTCTGGGCACTGCTCCTCGCCGAGGCTCGATACCTCGAAATCAGGCTTCCTGCCGGCTGGGTGTTCGCCGTCGTTGCCTGCCTTGTTCTCCTCGGGTGTGGCATCGTCGACCGCGCTACTCCCACCTTCGGGCCCACAGCGGCCGTTTCGATGGCGCTCGTCGTCGTCCTGCTGAGCCAAACAGTTGCGCCACGTTATGACCCATCCGCCTACCACGAGTTCAACATGGATCCGCGATACGGATCGGTGTTCTTCAATGCCGGGTCCCCGAGCGATCGGGACCTCGACGAAGCCATCTGGCTTGCGGACCAACTGGATCGACTTCCCTCAGATGCCGGCATCGGGTTCGTCGTGCCGAGAACGGGCTGGCAATTGCCCGGAGAGTCGAGTTCCGAGATCGTCGGCATCTATGGTCCGCACGTCACTGGCAAGTGGCTACCAACCGACCCGTCGGGCAACTTCCTTTTGGACGGAGCGGACCGCCTAACGCAGTACGCCTTTCCGGCCGTTGCCGTATACGGCCCCTCAGAATATGTCGACGAAGCAGTCTCGTTGGTCGAGGGATACGTCGGTGTCCGCAGCATCCTCGACCGCTCGAATCCGGGCGGGATGAACTACCGACTCGTGGTTCTCGAACTGATCAACCCGGCAGCCGTAGGTGCGACATGGCCAGCCAGCACTCTTCGCTCACAAACTGGGAGCATCGACGGTGAGTCGAGGACAGCAACGTCAGGAATCGACGCGCCGGGCTTTGTCACATTCGGCCCGTACATTCAGCTCGCTGCAAACCGCTACACATCGCAAGTCACCTATCGCAGCCCCGCCCCTCCAGATCAGACAGTTGGGTTGTTCGACGTCAATCTCGGGGCAGATGTGATCGCATCGGTCGAGCTCACCGGCACGGACGGCGAAATCGTCGAGGTCTCTCTGGACTTCCTCGGCTCTCTCGAGACCGGATGGGAATTCCGGTCGTACTGGCATGGCGGTCCTTCCATCACCATCGAACAGGTGAGCGTGACACCGGCCGGTGGATGACTATTCATGGTGTGCGCCACCATTCGGCTCCAACGCATTGACCCGCAGTCTGGCCTCGCTGGGCTGCGGGTTTCAACAACTGTGGGCTGAGTTGATGGCCGTCACGAAGACATGGTTGTAGGGAATTCGAAGGATGCCTGACTTCTCGACACAGCGAACCTCACCGAATTCCGGTTGAAAGAGCGACTGGTACCCTTCGCTGTCGCGGACGAATCGACCGCGGTCGGCAGCAATGATCAGCCGAGCCGTGAGCCCCTGTTCCGGCGTGAACACCGGCTCCATGGCAACGAAACGGCCCTGATCGGACACGAGCGGTTGCACGATGCGCACCAACTGCCGGACGGACTCGGACGGCAGGTGATGCAAGACGCCGGCCATCATGATCAAGTCGTAGGGGCCATTCTCCACCACCGCCGAATCGGCCACGTCCGCTGCGAGAAAACGTGCGGACGACCCAGCATTGAGTTCACGAGCGCGTCGAATGTATGACGCGTTGTGGTCGATGCCGAGGTAGTCACACCGCCCTGCGAAGTAGGGCGCATAGTCGCCGTATCCGCAGCCGAGATCGAGCACCCGGCCTCCGTCGGCAACAGCGAAGTGGTCTCGCACGAGACCTTCGATCGCTCCGCTCGGAAGCACCGCTTCTTTGAACGTCTTGTAGACGATGGTGTGTGAGAGCACACGTTCACGAAGATTCATCTCGATACCTCGAACAATCGGGCCCAGCCAGCCCGGACACCGGCAAGATCCTACGGGCCTTCTCGAACCACCGGTCGTCCCATCCCACTCGAAACGATCAACGTATACTCCGGACGCCATGTCAGACGCTACGGCCGCAGGAATGAGCCACGAGGGCATTGCGGCGCCGGCGTTGCGCCCCGGCGTGTCCGTGGTGGTGCCCGTTTACAACGGGGCCACATCGATTGTGGAACTCGCTGCTCGGGTGGGGACCACCTTGAGCGGCCGGGGCGATTGGGAACTCATCTTCGTCGTCGATGGCAGCCCGGACGATAGCTGGAGCATGGTCGAGTCGATAGTGACCACCAGCCCCCATGTGATCGGTGTCGAGCTCTTCCGCAATTTCGGGCAGCACAATGCCCTTCTCGCGGGGATACGTGTGGCTCGTTTCACCACGGTCGTCACCATGGACGACGACCTCCAACATGTCCCCGAGACGATTCCGATCCTGCTCGCAGCACTCACCGACAACGTCGATCTGGTCTACGGAAGGTCCGACATCGAAGAGCACGGCGTCTGGCGAAGCCTGGCAAGCCGATCGGCGAAAACCGCTATGGCCGCTTCGATCGGCGGATCCATGGCACGCGACTCAGGCGCCTTCCGTGCGTTCCGCACCTCGCTACGCGACGGGTTCGCCGGAGTCGACGATCCGTACGTTTCGATCGACGTACTCCTGTCGTGGGTCACCACTCGCTACACGACGGCGACAACGCGGATGGACGAGCGGGCATCCGGCACGTCGGGGTACACCTTCCGCAAGCTCCTCCGCCACACCATCAACATGGTGACGGGGTACAGCAGCCTGCCGCTGCGCATGGTGAGCTGGCTCGGATTCACCCTTGCGTTCTTCGGATTCGCTGTGCTCGTGTACGTGCTGATCCGCTACTTCATCTCCGACCGAGACGTTCCCGGCTTCGCCTTTCTCGCCTCGCTCATCTCGATACTTGCCGGCGCCCAACTGTTCGGGCTCGGAGTCATCGGTGAGTACCTCGGACGGATGCATTTTCGATCCATGCAGCGGCCGCCGTACGTCGTGCGTCAGATTCGATCCAGCGGTGACCTCGAGGAGCAAACATGAGTTTCACGATCCCCTTCAATCGTCCGTACGTCACCGGCCACGAGACAGGGCTGATGGAAGACGCCGTCGCTCGGGGACACCTGTCGGGAGACGGACATTACACGCAGCGTGCTTCTGAGATCATCAGCGAGATCACCACGGTACCCAACGTCTTGCTGACGACCTCGTGCACGCACGCGCTGGAGATGTCGGCACTCCTGCTCGGGATCGGTGAGGGTGACGAGGTGATCATGCCGTCGTTCACGTTCGTGTCCTGCGCCAACGCCTTCGTCCTCCGCGGAGCTCGACCCGTCTTCGTTGATATCCGGGCTGACAATTTCAACATTGACGAGACACTCATCGAGGACGCGATCACGACGAAGACCCGGGCGATCCTGGTGGTCCACTACGCCGGAGTCGCCTGCGAAATGGATGCGATCCTCGACATTGCGTCTCGGCATGGCCTCGACATCATCGAAGACACGGCACACGCACTCGGCGGCACCTATAACGGGGTCAAGCTGGGGAGCATGGGCACCCTTGGCACCCTCTCGTTTCACGAAACCAAGAACATCCAGTGTGGTGAGGGAGGGGCGCTTCTCGTCACAGACGACACGTACGCCGAGCGAGCCGAGATCCTGAGAGAGAAGGGAACGAATCGCAGTCGCTTTTTCCGCGGGCAGGTCGACAAATACACCTGGGTCGATGTCGGGTCGAGTTTCCTCCCATCAGATCTTCTGGCCGCGTTCCTGACGGCTCAACTCGAAGCCTTCGGATCGATCCAAGCCCAACGCCATGCAGTGTGGGACACCTACGCAAATTCGCTCGAGGCGTGGGCCGCAGCCAACGGATTTCAACTTCCCGACCCGGAGGTTTCTGTCGGGCACACAGCACACCTCTTCGCCCTCCTCGCCCCCGATCTCAATCAGCGCCAAGCCCTCATCGCCCATCTCCGCGCACGAGGCGTCCAGTCGGTCTTCCACTACGTGCCGCTCCATTCCTCACCGATGGGCGAAGCGTTGGCGCCGAAGACGGAGTTGCCGGTCACCGACCGCATCAGTGAACAACTCATGCGGCTGCCGCTCTTCGCCGGCCTGCACGGATCAGAGCTCGACCACATCGTCGACAGCGTCTTGTCGTTCTCGGCTCAGTGACGTTTGCTGCCGTGCGCGTCGAACGACACGATTGGGATTCGTCGTTCTGGGAAGTCGAGGCGGTGCGAGTGCATGTTTCCGATGCTTCCGAACTCGCAGCCGCAGAGCTGCGATGTCGCGAGCTCGGAGCTCGTTGGGCGAGCATGAGCGTGCCCGGGGCTGATCTCACACTGCTGACCGAGGCTGTTCGCTCAGGCTACGACGTCGTCGACGTCCGGTACACGATGAAGGTCGAAGTCGCCGCCAAGGAGTCAGCGGCGCCGTGGCAGCCAGCCGAGGCCCACGAGTCCGAAGCGATCATCGGCATCGCAAGGGACGCACTCCGGAACTCCAGATTCTTCACAGACCCGCACCTCCCGAATGAACGTTGCCAGGACTTCTACGGAACGTGGGCGCGCAACAGCATGAACGGTCAACTGGCTGATGTCGTGCTGTTGGAACGTGATCGGGAACACATCACGGGGTTCGTGACGGTGCGACTCGGCGGCGACGGCAATGCGTCTCTGCCACTTGTCGCGACATCGCCCCAGCATCAAGGTCGGGGCGTTGCGAGCCGAATCCTCGAACAGGCGATCAGTTGGACGGCGTCGAACGGGGCCGTCCGGTTGGAGGTGGTGACCCAACTCTCGAACACCGCCGCAATTCGGACATATGAGTCTGCCGGATTCCGGTTCGCCCAGGCCGAAGTTTGGCTCCACCGATGGTTCGATGAATGAGGAGGCCGACCAGGACCACGGCTCACCGATAGGATCTGCGCGCTTCGAGAGAGCAACCCGTCGAAACTCTCTCCCTCAGAAAGGTCACCTCCCATGCCTACAGCGTTCGTCACCGGTATCACTGGCCAGGATGGTCAGCATTTGGCCGAGTTCTTGCATTCGCAGGGCTATCACGTGTTCGGGATGGTGAAAGGGCAGAACA
>Ga0335397_10005362_pt1 | contig 16799 bp, 15 predicted proteins | sample MAT04_FD_205740 | JGI IMG/M metagenome (GOLD analysis project Ga0335397, IMG submission 205740) | Freshwater microbial communities from Lake Fryxell liftoff mats and glacier meltwater in Antarctica - MAT-04 (spades assembly) (version 2) ... | reverse complement strand
ATTCTGAAACTGACCGCCAGAGCGGTCGAAAGATAAATCTGTATAGCGACGCGCCCACTGCACGGCACCTCCGGGGGCTATTTTTGCCAAAAAACCATCGCCGAGAGAATAGCCCAGACCGCCGTAGAGGTAGATGTCCTGATCGGTCGGCGTGATGATCCCGTTGGCTGTCGCCGGAGTGTTCGTATGGTAATAGTTGCGCAGTTCTACTTTGCCGAGGGCAGATGTTTTGAACAACAAAACCTGGTTGTAGTAAGGTAAGCCAGGGGTATAGCCCAACCCATGTACGGACCACACCTTACCGCCCGGCGTAAGGGCCATTTGGCTGCCCGAAGCAAAAGGGCCGTAGCGCAGGGATGGCCGCAACTGTGTCTCCCACAACAAATTACCATCCTGATCAAATTTCATCAGATTCAACAGGTTGTCGGGTGCGGAAGAAAAACCGCCTTTTAAAAACTGTACAAAAAAACCGCTGGTTGCAGGGTCTGCCTGGATGTGCAGATACCCAATATTGGTGTCGTCATTGGCTTGAATCGGGCAGATCGTTTTCGTCCATAGCGGTTCTGCCAACGAATTAAAACGCGTGAGCAAAGCACAATTGGCTTGCAACCCGCCCACCATATATCCTCCATCCGGGAAGGTAGCCAAGCCATACGCGGCATACAGACTGTCTATTTTTTTTTGAAAAACGACTTGTGCAGATAGCGCAGACCAACCGGCTAACAAACAAAACGTCGGGATGTATCGCCAAAAAGCCCGCATGATCAGATCGCAAAACGGTGGTGTTGCGTATGGCAAATATAGCGGATAGAGCCACACTTGGTTGTGTTGGTTAACAAATCCAGAGCATTGCACCAAAATCAAAGAGACCTCTCCGGGTGCTTGCACATTTCGTGCGTTTGCCCCATAAGGAACTGTGTTGGAATAAAAGTCCAAATAAATCCAATGCCGGGCTTAAATGAGCAAACCTGTTTACCTTGGCCGCTTATCAAATTGTCTGTCTAGCACTGTGGAACTCTACTCCCGCGAATTCGGCACCGGCGATCCCATCGTTATTTTGCATGGCCTGTTCGGCTTTTCCGACAACTGGCAAACCATCGCCAAGGGCCTGGCAGACCACCACCTGGTGGTCACGCCCGACCTCCGCAACCATGGTCGCTCGCCCCATGTGGATGCGCATAGTTATCCGCTCATGGCCGAAGATGTGCGGGCATTTATGGAGGAACACTGGATGTTCAGTGCGGCCGTGGTCGGCCACAGTATGGGCGGCAAGGTCGCCATGCAATTGGCGCTCAGCCATCCCGATTCGGTAGAAAAACTCGTGGTCGTGGATATGGAGCCAGGTCAGGCAGAAGACAATCATGGCCCTATCTTTCAGGCGCTGCTCGGCCTGAATTTGTCGGATGTGACCACCCGCCAGGAGGCCGAAGCCTACCTCTCCAAACATATAGCCGATGTGGGCACCCGGCAATTTTTGTTGAAAAACATCACCCGCGAAGATGATGGCCGCTTTACCTGGAAAATGAACCTGCCCGTGCTGTGGAAACATTACGACGACATTCTTGCGCCCGTCACAGGCGATCCATTTCAAAAGCCGACACTGTTTATACGCGGCAGCCGTTCCCATTACATCCGCGACTCCGAACTGCCGCTCATCCGCACCTTGTTTCCGCACGCGGAAATCGTCACCATCGAAGACGCGGGGCATTGGGTACACGCTGACCAACCAGCGGCATTGCTGGCGGTGTTGAAGAAATTTTTATAGTAGACTTCTTGCAAAACTGCCTTCAGGACAACAATGGGACACGGATAAAACGGATTGAACAGATAAAAACGGATGCGTACTCTAAAATCCGTTTTTATCTGTTCAATCCGTTTTATCCGTGTCCCATTGTTGTCGCGGGCGTACATTTGGCAAGAAGCCCGGTAGCGGCTTCCCGCATGACTTTTCTGGTTTTTGTGTCAAACTATTAGTAGGAGATGCATAATCCGGCATTACCCCCCCTACTTTTGCTGCATGAAACAACGCAATTATCCCACCCCCGACAACTTCACCCGCGCCCGCAGCGGCGAACTTTTTGAGACTGCCAAGACCTATTTCCCGGGTGGTGTGCACAGCCCTGTGCGCGCGTTCAAGAGCGTACAAGGACCGCCCATTTTTTTTGAACGCGGCGAAGGATGCCACCTCCACGATGTGGACGGACAGGCATTCGTTGATTTTTGCTGCTCGTGGGGACCGCTCATTTTGGGCCATTGTCCGCCAACCGTAGTTGAACGGGTGCAGGCTACGGTCGCCAATGGCATGTCGTTTGGCACACCCACTCCGCACGACAATTTGATCGGCAAACTGATGCTCGATCACCACCGTTACATCGAAATGGTCCGCTTTGTGAGCAGCGGCACGGAGGCGGTGATGAGCGCCATCCGCCTGGCACGGGGCGTGACCGGGCGCAATAAAATCCTGAAATTTGAAGGCTGTTACCACGGCCATGTAGACTCGCTGCTGGTGAAAGCTGGCTCCGGCCTGGTCACATTTGGCATCAGTACCTCGGCGGGTATCCCCGAATCATTTGCGCGGGAGACCCTGGTAGTTCCGCTGGCAGACCCCGATGCGCTGGAGGCCGCTTTGCGCAAACACGCCGGCGAGGTGGCGGCGATTATTGTTGAACCGATCCCGGCCAACAACGGACTCTTGTTGCAAGACCGCGAGTTCCTGCAACTGCTCCGCGCCAAATGCGACGAATATGGCTGTCTGCTTATTTTTGACGAAGTGATTTCCGGATTTCGCGTCGGATTTGAAGGCGCTGCCGGCTACTACGACATCCAGCCGGACATCATCACGTTCGGAAAAATCCTTGGAGGCGGGATGCCCGTCGGTGCATACGCAGCGAGTCGCGCCATCATGGAACATGTCGCACCGATGGGTCCGGTATATCAGGCTGGTACGCTCAGCGCCAACCCCGTGGCCATGGCTGCCGGACTTGCGACGCTAACAGAATTGCTGAAACCGGGGTTTTATGAAGATCTGGAAGCGAAAACCCGCCGGTTCACCGGCCGTTTGCAGGAGTTCTGCGATCGCCGGGGTTATGAAATTACCTTTCCCAGTATTGGCTCCATTTTTTGGCCGACGTTCAGCCGGGCGCGCATGCGCCGCTCCGACGAAATTGACGCTTCGGGCATGGATCATTTCAAAAAAATGCACCTTGAATGTTTGCGGCGCGGGGTGTATTTCGGCCCCTCCGGCTATGAAGTTGGCTTTGTATCAGCAGCACATACCGATGCGGACCTGGATTTCGCAGCATCCAAAATGGAGGAAAGCCTGGAGCTGGTTTTTTCCTGAAAAAACGCAGCGGGCCGTTCAGGTTTAAAACCATCCAGAAACGGGCGAACATCTGACAGGGAGTCGTGTTTAGTGATAAACACTGTATCTACATATCAATCAAATTAACAATCACAATATGGCACACACACTTCCCAACCTCCCGTACGAATTTGGTGCGCTCGAGCCCCATGTAGACGCTCGTACGATGGAAATCCACCACGATAAACACCATGCTGCTTATGTCACCAACCTGAATGCTGCGCTGCAAGGCACTGAAAACGAAGGTAAAAGCGTGGAAGATCTCATGGCGATCATCTCCAAACTGCCGCCTGCTGTGCGCAACAATGGCGGCGGACATTGGAATCACTCATTTTTTTGGCAGATCATGGCCCCCAACGCGGGCGGGGAACCTGACGGTGATCTGGCAGCCAAGATCAACAAGAGTTTCGGGTCGCTGGACGAAATGAAAAAACAATTCGCGCAAGCCGCTACCACCCGGTTCGGTTCCGGCTGGGCCTGGCTTTGTGTGGATGCCGACGACAATTTATTCATTACGTCCACGCCCAATCAGGACAACCCGTTGATGGATGTGGCTGAAAAAAAAGGCCAGCCCATCCTCGGACTCGATGTTTGGGAACATGCTTATTACCTGAACTACCAGAATCGCCGGCCTGATTACATCACTGCCTGGTGGAATGTGGTCAACTGGAAAGAAGTGGCGCGCCGGTACAACAGCGCAGTTGGAGCGAACTAAAGAACGCGGATCACACGGATTGGAACGCGTTTTTTTATCCGCGTGATCCGCGTTTCAGCAACTTCCAGGAAATAATCCCCCACAAAAGGATGCAAGGCACCGCTTTCAGCACATAGGGTTGCACCACTTGCTCGCGCAACATCCTGGGAAATACATCCGTCGGGGATAGAGAAACCAGTATGAATGTGCTCCACAATAAGGTGGTCTCCCATCGCTTTTTTTCTGAAACGCAATACCACAGCACGACCCCGCACAGTGCAATCACGAAAGTGGGCGACTCGGCTTTGTGGTTAAAAATGACCACCCAAAGCAGTAAACTCGCCCAGGCAAGGGTTCGGAGTTGCGGATCGGATTCATCCAAACTTCGAACTTCAAACTTCAAACTTCGAACATTTTTCAAGGATATGCGCAGGATAGAAGCCGCCAATACAACCAACCCGACCAGCGTCACGCCGATTTTGGAAGGTCGCCACCCGAACCAGCTTTCGAGCCAGCCCTGTACCGACAGTCCGATAGACGCTGCATGATCGCCGCGCAAGAGTTCCCACCACCAGCCGTACACCTTCATGGTGTGTACAGGACTCAGAAAAAGCAAAGGCACCAGGGTCAAAGCGGTTGTCCAGACAACTGTCCAGAACAAAAACCGGCGCTTTTCCGGGTATATGCAGGCCATCATTACGGCTGCCCCACCAAATAATTTGATGAAGCCATTTGCGACTACCCAGCCGCTGGCCTTCATCATCTGAGTCCGTTCGAAAGCAATGAAAGCCCATAAAAACAGTCCTGCGGTGAGTCCATTGCTTTGGCTGTTTTGGAGAGAAGTAAGCAGTTCGAGCAATACGAACCAGGCCATGAATCGCTGTTGTGCAGCCGTCATCACAGGCAAACGAAGAATGGCAGCGAGCAATACCAGCGCATTAAGGAGATTCCAGAGCGGCAAACCGATCGCATCGGGCAATTGTGCGAACGGAGCCATTCCAAGCGCAAATGCCGGGCTGTATTTATATTGATCCCAGGTTTGATTGAAATAGTAAGCGTAGGGATTGGCGAAGTTCAGCAGGTTGTCAGGCGCGTTTTTAAAGATTCGGTAGTTTTCATACGCTGTGTAGCCCTCCGCATTGAGCGGCTGGATGAGTTTCAGCACAGAAGCGACCAATGCCGACAGGATATAGACGACCCAAAGCGGCCAGTTTTTTTTCCAAAAATCCTTCATTCTTATTTTTTACCATGACTCCTCAATCGGCTCTGAAACCAGGTTTAGAGCGCCTTGCGGAAGCGGCGTAAATGTCTGTTAAATTATTTAACGGCTCCCATTTGAACCTGCCCGTTTACATTTGCTCCACAATCAGTATTCACCTGGTCATTTTTTTGTAGGGCGTAGCGGTTCTTTTTAAGAATAACGGCCACTCCCAGTTGCCCAGTCCGGCAAAAAACGCCCCTCGCACACATGATTCTCGCAGACAACGTCATTAAAACTTTCGGCGACCAACAGGTGCTAAAAGGCATCACCTTTGAATTTGAAGCTGGAAAAAACAACCTGATCATCGGTCGCTCCGGCGCAGGCAAAACGGTGTTGCTCAAAATCCTTGTAGGCCTGCAAACACCTACGACTGGCAACGTCTGGTACGACGACGTAAATTTTACTCAACTGGACAAGATGGGCATGCGGGAAGTCCGGATGAAGATCGGTATGCTGTTTCAAGGCTCGGCGCTGTTCGATTCCCTCACTGTAGAGGCGAACATCCGGTTTCCGCTCGATATGTTTACACAGATGACCCAAAAGGAAAAACTCGAGCGCGTCAACTATTGCCTCGAACGCGTCAACCTGGGCGGCAACAACAAAAAATATCCATCGGAGCTCTCCGGCGGCATGCAGAAACGGGTGGGCATTGCCCGTGCGATTGTGCTGAATCCGAAATATTTATTCTGTGACGAGCCCAATTCCGGCCTCGATCCGAAAACCTCCATTCTGATTGATGAATTGATCAGCAGCATCACAATAGAAAACAACATCACCACTGTCATCAACACCCACGACATGAACTCCGTGATGGAAATCGGCGACAATATCTGTTTCCTGCATGAGGGCCGACTGGAATGGAGCGGTACCAAAGAGGAAGTGCTGGCGAGCGACAACGAGAACCTCCAATCGTTCATCTTCGCATCGCCGTTTTTGCAACGACTGCGAAAGTCGGCATTGGGCAGTTGAACGATCAACGATGAGCCAGTGCTTGCGCGAGTTGACACTGTGCGTGGACGATTGGGGCGTATATTTGCATCCTGCTCCGTCGGCTCAAAATCTTTTTGCTCCGTGGGGCGTTTCATTGGCCTCGCACTCAAATATTGACACAAAAATGCGCAAAATACTTTTGCTCGCTGCATTGCTGGCCTGCTTCACGCAGCCACTCCAGGCTTCTTATATCCTCCTGCCGATGGATGAGACCGGGCAGCGCGAACACCTGAAAGCTTACGGTATCACTTACTGGGTCATCAACAACGGTGTGGAAGCCTACTGGCTGCTCAACTATCGGGGCGGAAGTTTTGTGTTTCCTTACACCCCCACTTTTGAAAAGGAATGTAAAGCCCGCAACGTAAGTTATGAAGTCATTGCAGACGGGCAGTTTGCCAACATCCAGAACGAAATCCTCAATCCGGAGGTGAATATGGATGTGATCAAGTTGGAAAAAGCGCCCAAAATCGCGGTGTATACCCCTGACAAAAACGAAAAAGGAGAAGTTATTCAGCCTTGGGACGATGCGGTGACGATGGTATTGACCTATGCCGAAATCCCTTACGATGTGGTCTATGACACGGAGGTGCTGCAAGGCAAACTGGCCGATTACGACTGGCTCCACCTCCATCACGAGGATTTCACGGGGATGTTCGGCAAATTTTTCGCCAGTTATGGTGGCCAGCCCTGGTACCGGGAGCATGTACATTTGATGGAGACGCTGGCACGCCAGAATGGCTTCGATAAAGTGAGTCAGTTGAAACTCGCTGTCGCCAAAAAGATCACGGAGTATGTGTCGGGCGGTGGCTTCATGTTCGCCATGTGCTCTGCGACCGATACTTATGACATTGCCCTGGCAGCAGCCGGTACGGATATTTGTGCATCGGTGTTCGACGGCGACCCGATTGATCCCGCTTGCCAAAGCAAACTGGATTTCTCCAAAACTTTTGCCTTCCAGAATTTCCAGGTCATGACCGATCCCGGCATCTATGAGCACTCGACCATCGACAACAGCGAAGTGACAGGCCGCCACGTTGCGCCGGAGCAGGACTATTTCACCCTGTTCGATTTTTCAGCCAAATGGGACCCGGTGCCGACCATGCTGACCCAATGCCACACCCGCACGGTAAAGGGTTTTATGGGGCAAGCGACGGCCTTTATGAAAAAAAATGTGAAGCCCAACGTGCTCATCATGGGTGAAAACAAACCCGCTGGCGAAGTGCGCTACATCCACAATGCCTACGGCTACGGTTTCTGGACATTCTATGGCGGCCACGACCCGGAAGATTACCGGCACTACGTGGGTGATCCCCAGACCGATCTTAAACTGCACCCCAATTCGCCGGGCTATCGCCTGATTTTGAATAATATCCTGTTCCCGGCGGCGAAGAAAAAGCATCAGAAAACGTAATGTAGAAAATGAACCGTGGTACCCTTGCGTCGTTGTTTTCAGCAACTGCTGTCCTTTTCCTGTTCTCCTGCAATGCTGGCTCCGCTCCGGAGTCCATAACCACTTCTGTTGTTGCGGATCAAACAGAAGCCGCCGCTCCACCCGCAGGGATTCCGGCATCTCAAAAAACCTCGCCACCCAGCCAGCTGCAACCGGTAGACAACAACTACCTGCTCGGTAAATTTAACCCTGCCAGCCGTGCCGATTTTATTGCGATTGGAAAACCACAGGCGGACAAACCCGGCATGATGCTGCGAAAAGAAGCGGCGGATGCGTTCAAAAAAATGTGGGAAGCCGCCCGGAAAGAACGCGTTTCATTAAAAATCATTTCCTCTACCCGCACCTTCGCCCAACAAAAAAGCATCTGGGAAGGCAAATGGTCAAGATTGGCAGCAGAAGCACCCGACCCGGAAACCCGCGCCCGAAAAATCCTGGAATATTCAGCCATGCCGGGCACCTCGCGCCACCACTGGGGCACTGATATTGACCTCAACGACTTGAATAATCCTACTTTTGAGCGGGGCGGCAAACACGAAAAGGTGTATCAATGGCTCGTCGCTCATGCCAACGAATACGGTTTCTGTCAACCTTATACAGCCGGTCGGCCGCATGGCTACAAAGAAGAAAAATGGCATTGGTCGTACGCACCGCTCTCCAAGCCACTACTCGAACAATATAAAGCCAACGTAACAGACCTACTGCTCACCGGTTTTCAAGGCGCCACGACCGCAGCAAAAATCCAGGTAGTCCAGCATTACGCGCTTGGCATTAGCCAGGATTGTAAGTAATTCGTAGTTTGAAGTTTGAAGTTTGAAGTTGAGGAAGGCTCATCATAGACTGACTTCAAACTCCTGTTCCGTCATTGTTTTCCCATTCATCAAAATTCTAAGCCGGTGTAGCCCTGGATAATGTTTCCGGGTGGTAAAATCCTGGAATCGCTGGTGCCGGGCGATGCGCTCCGGTTGATCAGGATGCAATTTCAATTCTTTGATTTTAAAGACTTTGACAGAGGTTTTTCCGGACAATGTCTGGTAGTCAATGCCGTATTCCAGCCGAACTTGAAGCGGTATGGAAGCAGTATTTTTGATGGAAAAAGAAAAATCAAGCCGCCCCCCGATGCGCACTTCGGGTGAAACGGCGAAATTCGAAACCTCTATTCCTTCCACCCCTTGCTCGAAGCCAAAATGTGCGAGTGCCGCCGCATTGCCTTTTCTCAAAAGCCCCCGACAGGCATGGCGGACCACCCAATCCGTTGCGTCCGATTGCCCCAACCAGCGGCTTGCAATCTCCAGCACAAGGTCAGGGTGGTCTTTGGCGATGTCATTGAGGTTATTGGCGACCGAGCGGCGCACGGTCTCGGCGGGATCATTTCGCAAGTTTTCGAGAATGGGCAGGATAGGTAAAGGATCTCGTTTGAGCGCGGGCACGCCCATCCCCCAAGGCAACCGCGGCCGAATGCCTTCGCTGCTCAACCGCCGTACCATGGCGCTGGGATGCTGCGACCAGATCAGCATTTGAGCATACATGCGTTCCGGATAGCGCAGCAGCAAGGGCCGCACGGCAAATTCTGCGCTGCTCCAGCGGGTGAGCGTTTCGAGGGCGGCAATAGAATGCTCTGGAAAATCTACTCCATGCGCTTCCACAAAATCAGGCAAAAAAGTGTATGCGAAAGTGAGTTTATCGCCATGGCTCGCGAGGTATCGTTGAGTCGTTTTTACCACGACTTCCAGCGCATCCGGATATTCTGTCGGCAAAACTTCCCGCAAGACCCGACTGATGCGGCGTACCCGTTGCTTGAGTTCCAGGCCCTCCCACTGCGCATCGAACAAGCGTTGAAGGAAAATTTCGCATTCGAACGCAGGCCAAACAGCCAATACTTCAGCAGCGAACGGTTCGAGCAAGGGACGGGAGAAAAGATTTTTGAGTGGCGCCAAAGTGAGAAAAGTGAGCGGGTGAGACTGAGCGGTACTGGATATTTTGGTTTCACCCGATGAACTTCAGATTAAAACTTCGAAAAATCAAACCTTCACCTCCGCCTGCAATTTCTCCAAATCCCGCACCAACAACCGACTGCGGTTGAAGGTGATGAGTTTTTTGAATCGCAAGTCGTTGAGCGTCGTGGTCACCGTCTGCCGACTGGTAGCCGTCAGGTTGGCGATTTCCTGGTGGGTGATGAACTGTCTCACCACCCATTCGTAGCCGACGCGCTGGCCTTTGTTTTTTACCTGATGGACCAGGAACTCTACGATGCGACTGCGGCTGTCGCGAAACACCAGCGACTCCAGGCGCCGCTCCATTTCCAACTGCCGGGCAGCAAACATCCTCATAAAGAACAGGTTCACTTCAGAACGGTCGCGCATGAGTGTGCGCAGTTCATCCAGCGTAACCATGCAGGTAGAAGTATTTTCAAGCGCGACCGCGAAGTCGCGGCGTTGTGACTCGCCGAGCAATGCCAGTTCGCCGAACACCTCTCCCTTACCCAAAATCGCTTTAGTGATTTCCTTGCCTTCCTCATTCATCACCGAAATTTTGATGCGGCCCTCATTGATGAAAAAAATGCGGTCTGACCGGTCTTCGGGCACATACACAGGCTCTCCTTTTTTAAAACTGGGGCGCGTATGTTTGGCCATCACCTCTTCATTGCCCAGTTTGGTAGGGCAGAGCAGGTGGGTGACGTCAATATTTTCGAGGTGCCAGAAGGCTTGCATTTGCGGCATAAAAAGGAAATGATCGGTTGCTTTAGGAGTGATGCTTACAGTGGCAAAGCGGAATACCGTTCGATGAATGCTTTCAACTCGTCCACCATGGCGGGAGACCCGATGGCGATGGTGCAGCGCTGGTGCAATTCGTTCGGTACAACATCCAGGATGCGTTTGAGTTGGGTGTTCATCGCTTTGCCTCCTGCCTGCTCGACCAGCATCGAAAGCGGGTTGCATTCATAGAGCAGGCGCAGTTTGCCTTTTGGGTATTTGCGCGTGCTGGGATAAAGAAAAATACCTCCCTGGATCAGGATCCGGTGGATGTCACTGACCATCGAGCCGATGTAGCGAAGGCCGTAGTTTTCGTCGGAACAGTTGTCAATGTAGCGGCGCATCTCCAGGTCGAATTTCGAGTAGTAGCCCTGGTTGACGGAGTAGGTGCTGCCATGTTCGGGAATGCGCAAATTGCGGTGGCTGAGGCAAAATTCGCCGATGCTGGGGTCAAGGGTGAATCCGTTGACGCCCCGCCCGGTCGTGTACACCAAAATGGTAGACGTGCCGTAGAGCACGTATCCAGCCGCCACTTGTTTGGTGCCGGCTTGCAAGAAATCTTCTTTGGTGGCCGGACCAGCGGGATCACTTTTGCGGCGATAAATCGCGAAAATGGTCCCTACCGAGACGTTTACGTCAATATTCGAAGAGCCGTCAAGCGGGTCGAACATAACAATGTAATGGCTCTTTTTCGATCCTACCGGCGGAATGTGGATGATGTCTTCATTTTCTTCAGAGGCTACCGCGCAGCATTCTCCGGAATTTCGGAGGCATTCGATGAGTTTTTCATTGGCGTACACATCGAGTTTCTGTTGCGTATCGCCGCTTTCATTTTCGCCGCTGTCGGCTACGCCGATGATATTGACCAGGCCGGCTTTGTTTACCTCGCGGTTCACGATTTTGGCGGCCACGCCGATATCCCGCAACAATCCGGTGAGTTCACCCGTGGCGTAGTCAAAATCTTTTTCTGAACGAATGATAAATTCGTCGAGCGTTACAATCCGGTTGCCAAAAGTGACGGTCAAGGCGGAAGGAGGAAGAACAACGGTAGATTCGCCGTTGTCAGCAGGTTTTTTCGTAGCAGTAGCCATAACGTGTGGTGGTGGATTTTTTTTGAAAAATGAATCAGGGCAAAAGACCACACGAAGGTAGAAAAACCGCTCCAATCACAGACAGGCGGAAATTTGACTTTCTTTGTAAATGACGGTGCCTGACAAGAAGGCTTCTCCAAACGGGCAACATTCCACCCCGACAATGCGTCTTCTTGGTCAACTCATACGTCATGCAATATTGCCATTTATTACTGCTCATTCCTTTGCTCTTTTCAGCCTGCCGGCCCGATCCCCCGGAATCCATCGCGCTGCCCACCCGCATTTGCGTCAAAACCCAGCACCATTTTAAACCTATTAAGGGAGCAACCATTTATGTAAAATACAACATAGATACCTTTCCTGGCTACAACCACCCGTTTTCGTGGTATGACGCTTCTTTCCAAACCGGTTCAGATGCGCATGGTTGCCTGAACCCGGTGCCGGAGGGTCATCACTGGCTCATCGTCTTTGGCAAAGACAGCCTGTACGTACCACCGCCTTACGATGTGTTCGGCAATCTGCCGGTGGCTATTTCATTGAAATCCAAGCCACATGTGGATACCACTTTATACGTGTCGGAGAAGCACTAAGGAACGTTGGTCAATTTTTTTCAAAAATTTTTGACCCTTCATTTTGATTTTGAGCGGACGTGCCTACCTTTGCCCCCGCTTTTCAAGCATTGTCTCATTAGCTCAGTTGGTTAGAGCGGCGGACTGTTAATCCGTAGGTCCAAGGTTCAAGTCCTTGATGGGACGCAAAAGGCCACCGCAGACGCGGTGGCTTTTTTTGTTTTGAGCGAATTTCAACCTTTGAACCCAATTTTATGAGCTTAGTTGCAGTTGGTACCGTCGCCTTTGATGACATAGAAACGCCCTACGGCCGGGCAGAAAAAGTAGTGGGTGGTGCCTGCACCTATATTTCGTTGGCAGCTTCTTACTTCGTCACTCCGGTCCACATCGTATCGGTGGTGGGAGATGATTTTCCGTCGGACATGCTGGAATACATGAAACGGCGCGGGGTGGACTTGGATGGCCTGCAAATCCGCAAAGGCGAAAAGTCATTCTTTTGGGCCGGGAGATACCACAGCAACTTCAACAGCCGGGATACGCTGGACACCCAGCTCAATGTGCTGGCGACCTTCGATCCAGTATTGCCCGAATCTTACCGGCATGCCGAATACCTCATGTTGGGCAACCTGACTCCTCGAGTGCAATTGCGCGTACTGGATCAATTGGCCCACCGCCCCAAACTGGTGGTGCTGGATACCATGAACTTTTGGATGGATTCCGCATTGGATGATTTGTTGAAAGTGATTGCCCGGGTAGATGTGCTGACCATCAATGATGAAGAAGCCCGCCAACTTTCCGGCGAACATTCCTTGCTGAAAGCCGCCCGTGTCATCCATGAAATGGGCCCCAAATACCTTGTGATCAAAAAAGGAGAACATGGAGCGTTGTTATTTCATCACGGACAAATGTTTTATGCCCCTGCATTGCCATTGGCTGAAGTGATAGATCCCACCGGAGCAGGGGATACTTTTGCCGGAGGATTTATCGGCTGGATTGCCAAAACGAATGATACTTCGTTTGAAAACATGAAACGCGCCGTGATATATGGCTCTGCAATGGCTTCGTTTTGTGTAGAACAATTCAGCATCGAGCGCCTCAAAGGCTTAACACCGGTCATGATCGAACACCGGGTAATGGAATTTGCCGAACTCGTAAAATTTTAACCACTCACCGATATTTGTTATGTTTGGAGATATGCTTGGCAACCTGCAAAAACAGCAATCCGCCACAGAGACGCAAAAATTGTTGGGAGGCATGATGCCGCCTGGCGGCTTCGGCGATCTGTTCAAATAATGTGGCATCAGAATCGTTCTACCGAAAAAAATTGATTTCCCGAATGCATAGATTTTTCCTATTCCTCTCCATCGTTGTTTTGACCGGCCAGTACGCCAGTGCCCAAAATGCTTCTGACAAATTAGTCGCCTACTTCCCTTTCACCAACTGCAATGCTTTTGATGAAAGTGGCAACAATTCCAGCGGTGCCATCATCGGCGACACTTTATGCGTGTGTGGCGTATCGGATAACGCGCTGCGTTTCAAATACGACTCGATGGCGAACATGCACAATAGCTTGTTGCTGGTCGGGCCGCTCAGCGATGTGTTCACCACCAGCGACTTTACAGTGAGTTTTTTTATCCGGCCTTCTTACGCTTCCAAAAGCGGCACGTCGCAAGTGATCTTGTCGAAACAGGAAAACTGCAACACCAAAAATGCCTTTTGGGTACGCTATTCCAAGACGGGCGCCATTTCTTCGGGGATCAGCGAAAACGACAGCCTGATAGCCGTCGTACAAGCCAAAATTGACCGAAATACTTGCTGGCAATACGTCACTCTGGTACGCAGCAACACCAATTATTCGCTGTATATCAACGGTATGTTGCGCGACTCCAAAACTTCAGCCGGGCGCATCAACCTGACCTCAAATGCTCCGGTAAAAGTAAGCCAGCCGGTTTGTCCGGTTGATCAGGGCTTTTTTGGCGATCTGGACGATCTGCGTTTTCACAATAAAGCGCTTTCAGCCGAAGATGTGGCCCGCTACTACGCTCCACCTGACAAAATTCGCAACAGCGACACGCTCATTTATCTGGGCAATTCGCTTGAAATCTACACGACTCCGACTTGTGCAAATAAAATATTGTGGTCGCCTTCGACGGGCGTATCTAAAGTAGATACAGCCAATCCGGTCATTACACCCCTGTCGCCCAGTACTTATACCATTCAATTCATCCACCCCAGTGATGTTGGGTGCATAGCCACTGATACCATCCACATCAATGTGATTGACCCGGATACCCTGGATTGCAATAAAATTTTTATCCCGAATGCCTTTACACCGGGCGCCTCACCAGGCCGCAACGATGTATTCGGAATCAGCAATCCGTTCTCGGTAGATGAATTTATTTCTTTGGAAATATTTGACCGATGGGGCGGACGAGTCTTTGCAGCAGCAACACCTTTCGATACCTGGGATGGCACCTCAAAAAGCGAGCCGCTTAATACCGGGGTATTTCTCTTCAGACTTCGCTATAAATGCGAGGGCCTTGAAAAAGTGAAGTCCGGAAGCCTGACGTTGTTGAGGTAAAGTTGAGCGTTTGTTTGGTTTCCTTCATAGCCATCAAAAAAGAAAGCCCGGGGCGCGTTCGCCCAGGGCTTTTTTTCACTAAACCGTTCTATTGTATGAAGCGGAATTACAATTGCTAATGTTGTGCCAAAAAAACTTAAATGTCGCTTTAGGAACGCGGCACCCATAACTTAGTCATTTTAGGTCAACCATTTTTTCATCAGACAACACTATTTTTCTGCGAATAGTGGGGCTATTTAAAGAAAAATAGCGGCCGTATGATGGAACAAAGGGTGGCATCAAATGACTAAGTTATTGGTGCCGCGTTCCTTACAGGCATTTGCCTTTTAAAAAAGCAAAAAGAACCCTGTCATAATATTGCTACTTGACAGGGACAAAACAAAAAACAAACACTATAAACAATTAGATTTTACCTGGATAATATCAGCAACCTGAGCAAACAGGTACCAAATGACTCACAAAAATACGGATAAATATTTTTTGAATCGCCGAAACCCGAATTTTTAGAAAACTTTTTCTTGTACCTCCTCAACTTTTACCAAAGGCCGATAGTTACATGCTCACAATAAACAAGCAATAAAAAACCAGGTTCTAAGTATAAACGCTTTTTTGATAATAAATTTTATCATCATGCTATTTTGGCGAAAAATAGCGGCCATTTTGACCGCATTAACAGTTTTTGCTTTGGTATCCTGCGAATCAGCCGAAGAAAAAATATCCAGAAAAACCGCTTCCGCTCAAAATGCTGGAAGTGTTTCGTTGGCACCTGACGGAATGGCCATTTTCCGAAAAAACTGCGTGACTTGTCACGGAGCCAACGGAAAACTAGGCTTAAATGGAGCCAAAGATATTTCTGTAAGTACGTTAAGCATAGAAGATCGGGTCAATATTATCACAAATGGCAAAAAACTGATGACCCCGTTTGCGGCTGTTCTATCTCCGGAAGAAATCCAGGCAGTTGCCTCCTATACGCAGACCCTCCAAGAGCCTTCATCCAATGCCGAATCCAAATAAAAAAGACATTGCAAACTCGCAAAACGATGCTTTAGTATTCGTCACAGGCGGCACTGGGTTTGTGGGTTCTTACCTGTTGCGTTTGTTGACGCGCGAAGGCTGGCGGGTACGGGCGTTGCGGCGGCCCGGTAGTCCCATGGACCTGGTGCGTGACCTATCTGACCAGGTAGAGTGGGTCGAGGGGGATGTGACCGACATCGTGGCGCTTGAAGACGCTTTTAAAGACGTGACCCATGTTTGCCATTGCGCTGCTATGGTGTCGTTCCATCCGCGCGATGTGCGCCGAATGATGCAGATCAATGTAGAAGGCACAGCGAACCTGGTGAACCTTGCACTTGACTTTGGTGTAAAAAAGTTCATCCATGTCAGCAGCATTGCTGCCATTGGCCGGACGAAACAACAGTCCATACTTGATGAGACTTCAAAGTGGTCACAAAACAAAACCACCAGTCAGTATGCCATCAGCAAGCACCTGAGCGAACAGGAAGTATGGCGCGGCCACTTTGAGGGTCTGACAACCGTTATCATCAATCCATCGGTCATACTGGGCAGTGGATTCTGGAACAACGGCTCCGCTCGTTTTTTTCGGCAGATAGACCAAGGATTGGCTTTCTGGCCGGTGGGCCGATCCGGTTTTGTGGATGTGCGGGATGTAACGGCCTTCATGCTCGGGCTGCTCGAAAACGAGACGAATGGCGAGCGGTATATTTTGAACGCTCAAAATATCGCTTACCGGGACTTTTTTCAATTGTTGGCCAATTCGTTGGGAGCAAAACAACCCACCATCAAAGTCACGCCCCTGCTGGCTGAAATCGCCTGGCGGGTCGAATGGCTCAAAGAAAAACTATTGCGCATTCCGCCGGTGGTGACCAAAGAAAGTGCGAGAGCCAGTGTGTCGCAGTTTTCATATTCCAACCAAAAATCACTGAGCATTCCAGGGTTTGAATATCAGCCTTTGGAGCGGACCATCCAGGAGACCGCAGCGCAATATTTGGAAGCAAAACTGGAAGGGTTACCCCCCAAAGTGCTGCCATTGCT
>Ga0335397_10005361_pt1 | contig 16801 bp, 17 predicted proteins | sample MAT04_FD_205740 | JGI IMG/M metagenome (GOLD analysis project Ga0335397, IMG submission 205740) | Freshwater microbial communities from Lake Fryxell liftoff mats and glacier meltwater in Antarctica - MAT-04 (spades assembly) (version 2) ... | reverse complement strand
TCTGGTTCTTCTTCTTCCTTTTCGACGGTCGTGGTGACGACCTTCTCCGCCGGCTTGGCGGAGGCACCCTTGGTGCCGAAGAGGAGGATCATGATGGCGATCAGGCCGACGTGCACGGCTCCGCTGATGACCCACGCGGGAACGTGCTTCTTCATCAGCCGTTCCTGGGAAGTCTCCTCGGAGGCTTCCAGGCGGCGGATGACCGCTGCCCCGGCTGCGGCGGCGGCACCCTTGGCCGCCGGCCCATTCGCCGGTTCTGGTTTCTTCTCACTCACGGTCCGTCTCCTTCGGGCTTGCCCCACGAGTGGGGGCGGTACGGAAATAATGCGTTGTCGTCTCGATCCTCGCCGTTCCCGTTCGGGCCACGACCCAACGCGGTCTAAGAATCTAACACCGACGTATCAATCAAACCGACATTCGACGAATCAAGATACAGCGGGACCTGCCTCACCGAACGGATTCTTACCCCGATGGGTGTCGATTTCGTGCCGTGCTTGCTTGTCGCCTCGTCGGAACCACCAGGACATGCCCAGTGCGAAGACGAGAATCAGCAGAACACCACCTGTCGCCATTGGGACAAAGAAGTTACCCCATGTCACGGGGGGCGGCCGGTCCGGGTCGGGTCTTTCGATCACCGCGCGACCCAGGAGCAGCGGAGCCTTCTTCGTCACGTTCTTGTTCTGGTCGTCCTTGTCGCGTTCACCCGACTTGTACCACATCAGCTTGAACGAGTAGCCGGCGAATGTCACCCACTTGTTGACTCGGCCGGTGATCCCTTCGAGTCCTTCGATCGGGTCCGTGAACACGACGCAGACCGGGTTGCCGCGAGGCTCATCTTTCGGGACGATCCAGCCTTCGTAGACCGTCTCGACGCCTGCCGCCTGCAACTTCTCGCTCGGCTTCATCTTGTTCAGCATGATCAGCCGGCCTTCAAACTTCACAAGATCGAGTTTGAAATCTCGGCGTCCATCGGTGAACAGATCGGCGAACTTTCTCTCGGTTGCGGCATTCTCCAGGTCTGCCGGCAGGAATCGTCGGGCGTGGAGCAGGATTCGATTCCAGGCCGACACTTCCTCCCAGTTATCCTCGGCCTTCGCGATGAAGGCGTTGTCTCTGATCAGCCGATACACTCGCAAGTTCTTGTCGAGCGGGATCGGGGTTTCTGCTCCTGGTGTTGCGTTTGGCGTCGCGTTCGGGGCTGGCTTGCGGATCGTGATCGAGCGACCGATCAGCAGCGGGATCGGATCCTGACCCGGGCCATCCATCTTCACTTTGAAAAAATACCCGGCAACCACGATCTCGGCGTTCGAATCCATCCACTCGCCTTCGGCCTTCTGTTCGACGGCCGCGAGTTCCGGGGGCAGTTCCGTGAAGACGACCGAGACCAAGGCGTTCGGTGCTTCATCGACCGGAACGAACAGTGCCTCGTAAACCTTCTCGGTGCCGGCGTCGCTGAGCGACTTTGTGGCCCGTGCCCAGCGAATCCGTGTCAGCTTGCCTTCGAACCGCAGCAACTCGAGGCGGTAGGTAAACCGCGACGGTGTGTTTAGCAGGTCGTCGCGAGTCATGTCGCGACCGCCGTTTTGCTCCAGTTCCGTCGTCGTGAACTGCTTGGCGTGCGAAACCACCGTATGCCAAGCCTGATACTCGTCCGAGTTCTCTTTCTCCGTCGCGATTGGCTTGAAGTTCTGAATCCCGCCGTCGATGTTCCCGGTTTTTGGGTCTTTGCGACCGACGAAGATCGCCGCCTTGGTGCCCGGAATGCGGTACTTGACGGCCAGCGCGGCGCGCTTTGGTTCAGTTGGAGGAAGCGGTGGCCGGTCGTCGACGCCGAGGGGGTCGGGATCGTCGGCCCGAACCGTCGAGTTCGCAACACAGGCAAACACCGATCCAGCGAACAACCCGAGAGCCAGAAAGAACTTGGCGATTCGAGAGTTCCCGCGGTTCAGAGAGTGGACTGCGAGCCGACGGGACATGCGAACTTCCTCCATACCTTTGATGGTCAGCGCCCGATAAAGTTCCCGGATCGTGTCGAAACATCCCGGGTTTGTCGGGGTTAAGCTGCCATCAACCACCGCGATTTGCTCGATCCCTGAGCGCAAGTCATTTCGCGCGACGCACTTGGCGACAAATTTGCGACGTGAACTACCCCATCCGTGGACCGGGACTTTCCCTGGGACCGCTGGCATCTTGCCCGCACCTGGGAACTTCGGTCAGCTATCGAGTTTCTCTGCTCGCCTCAGGCACTGTTGAACTGCGGGTAAGATGCCCGCGGTCCACGGACTGAAGATTAGCGCTTTGCCTTGTCGATGGGAACCGGCGCGATGTCGGTGAATCCGGCCTGCACGGCCGAGTCGAACAGCGCGATCACGTATTCCTGTACGAGCTTGTCGCCGAGTTCGAGCGTGAGCTTGGGCGGTGGAATCTTCACGGCCTTCGATGCCTCGATCCGCTTCCGCTCCACTTCGTACACGGATTTGATCCGCTTCATGTAGACGTTCAGATCCGCACCGAGGTTTTCGCCGGTGTCGTCGGCGCTGTCAGCTTCGCGGAATGTCATTTGCGCGATCTGGCCGCTATCCGTGGCGGCGACACGCACGACGTACTTCTTCGGCTGCTCGGCGGTGATGTCGGGGTTGCTCGATCCGCCTCCCTGTTCGGCGGGCGGAAGTGTCATGGCGATCTGACCTTCCGTTGGCGTCGGATGGAAGGTCATGATGAAGAACGAGAGCAGTTGAAACGACATATCGAGCATCGGCGTGATCGGCAGATCCGCTTCGACCTCGGTGGTTTGAACCTTGCGCTTCTTATGAGACATGCTGCATCTCGCGTTTGGTCAGACAGATGATTCGGATTCGACATTCACCAATTGGAACCGGGGTCGGCGACCCCGGACGGACGCGATCAACCCAGTCACTCTTGCCCGCTATATCGGATCGCGCGAAGCTGGACGTTCGAGTATCCGGCACTTCGGCAAGACTTCATGATCGGGTACGACTTATCGAACGGCGTACCCCGGTCGATTCGCAGGATCAGCGTGGCTTCTGGCTTGCCGAGCTTCGTTTTGATCATCTCGGCGGCGGCACGGCGTTTCATGTAGCTTTCGACCTGTGCCGGGTTATCGAGCGTGTCGTTATCGTCTTCACGATCGACCGGTGGCAGAACTACCTGCCCCTTGCCATTGATGTTCAGGAAGATGACCGTGTCGGCATTCGCATCGAGCGCCTTGGCCGAGACGGCTTCCGGGAGCCGCACTTCAATGCTGGTTTGCTCCATCACGAAGTTCGCGCTGATCATGAAGAACATGACCAACTGAAGGACGAGGTCCAACAGCGGGGTCATGTTTGGTTCGCACTTGTCTGTGCTGCCGTGGCTCATGGCTTGGGTCCTTTGTCCTTCGTGCTTCGTCAACCGTCATACGCTCTGTGTCCTGCGTCATCCGTCGTTGTCCCTTTTCATCCGGTGGGCTGCATTGCCGACCGAAGGACGAGGGACGAGGGACGGATGACGAAGGACGACCGCAAACTATCGTGCCGGGGCCTGCGGTGCTCCGGGGGCCGGGGTGCCGCCGGCACCGGGCGTCGGGGAGGTCGCTGGCTTCTTCGAGTTGTGGTACATCTGCGTGAGGAGGTCGTCGGCGATGTGGGCGACGTCCATACACAGGTGCGTGATCCGGTTCTTGAAGAAGGCGCTGAAGAAGATCGCGGGAACCGAGATGGCGACCCCGACGAGGGTCACGCTTAGAGCGTGCGAAATACCTTCGGCGAGCTTCGACGGGTTAACCTGGGTCGCGGTGGCGAGCACCTGGAACGACTGGATCATACCGAACACGGTGCCGACCAGCCCGAGCATTGGCCCGAGCGTCGCGATCACGGCGTTGTAGTTGTTCTTCTGTTCCTTGTCGGACTTGATGCTCTCCAGGGTGTTCATGGCCGCTTCGCGAGCGTCTTCGAGGCCGTACTGGAGGCGGCTCATACCGGCGGTCAGAACTTGCCCAAGGAACGATGGGTCGTTGCGGGCCATGTCGAACGCTTCTTTGAACTTTCGCTTGTTCACGGTGTCGGTGAACTCGTCGACGAACCCGGGCGGAATCGCGGAACTCATGCGAAGGTCGAGAATGAGCAGCACGACGAGGGCGACCATGGCGACCGAGATGGCGAGCAGCAACGGGCCGAACACCCATCCCAACGACTTGATCATGAACAGAACGAGTGGTTCTTGACTCTTCTCAGCTGCCGGGGCTGCATCGTCGGCAGCAACAGCAACGCCGGTGAACGAGAAGACCAAGAACAGAGCCAGCCCCGCGAGGAACAGGAACCGGGTGTGTGGGGACAACCGCAACGAGGGGAGCGACATCGGCAAATCCTGAGTGAGTCGTGGTGGCGAAGCTGATAATGGCCCGTCCGGGAAAATCGATCCGACGACGTGATCCCTATTGGACGCCGCGACGGATCAGATAGTTCCGGAAATCCGCGCTACAACAGTTCTTACTGCACAACGCGTGGAAAGGACAGCATTCCGACTATTAAGGCAGGCACCCGTGGGGCGCGTCAAGCACTTTTTTGCCCAAGATGGGATACTTTCTTCTCACTCCAGTGTTGCCGTCGGTCGCCGAGGGCGAAAATCAGTTGAAAATCCAACCGGGTTCTTCCTCGGCCCGCGACCCAATTAGCGGCCCATTTTCTTGCGGAAGTAGTCCATCGTCCGTTTCAACCCCTCATCCCGTCCGACTTTGGGTTCCCAGCCGAGGAGGGCACGGGCACGGGTAATGTCGGGTTGCCGAAGTTTGGGGTCGTCTTGCGGCAGTGGTCGGAACACGATTTCGCTATTGGCACCGGCGAGCTTCTTCACTTCCTCGGCGAACTGGAGCATCGTGATCTCTGCGGGGTTGCCGATGTTCACCGGGTTCGGGTCGTCGGTGAACAGCAAGCGGAACACGCCCTCGACCAGATCCGAGACGTACTGGAAGCTGCGGGTTTGCTTGCCGTCGCCGTAGACCGTGATCGGTTCACCGATGAGCGCCTGATACATGAAGTTCGGCAACACGCGGCCATCGTTGAGCCTCATGCGCTCGCCGTAGGTGTTGAAGATGCGGACGATATGCGTGTTCACATTGTGGACGCGGTGGTAGGCCATTGTCATGGATTCGGCGAAGCGCTTGGCCTCGTCGTACACGCCGCGAACGCCGACGGGGTTCACGTTCCCCCAGTAGCTTTCGGTCTGCGGGTGTTCGAGCGGGTCGCCGTAGACCTCGCTGGTGCTGGCGAGCAGGTATCGTGCTCCGTGCGCCTTCGCAAGCCCCAGGGCGTTGTGTGTGCCGAGCGAACCCACCTTGAGCGTCTGGATGGGGTGTTCGAGGTAATCGACGGGGCTGGCCGGGCTGGCGAAGTGCAGCACGTTGTCGATCTTGTCCTTCACCTTCAGCGGGTTCGAGATGTCGTGCCCGATGAGCTTGAACTTCGGGTTCCCGAGCAGGTGCGTGATGTTCTCGGGCGTGCCGGTGATGAAGTTGTCGACGGCGACAACCTCGTGACCCTCGGCGAGGAACCGGTCGCACAGATGCGATCCGATGAACCCAGCCCCACCAGTGATGAGCGTTCGCACACGTAGTTCCTGTCGTGGAAGTGAATCCGACACTATCTGGGATACCGATGTCGAGCGCTTTCGGCGAGTCGGGGCTTCGGAGTGGGAGTGGGAGGGGAGACAGGGAGACAAGGAGACAAGGAGAGAGGGAGACAGAGTATTTTGCGTGTTACTGTAATAGTGCGGCCAAGATGTGACCTGTACAGCAACCGAGGACGCAACGGTGCCGAATTTTTACGCCTTCGCCGGCCCTTACCTTGAGATTCTCGCACCACTCGAACGAGATATCAATTGGTCGGATGACGAGTACGACAAACTCCACAGTCGCCTTAAGTGGTTAAACGGTAGAGGCGATCCAAAGCCTGTCGAGATTGCTGGGCGGAAGGTCTGGCAGCACTGCGGCTTTCCTGAGCGGCAGGAGTTTGGCATCCCACGCTCGCCGATGTACTTCCCAATGCCAGACGCATTCAGTGGGAAGAATGCGGTCGCGGACCTGCGGGGGGCTGATATCCCTGCTGAGATAGCGTGGTTTGAGAATGCATTCGCCGTGGAACTTGACATCGTGAGCCGGACCGCTGCGATTCACGGCTTCGAATATGGCGTGCGCTGGGGGATGGTGTGCTACGTGTACTGAGGACCGTGGCATTCGCCGAACCACTCTCTTCGCACTCGTTTACCGCAGGTTACAATGGGGCGTATGTCCCGAATGCTCTCGGAGTGACGAAATGAGCCAGATCACGATCACCGATGCCGCCGTGTTGGCCCAACTGGAAACGGGGACGGGTTCCATCATGGTTCGCGATGGCGACGGCAAGTTCCGCGGGTACTTGCTTCCCGTGCGACTGGGCGACCTCCAGCCACAAATCAGCGAGGAAGAACTCCTCAAACGCGAGCAGGACACGACCTGCAAACTGTACTCCACCGAGGAGATGATTGCCAAGCTGAGGGCACTGTGATGTTCACCCTGGTTTGGACAGAACACGCCCTTGATGACCTGGCAGATGTGTGGGTGTCCGTTGATGTACCCACCCGCGATCGCATCGAGGCTGCTATCCGTAGGCTGAACGCGGAACTACAAGACAATCCGTATCTGGTTGGTGAATCGAGAGTAGACAACCGCCGAATCGGGTTCGCTGGCCCACTGGTTGTGATGTTCCGCATTGATGAAGTGGCCGGTGTTGTACGAGTGAATCACACCTGGATGTCGCGGCGTTGACGCTGCCGCGCCGATTCCTCTCGCGGTGGTGCCACTTCCTCCGGTATGCTCTCGGCCGTTCGCCGGAGGCTGCCGATGTTCGGTCCCATTCTGGTGCTGATGCTGTTCGCCGGATCGTTTGCGGAACTGCCGTCGGGTGCGGTGCTGCGCCTGGGCGACCATCGATTCCGCGCCGAGGGCGAAGTCCGGCACCTACGGTTCAACGTCGGTGGTGCCACGCTCACCGGCTGGGTGGTTCGCCCCGATGGCTCGCTGCATCCCGTGGCATGGAGCACGGTCGGCGGGGTCCCGTGTGCGAACGCGCCGCTGCATTCACCCCCGGAAACAGTTGAAGGAACGACACCCAGCGTTCGCCTGGGTGGGAATCGCGTGCTGACGGCTGGCCCCGGGAATGCAGGCCGCGTCTGGGATGCGACGACCGCACGCCAGCTCGCGCAACTCACGGGGCACGTGGGTCGCGTCACGTCCGTGGCAGGGTCGGCCGATGTGAAGCTGCTCGCGACCGCCAGCGCCGACGGACTCGTGCGAGTCTGGGACGGCGAGACCTTCCGACCGCTCTCGGAGCCACGCGGCCACATTGCCCCTGTGCGAACGATTCGCGTTTCGACCGATGGCACGCGAGCCGTCACCACCGGTGCAGACGGCTCGGCGCGAGTGTGGAACCTCGTCACCGGTCGCGAACTGCGGGCGTTCGCGGTGGCAGGTGCCGTCGAATTCACCCCGGATGGACTTGGGCTGGTCACACCTCACGGGCGTTCGGGTTCCGACACGGCAATCGTGCGCGACATCCTCACGGGGATGGAGATGATCCCCGACCAGCCACCACCTCGACCCGCGAACACGATCGGCGATTGGGTTGCGGGGCATGGCGTGTCGCTGGCCGTTTCACCAACGGGGAACATGATCGCGGTGGCGCTTCCGGATGGAACCATTGCGCTGTACGAATGGGCGACGCACGGGCACCGGCGAACGCTCGTCGGGCACGGGTCGCGTTGCCGGGCGATGGTGTTCACGCCCGATGGCTCGCGGCTTCTCACGGCAGCAGCGGACCACACGGTTCTCGTGTGGGATGTGCGACCGCAGACGATGCCGTTGCCAGTGATCGTGCGACGTGAGACGAACGCCGCGAAGTTGTGGGCGGTCATGTGCGTCGGCTCACCAGAGACGGCCTATCTCGCGATGGCACGCCTCGCGGTGGAACCAGGTGCGGCGGTCGCAACCGCCCAGATGCGGATGAAGCCCGCAGAGGCTCCCGAGACGGCCGCCGCAACCCGGCTGGCCGATTCGCGAGCGGTCGAATTGCTGGGATCGCTGGGCACACCGGATGCCCACGAATTCCTGGTGGAGATCGCTCGTGGCGATCCGACTGCATGGCGCACGCAAGAAGCGACCCGCGAATTGTCGCGCATCAAGCCGTTCCGACCCCGGTGAGCTGCTGAAAACCCACGGGGATAAACCCCGTGGCGAACTCAATCGATCACTTTGCTCAGCGGGAACTCGACGATGCCACATGCCCCGGCGGCCTTCAGTCGCGGGATGATGTGACGCACCGTGTCCTCGTTGATGATGGTCATCACATCAATCCAGTCCGGGTCCGACAGCGCCGAAAGCGTCGGTTTCTGTAACGCGGGGAGCACGCCAATCACGCGGTCCACGTCCACCTTGCGGACGTTCATCATCAGCCCGACCTTCCCCTCGGCGGCCATCGCACCCTTGAGCATCAGGATGAGGTCGTCCATCTTCTCGCGCTTCCACGGATCGGCGGCCGCGGCTGGATTCGCGATGAAGCGTGTCGTGCTCGTCAGGATGTCGCAGAGGATTCGCAGGTTGTTCGCCCGCAAGCTGCTGCCGGTCTCGGTCACTTCCACGATGGCATCGGCGAGCCGCGGCGGCTTCACCTCGGTGGCACCCCAACTAAACTCGACCTGTGCCGTGACACCGTGCGACGCGAGCCAGTTCCGGGTGATGTTCACCACCTCGGTGGCGATGCGCTTCCCCTGCAAGTCCTTGGGTTCCCGGATCGGCGAATCGTTCGGCACGGCCAGCACCCAGCGCACGGGCCGCCGGCTCACCTTGCTGAAGATCAGTTCGGCCAGTTCGGTGACCGCATCGACCGCACCGTTCTCGACAACCCAGTCGTGCCCGGTCAGCCCGCAATCGAGGGAACCATCGCGAACGTAGCGAGCCATCTCCTGGGCACGGATGAGCGTGCAATGGATCTCGGGATCATCCACCGTGGGGTAGTAACTGCGGGACGCGAACGTGATCTTGTACCCGGCCTTGCGGAAGAGTTCGGCGGTGGCTTCCTGGAGCGAACCAGCGGGCAGCCCGAGTTTCAGCACTTTGTCCATCGTGGAATCCGGAGGTCTGGAGACGGAGGTCAACTGTCAGGAGTCGGGATATGGCGGTCGGAAGTCAAGTTGGAAATGCCGACTCGCAGAAGCCGCTTGCGGCCTCGCAGGCGAAACAACTGAAGTTGGCCCACCCCGCGTGCCGACGCAATTGTAAAACTCGGACCGCGAGACCGGATTGTGGACATTCGGCCGCTCCGTGGGATATCATGAGGTATTCCTCTCGTCCACAACGATGTCGCATGAGTGCCATCGCTTCGGGAGAGTTACGATGCCCCGCCCCGTGATCGGGATTGCCACGCAAACACTGCCCGCCTTCACCGGCGAACGGCAGACGTGTTGGCTCATGGGCCGGAGCTACATTGAAGCGATGCGGAACGTCGGCGGCGTTCCCTGGCTCATTCCACTGATCCCACACGATCACGACACGCTTCGCGAAATCTTCGATCGCCTCGATGGCGTGTTCATCACCGGTGGCGTGGATGTGGACCCGGCCCAGTATGGCGAATCGAAATCGCCGCTGTGTGGCACCACCGACCCGGACCGCGATGCCGTCGAGATCGCACTCCTGCGGCACGCCCTTGATCGCGGGCTACCAGTGCTGGCGGTCTGCCGGGGGTTGCAAATCCTGAACGTAGCCTGCGGTGGAACGCTGTATCAAGATGTGGCAGCGCAGGTTCCCGCGGCCTTGAAGCACGACCATTTCCCGACAGCGGACAACCCCAGCCGTAAGTATCTCGCCCACGATATCACGGTGAAATCCGGCACGCGGCTGGGTCGCATCCTGGGCGATGCCGTGGTCCCCGTGAACAGCATGCACCATCAGGCGATCAAGGATCTCGCTCCGACGCTGACGGCCACGGCTTACGCCCCGGACGGCATCATCGAAGGCGTGGAAGGAACCGGTTCGCAGTACGTCATCGGCGTGCAATGGCACCCGGAAGAACTGACCGAAACGCAACCCGGCATGGCCCGTCTGTTCTCCACATTCGCCGACGCCGCTGCCTGATTGATGGAGAAGTGATGCTCCTGCTCGACTGCAGTAGCCCCGCTTGCCCCATTACGATGGAAGCCCAGTCGTAAATGATGCCGTAACGAACTCCAGTCGTCCGCTCGCCCGGTCGTAGCAGTAACCCAGGTAGAGCGTTCCCGATGCGGTCTTGATTTGCCCGAGGTGGGTCACGAAGTTCGGCAACAAGTGGTAGCCGTCTGCACCGTTCCTGCTCACCGTTACCCGGTACCCACCCGCCAAGGCTGGACCGTGCCGCAGGAGAAAATCCACGGTCCCGGAGCGGTTTTGGAGGAGCGGTTCGGCTGCCAGGGCGTCACCGTCGGAACGTGCTGCGGCAGCAGCCACACGCTCGGTGGTAGCTTGCATTTCCTCCCGACCGGTTGTCCGCCACTTGGCGTAGGTGACCGCTGTGGCTGCGGTCAGACCGATGATAGCCGCAATCCCGATGACCCGGAAAAGCATGCCGTTCTCCCCGCGACTGCGTCGAGAAGCCTATCCGTCCAGCGGAACCAGTATGGCGGCAGTCGGCTCTCTAAGCCAGTGCTATCACTTCTCGATTTGGCGGGAGCTATTTAGTAGCAGATTTTACCGGCGACCTGACGGTGCGCCGCTCGCCTGGATTGCCCTTCAGTAGAATGCACTTCTCCATCCCAATCCCTTACTCGCGTTCTTGACGTAATGCACCCACACAAGCCACACTACGACCGTCACGGCGGCAACGACGCGAACAAAGAGTTCCTGCAGAAGATCAGCCGACAGAAGATCGACCCGCCAGCAGTCGGCCCGGGGGTCAGCGCGGCCGATCTACTGGACTCCGTGTTCCTGTCGTACAACGCCGGTCGCCTCCGTGAAGGCTGCCAGTTGTTCGTGCGAAAGATGCTCGCGGATAACGGCACGGTCGGGCTGGCGCTCAGCGGTGCGCTCACCCCCGCCGGGCTGGGCATGTCGTGCCTCGTGCCGCTGATCGAAGCAGGGTTCATCGACTGGATCGTCTCGACCGGCGCGAACCTGTACCACGATGTGCATTACGCACTGGGCATGGATCTGTACCAGGCTGGCCCGAATCTGCCGGACCTGGAACTGCGTGAGAACCAGGTCATCCGCATCTACGACATCATTTTCGACTACGAGAACCTGCTCGGCACCGACAAGTTCTTCCGCAAATTGTGCCGAGGCGAAGCATTCCAGCAGACGATGGGCACGGCCGAGTTCCACAACCTCGTCGGCAAGTACATCGCGGAGGGCGAACAGCATGCGGGCCGCGTCGGCAAGAGCCTGCTGGGGGCGGCGTATCGCTGTGGCGTGCCGGTGTTCACCAGTTCGCCGGGCGACAGCAGCATCGGCATGAACCTCGCCGCACTCATGCTCGAAGGCGGAAAGTTGCGCATCGACCCACTGCGGGACGTGAACCAGAGCGCTGCCGTGGTGTGGGACGCGAAGACGAGCGGCGGCACGAGTTCCGTGTTCATCCTTGGCGGTGGCTCACCCAAGAACTTCATGCTGCAAACCGAGCCGCAAATTCAGGAAGTGCTGGGACTGGCGGAAGCCGGGCACGACTACTTCTTGCAGTTCACGGACGCACGGCCCGACACGGGCGGCCTCAGCGGCGCGACGCCAAGCGAGGCGATGACGTGGGGTAAGGTCGATCCGGAGAAGCTGCCGGACTCGGTGACGTGCTACATCGACTCGACTGCCGCGTTGCCGTTGCTCACCGCGTACAGCTTGACCCGCTGCGAGAAGCGTCCGCTGAAACGCCTCTTCGACAAGTTCCCGGAGTTGACCCGCCGCCTCGAAGCCGGTTACGCTGAAACGCAGGCGAAGCGTGCGGAGTGATCCACATGGTCGGGTGGAAAGACACTGTTGAGGCAGGGAGATGGGCCTGGGACAACCGGGCCGGGTTCAAACAATTTTGGGATGCCTTCCAACGCTGGCTAAAGAGATCGAAGGTCCTGGTCATCGGTCCGGGCGGAACAGGGAAGACCACTTTGGCCCGGATGTTGTCGGGGCAGTTCGATTGGCTCCGCGACTCACCGTGGCGTTACGACGAAGATGTCGGCGTAACTCGCTTCAAGTTGAAGGCCGATCCTGCCGCTGAGATTGTTGTGTTGCCCGGACAGGAACATCGAAGGCACGCGAGTTGGGCCGGAGTAGGAAAAGATATCGCATCGGGTTCGTACCATGGAGCGATCGTAGTTTCGGCGTTCGGATATCATTCACTCAGCCGAAGAAGTTACAAAGATCACGAACTCTATGAGCCAGAGCGAGACAAAGATACCTTTCTGAAGAAATTCTTGGCCGCGAACCGCCAAGATGAGAATCGCTGTTTGCGACAACTTGTGCCGTTCATCAAAGAGTGTCCTCGCAAATTCTGGGTGCTGTCTGCCATCACAAAGCAGGATCTCTGGCGAACTCAAGAATCTGTTGCGGAGTCATGGTATCGTGATGGTGACTATGGGACGTCTATTCAAGAAATTGCCCAACACAACCGGACAACATTTCGGCATGAGCCTCACCTGTTGTCGCTTGTCATCGGGAATTTCGTGACTTCAAAGGACGAGACACTGGCGAAGAATGCTCAGGGATACGACCACCGGGCACAGATTGAATCTGTCCGGAGATTGTTCGAGATACTTGACGGGCTCCGCAAATGGGGAAGCGAGAAGTGAACGCAACCGTTGAACTCACTGCGACAGAAGCAGCCAATCGGCTCCTGCCACTCCTCAAGGAGTACGCCGCAAAGATGGCAATGCTCTCCGAGCAAGTCACTGTTATCGCGGACAAATTCGTTACCGCAGGGCACAGTGTCCCCAACGCGGCTGTTGAGGCAGGGAGACTGATCTGTCTTCATGACACCCTTGACAAGCCTGTAACTGACTTGGCCCGAGAAGCTTCAGGACTGATCGAGCACGCTGCATTGGAATACCACCTCCGTGGCGATCTCAAGCTGCGGCTTGACGAGTTGGAAGAGCACATTCGATTCTCTGGTGTCATGGTCGGCGAATTGGTCAAACTCCTCAAGGCGAGAAAAGATCAGGTCGAGCGTGTTCGAAAACTCATTGAAGATAGCGGGCGCTACAAGGCACCGTTCTGATCCGGCTTTACCGAGATTCCCAGAAGGCGAGCGGAGGACGTGAGTCCTCGCTCGCCACGGTGCATGTCACTTCTTTCCGAAGCAGTACAGGTGGTTCAACCCCCGGATGAATACCTTGCCGTCGACGACGGCTGGCGACGCGAACACGCCTTCGCCGAGCTTCGCCCGGCTCACTTCGTCGAACTTCGCCGTGGCCTTGAACACCACGAACTCACCGTCCTCCGCGATCGTCAGAATCTGGTCGCCGACCATCACCGGCGATGCCGAAGGCTCCTTCGTCGTCAGACGCTCGTTGTACAGCACCTTCCCGGATTTCGCGTCGGCACAGCACGCGAAGCTCCCCTTGTTATCCCCGATCCAGAACAGCAAATCGCCCCGCGACAGCAGGCACGGAACGTATGCCGCTTCCTTGGACAACTCCCAGATCTTCGCCGGGGTCTTCTTGTCCGGATCGACCGCGATCATGTACCGGTTGCCGCCGCCGTCGCCACTGGTCATCACGAGCAAACCACTCACATACACCGGATGCGCGATCACCCGCAGCGGCATCTTTCCCTTTGCCCAAACGAGGTCGTAGTTCCAGTTCACCTTCCCCGTCGCGGGTTCGTACGACGTGATGCTCATGGTCGTGCCGAGGATCAGTTCCGGGTTCTTTCCGTCGCGCTTCAGGATGAACGGGGACGAGTAGCAGGCCCGTGCGTTCTTGCGGTCCTTCACCCACTTCTTCTCACCGGTCTTGATGTCGATTGCGACCAACTCGGCCCGATCGTCGTCGTCCACGTTCACGAAGACCAGCCCCTCGTGAACCACCGGCGAGAACCCGGGGCCGTGCTGGCTCGTGTAGCCGCCTAGCGAGGTTCGCCACAGTTCCTTGCCTTCGAGATCGTAGCCAAACAGCGACACGCCCGAACCGTCCCACCATACGCAGTACAGTTGCTTGCCGTCGCAGGCCGGGGTGCTCGACGCGAGAGTGTTCTTGGGGTGCGTCTTGGCGAAATCGCCGGACACGTCCTTCGACCAGACGGTCTTGCCGTCGGTCGCGTTGAAGCACATCAGCGTGCGTGCCTTGCCATCCTTGGAGGCGGTCTGGAGATAAACCTTCCCGCCGACGATAATGGGCGAACCCGCGCCGCGACCAGGAACTTCGACCTTCCACAACGGCGTCTTCGGGTCGATGTTCGGCAACACTCCTTCCACGGTGCCGGACCCGTTCGGGCCACGGAACCGGGACCAGTCGGCCGCAGAGGAGAGCGTGATTGAAAGCGTGAGCGTCAGGCACGAGAGTAGAACACGGCGAGTCATTGGCGGCGTCTCGGAAAAGTGGCGGCGAGTTTGCCACCGGAACCAGGGGGTGGGTTCTGGGGATTATCGCAAATGCCGCAGCGGATGCAATTCACCAATTCACGGGTGCTGCATTTGTTTACAGTGATTTTGGGTTTTGGATTTAGCCCTGGAAGGGCGGCGGATGGTAGCCAGGGGTGGAGCGAGTCTTCGAGCGCAACCCCGGGAAACGTGAACCCAATCCCTGGAAACTTGTGATTGTTAGGCGAAAGACGAAGACCCCTCACCCGCTCGCAAAGCCTCGCGACCTCTCCCCGCAAAGCCGGGGCGAGGTGGGGTGATTGGTTTTCTCTGTGAACAAATGGTGGGTGAAGCTGTCGAGAATTGCAACAGGCCCCACCTCGCCCCGGCTTTGCGGGGAGAGGTCGCGAGGCTTTGCGAGCGGGTGAGGGGCAACCACCTTTCCCTGGAACTTCCACGCGAGCCTGACCGGTTACACCCAACCAATTGTCTCGATTCGCATGCGGACCAGGGGTTGCGCTCGAAGACTCGCTCCACCCCTGGCTACCATCCGCCGCCCTTCCAGGGCTAATTCCCCGGCGCTATCAACCCTGGCTCTTGTACTTCTCGGCCAGGACGCGGGCTGTCTCCGGACGCATGATGCCGGGGTCGGGGAGTTCGCCCTTCGCGAGCTTGGCGCGAAGCTCCGTGCCGCTGATGTTCACCGGCTTCCAGCCCTTCGATGCGTGTTCTTCCACCAGCCCGACGCGACCCAGTTCCGCGTAGTAAGCCGCCAACCCGACTTTCACGGGGTTAATGAGCAACTCGCCCTTCAGTTCGTCGAACTTGCGGTGAGCGGTCATCCCGTCCCAGATTTCGCCCTCGTCGTCGTACGGGGCGTCGGCGTGCTTGCGGCCGATCACGATGTCGGTGAAGCCGAAGTTCTGGCGGTAGATGGCGTGCATCACCGCTTCCTTCGGGCCAGCGTAGAACATCTTGATATCCAGGCCGAGCAGGATCACGTGATCGCTGAACGACCGGCCGACTTTCTTCCACAGTTTCTCGTCGATGTCGCCCTGGCCGAGCGCCTTGTTGTCGATCAGCGCCCGGTATGTCTTCATGCGGGTAACCACGTCCACGTCGTCGCTCTTGGTCTCGCCGATGAGCGGGTTGAGCACGGCCCCGGCGAAGTGACCCTCGCGGGTGAGTCGCTCAAGGCCGAGGATTAACGCGTATTCGTGTGCCCGGTGGAGTGCGTTGCGGGTCTGGAACGCGACGACGCGCTTCCAACCTTTCTTGTTGAACAGGTCGCGGGTCTCACGGGGCGTCATCACGAGTTCGCCGAAATGCGGGTTCTTTGGCTGCGGCAAAACGCGAACGGCGCCGCCGACGAGGTACGTTCGCGGATCGCTGTTGGCGATGCGTGCGCCCGGGTGATCTTCGCGCGAGGTCGCATAAACCGACGTGTTGTACTTCTTCTTGTCCCACAGATATACGTCCTGAACGTCGATTTCGCCAATCACTTCGCCTTGCTCGTTCACCAGCGGGTGCTTGGTGCCCGTGTGCAGGTGCTTGGTCTTCGCCTCGTCGATTGGGAATGCCAACGGGATCGTCCAGGCGTACTTCTTGCCGTTGCGAACGATCACTTCTTCATCGAGTACCTGATGGTATTCCGACTTGACCATCGGCCCGATGAGGGGCGACAGACCGCCATCCGCGATGCGGTAGAGCGTGCTGAGATCCGTGTCGGACACGAGGATCCTCTCGGTCGAGAGCGGATCGAGCATCGCGGCTGCACGATTGATTGGTTGAGGAACGCCGCCATGAGGAGCAATCAGGTCTGCCATCGGTTCACCGGAGTCAGGGTCTGACGAGCCGCGACCGCAACATCAGTTACGAAATCACACTCGGGAACAGGGCGGGATTAGGTTCTTCCGAAGACCCCCTCGTCAAGGGGCTCAAGGGGACAGGGCTAAATCCTGCCCCTTCCTTCTCAGTTCAACTCCCCGTAAGGAGGGGAACAATCGAGAGGTCTTGGTTTTGTAACTGGCCTCTATGAGGCCGGTCTTGGTGGGGCGAAGGTGATCCGGGACACAGACCCCGGCTACAAAAAGGTCTTGGTTTTGTAGCTGGCCTCTATTTCTACTGTGTCCCGTCTTGATTCGCTGTAAGCGGTTTTGGTCTAATCCCTTCTGGCTCGAACGCCACACTGGGGGAATCCGTCATGGAACGACGATACGAGACGCGGTTGAAGGAGATGTTGGCCC
>Ga0335397_10005360_pt1 | contig 16802 bp, 19 predicted proteins | sample MAT04_FD_205740 | JGI IMG/M metagenome (GOLD analysis project Ga0335397, IMG submission 205740) | Freshwater microbial communities from Lake Fryxell liftoff mats and glacier meltwater in Antarctica - MAT-04 (spades assembly) (version 2) ... | reverse complement strand
GTGAGACAATTCCATGAGTAACCTCCGTGGAGAGTGAAATCTTAAATGGATCCTTACTTTGCACGGTTGGCTACTTTTTGTCAATCTATTTTAGAACATTTTTGCTCACAGTTTCAGAGTTACACCCTAATCATATTATGAACTTCTTCGGTAAAAAAGTCCTCTTCCTCGGCGCGCACCCTGATGATATTGAGATCGGGTGCGGCGCTTTGATTCACCACATCGCTCACCAAACAGATTTTTTGTGCGTCACACTTTCAGACAATCAAAAAAACCCTGACTTGAAAAATGTGAAGGGCGAGCATCTCAAGTCCATGAAAGTGCTGGGAGTGCCAGAAGAAAAAATCGTCTTCGGTCCTTTTATCACACGCGTCTTCCCCAATGCGCGGCAGGAAATTTTGGAATACTTTCTAAAACTCCGCAAAGATTTTCAGCCTGACCTGATCTTCGTCCACTCGAAACAAGATGTGCATCAGGACCATCTCACCATGACCGAGGAAGCCCTGCGCGCTTTCCGCGGCATCACCGTTTTAGGTTTTGACGTTGTGCGCTCTTCCTACGGATTCTTTCCACACTTTTTGGTGGAAGTTACCGAAGAGGATGTTAAGAAAAAAGTCGAAGCGCTCTCAGAATATGAAACGTATCGCGACCGATATTATTTCAACAGCGAACTCACCCGCTCCATTATGGTGCGACACGGCGCATTGGCAGAAGTCCCTTTTGCTGAAGGCTTTGATATTTTAAGAATCGTGGGGAAGTTTGAGAAGTGAAAGGTGAAAAAATCGGCAACTTGGGAGTTGCCGATTTTTTATTCTTTGGGTATGCCTACAAAAATAGTCCCATTTTTTACTTGCACAGGATAGGCGGGAATATCCACAGCGGCGGGCATTGCCATGGCTTTCCCATTCCGCACATCAAACTCTGCACCGTGACGCGGGCAGACAATATTGTGACCTTCGATCACTCCATCGCCAAGCGGACCATCATCATGCGTGCAGACATCGCCAATTGCAAAAAGTTGTCCCGCAATATTGAAAATGACAATCGGTTTATCCCCAAGTTCAACGAATAACCGCTCGCCATTGGGAAGTTCTGAGGCGGGGGCAATTTCTACAAATTCAAGTTTGGATTCGTCAAAAGCTATGTAATTGAACATGGGTTTTTATTCCGTCAACTCATCACTTGCTTCCTGTAGCCCATAAACGCCTGCTTTCAAGACCTTCAACGAAAGCAAAGCACACTTCAAGCGCACGGGACCAAGCTCAATCCCCAGCAATTCGAGGACTGAATCTTTATTGAGTTTTTTCACTTCCTCAAGCGGCTTGCCAATAATGGATTCGACTAACAAATCTGCAGAGGCTTGCGAGATGGCGCATCCATGACCGTCAAATCTGGCGTCGGTCACAACGCCGTCAACATCGATACGCAGGTCAATTTGGATGTGATCTCCGCACAACGGATTATTATCCGCAAAGGAAATATCATGCGGGTCTAGCTTCCCACGATACGATGGATTTTTATAATGCTCAATGATTACTTCACGGTACAAGTCATCCATAGTTTATCCAAACATCTTTTTTACTTTATAAATCCCGTTTACCAACAGATCAACTTCTTCTTTTGTATTGTACAAGTAGAATGAAGCACGGCTGGTGGCAGGGATGCCAAATTTCTCATGCAAAGGTTGGGCACAATGATGACCCGCGCGCACGGCGATGCCGTCTCGGTCCAAAATCTGCGCTACGTCATGCGGATGAACACCCTCAAGCGTGAATGCGGCGACCCCGCCTTTTTTATCGGCAGAGGGGCCAAACAACTTCACGCCGGGAATTTCTTCCAAACGCTCCAATGCGTATTCGGTAACATCATGCTCGTGCGCGGCGATATTATCCATACCAAGATTTGTCAGGTAGTCCACTGCCGCACCAAAACCGATAGCTTCTGCGATGGCGGGAGTCCCGGCTTCAAATTTATGCGGCAATGTGTTTGGGCGGAAGGAACGCAGTTTCACTTCCTTGATCATGTCACCGCCGCCTAGAAATGGAGGCATGGATTCAAGCAATGCAGATTTTCCATACAACGCGCCAATGCCTGTTGGTCCGCACATTTTGTGCGCGGAAAAAGCGTAGAAATCCGCGTCGAGGGCTTGCATATCCACTTTCAAATGTGGGACAGATTGCGCGCCATCCACCAATGCAATTGCGCCTGCTTCGTGAGCCAGTCGAATTATCTCGGCGGCGGGGTTGATCGTCCCAAGGACGTTGGACATGTGCGTGAACGAGACCAGCTTCGGGCGGCGGGAAAGAAGCGTTTTGTATATCTCCAAATCCAGCAAGCCATCTTCCGTCACGGGAATAAAATCCAATTCAATTCCACGCTCAGTTTGAAGCATGTGCCACGGAACAAGATTACTGTGATGTTCCATCTCGGTCAGAATAACAAGATCGCCCTGCTTCAAATTTGCGCGCGCCCAACTGTATGCAACCAGATTGATCGACTCGGTTGTGTTGCGCGTGTAAATCACCTGACGCGCTGATGCCGCCTTGATAAATTTTGCGATCCGTTCGCGTGCGCCTTCATAAAGTGCAGTGGCTTCTTCAGCAAGCGTGTGTACGCCGCGATGAATATTCGCATTGGACATGCGGTAAAAATCATCCATCGCCTGAATGACAGCCAATGGCTTCTGCGAAGTGGCTGTGGTATCTAAATACGTTAACCGTACTCCCGGGCGCAGTTCGCGTTCAAGAATAGGAAAATCTTTTCGAATTTCAGTTAAATTAAGTGTCATGGGTTATGTGATAAACAAACAGATACACAGGTAAAAAATCTACCTGTTTATCCACCTGCTAATAATCTGGAATAAAATCTTTTTTATCTTTCGCAGCTTTTTTGCCGGCGACAGCGCGGATGTGTTCTGAATTCACCGGATACCACAGGATGCGATCCGGAACCATCCAGCCATCGGTCAAATAAACGTTGGAGCGGAATTGCACCGCCACCATCTTGTGATCCACCTGCACCACAATTCCTTTCACCCAACCACGAATGCGCTCGCGACTCTTTTCATGATCGCAGAACACCTCAACAGTATCCCCCACTTCAAACGCGTATACAAATCCAGGCGCTTTCATATAAGCAAATTGATTGGAGCGCTTTGAGCGCTTGATCGGTCGGCGCGGCATCAGCGGATTAATCACACGCTTCACAACCAGCGCGGCCGGCTTTACGGTCGTGGGCTTTGTCGTAAGTTTTACAGGTGCTTTTGCCGCATTCGGCGTTTCAGTAACGGACATCTCTTTGGCTTCTGGCTTTGTCATCAATTTCCTTATGGATTTCGCTTTTATATTTAACTTCGATGTTAACTTCTTCACAACCCTGGGTTTTACCGCCACCTTTTTAACTTTCGATTTCACAGTCATGACTCACATCCTGTCTTGGATTATAGAGACGCCCTCCGCCTCTTTCTTAACTGATATTTTTCAAACCTGACAGGTCTTAGAGACCTGTCAGGTTTAGCTATATTTTTATCCTGATAGTTTATCCCGAATCGCCAGTTGAAATCTCTCGCGCACACCTTCAAATGGAATGCGCTGCATGATCGGGTCAAAGAAACCTTCCACTACCAATCGTTCCGCATCCGCCTGCGGAATACCACGACTCTTGAGATAGAACAACGGCTCTTTCTCAAGTTTACCCACTGTCGCGCCATGCGTACAGCGGACATCGTCGGCGAGGATTTCCAAACCAGGAATCGAGTCTGCGCGGGCTTCATCGCTCAACACAAGGTTGCGATTTGCCTGGTAACCGTCCGTCTTTTTGGCGCCGGGCGCAACATAGATCATCCCCTGCCAAACGGAGCGACTCTTGCCTTTCAACGCGCCTTTGAACAATAGATCACTGGTGGTGTGCGGAGCAAGATGATTCTGCTGAGTATCGTGGTCAAGATGCTGGGTTCCATCAGTAAAATAGAACCCTGACATACGTCCCTGTGCGCCTTCGCCTGCGAGGTCGAGATCAGAGAAGTTCTTGGTCAGGCGCGAACCTACCGCGCCAAAAATCCAATCGACATTTCCGCCGCGATCCACATGAGCACGCTCGTGAGAAAAGTTCCAAACATGCCGGCCCCATGATTGTAACTCTACAAAGCGCAAACTGGCGTCTTTGCCGACATGAATTTCCACAATGCCCGCGTGCATGGCGTGACCCGCTTCGTTGGGCGAAGCAGCTTCATGCACGTATGTAACCGAAGCGCCGTCATCCACAAAGACGATCAAATGCGAGAAGTGAGCTAAATCCACGCCTGGTCCCCACAATACGGAATGCAGCGGAGTTTCCACCTGCACATTTTTTGGCACATAAAGCAAAACGCCATTGCCTGCGAGCGCAGAAGCCAATGCGGCGAACTTGCCATCTTCGGGTTTGACAACTGTACCGATCAGCCTGTTGAGAAGGTCAGGATTCTCACGCTCTGCGGTACGAATATCGGTGAAGATAACGCCTTTCGAGACAAGAGCAGGATCGAGGTCCACATGGGAACCGCCCGGCAGGAGTGTAATTTGTCCACCGTGCTGTTCACCGGTCAACGGCTTGAGCAGGTTTTCCGGCACAACTGGCAAATCTTCAAACGCGCCTTCTTTCGGAATTTTGAAATCAGACGCGGGCAACAATCTTAAGTCGGTACGGCGCCAGGCTTCATCGGTGGTGATGGGCATGGCAAATTTTGTGAAAGCATCCCACGCCTTGGCGCGGACATCTTTCAGCCCGCCAGCGGGAATGGAATCGGCCGTGAAGGAAAATTCTCTTGCGGCTGAATCACGTCGAGTTCGAGTAACAGATACTTTAGGTTTCTCTTGCATATTCTCTTCCGTTTAAAAGTTGCGGGTTGAAAGGTTGTACGTTTCAATCTGCAATCATGATAACTTGCTAACCGATCGAGCCTTCCATTTGAAGCTGGATGAGGCGATTCATTTCGACAGCGTATTCCATCGGCAATTCCTTGACAAGCGGTTCGATGAAACCAGAGACGACCATGCCAGTGGCTTCCTCTTCTGAAAGTCCGCGGGACATGAGATAAAAGAGTTGCTCTTCGCCAACTTTTGAGACCGAAGCTTCATGACCGATGGTGACATCGTCTTCATCAATTTCAATCGATGGATATGTGTCAGAGCGGGATTTGGGGTCAAGTAAAAGCGCATCGCAAACCACGCTGGATTTGACGCCTTTGGAACCTTTATAAACTTTGACCAAACCACGATAGGAAGCGCGTCCGCCATTCTTTGAAATGGATTTGGACGTGATCTTGCTGGTCGTGTTCGGCGCAAAATGTACCATCTTCGAGCCTGCATCTTGAACCTGACCTGCGCCAGCAAAAGCCATTGAAAGCATTTCACCATGCGCGCCTGGTTCCATCAAATAGCAGGATGGATATTTCATGGTCAGTTTCGAACCAAGGTTGGCATCCACCCACTCATGGGTTGCATCTGCAAAAACCATGGCGCGTTGGGTAACGAGGTTGAACACATTCGTCGACCAGTTTTGAATGGTCGAGTAGCGCGAGCGCGCGCCCTTTTTGACGATGATCTCGATCACGCCTGAATGGAAAGAGTTTGAGGTGTATTGCGGAGCGGTGCAGCCTTCCACATAATGCACCTGCGCGCCTTCATCTACAATGATCAGTGTGCGTTCAAATTGGCCAACATTGGCAGTATTCAAGCGGAAATATGCCTGCAAGGGCAAATCCACCTTTACGCCTTTCGGAATGTAGACAAACGAACCACCCGACCACACAGCAGAATTAAGCGCGGCAAATTTATTATCTTCGATCGGAATGACTGTACCAAAATATTCCTTGAACAAGTCAGGGTATTGCTTGAGTCCATCTTCGATGGAGAGGAAAATCACACCCTGTTTTTCAAGATGCTCCAAAATGGAGTGATAGACCATCTCCGATTCATATTGCGCGCCCACGCCCGCTAAAAATTTTTGCTCAGCTTCAGGGATGCCCAATTTATTGAAAGTATTCTTGATATCATCCGGGACGTTATCCCAATTCTTTTCGCTTTTTTCAGTCGGCTTGACGTAGTAAAAAATATTGTCAAGGTCAAGTTCGTTCAGCTCAGGTCCCCAGGTCGGCATGGGGCGTGAAAGATAATGCTCCAACGCCTTGAGGCGAAAATCGAGCATCCATTGCGGCTCTTTTTTCATGCGCGAAATATTTTCCACGACCTCACGGCTCAAACCTCTTTCAGATTTGAACACATAGTTGTCATCACGATCATGAAAGCCGTATTTGTAATCGCCAATTTCATCTAAAATTTTTGTGTCTTCATTAAGTTTAGTATCTTCAGTCATTGGGTTCACCATATTTTTTTTCTGATGAAGATCCGCATCAAGCGGACCTTCGGCCTGCTACTGCTACGAATAAGAGAATCTAGGCTTCAGCCGTTTCTTCGTACTTCTCGCGCACCCAGTCATAACCCTGTTCTTCGAGGTGCAAGGCAAGGTCGGGTCCGCCAGATTCAACAATTCGGCCATCCAACATAATGTGGACGAAATTCGGTTTGATGTAATTCAACAGGCGTTGATAATGCGTGATAACCAGCACCCCAAGATCGGGCCCGGCAAGAGCGTTGACGCCTTCCGACACAATGCGCAGCGCATCAATATCAAGACCTGAATCGGTTTCATCCAAAACAGCGAACTCGGGTTTGAGGGCTGCCATCTGCAAAATTTCGGCGCGTTTCTTTTCGCCGCCTGAGAAACCGTCATTGAGGTAACGACCCGCAAAGGCATGATCCATCTTGAGGGTATCCATTTTTTCCTTGAGCATCTTGCGGAACTCAGGAATGGGCATGCCCTTATCTTCTGGGTTGAGAGCGCGGCGGCGGGCATTCAGCGCCGAGCGCAGGAAGTTTGCCACGGTCACACCTGGAATTGCAACAGGGTACTGGAATGCGAGAAAAATCCCCGCGCGTGAGCGTTCATCAGGCTCAAGTTCCAAAACATTTTGACCTTTGAAAATGATCTCGCCTTCAGTTACGATGTAGTTGGGGTGCCCCATTAATGTGTAGGCAAGGGTTGATTTGCCTGTACCGTTTGGTCCCATAATGGCGTGAATTTCGCCTTGATTAATGGTCAACGAGAGACCTTTGAGAATTTCTTTGTCTTCGATAGTTACGTGCAGGTTCTTTATTTCGAGTTGCGACATACCTAAGCTCCTAGGATTCACCGCTTATGCGGTACTGTGTAAGCCATTTCTGGCATTTTTATCAATTAAGTAGCATTATAGCAGGGTCAAATAAATATGTCAATATTTATGATAATATTCTAGTATATTGACAAACTATTGCGACTTGGTTATACTCATCCTATGAAATCAACACGCGACAAGATATTGCAAACTTTACTACAACATCCCCGCTCAACCATCATCACACTGGCCGAGGCTGTTGGTATTAATCCCATCTCTGTCCGTCATCACCTGACCAATCTTCAAATGGAAGGACTGGTGGAGGGACAGGAGCAACGGCATGGCGTGGGACGTCCGCGTTTGGTTTATGTTTTGACGGATGAGGGCATGGAACGCTTCCCCATGCGCTATATGCAACTGACTACACGGCTGCTCTCCCAAATGAAAGATACCATGCCGGGGCCTGTTGTGGCGAATCTTTTTAATCAAATTGCGGAAGATCTCGTCAGTCAATATTCCAAGGATGTTCAAAGCCTAAATATGGAAGAACGCCTTGACCTTGTCAAAGAGATATTGGGGCATGAAGGCTTTAATGTCCAATGGGAAAAGAAGGACGGGCAGTATGAGATCCATGAAATTTCCTGTCCATATTATCAAATTGGTATCGCGCACCCTGAGGTTTGTACCGTTGACCAAACCTTGATCTCCAAGATGCTGGCACTACCTGTCAACAAAGTGCAATGTATTTTGAGCGGCGCCACGCAATGTACGTATGTGATTCAACCCGCAGTAGTAAAAAACTAATGTATTAAAGGAGCCAAAATGAGCGACTCTGAGATCAAAGAAATCCAGTGGACCATCCACCAAACACACCCTGAGCGCGTGCAGGAAGTTCGCGCAAGACTCTCGGAAGTAATTGACCCTGAAATTGGAATGAACATCATCCAGTTGGGATTGATCCGTGATGTTGAAATCGAAAATGGCATCGGACGGGTACGAATGATCCTGACCACCCCCTTCTGCCCATACGGTCCCGCAATGATCGAGATGACCAAGGCCAAAGCCGTGGAAGGACTCAACATGCCCGTCAATATTGAAATGGGTATGGATATGTGGGACTTCTCGATGATGGAAGATCCATCCGCGTTGGACTGGGGAATGTACGCGTAGGGAAAGTTACAAGTTGAAGGTTGCAGGTGAAAAATCAAAGACGCCAATCTAAAGGATTGGCGTCTTTGATTCATGCTTCATCATTCATCCTTGTTTTTTTTCACTCCCCATTTTTCCAGTGCATCGCATTGGGCTGGTCACCCTCTTCAAAACCTGAAATGATGACCAACGCAGTGGTCACTGTATTCCCGGGGTTTTTCCACTTATGCTGTAACTTGGATGCAAACAGCAAGCTATCGCCTGCCTCCAATTGAAAAACTTGTTTGTCAACTTGGTATTCCAATTTGCCGCGCAAACAGAATACAAACTCATGCCCCGTATGGACAATGCTACGTGTACCGCTGGATGCGCCCGCCTCCAGGGTGAGCATGAATGGTTCAACACGCCCTGAGAATTGCGTTCCGCCCAATCCCTCAAAAACGCCGCGCGAAAAAGACATATGCATGCGCTCATCTGATTTCAAAAAAACGATCTGCCTTTTTTTGTTTTCCGCGCCAAAGAATGCTGTAATGGAAACCCCCAGCGCATCTGCCAGTTTATAGAGTGTGCTCACCGAAGGAGATGTCTTACCGCGTTCGATCATACTTAGCGCGTTTGCGGAAAGTCCGCTTTTGGTGGCAAGCGTACGCATTGAAATACCGCGTGATTCGCGCAGTTCGCGCAGACTTGTTGCTACATCCACAGAAGCCGCTTCACGCATAAACGATTCCATAATTCTCCTGTTATAAAAATGCTAAAAATTAAGAGCTGTCTTATAGAAGAATAACACAAAATCAATCATGCGTGGATATAAAAAATCGGAAACCTGTCATTTCATACAGACTTCCGATTTTTTATTTTTTAACAGGTGTGTCACTAAATTTGCGTTTGCAATAACTTAAACAGCGACTTGCGCGCCAGCAAATCTGCGCTGACCATGCCGCGCACGATGCCATTTTCCACGACGGGCATGGCGGAAATTTTGTGCAGTTCGAGCAGGCGCACCATGTCAAGAATCCCTGCTTCGGGCGGACAGGTGACGATTTGCTTTGTCATCACTTCGGCGCTAGGTGTCGAATCAGGGACGCCTTGCGCGGTGGCGCGGGTGATATCCCATTCGGTGAGCACGCCCGCAATTTCACCATTGGCGGTCACAACCGCAAGCATGGGACTGCCTGCTTCCACCAGCTTGGCGGCGGCTTCCTGCAAGGAGCAAGTGGATTCAATCGTGGGCAAAGTTTCCATCAGATCGGCGGCGATGCGTCCGCTTTCCTTGGAGGCGATGCGGCGCACACTGATTTTTTCTGCGGCGTGACAAGGCAAGGTATCGGGGTCGGCAATCAACAAATCGACCAGTTCGCGCATGTTGCGACGCAGGGCTTCTTCGCGATGAGATTCTCCAGCGGCGCGGCGTTTTCGGCGAGGGCGGAAAATTCAGCAGCATGGGATTTAAGCCAGCCATCCACGGCTTCGCGGTTGCCGAGCATCTCCTGCGGGATGCGTAGTTCGTCGGGGGTCTTGATTAGTTTTTCCTGCGCGGCGAAGATGACACCGCCAGAGTTGACCAGATAGTCGGTGGCGATCAACGTCCCGCGTTGACGATAAACTGCCTGCTCCATGCGGGCGCGGGAAGCTTTGCGGACAGGATCGGGCGAGTAGGTGTTTGCGCCTTCCACGCTGACATTCCATTTGCCCATGCGGTCAACGGTCATAGCGGGCTTGGAGGCGGCGTCGATATCAAGATAGTTGGCGATAGGCGCGGCAGGGATTAAGCAGAAGGCGCTCTCGCGCAACAGGTCGTTGGGGTCGGTGGAATATTTGAGGGTTCCACCCTTGCCCGCCGACATTTGTTCCATAAAATAATGGCGTGTGACGATTCCGTCTTTCTGCCAGCGTTGGAAAAGTTCATCGAGGGGGAGTCCGCTTGGATCGTAGAGGTAGCCGTCAGCGTCAGAAATGCCGATGACTTTCGCATCAGGCAAACGGTCGCGGAGGATTCGTGCGGAGTGTGCGCCGACGGCGCCGAATCCCTGAATCAGCACGGTCACTTCATCGGGGATGGTCAACGAGTCAAATTGAGGCAGGGCACGCAGGCGCGGCATTTCATCGAGCAGGGCTTGCAGACAAATAACCGTGCCGCCCGCCGCCGCGCCGAGTTGGTCAATGCGGTTGCCGCCCATGTCGGCGGGCTTGGAGAGCGCATGATCAATACCGTTTTCGATGGCAATGGTTTTCATGTCGGAGTCGTTCGTGCCGACATCGGGACCAGGCAAATAAATGTCGCGGTAGCGATAGATAAGATGCGCCCATCCGCGGACGACTTCGGTATGCTGTTCGGGAGTTAATCCATGCTCGGCAACGATGCCCGATTTGCCACCGCCGTACGGAAGGTGCGCCGCCGCGTTTTTGAGAGTCATGCCACGCGCGAGGTTGTGAATTGCGGCGGGCGTGACCTCAGGCAACATCCGGATGCCGCCCATCGAGGGCTTGCCCATCGCGAGATTATCCACCACGAGGTAGCCGCCAATTTCAAGCTGAGAGGTTTCGTCCCACATGCAGACGACGCGATGCGGACCAAGCGCATCCACTTCGATGCCGAGACGGGAAAGTTGATCCACGTCGGTGGAGTCAAATTCCATAAAACAAAGATTGCCCTCGCGCTGGAGACGTTTGTCCCATGCGCTTTCGGGCAGACGTTCGCGGAGGTAGGTGCTCATTCTTTTCGGGATCATTCGTTTTCCTTCTCGCGTAATGCCAGTAAAAAGTGAGAAGTAAAAAGTACTTCTCACTTTTTACTTCTCACTATGTTTTACTTATGCAAATTCTTCGCCGCGACAAAACTCAATCCCTTCTCGGTCAACGCCCAGGCAGTGCGATTGCAAGCGTCCACCTTGTCGAGGTAGTTGATTTGCAGGTTTTCCCAATCGCCGCTGGCAATGACCTCGTCCTTTGCGCGGAAGTAGTCGAGGATATCCGAGAGATGGGCGCGGGTGACGTCCACTTCGGGGTCGCCGCCTTCGTGCTTGGCGGCAATGTTCGCCACGTGGTCGGCAATTTCCACTAACTCAGCGCGGCGGTTGTACGGTTGGATGACGATGCTCTTCTGTGGCTCGGTGATGTGGTGTTCGAAGCGCACGACCTTCTCGAAACCAAGCGCCTTGCGAAATTCGGCGGACAGTTCCATCGTCTGGTTGTTAATCGAGTTCGACCAGTTGAAACCAATCAGCGGACTTGTGCCATCATCGCGGCTGAGCAGTTTTGCCATGGTCATGATCCACAGCGCATTGTAGGGATTATCCGCACCGAAGAAGACCGAAATCTTGAACTGGATGTCCACGCCGATGCGATAAAGCAGGAAGCCGAGCAGGATCGTACCCGCATTGAAATTCAACACATGCTGGACACCGTAGTTGGTGTAGTAATACAAAAATTCATCCAGCCATTGCAGGGCATGTTCGTTGGGCTGACCAATACCACCGAAGTAACCCGTGATGGTGGCAGGTCCACCGAGGTGCGGATTCGAGCCATCGGTGCCTTTGGTATCCAGCGTCTCGACGAAGGATGCGCCGATGATGTCCAGCGCGGCGACGATGGCGGGCAAGTCGCCGTCCATTTCAGATTCCTTCATCTTGCGGACGGCAATATATCGCCCAGGCATGAGGGTCTGGTTGGCAATCGCTTGCTCCGCCATGGCACGCACCCAGGGGAAATATTGCAGGGCAGAGACTTCCAGTGTGACCGCAGATTTATCCTTAAATTTCATTTTGTCCGCGGCGGCGCCTAAAACTTTGCGGCGGTAATTCTTGACCGAGATGAACGCGCCGTTATCGCGTTGTTTAATAAGCCAGTTCAAATCCTTGAGTGCATCGGGGCTGCGCTCCTGAACGATCTTGAAAAGATTGTCCATTTTGCGGGCGGCGCGATGCTTGCGATTGATCTCCTTCGGCGTGCCATATTTGGCGACCACCGCGAAGAAATCTTTCATCACCTGCGAGTTGGGGTCGAGCAAAACAGAATTGAACGCCTTGAGTTTATCGAGCGAAATCTTGAGCAGTTTTTGAGTCTCGTTCATATTAGTCTCCTTATGATGTCATTGCGAGGGCGCTCTTTGCCCGAAGCAATCTCCCACAAAGAAGATTGCTTCGTCGGGAAGAGCAAAAGCCCTCCTCGCAATGACATTAGTCAAGCATTTTCAACAATTCGTCGTACTCTTCATCTGGCATACCGAACCAGTTTTCCTTGGCGGGGAAAGTTTTCTCGGTCACTTCCTTGACATAGCCATTGAGTCCCTCGCGGATGACTGCGCCTGCATCCGCAAAGACTTTTGCCATGCGCGGTTTGAACTTGGGATAGAGCGCAAACGCATCATGATAGATCAGCAGTTGACCGTGCGCATCGGGACCTGATCCCAACGACATGATGATGCAATTCTCGGCGCGCTCGGTGATGAGTTTACACAGGCGGTCTGGGACAAGCTCGAGCAGGATACAAAACGCCCCAGCCTTTTCCAACGCCTTGGCATCGTCCACGATCTTCTTTGCCATGATGGCAGATTTCCCCTGCAACTTGAACCCGCCCAACGAGCTGACAGATTGTGGCGTGAGTCCAAGATGACCAATGGCGGGAATGCCTGCATCCACGATGCCCTTGATGCGGTCGGCCATGGATACGCCGCCTTCAAGTTTGATCGAGTCGCAGCCTGTTTCGGCCATAAACCGACCCGCGCTACGGATGGCAGTTTCGATGCTGGGTTGGTAACTCATGTACGGCATGTCACCTACGATCCAGGCGTTGGGCGCGCCGCGCCGCACGGCTGCTGTGTGACGCATCATGTCGTCCATGGTGACGGGCAGAGTCGAGTCGTAGCCGAGCATGGTCATGCCGAGGCTGTCGCCGACGAGGATCATGTCGATGCCAGCCTCATCTTGTAGATATGCCGTTGGGTAATCGTAGCAGGTCAACCATGTGATGGGTTGCCTATCGGCTATTTTTTTATACAAAGCAGGTAACGTCATTTTCTTTCTTGGTTCAGTCATGGGTTCCTCCGATTTCGTAAATAAGAATAACCAACGCAAGCGGTAAATAGTAATTGGTGATTGGTAAATTGCAAATTACCAATCACCAATTATCAAGTACTACAGTCTTTCAAACCGAGCCTGGAAGAAGCGCAGATACTTCGGCTCGTAGACCATCTTCAAGCCGCGGGTGGTTTCGCGCGCGTCATAGACAGCCTTGACCGCTTCGGCAACCACGTCCATGTGTGCCTGGGTGTAGACGCGGCGCGGAATCGTCAGGCGGGTCAACTCAAGCTTGGGGTAGTAATGATCGCCTGTCTTCGCATCGCGTCCCGCCGAAGCGATGCCGCGCTCCATCGAGCGGATGCCCGAGTCGAGATAGAGTTCCGCCGCGAGAGTTTGAGCGGGAAATTCGATCTGCTTCAAGTGCGGATAAAAAGCCTTCGCATCCAGGAAGATGGCATGACCGCCGACTGGCTGCACAATCGGGATGTTCCAATCGGTAAGCAGTTCGCCGAGATAAAGCACTTGTCCGATGCGCGAGCGGATGTGTTGGTCTTTGACGGATTCTTCTATGCCAATTGCCATCGCTTCGAGGTCGCGCCCCGCAAGTCCGCCGTAGGTGTGCAAGCCTTCGTACACGACAACGAGATTGCGGAGTTCCTCAAACAGCGTCCAGTCGTTGACTGCGAGCCAGCCGCCGATGTTAACGAGGTTATCCTTCTTGGCGCTCATCCACGCGGCGTCGGTATAACTGCAAAACTCTATGAGAATTTCAGCAATGGATTTATTGGCATAGCCTTCTTCTCGCTCCTGAATGAAATAGGAGTTTTCCATCATGCGCGTGGCATCAAGATAAACCTTGATGCCGTGTTTGTCGCACAGGGCGCGCAGGGCTTTGATGTTTGCCATGCTGACGGGTTGTCCGCCTGCCATGTTGACCGTGCCCGCCACGCTGACGTAAGCGATGTTGTCCGCGCCGACTTTGTCAATCAAGGATTGCACTTTGTCGAGGTCAACGTTGCCTTTGAAGGGATGCAGGCTGGCGGGGTCGTGCGCTTCGTCAATGATGACATCGGTGAACATGCCGCCCGCCAGTTCCTGATGCAGGCGCGTAGTGGTGAAGTACATGTTGCCGGGGACATACTGTCCCTTTTTGATGACTGCCTGACTGATGAGATGTTCCGCACCGCGCCCCTGATGGGTTGGGACAACATACTTATAGCCGTACACATTTTGGACAGCCGCTTCAAAATGATAGAAGTTGCGGCTGCCGGCGTAGGCTTCATCGCCCATCATCATGCCAGCCCATTGACGGTCGCTCATTGCGCCGGTGCCGCTGTCAGTCAAGAGGTCAATATAGACATCGTCTGACCTGAGTAAAAAGGTGTTGAAGCCAGCCTCGACCAATGCCTTCTCGCGTTCTTCGCGTGAAATGACATTGAGCGGCTCGACCATTTTGATCTTCCACGGTTCAGCCCACGAGCGCCGTCCGAATTGTTGTCCCATTGTTTTTGGTGCATCTTTGGTCATGAAATATTCTCCTTTTAATTGATGTTATGTCATCGCGAGGGCGTTAGCCCGAAGCAATCCCCCCGTAACTGGAGATTGCTTCGGCAAAGAACGTCTCGCAATGACATGGTTTTTACTCCAACGGCAGCGCCATTGTAGATTTGACTTCGGCAAGCACCAGACTGGTGTGGATGCGCGCCACGCCGGGGATGGGAGTCAACTTGCCCACGACGAAGCGTTCCAAATCCTTGCGGTTGTGGAGCACCACTTTCAAGAGATAATCATACTCACCCGTGATGTGATGACACTCCAGCACTTCGGGCATTTTGCGCGTGGCTTCGCGGAACTTCTCCACCTGAGTCACCTGATGCATTTGCAGGCTGATATGGATAAAACACAACAGGTCGTAGCCCGCTGTTTCGCGGTCAACGACGGCAGTGTATTGACGGATGTAGCCGTCCTTTTCCAGCCTTCGCAGACGGGCATGCGTGGCAGGCGGAGAAAGGCTGATCTTGCGCGCCAGTTCCACGTTGCTCAGGCGTCCGTCCGCTTGCAAAGCACGTAACAGGGACTTATCCACAGTATCCAGCATGGTGTTCTGTAAACTTTTTATCATATTTGCCTCTCAAATTCAACAATCATTCGGGTTTTTCAGTAAAAGTCAGAATAAAGTTATGTAATTATAGTGATTTTACTCTTTATGTTCCAAATGGTGATTATTCCAAAGATGGTAAAGCAGTGGTTAAATGGGCTGTGGGACAGTCAGCCAACCGTCCCACAGCCGAAAAAAATAAAGGGACTGAAATTATATGCGCCTGAACCTGCTTTTACCAGATGTAAAACCGAATCAACTACAACTGCCGAAACAATGCAAAAGGGAAGGATGCAAAGGGAAACGCTTTTATCCACGTCAAGCAGTCGAGAAAAAGATTGTGGATGGAAAATTCAAAAGTACAAGCATGGCGATACGAGTGCGCCAGTTGTGGTTGCAACTTTCGAGTGTATCCGCAGGGAGTTGGTCGCCAACATATTTCGCATCGAGTGATCGGATTGGCAGTGATGCTGTACGTGCCTGGGGTTGAGTTACGGAGCAGTGGCGATTGTGCTCGCCGCATTGGGGATCATGATAGGTAAGGCCAGTGTCTATCGTGCCGTACAGGCGGCTGCCCAAAAAGTGCCAGGTATCTGGCTTGTACTCGCCCGGACCGTATTTCTTCGCTGGCTTTTTGGCTGGAATTGGCGTTTTCATCTCGCCAGTTTACGTGACTGCTCAGGCATCCATTGGCAGAAAAGATGGCAAGAAAGGGGTGCCAGCGAAAGCCAGGCGCAGAGCTGCTAAGGGTTTTTGTCCATTCTTTCTGGCGGTAGAGATGTACCCGCGCACTTGACCAAATACTTGCGCGCCACGGTCAGAACGGAAGCAACCGGAAACTTTTTGCTTGACCTTCATCATGCGAATATCCCTCTCCGCCTGATTATTGTCATACGGAACATTAAAATCATTCATAAAAGCCAGTACCGCTTTTTTGTGATTAAGCAGTCTGTCGAGTAGGTTTTTGGGCGGACTTTGTTTCTTAGGGAACAGGAAGAAAATAATCATCCGTTCGTACACTGTTTTTCTGCGCTAAAAAATAGGCGCAACACATCAAATAGCCTGATTGACTGATAAATGACAGGTTCTTGTTCGCCAAACCTCGAAAAAGACAGGTTTTGAGGCAAAAATCAGGGTTGCTTGTGGCTTTTTGCGAGAAAGATTACTTTTGTCAGCCAACCAGCACAAACATTTGGATAATTTATTCTTTCCTGTTCCCTTACGCCCACGCTTCTTTTTTTCTGTTTCCAGTTCTTCGGGCGGCGGGTTCGCCAATAATCCCTGCTCTACCAATTCATCATAGCGTTGGTTGAAATCGCGTAATTGCGCTTCACTCAAATTCGGT